>Ga0074193_1000814_pt1 | contig 46118 bp, 45 predicted proteins | sample EPASupsiteHSE605_FD_64523 | JGI IMG/M metagenome (GOLD analysis project Ga0074193, IMG submission 64523) | Bioremediated contaminated groundwater from EPA Superfund site, New Mexico - Sample HSE6-05 | ecosystem: Environmental > Aquatic > Deep subsurface > Groundwater > Contaminated ...
TTCACGCCTCGCCGGATTATTTATGACCGCAATGGCGAGGAATTGGTGAAGAATGAACCTTGTTTCGTAGTTTCTTTGCTTAGGACTAATAAGAAGCCTGATATGGTCGTCATTAATAAATTGGCAGGCATCATTGAAGTATCTCCTGAGCAGATTCTGGAAAAAATAAAACAGAATGAAGACAGCTATGAGCCGATTCGCATAAAAAGCAATCTTTCGGCGGCGATGGTCACGAAGATTGAAGAACGCTCTGAAGAACTTCCCGGCATTTTGCTGGAACTGCAGTCTATACGCAAATATGTCAACAATGAATTGGCAGTGCATGTGTTGGGCTACGTCGGTGAAGTCAGTGAATATGAAATCAGTAAGGGAAAAAATACCGAATTGAAGGTTGGCAGTATTGTCGGTAAATTCGGTTTAGAGCGTTATTATGATAATTATCTGCGCGGTACTGATGGCAGCTATCGTGAAGAAGTCGACGTTGCCGGCAGAGTGGTGCAAACTCTTGATGAATTGCCGCCAAAGCCGGGACAGGGACTTGTTCTTACTGTGGATGCCAAATTACAGCGCGAGGCAGAAAAAATTGTTGATGAACACCTGAAGTATCTGCGGTCCAGCGGTTTTGCGCCTAAAGCCAATGCTGCTGCCATTGTGGCCATCGACCCTCGCAATGGTGCGATCAAAGCCTTGGTGAGCAGACCGGGATTTAATCCTAATTTGTTCGTAAATGGCATATCTTCCAAGGATTGGCAGGCCATTAACGACAATCCTTTTGACCCAATGTCAAATAAAGTAATTTCCGGTGAGTATCCCCCGGGTTCAACTTTTAAAATCGTAACAGGTTCAGCAGCTTTGGAAACAGGCAAAGTTACGCCGCAGGAAATGATTTTCGACTCAGGTAAACATTGGTTGATTCCGATGGGTAATGCTGAGGGTGAAGCGTTGGGTTGGCTTAATTTCCATAAGGCGCTGGCCGCTTCAGATAACGTATATTTCTATGAGATGGGCAATCGTGTAGGTATTGATGTTCTGAAAAAATATGCTGCCCTTTTCGGTTTTGGCAAAACGACAGGCATTGACCTTTTTGGTGAAAACGAGGGCATTATCGCGAGCCCTGAATATAAGATGAAAGTATTTGATGAAGACTGGTACCTTGGTGATACCTTCAATGCGGCCATAGGCCAGGGCTTCAATCTGGCAACACCGATTCAGTTAGCAGTTATGCTTAGTGCTGTCGCTAATAATGGTGATATTTACAAACCGCATCTGGTGGAGAAAATTGTCAATGACGACGGCAGCGTCGTCAAGGAAATAAAACCTGAAAAGATTGGCCGGCTGCCTGTTTCCGCGGAAACTTTGGAACTGCTTCAAAGTGCTTTGAAAGCGGTTGCCCAGGAGGGCGGTACAGCTGCCCAAATGGCTAACTTGTCAGTGCCAGTTGCCGGTAAGACCGGTACGGCAGAGAATCCTCACGGCAAGGACCATGGCTTATTTGTTGGCTATGCTCCTGCTGACAACCCAAATCTGGTTGTAGTTGCAGTTATTGACCAGGGCGGCTTTGGCTCTGTATCTGCTGCGCCTATTGTACAGCGGATATTCGAATATGTTTTCCCGCCTAAGCAACCAGCGATCGTCAATACTCAGAAAAAACAGTAAGAAGGTTTAAAATGGAACTAGGCAGAATACTGAAAAGATTGGACTATGTCCTGCTGTTCGCTGTTTTGGCGCTTACAGCCATAGGTATTACCTTGATTGGCAGTGCAACGCACATTAATCTTGTCTCCGAAGATCGCTACTGGTATGTGCAGAGGCAGAGCATGTTCGCTGTGTTTAATTTAATATTCATTTTTTTCTCCTTGCGTTTCGATTATCGCTTATTGGAAGACATGTCTAAAAGACTTTACATCTTCAATTTAGTGATGCTGCTCGCAGTTATGTTCTTTGGACATGCAGCGCTCGGTGCCCAACGCTGGATTCAAATAGGGCCTGTGAGCATCCAGCCAAGCGAGTTTTCCAAGATTATTATGATAGTTGCTCTTTCGGCCTTTATTAATAAGAGATTGGACAATCTTGATTCATTCTGGAGCTGGTTCCCGGTTTTTGGTTATGTGCTGGTTCCGTTCCTGCTAGTAATGAAGCAGCCTGATCTGGGCACGGCGCTGGTTTTTGCAGCCATCCTACTGGGACTTATGATAATTTGTGGTTTTAAAAAGAAATTTTTTGTGCGTTTATTTGGTATAGGTGTTGTTTCGGCGCCTTTATTATGGATGGTACTGCATGATTATCAGAAGATGCGCTTGAAAGTCTTTCTCGATCCAGGACTAGAACCGCAAGGCGCAGGTTATCACGTTATTCAGTCGATGATTGCGATTGGTTCCGGGATGCTGACAGGTAAGGGCTTATTTTCGGGAACTCAGAGTCAACTGGACTTTTTGCCGGAAAATCACACCGACTTCATTTTTGCAGTAGCTGGTGAAGAATTTGGCTTTATTGGTACGACGATAATTCTGCTTCTTTATCTGGTAGTAATCTATCGCGGTCTCAATATAGCAATGAATGCCACAGATGATTTCGGCACCCTATTGGCGACAGGCATAGTATCCATGTTTGTCTTCCATGTTTTGGTCAATGTAGGTATGACGGCAGGAATTATGCCTGTTACCGGTGTGCCTTTGCCCTTTATGAGCTACGGCGTAAGTTCGTTGACAACGAATATGGTTTTAATTGGTTTATTGCTTAACATAAATATGCGTCAGCAAAAGCTGACTTTTAAGTAAGGAGAAATATATGACTAAACAATTTCCCATCGACATACTCAGCCAGGTACAGAAACCAGCCCGTTATACCGGCAGCGAATTCGGCAGCATCGTCAAAGATGCAGAAGATACAAAGGTCTCAATCGTGCTCGCTTTCCCGGATATTTATGAAGTAGGCATGAGTTACCTGGGCTTCAAGATTCTTTATCACATTCTTAATCAAGAAGAGGGAGTTGCGGCCGAACGCGTTTATGCTCCCTGGGTTGACATGGAAGCTAAGATGCGTGAAAACGCTCTGCCGCTGACGTCGCAGGAGACAGGCAAAACTCTCAGAGATTTTGATTTTGTCGGCTTCACGCTGCAGTATGAATTGTCTTATACCAATATTCTTAATATGCTTGATCTTGGGCAAGTTCAAGTTTTCAGCAAAGAGCGCACCAATGATGATCCGTTTGTCATTGCCGGCGGCCCTTGCGTATATAATCCTGAGCCTTTGGCGGATTTCGTAGATTTCTTTATCATCGGCGAGGGTGAAGAAATCATGGTTGAGCTGATGAATGCTTACAAACAATGGCAAAGCGAAGGCATGCCTGGCGGCCGCAGCGAATTTTTGAACCGTGCCGTACTTATTGATGGTATTTATGTACCAGCTTTCTATAATGTTGAATATCTACCGGATGGCAAAGTAGCAAAGGTGACAACCAATAATTCCTTAGCACCGGCAACTGTCAAAAAACGTGTGGTCAAAGACATGAACACGATTTCTTTTCCAACCGCACCGATAGTGCCTTTTGGTGAAATCGTGCATGACCGTATTATGCTGGAGGTCTTCAGGGGCTGTACCCGCGGCTGCCGTTTCTGCCACGCTGGCATGGTTTACCGTCCTGTCAGGGAAAGAAAGCCGGAACTGCTGAAACAGTTGGCACGCGAACTTGTTGATAATACAGGGTACAATGAGATTTCCCTGGTATCACTTAGCACTGCCGACTATTCCTGCCTGGCACCGCTTATTCATGACCTGATTACAGAACTCAAAGAAGAAAAAGTAAGCATTTCTCTGCCTTCCTTGCGTGTTGACAGCTTCTCGGTCGCTTTGGCCAAAGAGGTACAGGCTGTACGCAAAAGTGGTTTGACTTTTGCTCCGGAGGCTGGCAGTCAAAGAATGCGCAATGTTATCAATAAGGGCGTCACAGAAGAAGACCTGATGAACGCTGTTGGCGCTGCCTTCGAGTCAGGTTGGTCAACCGTCAAACTTTACTTCATGATAGGTTTGCCTGGTGAAACCGATGAAGACATTTTGGCTATTGCTCAACTCGCCAAAGATGTTCAGTACAAATATTTTCAGGTTACAGGACACAGAGGCGCTAAAGTTACCGTCAGCGTTTCGTCTTTTGTACCTAAACCATATACACCGTTCCAATGGAAGGGTCAGGATACAATCGATGAAATCAGACGCAAACAGATGTTGTTGAAAGATGCCTTGAAGGTCAAAAATATAACTTATCAATATCATGATTCAGTAACCAGTGTCATAGAAGGCGTTTTCGCCCGCGGCGACCGTCGCCTGGGCAAGGCTCTTTATCTCGCATGGCAGAGAGGCGCCAAATTTGATGGCTGGTCTGAGCACTTCTCCTACAGCAGATGGCTGGAAGCAATCAGTGACTGCGGCCTCGACAAAGCTTTCTATGCTAATAGGGATAGAGAAATGGATGAGATTTTCCCTTGGGAACATATCCAGCCTGCTGTGAGCAGGGCATTCTTGTGGAATGAATATCAAAAATCTATGCGTGAAGAATTGACGGAGGACTGTCGCCATGGCAAATGCAGCGGCTGCGGTGTCTGTCCGACTCTTGATGTCAAAATCATAGATTGGAAAGAACAGGGTCATGATGAAGCTAAGAATTAAGATAACAAAAGATGCCGGCATTCGTTTTATATCACATCTGGAGTACGTTCGTACCATCGAGAGAGCAATCAGAAGAGCTAAACTGCCGGTTGCTTATTCGGAAGGTTTTAATCCTCATATGAAATTTTCTTTGGCTTCAGCTTTGGGCGTTGGCGTGACCAGTGAAGCGGAATTCGTGGAAATTGAGCTTGGCGAAGAAATAGATTTGCCAGCTACAATCAAAAAACTAGCAGTTAACCTGCCAACAGGCATACGTATTTTAGCGGCTGACCTGGCTGATACCAAAGCAGATAAGCTGATGGCGCAAGCAGGAGGTGCTGATTACAGGATAGTTGTTCCTTGCAAGGACTGTGATTGGCAGGCTATTGTGGAACGTTTTAATGAGGCGGAAAGCGTCTTATTCCAAAAACCTGTACCCAAAGGCAGAGGCAAGACAAAAGAAATCGAAGTAAAGAATTTTATTGACCATCTGGAAGCTGAGTGCTCGGGCGACGACTTACAGTTGGCGTTTTCCTGCAAAATTACACCGACAGGCAGCATGAAAGCGGCGGAGCTTCTTGTGGTACTAAGGGATTCCTTTGAGATGCCTTTGTTGGTTGAAAAGGCAGATATATTAAGAACTGACTTATACGCGGTTGATGAAGAGGGCAAAAAGAAGTCTCTTTTGAAACCTGAATACATTGCTTAGTTGAATTAATGGAAAGTGGGGGAGAGCCATGCCGAAAACAATCATTATCAGTGCGACGCCGGAAGAAACGCGCATGGCACTGGCAGAAGAAGGTAAGCTGATGGAATATGTTGTCGAACGCAATAGTGAGCAGCATATGGTCGGCAGTGTCTTCAAAGGAAAAGTTAAAAATGTAGTGCGCGGTATTCAGGCAGCCTTTGTCGATATCGGCCGTGAACAAAACGCTTTTCTTTTTTTGGGTGAAAACTCAGATGTCACTGAAGGACAATCGGTATTGGTGCAGGTAACCAAAGATGCCAGAGGTACCAAAGGGCCTACAGTTGTCAGAGAAATTGCTCTGCCGGGCAGGTATGCCGTCCTGCTTCCTGCTTCAGATTATATCGGCATTTCCCACAAGATAAGCAATAAGGATGAAAAGCAGAGACTTAAGTCGCTCGTGGCTGCGCACAAACCTGAAGGTCTAGGTTTCGTCATACGTACTTTAGCTGAAGGCGTACCTGACGAACTATTGCTGGCGGATATCAGGCAGCTCTTGGCAACCTGGCAGGTTATAAGTGCGAGGGCACAGCACGGACAGGCACCGCTGCATTTGTATCGGGAGCTTGATTTATCAGTCAGGATAGTACGTGATTATCTGACTGAACAAGTTGATAAGATAATTTTGGATGATGCCGTTGTCTATAAGCGGGTTTGCGAACTTTTGAGCGATATGGGCAGCGTTTTGCCGACAAAATTGGTGTTGCACGAAAGCAAAGACGATGTTTTCGCTTATTACCAATTAAATGACCAGATTGCAGGCATTTCTGATCGCAAGGTCTGGCTGGACTGCGGCGGCTACCTGGTTATTGATTATACTGAGGCCATGACGGTCATTGATGTTAACAGCGGCAAATTCAGCGGCAATGTTAATTTGGAAGATACTGTTATGCAGATCAACCGACAGGCTGCTGCTGAGATAGCGAGACAATTGCGCTTGCGTGATATAGGCGGCATCATAGTCGTGGATTTCATTGATATGCATTCTGAGGAAAACCAAAAAGAAATTATTGCTCTGTTGAACAGTGTTTTGGCAGACGATAAGATGAAACCGAAAGTACAGGATATTACTGTACTTAATCTGGTTGAGATTACCAGAAAAAAGGCGCGTCAGAATTTATCTACTGTATTGTATAATACCTGTCCGACTTGTCAGGGCAGCGGGCGTGTGCAATCACCCGAAACCATCAGTGTAGAGATCAGAAGGCGCTTGCGTCAGCTGATGAGTAAACGCATGGCGGCCAAGAATGTACTGATACAGGTGCATCCGTTGGTTGCCGAATGGCTGATCAAGCATGATGTCAAACATATGGAACGCGAATTTTCCTGCAGCATTTTGGTAGAGGCAGATGAAAGGCTGCATGTGGAAGCTTTCGCTATTCTGGACAATACCGCTCTTGACAAATGATGTCTGCTGTGGTAAATTAGCTTAGTATAGACTGTATAGGTCTGTCTCCGACCGCACGAAGAGGTTTCAAAACTCCTCTTAAGCAGGAGTACCGTATTTGGCGAGTATTAGAAGAGGGAGGTGCAATTCATGTACGCAATTATCCAAACTGGTGGTAAACAATACCGCGTCAGCGAAGGCGATGTCGTTTCAATCGAGAAATTGACTGCTGCTGAAGGCGAAGAAGTAGTTTTTGACCAAGTTTTGACTGTTGTTTCTGATAGCGATATTAAAATCGGCAAGCCGGTTGTTGAAGGCGCTAAAGTAACAGCTAAAGTTGTGGAACACGGCAAAGGCAAGAAGATTTTGGTTTTCAAATATAAAGCAAAATCCAACTATCGTAAACGTCAAGGCCATCGTCAACCATATACTAAAGTTGAAATTTCTAAAATCGAAGACTAATCACTATGATTAAAATCGATTTATTTAAAAATGAGAAAAACCTCATGGTAGCTTATGAAGTCAACGGGCATGCCGATTATGCCGAAGAAGGCAAGGATATTGTCTGTGCAGCGGTTTCCGTATTGACGTTAGCAGCCATTAATGGGCTTGAAGAACATTTAAAACGTGAGCTGTTCTACGAGTGCAGCGACGGTGATTTAAAAGTAACATTAAAACAAACGCCGGATGATTTGACGCAAGCAATTCTGGTAACCATGGAAATGGCCCTGAAAGACATTGCCGAACAATATCCGCAGCGTGTTCGTATTAAAGAACACAGGAGGTGAACACCGTGATTAAGATTCAATTACAATTATTTGCACATAAAAAAGGTACTGGTAGCTCCCACAATGGTCGTGATTCCAACGCTCAAAGATTGGGAACTAAAGCTCATGACGGCCAGCTTGTTACTGCAGGCAGCATTATCGTCCGTCAACGTGGAACCAGATTCCATGTAGGCAATAACGTAGGTATCGGCAAGGATCATACTATTTATGCATTAGTTGAAGGTAATGTTGCTTTTGAACGTAAAGGCCGTGACCAAAGACAAATCAGCGTGTATCCTGCTACTGAAGAGGCTATGTAATTTGCAATTCACGAATACCCGTGACTCAATGTCACGGGTATTTTTTTGTCAGAAGAAAGCGTTTGTAAGTACCTATATGCTCATTATTTGCCAGCAATGCTAGTTCACTTATAGGCTATTGTGTATTATAATGGATATATAGTGGCGTAAGAATGTAATAAAAGGAAACAGGAGAAAAAATTATGTTTATAGACAGAGCGAGAATATATGTCGAGGCGGGAGCAGGCGGAGATGGATCGAGCAGCTTTCGCAGAGAGAAATTTGTAGAAAGAGGCGGGCCGAACGGCGGCAATGGCGGTCGTGGCGGCAGCGTAATTATCATCGCTGACAAGAACCTTAATACGTTGATTGATTTCCGGTATAAACGGAAATTCGTGGCTAAGAGAGGCAACGGCGGCGGCGCCAGCAACTGCACAGGTGCAGCTGCTGATGATGTAATTGTACGCGTGCCTATGGGAACATTGGTAAAAGATGACATGACTGGCGTAGTTCTGGCAGACTTAACAGAGGACGGACAACAATTCAGAGCTGCCAGGGGCGGTCGTGGCGGTAAAGGCAATGCCTGCTATGTAAACAGCATCAATCGCGCACCTACATTTGCTGAGAAAGGTGAACCTGGCTCATCCTGCTGGGTAAAGCTGGAGTTAAAATTATTAGCGGATGTTGGTCTGGTTGGTTATCCGAGCGTTGGCAAGTCCAGCATTATCTCGCGCGTTTCGGCAGCAAAACCGGAAATAGCGGCTTATCCATTCACAACGCTTACCCCAGTTTTGGGCGTAGTGCGTATTGATACTGAACGCAGCTTTGTTCTGGCAGATATCCCCGGTCTTATTGAAGGAGCACATAAAGGCGTAGGTCTTGGACATGATTTCCTGAGGCACATAGAGCGTACAAAAGTGTTACTGCATGTGCTTGATGTTTCAGGTCTTGACGGACGTGACCCTGTCGAAGATTTCGATAAGATCAATGAGGAATTAGCTCTTTACAGCGAAAAGCTGGCGCGGCGGAAACAACTTGTTGTGGCCAATAAGATGGACCTGCCGGAGGCAGCTGAAAACTTTGAACGTGTGGCAGAATACGTCAAAGGCAAAGGCTGCGATATTATAAGGGTATCCGCTGCAACAGGTGAAGGCTTAGACGAACTTATGTACAAAGCTTATGAAATGCTGCAGAATTATGTTCCGGAACCTGAAGAAGTAGAAACGGCAAAATTGATTGAAGAAGATCCGGACAGCTTTGAAATTATTCCAGGTAATGATACTGATTTTGAAGTAAAAGGTAAGAATATAGAGCGTCTTGTCGCTATGACAAATTTCGATAATGAAGAAGCGTTGTATCGCTTCCAGTTAATCTGGCGCAAACTGGGAATTGAAGAAGCTCTGAAAGAAAAGGGCGTGCAAGAAGGACAGAGTGTCCGTATTCGCGACATGGTATTTGAGTTCAAAGAACAGTAAAGGGATGAGTCGTTTGAGTTTTGATCGAGCAACGCTGAAAGACGTAAAAAGAATTGTAATAAAAGTTGGCAGCAGTACTATTACTTATGGCAACGGTAAAAGAAATTTTTCCAGAATAGATCGTTTAGCTCGTGAAATTGCTGATCTGGCAAACCAAGGCAAGGAAATTATCCTTGTTTCTTCAGGTGCGGTTGCAGTTGGCGTCGATCGGCTGGGGCTCGCGGCAAAACCCAAAACAATTCCCGGCAAGCAGGCTGCCGCGGCGGTTGGTCAGGGAGTGCTGATGCACACCTATGAAAAAATATTCGCGGAATATGGACAGATTGTGGCACAGGTGCTGCTGACGAGAATGGATTCTGTTGACAGGCATCGTTACACTAATTCACGTAACACATTTTTGGCCCTGCTTGAGCATAAAGTTATACCTATTGTTAATGAAAACGATGTTGTCGCTATTGATGAGTTGAAAATTGGTGATAATGACAATCTTTCGGCTTTGGTAGCGGGTATCATTGACGCGGACCTCTTGATCATTCTTTCTGATATTGACGGTTTATATACCGCTAATCCTCAAAATGACCCTAATGCTAAATTAGTGCCTGAGGTAACGGATATTACCCCCGAGATAGAAGCAAGTGCAGGTGATGCAGGTTCAAAAGTCGGTACAGGCGGCATGTTTACAAAAATCCAGGCTGCTAAAATGGCTACGAGCTCCGGCATTAATATGGTTATTGCGTCAGGTGAAGAAAAAGATGCTATCAGCCGTATTCTCGATAGCGAAGAAATCGGGACGCTGTTTGTTTCCAGAGAAAACCGCCTGCAGTTCAGAAAACGCTGGTTGGCTTTTGGAGCGAGGATAGCCGGTAAAATCGTCGTTGACGACGGCTGCGCCAAGGCAGTGCGCAAAGCTGGCGGCTGCAGTATCCTGCCAGCTGGTATAACTGACGTAGAAGGTGAATTTGAGGCTGGTAATACCATTAGCGTCGTAAATAAGAATGGTCATGAGTTGGCCAGGGGTCTTGCAAATTATTCCTCCGAAGAGTTAGATATGATCAAGGGCGCAAAGACTTCGGAGATTGAAAATATACTCGGACATAAGCATTTTGACGAAGTTATTCATCGTGATGACTTGGTAATTCTTTAGGGGGTAAAATAATGGAAGTAAAATCACAGATAGAGGAACAAGCGATAGCTGCAAATAAAGCTGCCCGCGCATTAGCCAATGTTTCCACTAAAGTAAAAAATGATGCTCTCAAGGCAATGGCAGAAGCACTATGCCTTTGCAAGAATTACATTTTGGAAGAGAACAGGGCTGACATGGAAAGCGGCCGTCAAAATGGCATGAGCGAATCAATGCTTGACCGTCTGATGCTGACAGAAGGACGCATAGAAGGCATGGCAATAGGCTTGAGACAGGTAGCAGAATTGGCTGACCCTGTTGGCGAAGTAATTGCCGGCAGACAGCTTGCCAACGGTCTTAATTTAACGAAAATCCGTGTACCTCTTGGCGTTATTGCAATTATTTATGAAGCACGTCCTAATGTTACGGCAGATGCCATTGGTCTTTGCCTGAAGTCAGGAAACGCTGTTATTTTGAAGGGCGGTTCAGAAGCTATCCGTTCCAATAAGGCGATTGCAGGCGTATTAACGGAGGCGGCAGAAAATGCCGGTATTCCTAAAGCGGCTTTGCAGTTCATTGATTCAGTGGATCGTGCGGCTGTACAGGAATTAATCAGGATGGATCGCTATGTAGACGTTGTAATTCCGCGTGGTGGTGCAGGCCTGATAAATATGGTAGTGCAGAACAGTTCTGTGCCGGTTATCCAGACTGGTGTCGGTGTCTGCCATACTTTCGTTGATGAAAACGCTGATCTTGTCATGGCGAGAGAGATTGCTTTCAATGCTAAAGTGTCTCGCCCTTCTGTCTGCAATGCTATGGAGACCTTATTGGTTCACGAGAAAATCGCGGCAGAATTTTTACCGGCCATGTTGAAACGTTATTTTGACGCAGGTGTCAAGATTTTTGGCTGTGAGCAGACCAAGGCTTTCGATACACGCGTAGAACCTGCCACTGAGGAAGACTGGGCCACAGAATATGGCGATTTACGCCTGTCTGTAAAGATAGTCAAAGACATTGATGAAGCGATTGACCATATTGCCGAGTATGGGACTAAACACTCTGAAGCTATCGTGACAAGAAGCTACGAAAGCGCAAGAAAGTTCCAGCAGAACGTAGATGCAGCTGCCGTATACGTCAACGCTTCCACCCGTTTTACCGATGGCTTTGAATTTGGTTTTGGTGCTGAAATAGGTATAAGCACACAAAAGCTTCATGCCAGGGGACCTATGGCGCTTCCGGAATTAACAAGCGTGAAATATTTAATAAATGGAACAGGACAAATCAGAGGTTGACGGAAAGGGCCTGACCTTATAAAAGGTCGGCCCTTTTATTTTCATTCATGAAGTCTGGACCTATTTATGGCGGCAAAGACATGAAAATATCACGTACTTGTCACAAGGAGACTTTTGACTGTAGGGTCAGGCTGTTTTATAATGAGAACTGTAAAGCAGGACTACTTGAAAACAGAGAATGCGAGCGTGAGAATGATGATGCAGTTTTTCAAAAACAACAAAGTGAAAATCATAGCACTTATTTTGCTAGTGGCTGCTAGCCTTGGCGGGTACAAATATTATGCAAGTACCAAAACACCGGAAAAGGTAGAAAAAACAGCAGCCGTTGAACGTGGTGACTTGGTTGCCAGCATTTCTGCCACAGGCTCACTGAGTGCTGTCGACAACGTTGACATCAACTCCAAGATTACCGGACGAATTGTCGAGGTATATGTAAAAGAAAACCAGCATGTGACAGCGGGTCAGAAGTTGTTGCGACTGGATGATAAAACATTAGTAGCAACGAAGACACAGGCTGCCGCAAAATTGCAGAATGCCCTGGCTACCTACAACCGCTATATCACACTTATGAACCAAGGTGCCATTGCCCGCAGTGAATTTGATACGGCAGAGGCTGATTACATCGTAGCGCAAGCTAGTTATGATACAGCTACTTCCAATGTTAATGATACAATCATAACTTCACCAATTGATGGTTCTGTAATTGGTGAACCTACACCAGTAGGGCAGACAGTTTCTTCCGGCATTTCGACACCGCAGGTTTTGATGTCTATCGCTAATCTTGATAAGATGCAGATAGAGACTTTGGTTGATGAATCTGATATTGGTCAGGTTAAAGTCGGACAAAAAGTTGAATTTACTGTTGATGCTTATCCTGATGTGACTTTTGAAGGAATAGTGAGACTGGTTTCGCGCAGTGCTACAAAAGCAAGCAACGTCATCTATTATACAGTTTATGTCGATGTTGACAACAAAGATGGGAAACTGCTGCCAACAATGACGGCACGTACAGAGATTATCACAGACAAAGCCAGCGATGTTTTGATGGTTCCGATTGCCTGCCTGCGTTCCGAAGGTAAGAAACGTTATGTACAGGTCTATGACGAAGCAACGAAAACAAGCAGAAATGTATACGTTACAGTTGGGCTGACCAGTGACGAAAAGGCAGCTGTAAGCGGCGACCTTCAGGTTGGTGACAAATTGCTGGTGCGTGCTGTCAAGGCGACTACGACGACTAACAAAAATACAATGAGCGGACCACCGCGCTTCTAGACTGAGAGGGTATGAAGATGGCTGTCATCGAATTGAAAGATATAGTTAAAACTTATCAGATGGGTGATTCCATAGTTCATGCACTGGACCATGTCACAGTTGATATCGGTGTCGGTGAATTTACTTCCATTGTGGGCCCTTCCGGTTCTGGTAAATCAACCATGATGAATATCATAGGCTGCCTCGATCGTCCGACCTCCGGCCAATATTTTTTGGACGGCAAAGAAATTGGCGGGTATGACGATGATGAACTGGCAAAGACACGCAATCAGAAAATAGGTTTTGTCTTCCAGAATTTCAACCTGCTGCCACGTCTATCAGCGCTGTTAAATGTTGCACTACCGCTTGTTTATGCTGGTGTGCCGGAACCGGAACGTCTGAAAAGGGCACAGGAAATTTTGGCATCTGTTGGACTGGGTGACCGTGTTCATCATAAACCAACTGAAATGTCTGGCGGGCAAAGGCAGCGTGTGGCAATTGCTCGTGCACTTATTAACCAGCCAGCAATAATTATGGCTGATGAACCAACTGGTAATCTTGATACTAAATCAAGTTATGAAATAATGGATATCTTCCGAAGCTTGAATGATGACGGAAAGACCGTGGTTATGGTTACGCATGAACCGGATATTGCGGAAATGACTAAACGCATCATACATATGAGAGACGGGAAGGTTGTCCAGGATGAATGGAGGTAAGCCTTAATGTTTGCTGAAAGCGTTAAAATGGCCATTGATGGCATGATTACCAACAAAATGCGGACATTTCTTACCTTGCTCGGCATAATTATTGGTGTTGCAGCCGTTATTGCCATGATATCTTTAGGCATGGGTGTCAAGGCTCAAATCAAGGAAAACATTTCCAGCCTGGGCAGTAACTTGCTGATTATCAGTCCTGGCGGCAGAACTTCTTCCGGTGCACGTCTGGCCTCAGGAACAGGCGTTAGATTAACTTATGATGATGCCAAAGCTATAGAAAAAAATGTCAACGGCATTGAATATGTTGCACCTTCCGTTAGTTCTTCTTACCAACTTGTTGTTGGCAACCAAAACTGGACGGCTAATGTTGAAGGCACTACCCCAAACGTAATTGATATACGCAGCTTCAAGATAGAAGAAGGCCGTATGTTTACTGATAAAGATCTCGACAGCAGGGCACGTGTGGCTGTTATTGGCCAGACGATCGTCGATAATTTGTTCCCTGACGGTGACCCGGTTGGTAAAATTGTACGCATCAATAAAGCACCGTTCAAAGTTGTAGGCATTTTGGGAGTTAAAGGCCAGTCCGCCAATGGGCAGGACCAGGATGATGTGGTCTATATTCCTTTGACAACGGCGCAGCAGAGGATGATGGGCATTACTTACCTTAACCGTATTACTGTACAGGCACAGAACGAAGACGTGATCAATGAAGCGCAAGCGGATATTGAAACCTTGCTGCGCAACAGACATAAGGTTAAGGATGGCGGCGATGATGACTTTACAGTTAGAAATCTTGCTGCCTTGATGGATACAATGATGGAAACAGCCAACACCATTACCTTGCTCTTAGGTAATATAGCGGCAATCAGTCTTTTGGTCGGCGGCATCGGCATTATGAATATCATGCTGGTCTCAGTAACGGAGAGAACACGTGAAATAGGTATCAGAAAGGCTTTAGGGGCAACTTACAACAATATCTTACTGCAGTTTTTGATTGAGGCTATGGTCATCGGCGTAGTCGGCGGTATTTTGGGAACAGTATTAGGCGTCGGCGCATCTTATGCACTTTCCTATTTCTCCGGCTGGAAAACCGTTGTTTCTGTGGTGGCAATCTTTGTTGCGGTCATATTCTCTATCGGCATTGGGTTGTTCTTCGGCATTTACCCGGCGAGAAAAGCAGCGTTGCTTGACCCTATTGATGCATTACGTTATGAATAGCAACCAAAAGACAACCTTCGGCGATATCTGGCGGGCCTGGTGCGCATATTGCAAAAAACCTAAGACTATTTTTGACCTGAAAGACAGGGCGAAAGGGCTCATCATTCTCATTATCCTGATTATACTATTACAAGCAGTTGTGCAAGCCTTGCTTAATTGGTATAATTAGTAGCAAGACATTGAGAGTGGGTGATGGAAATCGCCGTTAACCGCAAAAAAATAGGTATAATTGGTGGATCATTTGATCCAATACACAACGGGCATCTGGAAACGGCAGAATTCGTTTATCAGCAATTAGGGCTGGAAAAAATGATTTTTATCCCTGCTTATATTGCTCCGCATAAAATCGGCATGGAATATGCGCCGGCTGAGCACCGCTATCAAATGACCTTATTGGCTATTCAGGAAAATCCACATTTCTGTGTTTCCGATATGGAGCTGAAACGCAAAGGCGTTTCTTATACATATGATACGGTCAAAGCTTTACATGAGTATTATGGCGATGAATATGATTTGTATTTTATTATAGGCGCTGACTCCGTAGCAGAGCTTGATACCTGGACCAAGGTGCGTGAAATTATGGGTTTGTGTACCTTTGTGGCAGCGACGCGGCCAGGTTTTGCTCCTGAAGTTCAAAAAGTGATCGAGCATTTTGGCGAACTGGGCAGAACAAAGATTAAATGGCTCAATACGCCGGAAATGGATATTTCTTCTACTGATATCAGACAGCGGGTTCAGGATAATTGTTCAATCAATGGTCTCGTTCCGGCGGCAGTAGAAGAATACATACACCAAAAAGGCCTCTACCGCTAGTAGTAGGTCTTGTTTGGTTTTTTACAAGTAAGAGGGGGATCGATTTATGCTGACAATCAAAGAAATGGAGGCATTACTGGAAAAAGCATTGCCGCGTAAGCGCTTTGAACATTCTGTCGCGGTTTATGAAACAGCCATTGAGTTGGCCAAGATTTATAATGCTGACATGGAAAAAGTCAGAGTAGCATCTCTTTTGCATGATTGCGGACGTGAAATACCAATTAGGGAAAATTTAGCGAAAGCTGCTGAGTTTAATATTCCAATTGATGATGTTGAAGCAAATCAGCCTATTTTGCTGCATGCCAAGATAGGAGTTTATCTGGCACAGCATAAGTATGGCGTGCTGGATAAAGAAATATTGAGTGCGATTCAGTATCATACGACAGGCGCGGCAGGTATGTCGCAAATCGATATGATTGTATATCTGGCGGACTTGCTGGAGCCCAAACGTGGTTTTTTTGGTATAGAAGAAATGAGGCAATTGGTAAAGGTTGATTTGGAAAAAACGATGATGAAAGCCTATGCCCTGACTATCAAATATTTGCTGGAACATGACCTTCTTATCCATCCAAATTGTATTTTTGGCCGTAATGAATTGGCAATTAAATTTAAAAAAATGAACCAGACCTTTTAAGGAGATAGAGTATGGAGGAACAAGATAACGAACGGCATGGCGTAGTACGCAAGAAACTGCGTGTTGGGCGTTTGCTTGCATTCTTAGTGTTGTTTTTTGGCGCATTGGTAGGATGTTTTTTCCTGGGTCAATGGTTGTATGCTATTTTTTCTCCACCCAAAATACCGATTGTCGCTGCAGATGATGACATGGTTTTCGACGAAACACTGAATAAACGTCTTAACGTGCTGATACTTGGTGTTGATGATGGGGACAATGAATATAAGGACGCTCCCAAACGTACAGATGTAATGCTGCTTGCAAGTTTCGACCCTGTCAAAAATGATGTCGCATTGCTTTCTTTACCACGAGACACCAGAGTGAAAATCCCCGGTAATCAAGGCTTGGATAAAATTAACCATGCATATGCCTATGGCGGTATTTCCCTGGCCAAGAAGACCGTAGCCAACCTGCTGCAAATACCGATACACTACTATGTCCTACTCAACTGGCAGGGCTTCAAGGATGTCATAGATAACATCGGTGGTATTGATTATTATGTTGAGAATGATATGGATTACGAAGATCCTTATGCGGATTTAAAAATTCATATAGAGCATGGCTATCAACATATGGATGGCGAAAAAGCCGGTCAGTATATCAGATTCCGCAATGATGAGCTAGGCGATATAGGCCGGGTACAAAGACAGCAAAGATTTTTAAAGGCTTTGGCGTCCGAGATATTCAGCGTTGGTAATGTAATCAAAGTGCCATCTTTAATCAATTCCGTTGAAAAGTATATTGAGACGGATATGGATTTTCTAACAATGGCCAAGGCTGCCAACAGTTTCAAGGTTTTTGGCGGCGACAAGGTCAAATCACAAATGCTTTATGGAGATTTCCAAACTATTGACGGCGTAAGCTACTGGGTAACAACACCGGAAAAAACAGAGAAAACTCTTAATGAACTTAATATTCCTTATAAAAAGGTAAAAAAATGAAAATGGGAGGCGATATTTTGATGATAAGAACAGGAAATGAATTAGCACAACAAATAGCAAAGCTGGCAAGTGATAAAAAAGCAGAGGATATTCTACTTCTGAGCATGGAAGGTATATCACCTATAACTGATTATTTCATGATTTGCAGCGCTGGCAATAGTACTCTTGTGAAAGCTATTGCGGACAATATAGAGGAAAAAATGGCAGAAGAGGGTATACTCCCCCTGCATAAGGAAGGTTATGCCGAAGGCCGCTGGATCCTGATGGATTACGGTGATTGCGTAGCACACATTTTCCTTAATGAAGAACGCGACTTCTACAATTTAGAACAATTGTGGGCGGATGCTCCTTCTGAACCATTTGTGGAGAAGGAAGAAAATGATAGAAAATAAAAAAGTTGAAGTTAAAACCGTAGGTGAGCACAGACCAGGTGATGTTTGCGAACTGAAGGTTGTACGCGAAAGCGAAATGGGTGCTTTTCTCGACGCTGGTACCGGCAATACGTCGGATGATATCCTGCTGCATAAACAACAACAGGATAGCCCAGTCCAGGTAGGCGACATTGTTAAGGTATATCTTTACCTTGATCCGCACGGCCGTATGACAGCAAGCCGCAAATTACCGAAAATGCGTGAAGGACAGCTTGGCTATGTCAAGGTGCTCAGCGTTACGCGTGACGGTGGCTTCGTTGATATAGGCGCTGAACGCGGCGTTTTCCTGCCATATAGTGAAATGCGCGGACATGTTTCTCCCGGACAGCTTATCTGGGCAAAACTTTACCGCGACAAGACCGGCAGACAAGCAGTTTCCATGCGTGTTGAAGAAGAAATGATGAGAGCCTCAAAACCAGCTGTTGACGTTAAGGTCGGCGATGAAATAACAGGTACTGTTTATAACATTCTGCCGGAAGGTTTCTTCCTGATTACCATGGAACGTTATATCGCCTTTATTCACCGCAGCGAAGTACCAGGCGGATTCCTTGATTTTGGGCAGAAGGTCACAGGCCGCATCGCTTTTGTACGCGAAGACGGCAGGCTAAACTTGTCGCTAAGACCACAAAAAGAACAAGCCAGAGTACTCGACGCTGACCTGATTCTTTCCCTGCTAGAAAAGCGCAAAGGCAGTATGCCTTACGGTGATGATACACCGGCAGAAGTAATTAAAGATGTCTTCGGCATCAGCAAATCCGGCTTCAAGAGAGCCTTGGGCAAACTGATGAAAGATGGCAAGGTCAAGCAGGAAAATGGCTGGACTACACTTATTGAAGAGTAGATATTGACAAAGATTATGAAAATCTTTATAATACAGCTTGTAAGTCTAATGGGGGCATAGCTCAGCTGGGAGAGCGCTTGCATGGCATGCAAGAGGTCAGCGGTTCGATCCCGCTTGTCTCCACCAAGTAAATTCAAGGGTTTGCAGATTTTCTGCAAACCTTTTTTGCATTAACACTCTAAAAATACAACAATAGAAAAACAAGGTAATGTATTAGCGACTGACTCTTAATCAGTAGGTTCACGGTTCGATTCCGCGGTGTGTCCTAATTTAACAGTTTAAGGCTTCCTATAAGGAAGCCTTTTTTTGTCGCTTCTATCGCGTTTAAGGCACATTCTATAAGGGATATCCACCCAATAATTTTCAAATCGACATTTTAAATTTATTGGGGTAAAAATTAGGGTATAATTTTACCATAATAAACTGGATTTGTTTGTGAGTATGTTATTATTAATAAAGATAATTGATATTCTAGGAGGAATATTTATGATAAAAAGGGAAAGTATTCTTACTTATGTAAAGGAAAAATTTAATACAGAGCCTGACTATCCTTGGTTAAAATACCCAGATTATGCGGTGCTTAGACATAAGAATAGTGGTAAATGGTATGGACTTATTATGAATGTGCCAAGAGTTAAATTAGGATTAATGGGAAAAGGCAGTGCTGAGATATTAGATTTAAAGTGTGACGTAGAGTTGAATGATTTTTTAAGAGGCCAACAAGGAATTTTGCCTGCGTACCACATGAATAAAGAACACTGGATTACAATTGTTTTAGATAGTCCTTTTCCTGAAGAAGAAATCTACAATTTAATTAATTTGAGCTATGATTTAACAAAATAAAGAGAGCAGAACATTTGTTCTGCTCTCTTTATTTTGTTATGGAGTTGATTTGAACAAGGATTAATCAATGGTTACCAAAAATCTGGCGATCTTTTTTGCTCTGTATTGTTTTTCAAGTTACTCAAAAAGGCTGATAATAGGTTTCTCTCAAATTTTGAAAGTTTAATGCAGAGAATATTTATGTAGTGGCTTGGCGGGGAGATGTTCAAGAACCCGTATTCATTTCAAAGAATAGGCGAGTTCGTCATGAAACAACGCGGCTGCTTTGGATAAAAAATTATGTTGTCTCCAAATAAGATAGACATGAGCCTTAAGTTGTGGGGAAAGTGGGCGAAAACAGAGAGGACTGTCCTTGCCGGTGTATATAAGATGATCTAGACAAAGTGCATAGCCAAGACCTTCTTCTACCATAAGAGAGGCGTTGTAAAGAAGGTTGTAGGTGGCAACAATATTCAGCTTTTCGTGCTCTTTTTTTAACCAGTGGAAAAGTTCATGAGTTGCCAGAGCTTGCTGTGAAACAATCAGGGGTACATCCCAAAGATCCTGTGCCATAATTTCTGTTTTATTGCTTAGTGGCGAATCTTTACGCATAAGTAATCCCCAAGTGTCAGCATCAGGCAGTTCAAGAAAATTATATTGCTTGATATCCGAAGGCTCAACGAGAACACCAAAATCTAATAATCCCTTTTCCAGACGGTCAATTACGTCATCGGCCTTAGCACTGAATAAATGATAGTGTATCTGCGGATAGGTATACTGTAGTTTTTTAGCAATTTTAGCCAGACGGTGCATAGCATAGGTTTCACCACAGCCTATATAGATATCGCCAGCAATTAAGGAGTCGGATTGTTTGAATTCCTGTTTTGTCTTTTCAGCTAATGTCGTGATTTCTTCCGCTCGTTTGCGAAGCAGCATACCGGCTTCGGTAAGAGTGGTTTTGCGTTTACCGCGGGTTAAAAGTTTTACGCCTAGTTCTTCTTCCAACTCGGAAAGCTGGCGCGAAAGGGTTGGCTGGGTAATGTGAAGGATATCGGCAGCACGAGAGATATTTTCCTCCTTGGCTACAGTTAAAAAATATGACAAAACTCTGACTTCCATGAGATACACCTGCCTTATTTATCTGAATAGGATAATAATAATGCTTTTTAAGCATCAAATATCATTTAATATAGATATTTGTTATTATAAAGCTTTGGTTTTATAATAGCACGATAAGATGCTTAAGAGTTACGGAAATGAGGCAAAAATTCTATGTTAAAGAAAAATGATTTGCTAGTTTTTATTCTAATGTTCGGTGTTTTTGGCATTATTAATACAGAAATGGGTATTATAGGCATTTTACCCCATATTGCGCAGCATTTTTATGTGAATATTGTTGAGGCAGGATTATTAGTAAGCCTATTTGCGTTGGTGGTAGCAGTTAGCGGTCCAACGATGCCATTGTTATTTTCAGGGATGAATCGAAAAACGGCAATGCTGATGGTTCAGGGAATATTTCTTGTAGGAAATGTGGTTTCGATTTTTAGCCAAACTTTTACCATTTTATTGCTTGCCAGGATCATACCGGCTTTTTTTCATCCAATCTATTGCGCTATGGCGTTCAGTTTAGCTTCGGCTTCTGTAGAACCTGAGAAGGCACCAAAAGCAGTAGCGAAGATCATGGCCGGCGTGGCTGCCGGAATGGTAATCGGTGTACCAATCAGTAATTTTATTGCTGGGAAAGTTTCTTTGACAATGGCAATGACGTTTTTTGCGGTAATTAATGTGGTAGCTTTTCTGGCGACACTTTTCTGTGTTCCATCAATGCCGATAGAAAAGCGCCTTACCTATGGATCACAGCTCCGTGTCTTAAGGAAGCCAATGGTACTTGCATCTATTTTAGCTGTTATTTTGATGAATGGAGCCGTATTCGGTGTGTTCAACTATCTTGCGGATTACTTGGTGCGAGTAACGGAGTTAGAAACTTCTTCTGTAAGCATCCTGTTGTTTATCTATGGTGCTATGAATATTGGCGGCAGCATGTTGGCTGGAGAATTGCTATCGCGGGATGCTCTAGGTACTGTACGTTTTTTTATTATTTCGCTGCTTGGAATATATATCCTGCTGTTCTTCGGCGGTCAGTTTGGACTACCTATGACTGTGTTGACAATTCTTTGGGGTATTTTGGGCGGGATCAACGGTAATGTTACACAGTACTGGCTTTTAAAAGCTGCACCGGAAGCACCTGATTTTGCAAATGGTTTATTTTTGACTGCAGCGAATCTCGGCACAACGTTTGGAACTATCCTTGGGGGATTCTTTATTTCGCGTCTGGGGACAAATTACGTGGTGTTTGCAGGTTTGTTGTTTATTGTATTGGCTGGTGTGGTTGTATGGTGGCAGGTCAGAGAACTGGCTGGTGAAAAAGAGGATAATGAATTAGGCTTTGAAAAAAGTGTATGATTTGGGGTCAACAAGAAGTATGTAAGCGAGGGTTGTTTCTGTGAGAAAAACAAGGATATTTTGATTAACTAGTATCATTAATATAATGCTTTTTGAGCATTGTAAAAGATTTAATTTAAGTATTTGTAATAATATCATAGTCTCGGTATAATTAGCACACTCAATAAAAAACAACTAAAAAACAAATAAAAGGAGTTTGATCAATATGAAAAAGCTAGGGCATAATTTAGCGAAGGTGGTTATCTTAGGATTAGCATTTACCTTTTCTGCAGCAGGGGGAATGGGATATGTGTCAGCGGCAGAGAAAGTAGTCCCAGTGAAGATTGAGGCAGATAATAAACTGCCGGCTGGTGATATGTCTAACGGCGCAGATAACTTTTATAAGAGTGATAAGGTAGATAGCAGACAGGTTACCTTCCTTAATAGCTATAATATGAAAGTTGCTGGTAATTTGTTTGTGCCGAAAAATCTTGATAAGAGGGAAAAACATCCAGCCATCATTGTTGGGCATCCGATGGGGGCGGTAAAGGAACAGAGTGCGAATCTATATGCTCAAAAAATGGCAGATCAAGGATATGTAACGATTTCTTTTGATCTTTCTTTCTGGGGAGATAGCGCAGGCCAGCCACGAAATAGCGTATCACCGGACATCTATGCAGATGATTTTAGTGCTGCGGCAGACTATCTTAGCACTTTGAAGTATGTTGATAAAGACAATATTGGTGTCATCGGCATTTGCGGCAGCGGTAGTTTTGCTATCAGCGAAGCCAAAATAGATTCTCGTTTGAAGGCCGTTGCTACTGTCAGTATGTATGATATGGGTTCGGCAGTAAGGAATGCACTGCATCACAGTCAGACTTTGGAGCAGCGCAAGCAGATGGTAGAAGCAGCTTCAAAGCAGAGAGATATTGAATATACTGACGGTCAGAGGTTGTATGTCAGTGGTACAGCGGATACGTTAGCTGAGGCAACATCACCAATTGCGAAGGAGTTCTATGACTTCTATCGTACTTCTCGTGGTTCAGCTGGAGATATCAAGAACCACACTACACATCCAACTATGACTAGCTTCGTGAAGTTTCTAAATTTCTATCCGTTTAATGACATCGAAACAATTTCTCCCCGTCCAGTACTCTTTATAACTGGCACAGAAGCACATTCACGTGAATTTAGCGAAGATGCTTACGCAAAGGCTGCCGAGCCAAAAGAGTTATATTATGTTCCAAATGCAGGTCATGTGGATCTCTATGATCGTACAGATCTTATTCCATTCGCTAAGCTGGCAGAGTTTTTCGGAAAACATTTGAAATAAAAATATCTCAAGAATGTTTTCGGTGAGTTGGTAAAAAAGGACAAAGAAAAAAGCCCCTTTTAGGGGCAGGGCATAATCACCGACTAAGTCGGTGATTATGCCTATTTTGTTTACTGGTTCGAGATTACATATATATTAAATTTAATATCACGCAATTTGTCTTTAAGGAATAATTATGGTTGCGCCCTCTGTTGCTCTTGCTTCTGCTGCCTTATGTGCGGCAGCAATCTCTGATAGTGAGAATTTATTGCCAATATGAGGCTTGATAATACCAGCACGAATTGCTTCAAACACTTCGGCGGCATTTGCCTGAAAAATAGCAGGGTCGCTGTTGTGTGGGAAGACGGACGGTCTGGTAAGGAAGAGACAGCCTTTTTTGTTCAATATTTCAGGGTCAATCGCCGGTGCCGGACCAGATGCGGCCCCAAACAAGACAACCAGACCGAACTGAGCGGCACAGTCAAGTGACTTCAAGAAAGTATTTTTGCCGACGGAATCATAGACAACATTTGCCTTTTTGCCATTGGTTGCTGCCAGCAATGTTTCTACCCAGTTTTCTTTGGAATAGTCAATGACGATATCCGCACCGCATGCTTTAGCGACTGCGCATTTTTCCGGTGACCCGGCAGTGCCAATCACGAAAGCACCAAGGGCTTTAGCCCACTGGCAGAGTATTTGCCCAACGCCGCCGGCGGCTGCGTGCACCAGAATAATTTCACCTTTTTTAACTTCGTGTGTTTTGCGCAGCAGATATTGCGCCGTGATGCCTTTGAATAATAAGGCGACAGCGTTTTCAGCGGGAACCCCATCGGGAATGTGGACCAGGCGATCAGCTGGTACATTGCGAAAATCCGCGTAAGCGCCAAGACCGGCATTCATATAGGCGACTCGATCTCCTGGTTTGAAGTCAGTAACGCCAGCTCCTACGGCTTCGATTACACCGGCTGCTTCGTGACCAAGACCGGTTGGTAGTTGAAGCGGATATACGCCTTTGCGCTGATAAATATCAATGAAGTTGAGACCGAGTGCTGTTTGCCGAAGCTGCACTTCGCCTGCGGCGGGTGATGGTAGTTCCACAGATACAATTTTCATGTTCTCGGGACTGCCGAATTCCTCAATCAGGACTTTTCTAGCTATTTTCATAATTTGTTCCTCCAAATTAAAAATTCTTTTTATTGCTATGTTAACTTTACTATGATAATCTTTATTTGTAAAATCAATTGTTTTAATTGAAACGATAAAAATTTTTGATAGAGGTAATGCTAATGGAGTTCAGACAACTGGAAACATTAATAGCAATTAATAATGCGGGCAGCTTTGCCCAGGCCGCAGAAAATCTGGGATATACCCAGCCGACTTTGACTGCACATATACAAGCGTTGGAACGGCAGCTAAAGTGCAAATTATTCGAACGCTTGGGACACCGCGTGCGCCTGACGCATAAGGGTGAGCAGTTTATTGCCTATGCGGAAAGAATTTTGAAACTGCGTGATGAGGCGACGCAGTCGATTATGGAGAAACCCGACTATAGTAAGATTGTCATCGGCGTCAGCGAAACTTTCTCAGTAGTGCGCCTGCCACTTTTGCTCAAGGAGTTCCGCAAAGAGTTCCCTTCAATTGAAATTGAATTGAAATTTGGCGATATGGCAAAATTTAGCGCGGATCTCAAGGATAATATTGTTGATATTGCGGTTGTTTTATCAGGTGAAATCCTTTATCCACATCTTGCTGTAGAGATATTGTGCCCGGAGCCAATGTCGCTCATAGCTCCTGTAGACCATTCATTAACGCTGCTTCCCGAGGTAAATGTTGCTGACTTTGCGGCTTCTGATTTTATCGTTACACAAGAAGGGTGCGCCTATCGCAGCTACATTGAAGAACTGTTAAGCAGCAGTGAAATCAAGCCTCGGTCATTTTTGAAAGTAAAAAATATCGAAGCCATTAAGCAATTTGTCATGAGTGGCTTAGGACTGGCAATTCTGCCGAGAATCTATGTTGAAAAAGAATTAAAGGCCAATATGTTGGTGGAACTTCCCTGGGGTGGCATTGACTTTGGCATGTACACTCAAGTGGTTTATCACAAGGATAAATGGCTATCTCCTGCCATCAAGAGTTTCCTGGAGTTGATTAGAACCAGAATTAATGCTTGAGGTGCAGCAATAAAGTTAATATCGACCCCGCTTGTCTCCACCAAGTAAAGTTAAGGTTGTCAGAGAAATCTGGCGACCGTTTTTTTTTGCTTATCTTAGGCTTAGCTATAAATAAATTGAAAATTCTTTTAATTAATAATATAATTAGAATGCCACAGGGATTGGTAGAAAGGAAATGATAAAACTTGAAGAAAGTTGGCAAATGAAAAGTCTAATAAAATGTTTAGAAATATATTTTTGTAATAGGCAGCGTTTGAAGGTTAAATGTAAATAAAAAAGGGAAAAGGAGGCAATATATTGTGAATAAGGCATTGAAGAAAGCAATAGTCTGTTCTTTGATGGTAAGTTTCATGCAAGGTGGTTTAGTAACACCTTTAATAGTTGCTGCACAGGAAAATAACCCGCAGCAAAACCAAGAACAGCAACAAGAGACAGAATTCCAGAAACAGAAACGTCAGGAACAACAGCGCCAGCAGCAACAGCGGCAGCAGGACCAACAGCGTCAGGAACAACAGCGCCAGGAACAACAGCGCCAGCAACAGCAGCGGCAGCAGGACCAACAGCGTCAGGACCAACAGCGTCAGGAACAACAACGCCAGGAACAACAGCGCCAGCAGCAACAACGCCAGCAGGAGCAACAGCGTCAGGAACAACAGCGCCAGCAACAGCAGCGTCAGCAGGAGCAACAACAGCGCCAGCAGGAGCAACAGCGTCAGCAGGAGCAACAACAGCGTCAAAATAAAGAGCGGCAGGAAAAAGAACGCCAAGAAAAGCAACGTCAAGAGCAACAGCGAAAAGCGCAGAAGCAATATGATTGGTCACATGATGCTTACCGTGATAATAACTGGCACAGAGTATCAGAATCCTATAATGAAAGGACGAATTTCCGGTGGCATGAAACAAGCTATTCAATGCGTAATCGTTTTTCGTCATCAGACTATTGGATGGAACCAATATACGACCGTGACTGGAATGACAGGTTCCCAGGACTACATTCCTATCGCTGGCATGATAAAGGCAGTTACGGGAATGGGTATTTTTGGTATGGCGGCAGGCGCATATATGATTGCACTTTGTTCTATAACAATTGGGATGAAATGGTCGGCATAGGATTTATTTTTGATAACGTATTTGTGTTTATTCGCGATGATAGAGAGGTATATCGTCATCACGATGCATCACTATTGGCCATCGCCTTTCTTTTGTTGTCAAAGGAAGATCATAATTATTGGCAAAGGGAAAAGAGATATGATTGGTCAGATGATGCGTACTGGGACGATAACTGGAGCCGGATTGATTACGAATATAGAGATCCATCGCCATTCAGGTGGCATGAATCTCGCCATTCCCTGCGTCAACGTTTTTCAAACATCGAGCTGGAACGAATTTATGACCGTGATTGGAATGACAGATTCCCAGGATTACATTCCTATCGGTGGCATGATAGCGACGATTACAACGATGGGTATTATTGGTATCGAGGTGAGCGTATCCGCAATGCAGTATTGTTCTTTGACGATTGGGATGAATTGGTTGGTATAGGGTTCACATACGATGATAACTTTGTGTTTATTCGGGATGACCGAACAGTATATCATCGCAACAAGAATAATGATGCCTTATTATGGGGGATAGCACTCTATTTGTTGCTCCGTTAGCAATAGCAAAAAAGTAATATCTTATTGAAATAAAATGTGTTGAATAAAGTACGCAGTTCTTTTAAGCACACCAAGTAAATAGTTAGTGATAGAGAAGGTTTTGGCCTTCTCTATCACTTTTCTATTGAGATAAAATTATTTGATTTTATCTTGTAAGTTATATAAATGTTTTAGAAGAATAAGATATTTTAAAATTTTCTTGCAAAATGTAGAATGTCGTGTTATACTTAACAAGTTGGAAAAAGGTCGACTTGCGGAAAGCGTTTTGACATTGTTACAGCGCGATTCTCATATAGTTCTTTTTTCGAACTTTTTTATTTTTAGGAGGCCAAGATTATGACTGGCAAAGTTAAATGGTTTAATGCAGAAAAAGGTTATGGTTTTATTGAAAGCGAAAATGGCAGCGACGTGTTTGTACATTTCTCCGCAATCCAATCCGAAGGTTTCAAAACCCTTGAAGAAGGTCAACCTGTTCAATTCGATGTTACCCAAGGTAACCGCGGTGACCAAGCTGCAAACGTTGTTCGTCTGTAAGATATAGTAGCACGAGAAATTGTTAAAATGTGGATAGGGTGGTAGGAAGATAGATACCACGGGGCTTCAAGAGCAAGTTGTTTCATAAATGTATGGCACCTTATTGACATGATGATGTATTTTTTAACTTCTATGAGAGTCTCCAATCAGAGATCTCTAACAGCAAACAAACAAAAGCCCGCCTATGGCGGGCTTTTTTGTTGCCTTTTTATATGATATATTTTTCTGTAAATTTACATTTAAATTGCGTTAGTGGACAATTGTGCAAACTTTGATAATGTGGTAATCTTATGGCATGAGCGGACTGTGCAGTCATAATTGCCAAGTTTTTTTCTACTTTGGTGGGGAGATGAGCAGTGAACATGCGGCATAATAGGTTAACAAAAATTTTACTCATCGGTATGCTTATTAGCTTTTATTTAGTTACTGATGCCTTTTCACTGACAGCTGAGGCGGCCAAGAAAAATAACGGCATTAATACTCATACGGTTGATTATATAGATAAAGATGGTGAACTGATTATATCTTTGCCGGAACAAGAGCACATTTTATATTTTTCAGATGATCTGGCTCTTATGCAAAAAGATGGCAAGCAAGTTTACATAGATAGAGCAGGTAAGACTGTTTTAGAGCCAACAAAATACTACTCGGACTCAGGGCCTTTTGCTGATGGATTAGCAACCGTAAGACTAGGTCTTTCCTGGGGTTACATAAATAAAGCTGGTGAAGTGGTTGTTAAGCCGGTTTTTCGTGCGACGAGAATGTTTCACGAAGGTTTTGCCGCGGTGCAGCCAGGAGCTGCTGGCTGGGGATACATCAATAAAGAGGGAAAATTAGTTGTGCCAGCTGATTATCAAAAGGCAAAAGCATTTTCCGAAGGATTGGCTCCGGTCATGCCGATTGAAAAACTTAATGGATGGGGCTATATCAATTCTAAAGGTGAGCTTGTTATTTCGCCGCAATACAGTGAGGCAGAACCTTTCTCCGAAGGTTTTGCTGCTGTAAAAGTTGCCGATAAACAGTGGGGATTTATTGACCATGAGGGAAGATTGGTTCTTCCTGCAAACTATCAGGAAGCAAGACCATTTTCCGAAGAACTTGCTGCTGTTCAAATGAACGGACGTTGGGGCTATATAGATAAGCATGGTATGCAGGTCATCGCCTGCCGTTACAGCAATGTTCACGACTTTGCTGATAGTCGCGCTGCCGTTTGTTTGTATGGTAGGTGGGGATTTATTGATAAGAAAGGAAAAATGGTTGTGCCTGCCAAGTATATGGAAGTTGCAGATTTTTATAAAGGTTTTGCTGGTGTAATCGGTGAAGAACAGGAATAAAAGTAAATAAGATGTCTCCAAACCTAAGGCAATATTAATGGTTTGGAACTGCCAAGTGTTTGCTTCCTTAGAATACTATAGACGCTAATATTTAGTGAAGAAGATAAGTTGCATGACAAAAAACAGTTTTAGAGCGCTGCTGATAATGTCTTTGCTTGTATGTTTCAATCTTACAGCTTCAGCGACGTCATGGGTGCAAGTTTCTGACCAATATACCTATATTGATAAAGATACTATTATCAAAGATGGCGATATGATTTTTTATTGGGATTTATATATTGATCCGGAAGGCTATTATAAGCGTCTTGTTCAATACGGGGTCAGAACTGACCTGTCTCCACTGCATGCCTGGATCATACAAGGTTTTTTGTACGATAAGAATGATAAATTTAATAGTGATATTATTAGACCTCATTCTCTTGCTATTCAGCCTGGTAGTTATCAGGAGATAGCTTTCAACTTTGCTTTGACATTTGTTCGCGAAGGAAAATTAGTTTATGATGTGCCAAAACTACCTCATTTGTCTGACAAAAAATAAGAAGGTATGGTGTTGAGTATGGATAAGTATGTGGTGACCGCAAGAATGTACAAAGGTGATATCTTCCGCTATTTTGAGACACTGGAGGAAGCGGAGGAATTTGTCGGACTCTGGGAGGAGTTTGACGAGTTGGACGAATTGCGCATTAGCGAAGTCGTTGCGATCAGATGGGAAAAATCGCGTTTTACAGACAAAAGTGAGGAACAGGCAGAGAAGTGCACAGGAAAATAAAACAAAATATTGATCAGGGGTGAATATTTTGAAGCAACAAGCGGTAAAAATATTGATGTGTCTGGTTGCCTGTGTAAGTGTTTTAATTGGTGGCTTGACAAATAGCGCAGCAGCAGCGGAGAAGTTTGATGACAAAATATATAATATCCAATGGATAACTGAATATGAAACACATGATAACTTTTTAACTGTTGACGGGTGGATTGGCGGCTTTGGGCTTTTTTATCTGTACGATAAAAACTCAGGAACCAGTATGATCATGGACGGCAATTCCATGCCTTTGCTGTTTTGGTCCTATGGAACATATGACAGCGGGTTTGACCCCGGTACCTTGATCATTGGACAGACTAATTTTGCTACTGCTAACGATATTCATTTTCTGGGCAATGTAGCTACCGGCGACTTAGTGCAGCAACCTCTGACAGTGCTGAAAGCGGCTGGCGTTTCTGTCCCGGAAAGTGCCTATAAAGACGGCAACTATTCATCTTTCCAAAAAGGTAGAGTTGAAAATACAGGTGACGAAATAAGGTTTTATTTTACGGTTGACGGCAAAGAACTTAAGTATTGTTTGCTGCCAAACTTTGGCGAAAACGGTTGGTCACGGATGTATCTGATAGAAGGTAAAAATGAGACCGAGGTTGTTTTTGGTACAAATGTAGTCGACAAAAGAAGCATTGTACTGTATGCGCAGAAAAGCAACCTGACCTATATCGGCAAAATTGGCATGATGGATTTTACCAATATGGTTGATTCCTATTTGAGTAAGACACCAGATTTGGCGAAACGCTCTTATTTCTATTTCCAACTTTTAAACAGATAAAAAAGAATGCCCTTTAGTCTTAAATCCAGTCAGAGCAATCTGTCTGGATTTTTGCATTTAAAGCCTATTCGTGTTATGATTAGCGTTAATTAGCATAGCCAAAAAGTTATGCTAATTTATTATCTTTTTGTGTAATGCCAGAAATAAAAAGGAGAATATAAAATGTCAGAAAGATTAGATTTGCTTGAGGTAATACGCGACTATGGACACCCTTTAGTAAAACTTGATGTAACAGCTACTGAGTTGGAGTGCCTGAAATTGCGCGAAAAATTAATGGCAATTCGCAATCAAAGCGGTGCCAAAGAACAAGGGTATTTAGAAGTAGCTTGTACTTTTTATGTAGATGTACACGATATAGACAGATATTTAGCAGGTGAGCTGCCAAATCTGGCTGAAATTTACGCCTTCCCAGAAGATGTAAAAACTCATACGGAGGAATAAAATGAAAAAATTATTGGTATTAACCTTTTTATTTATATTTGCCTTACAGTCAGTTGGTCTTGCAGCTGTCAGCAGTTCCAAAGGTTCTTCAGCACCAAGGTCTTCTGGTAGCATCACTCAAAAGGCACCTAGTACCTCACAAACATCACCGAATACTTCATCCGGGTATAAGTCTTCAGCCCCGGCAAGCAGCTATAGCGAAAAAGCGCCAACGGCAGCAACTAAACCACAGCTTCAACAGCCGCAGTCAACAGGCAACGGTTTTCTGCGTTCTGCAGCGATGTTTGGCGGCGGCATGCTGATGGGCAGTATGCTCGGCAATATGTTTGGTTTTGGCTCTAATGGTATGTTTTCTCAAATCATAGGACTGCTTTTCAATGTCATGATAGTAGTGTTGTTATTTAAAGGTGCTCTTTATATCTGGAACAGATTCAGGGCAAACAGACAATAGATAATTATGTAGGCCATCCGCTATGCGGATGGCCTTTTGATTGCATAGCTAGAAAAAATAATATAAAATCTTTTATTGCTGGACATAAAATGAGTTAAAGGTTATTATTTATAAAGAAAACAAGATACCAATGTTTCTTATAAATAATCGTGGAATAAGAAAAAACATGGGATTTTAAAACAGAATGTATTCAAAGGGGATAAAAAAATGGTATGGATGGATTATTTGCTGCTTTCCGGTAGATTAGAACAGAAACCTTTTATTAAAAGATATTTAGTTGTATTTTTGTGTACGCTAGCTGTCTATTATAGCTTTTCAATAAACTTTCCTGTTTTTTTGAGTTGGCCCGGCTTGATGTTAACTACTTTTTCGTCCATTTCGTTAGTGCTCAGACGTTGTCATGATATAGGCTTTTCGGGAAAGGTCACTGCACTTATTGTTATCGTATTCTCACTTCCTTTAATTAATTTGCTTTTTGCAATCATACTGGCTAGTGTGAAAAGCCAAAAGGGAAGAAATATATACGGGTAAATGCCTTTCGATGATTTGTTTTGAATGTAAAGTCAGCCTGATTTAAAGTCAGGCTTTTTTTATGCGAAAAATTATTGTAATTTTCAGAAAAACCAATTGCTATTATTACTTTGGCATAATACAATGGAAAAAAGAACCTGTAATTTTTATTTAAAACATTAATTGCTAGGGGGCGGGAGCATGATCGGACGTACATTGGCAGGAATATTAATTACGGCTTTTGTTGTTTTAACAAACACCGTCGTTTATGCGCAGGAAAGCAGATTTAAATACGATGATATGGGTTACTACGGCGAAAATTTGACCAAGGTGAAAATAAATGGCAAGTGGGGGTATATAGGCAAAAATGGTTTGGAAATAATTCCGGCTGCCTACGATGAAATCGGCGGATTTGGCTGGTTTGATCTGGATGAAATGGCAACAATAAAACGCAATGGCAAGATGGGTTATATCAACTTAAGCGGCAAAGAAATTGTTGCTCCAAAGTATGATTTAACAACAGATTTTGTGGACGACCGTGGTAAAGTCATGGCTGACGGCAAATGGGGTTTTGTTGATAAGACTGGCAAAGAAATAATACCTCTAATTTATGATGAAGCACAGTTTTTTAGTGGTGATTATACGCAAGTAAAGAAAAATGGCAAATGGGGATTTGTCGATAGAAATGGCAAAGAAATTGGTCAGTTGATATATGATAAAATTTATCCCTGGGGTTTTGAAGGCGGACTGACCGCAGTGCAGCGCGATGGGAAATGGGGATTTATGAATCGGGAAGGAATAGAAGTCGTCTTACCGAAGTATCAAGCAACCTCCCAGTGGCTGTTTGTTGATGGTTTGGCTGCAATATTACATGACAACAGGTGGGGATTCATTAACAATAATGCAGAGGAAGTTATAAAACCAATTTACAAGGGTGCTGGCGATTTCTTCGGTGAATTGGCACCGGTAATGTTGTTTAGTAAGTGGAAATATATCGATAAAACCGGCAAGACAGTTCTGGCAGCTATTTACGATTCTGCCGATAACTTTTATGAAGGGGTAGCGGTTGTTTCAATAAATGGCAAATATGGCATGATTGATCTTGCAGGCAAGGAAATTATTCCAGCAAAATATGAAAATGTAGATTACCCCTTTGACCAGCTTATCCCCGTCAAACAAAACAGTAAATGGGGTTTTGCAGATCGAAGCGGAGCAGAAGTAATTGCACCAATATATGAAAAAATAAATTACCTGCGAGGCGGCTTAATTCCGGTAATGCTCGAAGGCAAGTGGGGATACATCGACGGTAATGGCAGAAAAATTACCCCGCTTAAATATGAAAGCCTGTCAATTTGGGGATTAATGGAAGATTTGGCTGCTATAAAAGAAAATGGCAAATGGGGTTTTATTAATAAGGATGGGCAAGAAATTGTAAAACCAAAGTATGACGAAGTTGGCTTGCTTTGGCATAATGCAAGGATGCCTGTGAAACGTGACGGCAAATGGGGGTATATTGATCCAACGGGTAAAGAGATTATTGCACCAATATATGAAGAGGCGCAGGAGTTTTCGTGGGATGGATTGGCTGGAGTCAAACTCAAAGGCCATTGGGGCTACATCAGACCTGATGGTACTGCTGAGCCATGGAGTCTGAAATAGTGTAGCCGAGAAAGGTGGTATTTATGATGAAAAGAAAAAGAATCCTGGTATTTCTGATGCTTTTCTTGTTTATGTTTGCCAATACGGCTTTAGCCACCAACTGGGTTTACTACAATAATTTTAGTGAAGGGCGAAGCTATGTTGATACCGAAACAGTATACAGGAGCGGTAATACCCTGTATTTTTGGGAATTAGCCATGTATGATAAAGATACTTATGACGGTTGGTATTTGGCCGGCGACAGGGTAACAATCAAATACGAGGTAAAACTGACTACCCCTCGAAAGATGAGAGAACTGGAATTCCATGATTATGATTACAACAACAAAGAATTTGATTATGGTACAACTCCAACTGATTGGTGGACTGTTGAATCTGGTAGTTACGACGACGGACTGATTAATCTCGCTTTAAAGTATGCGAAATGAGTTGCAAATATTAGTTCCGGTCAAAGGGACTGCATCTTAATTGCAGTCCCTTTTTGCTTGAACAAAGTAGTTATGGTGCTATAATAAAAATAGTTTGAAGATAAATTAAGATTTATTAATCAGTAGCGGAGGCAACAAACCTTGGATGTGCATAATAATGGAGGACATAAAGCCTTATATAGAAAATTGAATTATCAGCGGATCACAGGAGCTTCTATCGGTTGTTTTGTCGGCATGTGCATTATAGGTTATCTATCTGTATTATCCGGGAGCGATTTAATAATCCCCTCATTCGCTGCAAGCTGTGCCATTGGCATGACTATTCCTGAAAGTGCTTTTGCCAAGCCTCGCAATGTAATCGGGGGACATTTGTTTTCAGGAGTTGTCGGTCTTTTTTGCAGTTTGTTGTTTGGTACGTCGTGGTGGTCATTAGCACTTGCTGTAGGTTTAGCAACTGCTATGATGATGATGACCAGAACCTTGCATCCGCCGGCGGCGTCTGACCCTATCTTGTTCATGACGCAAGGAGTTATGCATCCTTATATCTTTTTAACAGTGCTACTGGTTGGCTCAATTGTTTTAGTTGCTTTTTTCAACTTTTATCACAGATGGTTTGCGCATAGACCATATCCAAAAAAATAATATAATGAAAATCTATTATGTTTCAAAAGGAAAAAATATAAAAACATTATTCCCAATGCCGAGCTCAGAACAGCGTTGACACTTCTGAGAGACGGTGTTACTATTAACAAGTAAACTTAATATGTAAGTAGTCAGGTGCAATAAACGCTTAAAAGAGAAATCGGTTTAAAGCCGATGCGGTCCCGCCGCTGTAAAGAGGAGCGAGCTTCAATCTGCCACTGAGTTTTAGACTTGGGAAGGCGAAGCAAACGATGATTCTGAGCCAGAATAACTGCCTGATTATGTTTTACGCTTAACCTGCGAGAGATGGGAGAGTAAATCAAGTGCTTAGCTGCGCTTTATCTGTGTTTGCGACCTTCCTGACTTTGTCGGGAAGGTTTTTTGTTTTGGAAGATAGGTCAGGGGAAATTTATAACTATTAATGGGATGGGGTTAAAAGGATGAATTTGAGGAGTGTAGTTGCAGGTATTATTGCAAATGGTATTTTTTTCACAGGTATGGGAACGGGATTAGCAGAGGATAGTCAATCACCGACATTCACCCTTGACCAGATGATTGTGACAGCCCAACGTTATGAAAAAAATGTGTTGGATGTGCCTGCTTCTGCGGAAGTTGTTACGCAGGAACAACTTCAAAATGCCGAAACTGCCAATCTTGAAGAAGCTTTGGCAGCTGTCACAGGTGTTACTGTGTTTGCTTCCAGTCCGGGCGGCAATGCCATCAATCCTGCCAGCAATTCGGAAATAGTCATGCGCGGTGTTTCTGGCGGCACCTTGGTGTTGGTGAACGGCGTGCCTTTAAATCTTAACAATCGTTATGATCTAAATGACATACCGGTCAGCGACGTGGAAAGAGTAGAAATCATTAAGACTGCCGGCTCTGTGCTTTATGGCAGTGAGGCTACCGGCGGCATCATTAACATAATTACCAAAAAAGAGCGCCAAAATTACGTAAAGACCGGCTATGGCAATTTCGGACAGCAGAAACAGGAAATAAGCATGCAGGAAGGCAAGCTTGGTTTTGGCTATAGCTACGATAAATGGGGTAATGTTGACAGAACATCTCTTTATGATGGCAGCAAATATAACAATACCAAAGGCTCAGAAAAGAACAATTTTTCGACGAATTATCGTTTTGATGATAAGTTGAATTTGCTTTATACACATAATGAAGCTAATTCAGCAACGCAATACAGACAATTTACAGCGACCAGCGATAAGGCGCTCAATGATAGAAAATATGAAACAAAAAAGGATTATCTGCAGCTGCAGTATAGTGACGACAATGTTAAAGGTACTGCGTATTATAATGCCGGGCAGATTGATTACACTAATTACGACGTTACGAAATCAACCTTTGCCTATAATCTGGAAAAAAACAGAACTTATGGTTTAGATGTCCAAAAAACCTGGATGGTGGGCGATGGGAAAGTTTTATTTGGCGGTTCTTATCAGCATGAATACTATTTGCCAAATGATTATGCTTCTGCGACTACGGATTATGACCGTAATAATTATGCGCTTTATGGCCAATATGAAAAACCACTTGACGATAAAAATACTGTCATCGTCGGTGCGAGGGAAACCTGGACTGGCAGTACTACCGGCGGCAAGAACTATGACAACCTCAGCGGCTCCGGCCAATTTGTGCATAAGTTGAATGAGAATGAACGACTCTATGCGAGTGTGACCCAATCGTTCAAAATGCCGACCTTTAAACAAATTTATGCACGTGATGACGGTAAATATGCAGGCAATCCCAATGTAAGACCGGAAACCGGCATTCATTATGAAACGGGCTGGAAGAAGAACAGCGGTGACCACCAGTGGAAGGCTGCGATGTTCCACTATGATATTGAAGATAATATTACTTCTCGCTATGACAAAACTACTTCAAGCTATTATTACGATAATGAAGATTTTAAAAATACTGGCATTGAGCTTTCTTGTGCCATTGCTGACGGTAAGGTATGGAATTACCAGTATGGCGTTGTTTATCAAAACCCTCTGGTTAAGCAGTATGACACCAAAAATGGTACTGCTGGTTCAGATGAATGGCTGCGTAAATACGGCCGCCTGCAGCTTAATGGCGGCGTAACTTATACCAAGGATAAATGGCGTACCAGTTTGACTGCCACCTATCTGGCTGAGCGGTATATGCTGTCAAGCAGCAGCAACGAAGCTGCCAAACCTTATTTGGTAACCGATCTTTCTGTAAATTACAAAATGGACGACAGACAGGAACTCAATCTGTCGGTTAATAATATATTAGATCGTGAGGATAATCTGGGTCATACGGGAACTTACTACTATGCAACACCGGCTAATTTCCTGCTTAGTTATAAGCTAAGTTTCTAACTGAAAGTTCGTTAATTCTTAAAAACAAAATATGGATGGAACGGGTGTATTTGATACTCAATAGAGAAAGCAGTGAAAGTCTGCTACGGTCCCGCCACTGTAATGCTGAGCGATTCCTGATTTGCCACTGAAGAATTCTTCGGGAAGGTAGGATAGCGATGAAGCTGAGTCAGGAGAACTGCCCGTTTAACAATCACTGTTGATCCACGTGTGATGGAGAAGGGATTATTGCGTTGCAGATACTTGGCGTGTTTCATTTGCATGTTCAATTGCCTTGCTTATTTTCCACTCACGTTGCCTCATAAAGCGGTGAGTGGATTTTTACAATTAGCTCACCCAAAAATATGTAAGGGAGTGTTTATTTATGGTCAAAGGTTTGAAAAAAATGGTACTTGCATCTCTTGCTTGTGCCGCATTGGTAACGGGAGTTAACATGCAGCCGGCTTACGCTGCTTATCAACTGAGCACAGAAGTTAAAACAGCGACACCGGCCTTGTTACAGGCTTCACAAATAGGTGTAAAGGTAGATGCACCTGCTGCTTTGCAAAATCTGGAGAATAAGGATGCGATCCTGATTACCAGCTTTGGCACAACTTTTAAAGATACCAGAGAAAAAACAATTGAAGCTACTGTTAACGCTATTCAGGCGGCTCATCCTGATACAAAAGTTGTTATTGCCTTTACTTCACATATTATTATCGACCGCATTAAAGAGAACGAAGGTGTGACTTTTCCTACCCCTGAAGAAGCTTTAAGCCAATTGAAGGAAGAAGGCTATACCAGAGTTGCGGTTACTTCGCTAAATATCATTCCTGGCATGGAGTATGACTATAGCACGGCAGTCTTTAACCTGCATAAAGGGGAATTCAAAAAATTAGTTTGTGGTTTGCCGCTCATGTATTGGATGGGACAAGAAGGACAACGCGATGACGTTACTGAAGCTATGAAAGCTTTGAGCACTGAGTTCCCAAAAGTTGGCAAGCATGAAGCTATTCTTTTGATGGCTCATGGTACTCCGCATCCGTCTAACGCCTATTATTCAGTTATCCAAAACCGTATAGATGAACTTGGACTCAAAAATGTATTCGTCTATTCTGTTGAAGGCTGGCCGCATCTTGATACTGTAATTCCTCAATTGAAAGCCAAAGGCATTAAGAAAGTAACGCTTATACCTATGATGATGGTTGCCGGTGATCATGCAAATAATGATATGGCTGGTGCTGAACCTGATTCGCATAAATCTATTCTGGAAAAAGATGGCTTCAAGGTAGATACATATATTCATGGCATGGGTGAAAATGCTGAAGTCCGTAAATTGTTTGTGGAGAGAGCAGGTGAAGCTTTGACTGCATTACAAGCTGAAACACCTGTGAAAAACGGTCATCATAAAGCAAGTAATAAATAAAGTAGACTATGAGAAACTTCTCGTTTTCTGACAAAGCAGAAATAAAATAAATGGCAGGAACACTTTTCAAAGTGTCCCTGCCATTTGTGCATTTACAGTCAGAATAAATTGGTATATCATAAAATAAAGCAGAATATTAAGAAAATACATGCTCGCGCCTTCTACACCAGAAATGAGGAAAATAACTATGATTGTTGGAACGGTAGAAATAAAACTTTATGCACCATGGGTTTCTTCACTCAAAGAAAAACGTATGATAGTTAAAAGTCTTATTGCCCATACTCGCAATAAGTTTAACGTTTCTATTGCTGAAATTGCTGAGCAGGATACACATCAGACAATCATTCTGGGCGTTGCTTGCGCGACCAGTTCTGTCAGCCAGGCTGATAGTATTATTGATCATGTTATTGCTCTTGTTGAAAGCAGTACCGAAGCTGAAATAATACAAATCGACAGGGAAATGAGATAAACTGCTAATATTAAATTCATAAAGTCATATTGCAGGCGGGAGATTATTTTTGAGGGGGGCGAAAGTATCTGGTTGAAAAGAAATTTGCTAACTGTGTGTTTGAAGGCAAGATTCCCGTGATGTTGGTGGAAAAAATAACACTTATAGAGAGTTGTATGGAAAACGGTAAGCGCATTTATAAAACTAGAGACCAATTTGATTTGAAATTGACAAGGTAAAAAAGAAATAACTGCTATTTTCAATCAAGCGCATTTAGTAATGAATGCGCTTGATTGCTTTTACAGGTATTACTGAAAGAAGATATGATTCTATAACTGTTGGAAACGAAGTAAGAAAGAATATTGTATACATAACATTTTGTAGAAGGATTTTTGCAAAATACGTCAAATTTGTAAATTGTTATTTTTTGAAGATGGCAGGTAACAGTATATGAAGTTTTTTTCTTATTAACCAACAAAATTGTTACATGCCATTAGTTATTAAAACAGGGGGAAAGTAAATGAATTTATCAACAAAGATTTTAATTGGTTTAGGCCTTGGCGTTTTAGCAGGCTTAGGCCTGGGGAGTGAAGGGGTACCTCTTGCTAAAACCTGGATTGCTCCTTTTGGTGCTATTTTTTTAAACTTGATCAAGATGATTATTGTTCCATTGGTTTTTGCTTCTTTGATTATTGGTGTCTGCGGATTGGGCGACGTGAAAAAAATTGGGCGTATAGGTACTAAAACGCTTGCTTATTATTTGGGCACCACAGCTTTCGCAATTTTTCTCGGTCTTGTTTTAGGAACCGTTTTGAATCCTGGTTTGGGACTCACGATGCCTGGTGCGGAAGTAAAAGCTGCTGCTAAGGCAGCGCCTCCTATCATGCAGGTTATCGTAGATATTTTCCCTAGCAATCCTATGGATGCTATGCTGAAAGCTAATATGCTGCAAATTATCATATTTGCCATTTTCGTTGGTGGTGGCATAGCAGTTGTTGGCGAACGTGCGCAAACCGTTTTTAATTTTTTTGATGGTTTGGCAGAAACTTGCTATGCGATAGTAAATATGATCATGAAGATTGCTCCTCTTGGCGTTTTTGCTTTGATCGCTCCGGTTGTCGCTGCAAATGGTCCTAGTGTTTTATTGCCGCTTTTAAAGGTAGTTATCTGTGTTTATCTTGGCTGCTTGCTGCATGCAGTGTTTGTCTATGGCGCTATGCTGAAGTTTATCGGTAAATATAGCCCATTTGCTTTCTTCAAAAATTTGCTGCCTGCTCAATTAGTTGCTTTTTCGACTTGTTCAAGTTCCGCAACCTTGCCGGTTAACATGGAATGTGTTCAAAAGATGGGCGTTTCTAAAGAAATATCCAGTTTCGTACTTCCTTTAGGCGCGACTGTCAACATGGACGGAACTGCTTTGTATCAAGGCGTTTGTGCATTGTTTGTAGCGCAGATCTATGGTATAGATCTTACTTCAGCCCAAATGATGACTATTATTCTCACAGGCACATTAGCTTCCATCGGTACTGCCGGTGTTCCTGGAGCAGGTCTCATCATGCTGACCATGGTATTGCAATCAGTAGGTTTGCCTCTTGAAGGCGTAGCTTTAGTTGCCGGTATTGACCGTGTGCTTGATATGCCGCGTACAACCGTTAATATTACTGGTGATGCAGTTGTTGCTTACCTCATAGAAAAAGGAGAGGCAGGACGGTCCTAGATTAAAAAAGAAAACCATACGGACTTTAATTGAAGTAAATGATTGAGTTGACGCTAAGCCGATACGCAAGTCATTTGTACTTAAGCTGAGTTTAAGGAGATGATTAGTTTGATTGGAAATTTGGTTTACAGCGTCCTTTGTCTGATAGTCCTTGTGGTTTTGGTAATGCCTTTTACGAATAAGAAGATTGAACGCAATCTGGAAATCTTTCTGTTTGTTATGGGTGTTTTATCCGTTTTAGTTTCAAATCAAATGAGCATGGAGCTGCTCTTGAAGGCTCTGGAAGAACCTTTTATGATTGCTGCAGCGGTATTGGTTTTTGGACTTTTGTTCAAAAAATACAACGAAAAAATATCTGAAGCCATTCATCGCATTCAACAGCTTATGCCACATAAAGTTTTGGTTTTTCTTATCGTTGTCGTCCTGGGATTAATATCCAGTCTTATTACTGCGATTATCGCTGCCTTGTTTCTTGTGGAAATAGTTGGAGTTCTAAAACTTGAACGCAAGAATGAAATTGCTTTGACGATAATAACCTGTTTTTCCATTGGATTAGGTTCGGCACTTACACCAATTGGCGAACCTTTGGCAACGATTGTTGTATCTAAGTTGGGTGTTGACTTCTGGTACTTGTTCAGAAATTTTGCCATTTACATCATACCTACAGTTGTTGCATTAGGGCTTTTTGCAGCCTTTTTTGTAGCTGATAAAGGGGCAGAAGGTGAAAGCACCAGAAGTGGTGAAAGCGAGAGCTACAACGATGTAATCTTCCGTGCCTTTAACGTTTATCTTTTTGTTATGGCTTTGACGTTTTTGGGAACAGGACTTAAACCAGTCATCGATCACTTTGTTCTTGGGTTGCCTAGTGAAATTTTATATTGGATCAACATGATTTCTGCCGTATTGGATAATGCCACTCTTGCTGCTGCCGAAATTAGCGACAAGATGTCTACAAGACAGATTACTGCTATACTGATGGGCCTTTTGATCAGCGGCGGGATGTTGATCTTAGGGAATATACCAAACATTATTTCAGCAAACAAACTGGATATCCCCAGTAAAGAATGGGCAAAAGTCGGCATTCCGCTTGGCTTAACGATTATGATGGTTTTCTCCGTGCCTTTGCTGTATATGGCTAATTGAATTTTTGAAGCTAAATTAATAAGCCCATGAGGAATAGTTATCCTCATGGGCTTATTTTTGTATTCATTTTTGCTTAAGTGACTTCAATATCTTTGGTAATTCGGCATTAATGATTGATGCCATTTTTCTTTTGACGTTAATATCTGGATGCAGACCGTCTAAAGCTAATCTTTCCGGCATGATGCCACCGGGATAATTCATTCTTATTGCCAAGTCGATATGAAGGGTATCATTGCGAATGTACTGGTTGACCTTGTCCATTTCGTCACGCCAATCATCAGCAGTTGGTTCATTAAATACTTTTTCGATGCTTTCTGGATTAATAGGAGGAAGCGTCATAAAAATCGGTACTATGTTATTGTTTTCACACTTGGCCTTTATAGTTTTTAGGTCGCTGATAACTGATTCTGCCGGCGTACCGCCGCGTATGCTGTTGGAACCTTCGAGAATAATCAGATATTGCGGGTGGAAAGGTAATACATCATCATCAAAACGATCAACAGCAGTATCGCTGGTGTCTCCGCTTGCAGACAAATTAACGACAGGAAAGTCCAGGTAAGTCTGGTAGCTATATTCCCAATCAACCGGCGAATAGGACATGCTGCCACCGCCATGGCTGATACTGTCACCAAAGGTGGCAATTTCCCAGCCGACATCAGGATTGACAATGAATTCCTGGGCATCAGAATAAACTCCTACGGGATTGCCATCATCATCCAGAGCTCTGACCCGCCAGTAGAAAGGTTTCGAGGAATAACGGGCCTTGTCGTCATATTTATCCGATAATGCTGTTATAGCAGACCAGATTCGATGAATGGATGGATCGATACCATTAGGGTTCTCTGGCGGCGCATCAAGAAGTTCAACTTCATACTGAGTTGCGTTAGCTATCGGCATCCAGGAATATACAGGGTAGAGAAGGGTAGAACCATGAATGTCGCCGTAGGAATCATGGGGTACAGGGGAATTGACAGGCGGGATAGAAGAATTAAAACAAAGTTTTTCTGGTTCGGAGAAGCTGCTTATGGGATCACCATCAAAATTGAGTGCCCGCACTCGCCAATAAATAGGGCTGGAAGTCGCAAAATCCGGCAAATCAGGATTATAACTATTGCCATAGACCTGACGTGTGGAAAAAATATGATTGTCGGAAAGTTCGTTTCTATCAATGGCTGGCAAGGGAGATGGCAGAAATTCAATTTCGTATATCACAGCACCTTTAACTTTGGTCCAGGTTAGCATTGGACGCAATGATGCTGGATTATTAGACGTGAAATGTACTGTGGGTGAGGCGGGTTTGCGCCACTGTGGAGTAGCTGCATGTGCGGTTGTGACAGCAGAACATTCGATATTGGCAGAGTCTGTTGTATTGTCTTGCTGCGTGAAGTTTACGGAATAAAAAACAGTTGCTAAGCCTAAGCTTAATAGTATAGTTTTAGTAAGATGACCTTTCTTCATATTCACAGGGGGTAACCTCATTTCTATTCTTATTTGCTGATTATAGCATTGTAAGTGGCAAATAACAAATCCTAAGAACACAAAGGAAGCTAATCAATATAAGGTTTTTAAAATAAAAAATGAATTATGCAGGATAATTTATAACTCGTAACGAAAAAACGAGTTAGCAGAGTAAGAAACTCATGGAGAGGTGGTTGCCATGGAAGGGTTCTATAAAAAATACCATAGGTTGTTTGCCAATTATGCCGAAAGTTATTGGCTGGACACTACGAAACTTATGGTAACAGCCAAAGAGCAGCCTTGGGTTGAATATGAGGCATGGATATTCGTCGGTTATAAGGATACTGGCAGGCGGAAAAGAATAATTAATCGGCAGAAGTACAAATTGCCGACTAATGGCTATGAGAACTTGGGTACTTCCTTAAAACATTTCATTTTCCGATTTAATCTTAGTACTCATGAGATAAAATGTGCTGTCAAAGGGTATACTGATTATACTGATTATGGCCTTATCCTTGATTCGCAGCAAAGTGAAAATATGTGTTGGAGTATGGTTATTCCTGGCAGTATCAGAGATAATATCTTTAAAAACATAACTAAATATGTTGTGGAAAAGGGAATAAACAATATATCAATGGAATGATAATGCCTAAAAATACACATTTATGATACAAACAATACACAAAATTTTCTGAAAAATTACTTGAGTGTTTGGCATTTTTCGGTTATAATTAAAACAGAAAAAGATTAGGCCATAGGTAGCGAGAGAGTCTCGAGAAGGAAGCCGTTTGGAAGACGGTTGCTCTTGGTAGTCGAAAAGTTTCTGTACGGAACAGACTGTTGAAGGAAGTAGCTCTCGGGCCTATGTAAAAAGAGGGCGGCAGGATGGCTGCCCTCCCAATAGATGAAAACACCCCGCAAGGGTGTTTCGGATATGGTTTCCGACGATACCCAAAGGTCTTGATGGCAGAAGACAAGGCAGTTAGGGTTTTCACGTGAAATCATATTGAAAGAGGAGCGGAATGAGTAAGTTCCGCTCCTCACTTTTTTTATTTTGTTTTTTCTATAATATTATTAACTATAACGTGAAGTGCTTCCCGCGTTGTATTGCTCATTTCTGCTGTCGGATCGCCCATGTCCTCACTGTCTACGACTTGTGGATCTATCGGCAGTTTACCGAGAAAGCTGATGCCTCGTTCAGCTGCAAGCTTGGCGCCGCCACCGCTCTTAAAGATGTTATGGACTGCACCGCAATCTGGGCAGACAAAACCACTCATGTTTTCAACTATGCCAAGAATATCTAGTTGTGCCTGTTGACAGAAGCTGATTGATTTACGAACATCTGAAAGCGAAACTTCTTGTGGGGTGGTTACAATAACTGCCTGCGCATCTTTGATGGTCTGAATAATTGTGAGGGGTTCATCACCGGTTCCTGGCGGGCAGTCAACAATCAGATAATCAAGATCAGACCATTTTGTATCCGCCAAAAATTGCCGTATAACTCCGATTTTTAAAGGACCGCGCCAGATTAATGCTTCATCAGGATCTGACAGGAGACCTTGTACGGTCATAACCTGTAAATTTTCATTATATTGATAGGGAAGAAGTTGATCACAGTCAGCATTTAGCGGGATACCTGTAAGGCCCAAAATGCCAGCTATACTTGGCCCGTGAAGATCAACATCCAGTAAACCAACGCTATAGCCTTTTTCACTTAGCGCTATGGCAAGATTGGCTGCGACAGTGCTTTTGCCAACGCCTCCTTTACCGCTCATTACCATTAATTTGTGCTTAACTCTGCTCAAAAAATTATTAATCTTATTGTCTTGTTCATTCATTGTCTTGTCATTGCAATTATCGCTGGTTGCGCAAGTATCACAGTTTTTATCACAACTCATAATATCACTCCTAAAAATATTTGTTTGACATACTACTTAATATATATTTATTGTATTACCTTGTCAATTATAAGAATTAAGTTTAGAATAATATAAAATCTGGCTGGAGGGAGACGGAAGCAACTTTGGAAGTACAATTTATTTTAGCAGTTTCAATGATTATTTTTGCTGCCAGTCTTGTTCAGGCAGTCACGGGATTCGGTTTTGCCCTTGTTGCGGCTCCTTTCCTAACTTTTGTTATGGGTCCTAAGGAAACAGTGGTCTTTCTTTTGTTCAGCGGTATGTTCATGAAATCGATCATGCTTGTCAAAACGTGGAAGGATGGTAATTTGGGTCAGGTCATGCTTTTGTTTGTCGGTAGCCTACTTGGCGCCTTGCCGGGAGGTTATTTCTTGAAAGTTGCCAGTGTCAATTCCGTTAAAATTGTAATCGGCTTGAGCCTGGTTCTGGCAACTATTGCCTTCGTCAAAAATTTTAAAGTAAAGTTAGTGCATAAGCGTTTGGCACAGCTTGGCTATGGCTTTGTCAGTGGTTTTTGCGGTGCAACCGCTGGCTTAAACGGACCACCTATAGTTTGTTATTATCTTAATGAAAATCTGCCCAAGGAATTGATGAGAGCGAACTTGGTACGTTTTTTCCTTCTTGGCAATGCCGGAACCTTAATATTAAGCTATTTTTGGGGTTCTTTTCATCCGGCAGAAATGATCAATATAACCTTATTATCCATTCCGGCAATGGTGATTGGCTGGGCGTTGGGAGAAAGGTTGTTTTACAAAATTAACGCAGTACTTTTTAAACGTCTGGTCATAGGGACTGTATTTGCCAGTGCTGTCATCACATTGGTCAGCGGTATTATCTAAAATAATTGCTTTAGAGAACATAATAATGTAATATTGTTTACATTGAATAAAAATTTAACAAAAGTGTAAATATTTTCCTTGACAAGTCTACTGGTGCAAGGTAAGATAACGACAATTAATCAAGATACTTGAATGTCAGGCGGCTACATAATGAAATCTAATTTAATGCAAAATTGGACAGTTGAATACGCGTTTACTTTTAACCAAGGCTATTATTTTAGCA
>Ga0074193_1000815_pt1 | contig 46100 bp, 37 predicted proteins | sample EPASupsiteHSE605_FD_64523 | JGI IMG/M metagenome (GOLD analysis project Ga0074193, IMG submission 64523) | Bioremediated contaminated groundwater from EPA Superfund site, New Mexico - Sample HSE6-05 | ecosystem: Environmental > Aquatic > Deep subsurface > Groundwater > Contaminated ...
CCTTCTTTCTTAATGAGGACTATGAAGAGATGTTTTTCAACATAAGGATGGAACAAAACTTGTTGATAAGATTTAAGACACAAATGATAAATCATGCTTAAGCATCATTTTAAAGAGAATTCAATGAAATTAGGAGTCTATCTGGGAGAAATCTACAAATTATATATGAGATGAATAATCGGCAAGAAAACCAAGATAAAGTGATTATAAGGTTGGATTCAAAGATAAATTTAGCTAAATCTACAATGGGTGAGCAGAATAATATAATTATTGAAAAAAAATCGATTCAAGCCGAGAAATAAGTTTAATTAAAGCAAGATATGATATTATTGCCAATTAAAGTTTAATTAATTCAAATATAGATAAACAATTTGATTAAAAATCTGGAAATTAATGTCGTAGATATCACAGCATCTAGTGTAGCTAGTCCATTTGATACTAAACATGTTTTTAAGAATGATAATAGTCACTGGAATAATACTGAATAAAAGCTGTTTATTGATTCGATAAAAACTTTTAGTGTCTTTCTTTGAGTTTTGATGATAACCAATCAAGAGAATCGATTAATCCAGAGTTACTTCTGGCACTTACTGAAAATATTCCTATTTCTCTTCCGTAATCAGCTAAATTGAGTTCATTTTTGATGAACTCAACACTCATGCTTTGATCAATATCGCATTTATTCGAAAGAATCATTATTGAATCAGATGATCTGATCTCATCTATTAACATTTTCTCCTTGAAAAAGCTTTTGAACTCTTCAAATCTTTCATTATCGCTCCCATCAACAACAAAAATTACCCCATTTGATCCCTCATAGTACAACCTAACAATATTTTGCATTTTCAAGACTGTAGTATAATCAAATAACATTAAATCCAATTCAGAATAAATTAAACTCTCAATATTGAATCCAATTGTGGGTATTGTAGAAATGAAATTATTATCAATCCACCTATATAAAATACTGGTTTTCCCAGATCCATCAAGCCCAATTATTGATATCTTTTTTGATGGATATGTAAATAGGCATGAATATGCTTTGGAAATACAAGATCCCATTTTGATTGTTCATTTGACCAAAATCTAAAAATTAAAATTTGGGTCGAATTTTTGAACATTGAAGAGACATCATGCAAAATAGAGTTATAAGGTGATAATGACAGTATTAGAAATCATTCCGAAGTTTATTATGAACAGTGTTTAAAGGCTGGTGGTGGAAGAGTGGTTTTAATACAATTAGAAAGAAAAGTTTATATAAACGAGAATTTCTTTGATTTACATCAATGTACGTTTAAAAATAATAAACAATGTATGTTTTCTTGGATGATAATGTTGTTTCGTTGATCAGTTATATCAGAAGGATATTTCCTATGATTGTTTTTTTCATTATTGTCATGCTGGTGTTTAAGCCATCTGCGCAATTTCGTGTTGTTGGTTATCTTATATTTTTCGTTCTTACCAGAGATGCAATGACACCAGAGCGAATTTGGAAAATAGGAGATATTGGATTCCTTCTTTGGATGAGGTTTATTGGGAAGCCATTTGTTTTGTATTCTATTGGAGTGTTTTCTTTGTTTTTCGTTATCATGATGTATTATTTTGATAAGCAAAACCAGATTTATATCCATTGGTTCAATAAAAAGAGGAGAAATTATGTAATTAATGGAGTTATTGCTGGGTTTAGTGGGACTTTTTTGGTAGTTTTACCATTCCTCGTTGGGTATCTTCCTCACCGAATCGAGTTACGAGGCGGAATTGTAAGTCGTGATATGATCATGCCAATCCTTTGCGTTACTATTCTTGGTAATCTTTTAGAAGAATTTCTGTTTAGAGGGTATATTCTTGGCTATCTAAAGAGACAATATAGTGAAATAAAGGCCGGAATTCTTTCAGGTATTGCATTCTCATTTTGCCACTTGTATCTTGCTACTGTGTTACACAATAATTCCCTCCCAATTATTTTGTTTACCTTATGGGAAGGTATAATTGTAGGCACTGTTGGCTCTCATTTTGGAGTTATCCCTGCTACAATATCTCATGGCTTTTCGATATTTGTTTTGTCTACCAACATTGTGTAGTAAAACCCTTGTTTTAGTTTTAATCGTTCAAATTAATGGAAGAGATGATCGAGTTTGAACAACACGTCTTTAATGAATTGAAAATTTCTTTCAACAAACCCATTAAAGACTATTCTTTTGCAGTTGATTGTATGATTAGGCTGCCAAAATATCGGCCACATAGCCTTGATAAAGCTGTCTCATTTTGTTTGGTACATTTGAAAGATATTGGTTTTAAAAATGAGCTAATAAAACGGGCTTCTCTTGATTGCCCGATTTTGATTCATAGACTATTTCTTATTGGAGCTTTAAGTTGTGATGATTTTGCTGAATGGATTGTTCAATGCCGCCATTTTATATCTTATTACTATTTTAAAAATGAAAAGCTGGATTTCCCACATGATCTAATCAAGAGTGGATCAGAGGAAATTAAAAGATATGGAAAGAATTTTGATGATTATGAAGTCGAACTATTAATCAAATATGGTTTTTTGCCAACTTCAATTGGTTTTTGCTTAAAATATGATGATATTGATAACTTGGAGAAACTATTGTACACAAAAGGAGACAAAAGAGAAGATTCTGTTATATGGAGTCCATTTGAATGGACAAAAATGCCTGAAAAGAGAGATTTGCTATCATTTTCAGCGTATTTCAGCTCAATTAGATGTTTTAAGCTTTTGTTATATAACAATTATAGAATTAATCAAGATGTTATTGAGGCTGTGGTGTGTAGTGGGTCATTGGATCTTTTCCATTTATGTGTTCATGATAATCTCTATCCAGGTTTGTTGATTTCAAAAGCATCCGAATTTTCACATTTAGAATTGATACAATATCTTGTTGAAGCGTATAAAATTGATATCCATACTAGAGTTATTTTTTGAATTTCTTGGATCATCCTTTTAGGACAGCTGTTGAAGAAGGACACATGAGCGTAGTAGATTATTATGCTCGACAAAATCTTAATTTAAATTATCAGGATTATTTTGGTTTGTCTCACCTTCATTCAGCTGTTGAAAATGGACATTATCATCTTGTTGAATATCTAGTTTCTAATGGAGCTGATATCAATATTAAGAACAAAGCTGATTTGTTTTCCTTTATATGATGACCCCACTTCACCAAGCATCTAGTTTTGGATATGTTAAAATCGTTGAATACTTGATAGAAAATGGAGCTACAATAAATGATGAGGATAGTGCATTATTAGTTTAATGTTCAATATGTCTCCACTTCATTATTCATCATATGTAGGAAATTTTGAGATATCTAGATTGTTAGTTAAGCATGGAGCCAATGTCAATGTTCAAAATTGCAAAATTAAATTAAAATAATTGGAATGACCCCACTTCATTATGCTGTATTAAGCGGTTCATTCGAAATTACTAGACTTCTTGTTGAGAATCATAGTGATCTAAATACTCCTGATTTGGAGGGCAAAACACCTCTACATAATGCATCCCAGAATGGTATGAAAGCATTATTTGATTTTATTATTCCCAGAAATAGTACTTAAAGAGAAATAATTACTTTTTGATTGATTGATTAATTCAATCACAACCAAACCCCTATAATAATTATAAAGGTTTTCCTGATTATGGAGTTGAGTATTCTTTCTTTGGAAGAACTTAGAGGGGAATCTTTATTCACAGGGAATAATGGAGATTTCGTCAATCAAATTACTGATCAGTTCAATTATTACAATACAGTTTATGGCTCTATTTACAACAATATGTAAACACGGTATCTTTATCACAAATAAAGTTTTTGTGAATTTTTGAATATGTATAAACGGATTATCACAAAAACTACCATTTATTAGCAATTTTTGAGAATAAAAGACATAATTTCTCACAAAAGATCAGATAAAAGTGACAATAACGGTTTCATTATAATTGACAAGAAAACGATTACATTGAGGTTTTTCTAGTGTCCAAAGGTACATTTGCATAATATGGAAAGTTCCATTATTGGTGTTCCATTAATTCGACTTCCTAGATGGGGCGTTGCGATATTGTGTTTTATTGGGATTCTGATATGCTTTTCAATTCATGTTTACGCAAGGTCGGTGCTTACTATTCGGTTTCAGATTAAGGACACACTATTTTTGACATGCATTCAATTTATTGCATATTTTATTCCTTCAGCTCCGATGGGTTTGAAAATAGTGCGAAAAGAGGTATCCATGAAATCGAACATATGGATATATTTTTTAACATCGATATTTTTATCATTGTCAATGTCTCTCACAAATTTTGCCACATTTAGATTGAGTGGATCAACAGAATCTTTGTTTAAATCCACTAGACTTGTTCCTGTTATGATAGGAAATATTATAATTGTTCAACGAACCCCAAAGTTTTATGCTGTACTTTCATTGTGTTTAATTACAATCGGATTAGTTGCACTCTCGATTACCGATATCGCGTCCAGTTCCAGATCAGATATACATGGAATAATAGCTGTAATGCTTTCATTGTCATTTGATTCAATAGCTTTTAGCTTGGAAGAAAAGCTTATGCTTCATGAAGGAGCCAGCCAATCCGAGGTTTTGTCGTTTGTTTATGGAATTGGAGCAACATCAGTAGGTATAATCGCTCTAGTGACAGGAGCATTCCAAAGTGGTATAAGTAACATAATACATAGTCCTTCTTCTTTAGTTCCTTTAATAATCTATATTGTTACGGGAGCCGTTGGAATTCAGTTTGTATTTTTATCTGTTAAAGTGTTTGGATCATTAACAGCATGTATCTTTACTTCTTTGAGAAAAACCATATTCACAGTATACAGGATGAGATCGCATTTTTCCGTTTTCAACGGGATATCGCTCGCCATCTTGACATGTGGAATTGCAATTCATGTATTTTCCGACATCGAAGAAGAAAAGGAATTATTCACAAGCATGAATAACCCCAATATCTTGAGTGATATTGGTGAGTTTGAGGTAATTGACGATTAATAAACTGTACTTTATTTTATCGTATGACGTTAATCATTTTAATGTCAAGAATATCCAAAGTGGCACCTCATATTGATACCAAGGGTTTTCTAAAGGTTGAACAACTGACAACATATATTCATAATTTTACAATACTGGTAAGGGTTGTTAAGAAGCATCCTATTAGGCTTGTTGGACAAGATAAAAAGAAAAAAGTTATGAACGTTGTTCTTGCTGATGAATCTGGAGAAATTGGAGGAATATTTTGGAATGAACAAGCTGAGCAAAATGATCTAGCACTTGAGGTTGGTAAGCTTTATTCTGTTACAGGAGGAGTGATTAAATATGAAAATAAGCAATACCCAATAACAAAACACGATTGTAATATTCAATTTGATTCTAATACACGTTTCCAATTAATCGAAGATGAATCGTTAAAAAATATTGGCAGAATTTCGTACAAATTCACAAAGTTCAAGGATGTCGGTTCATTAGCTGCTAATACATCAATTGATGTCATTGGGATTGTAGATTCTCTTGATCCAATAGCAAATATTAAATCCAAGAAAGATGGAAGCGATTTAACGAAGAGAAATGTCCATTTGGTTGATGACAGCAAGACAATAATTGAGTTAGAGCTTTGGGGTGATGATATCAAATTGATCCAAGAAGGCACGCATCCAGTTGTGGTAATTAAGAATGCAAAAGTGAATGAGTACAATGGAAACAAGAAATTAAAAGTACAAGGAGATTACATTATTGCATTAGATCCTGAATATGTTGATGAGGCTAAAGAACTCAGGAAATGGTATTCTGAACGTGCACAAGATGAATCATATAGTCAATTAACAGCTACATCCGCCGATGATAACTATAAGACCAGGTCAATTTCTCTCCGGCAGATTAATGATGAGGGCTTGGGAAAACATGAAAAGGCTGATTTCTTTATGTGTATTGGCGGAGTATTCAATGTTAATACATCAAAGGACCTCATATACTTTAGTTGCTCCTCATGTAAAAAGAAGGTTCAGGTCCAACCAGATGGATCATTCTATTGCGAAAAATGCAAGTTTGTTGTTGATGCTCCTGTTGCTAAGTATAATTTCTCATTCCGTTTTTATGATCATTCTGGATCAACATATATCACAGCAATAGGTGATGATGCTTCAATTCAATCGATCATTGGAATGAGCGCACCTGAATTCGCTGAAAACATCAAAACTAAAGATGAAAACGCAATCAAGCAAATGATTTCGACCAAAGTTGATCATTGCCAATTCCGAATCAAAGCAAAAGTTCATGAAGAAGAATTTAACAACAAACAATACCTTAAAATTAACTTAGTTTCAGCATCAAAACTGAATTATGCTGAAGCCGCAAATAATTTGGCAAAGGAAATAGAAAGTCGATTTTAAACATCCTTCTCCTTAGTTTTATATTGCTCAATCAAACTCTTAACACACGGAAGAACCTTTTCAGATGAGTACTTGAGCAATTCCTGAACAAGACCAGGTTGATCGGCTATTGGTTCTTGAGAGAGTATAAATCTAAATACTCTTTCATTGAACAAATCAGGATCCATAACATATTCCAATAATAGGAATGCAGGGGAAATGGCTGATAAACCATATGAGTATAAGATATTCAGTGTGATAATCTGATCTTCTATGTCGTTTTCAAAGAAAGGGGGTGTTTTCCTGGGTCTGAATTTCAAGGCAGAGTACATAGCTGTTCTATGACATGTTCCTTCGGCTTTAACATCCGCTCCATAGGAAATCACTATTTTAACAATTTCAGGAGAACATGTTGAGGCAGCCCAGTGGATTGCATAATATCCTCCAGCACCAAATACACCAATGTTAAAACCAGGAGCATCCATAATACACTTAATGAGAGAAATCTCTTTTGTACGGCAGGCTAAAGAGAGTGCTGTATTACCTTGTGGAGATACAGTATTTACGGAGACTCCTTGCTGAATAAGGATAGGAACTGCATCATAGAGACCATTTGCGATTGAGCACATAATTATTGAGTATCCTTGGTGTGCAAAACTGGTGTTTTTCATCAGTCCCCTGTTCATCAAAACCTCAAAACACTCAAAGTGTCCACATCTTATTGCTTCATAGATAGGAGAATCGGTTCCTGCTTTTGGAATCGAAAGAGTAGCTCCATAATCAAAGAGCATATTGGCAATTAGGGGCGAACCAACGTGGGCTGCTAAAAACAATGGAGTTAAACGGGTATTAAGAGGTTCAAAATTTGGATCTGCGCCTCTGTACAACAATGTTGAAACGCATTCAACTGCTTCTCCTAAAATGGCGAAATGAAGTGGTTGAAGTAGAGAAGGGGTGTAAGCTTCGACAGTAAAACATGGGAATTGTAATAAGTACTCTAAACATTCTGTTGATTCATTAAGCGCGCACATATGAATAATAGACATTGTTGTTGATGATGTAATTGTCAATCTGTCGGAATTTTTCCCTGTTGCATTGACAGTTTCATTTATGAATTCATAAGCATTATTATTATCAATTAGCGTCGTCAAAACATCTGGTCTGTTGCTGATGATCGCTTTGGTGATTTCTTCCATAAAATCTGAGCGAAGAATCGACCAAAAAATATCGATGATTTTTACAGCTAATATTGTCTCCCCAAAGAGACTTTCATGGACAAGTTAGGTGACAGAACACTTATAACAGGAGAAATATCCTTATTGTGCTGCAAAGAGAATCCCCGTGCATCTGTTTGAGTCTTTTCTTTGGTAATTATTGTTAATACCTTGTTCTGATCAAAATCCAATGATATTGGAACTCCAGTACCGCAATTTATCTCGAAAAGAACCGCAGAAGCTCTTATATCCCATCCCCTTACAATATGATCTTCGCCTCCCGTTATAACTATCTTTGATGACTGTGTATTTGCGTATGCTAATGAGGTGATTGATCCTAGGTGTCTTTCAAACTGAATAGCAGGCTGGGAGAGCCTCAGATCCCACAACCGTGCTGTCAAGTCTGCTGATCCACTAATCAGATTATCTGTTTCGGAGGAGCAAAGAGAAGTAACGCCCGCTCCATGCCCAATTAGAGAAGAAACGAAATTAAACTGGGAATCAAACATATGAATTGCATGATGATTATGGGATGCTAAAGCAAGTTTTGTATCAGCAGCAGCCATTGAAGTGACCAATGGGAGATTTGCCTCAAAGCACAAACAACGCATGTTATTGACATCTTCAAATTCACTTTGATTCCATACAAAGAACTTTGATCGAGAACCTAGAATGACTCTGTTATTAGAACAAAGTAAAGGGGAATGGTGCAATGGCATCGTTCTAGGACTTATTACGGTATTTAACAAGCCTTCTTTGGGGTTAAAAGTTTTAATCAATGTTCCTGTGGTGAAGAAAAATGTATCTGATGGGCTATCATAAGCAAGCGAAGAAGCAGGATAGCTTAACCCAAGATCAAAAATGCCTTCTTTATATCTGAATTCATGTGTTTGATTTGATGTGTTGTAGCAAATAATTGCAGGATAACCATTAGCATTTGCAATACCGCACTCAATAAGGTCAAACTCGCTGTATTCGCTACTATCATAAATGTATTCATCATTCTGCATCCTATCTGGGAAAGGATTTTTAGAAAATTCGGGAGGCATTGATGAATATGCAACTATGCACCTGTTTAATTCTATTTGGGCTATATGATTAAGCCAGTACTTCGAATGATTGCTGACTAATTGTTGCGTAATATGTAATTCGACTTCTTTCTGTTCTTCTACAGTTTTTCTTGGGGATTTTAATATTGATGATAAACTCTTACTCGTCAGAGACAATGATGGAGAAATTCCGGGAGAGAAGAAATTATCGAATTGAGAAACCGAAGATGATCTAGGCGGCGCAACTCTTTTTTTAGGAGGATAAAACTGGTTTTTCGTTCCGGCATTGAGCAAAGGACTCTCGGGAATTGGCACAAATGTAACGTTTGCTTCTTGCTTCAAATACGTTTTCTTATTATTATTAAACCAGAGCCTTACAGATCTATTTTTCCAATGTGCATTAATCGCATTCAAACGACCAGTAACGCTGCTAACAATCTTTGACCGCTCCTCTGACCGCTCCGGATAGCTAAAATATTCCTCAATCGAGTTTATCAATATACTCAACTCTTCTTGGCCAGGAAAATACCGGCCATCCTTGTTTTCTTCATCACTTGTCATTGGGTCGGACCAAGAAAATCAAAAATTTGATTTTCAATTACTCTGTTTTGATAAAATCTACAAAGCGGTTTATGCTTTTAAGTGGAGGTAGTATCCTTCATCTGATGATGCAGCGATCTTGTTCTTGAAGAAGAAACTATAAACAGCATACATAGAACCACCGACTATTGTACCTGCTCCAGCTGAAATAGCAGCAGTTTTGATAAAGGAATTGGTTCCATTTTCTGTATTTTGAGAAGATCCAGGTTCAACAGATTCTAGAGGTGTGCGATATGGTGTTTGATTGGGGTAGTTAACATTTTGATTGTTTACACCAAATGATATAGTCTTTGTTGAGTAATATATACTGTAGAGAGCCATATAAACAACATCTGGGTTGTTTTCGGATACATATTTGATAGTTGTGTATATGCTTTTAGTTTTGGTACATGACCAATGTGATTCAGATATTGGGCCAAGTTGTTCTGAGAAACAGAATCGCACATTGAAGTCAAGAGAGGATCCTTTAAGGGAGGCAACTAGGCCTTTATTGTGATCAATAGGCATAGAAAGGTTGATCTTGAAATAATTCAGTTTAGTTGGGCTCATTGACAATGTGTAAACATTTGTTTGGTCAGAAATCTCTTTAACTGGAGTTTGGCAAAATGTTCCAGTGTGGGTGTCTTCACATGCGCACTTTCCAGATTGGCAAATACCTCTTCCTGAGCAATCATTAACACATTGGGTTGTTCTATCATGGCTGAATGGTAATGGATTAGATGATGTATCAGTTTGAACAAAGCCACCGTTTACAACAATCGAATAGTTAACATAATCAACTTCAAGAAACTGTGATGAAATAATATGAATCTGATAATTACCTATTGGAGCATTTGAAATCAATACTTTGGAGTGGGTCATCAAAGAAACATCTTCTTGGTTTTGGAAATCATTACCAGTATGAACGTTTCCATCTGGTCCAACAACAAGAAGGTTAAGAGTGGTATAAAGTCCATGGAAACTTGATACATCAAGAGGAGGATCAGTATGAGATATTGTAACAACAAAAGTTTTTGTTGATTCAGTCACTTTCACAGTAAAAATGTGATGATCATCAGAAGAAATCTGAATTCTATCAGCAATTCGAACTCCTATTCCAGCAAACCCAAGGGATTGTTCAATAACAGGAATACCAAAACCTGAGTGAAAAGCTGGAGTTGCTGATGCAGCCTGGCTAATTTGTTTTGCAGAATTTATTATTAAAGCCTTTAAAAGTGAAGCACTTGGTATAATTTTTGTTCCGGTTCCTTTTGAGAGGTATGGATACCAGCCATCAACCAAATATTCTCGAACTAATGCAGCAAGCCCTGAAATGAGTGGTGTTGCCATTGATGTACCACTTTTTTGAACCAATGATCCCCAAGAACAAGAACCAGGTCCTGAAGATGATGGACCAGCTGAATAAGAACTTCGGGTTCCACTTCCTGGAGCGCTAATATCAGGTTTCATGATTCCGATTTGACCAGGTCCTTTCGATGAATAATCAGCAATTGATGGATTAGAACTACTAGATGGTTCATACAAAATTGAAACACTGCCCATTGATTGTAGTATCTCATAGTCAGTCAATGACAGAGGTATAACAGGAATACTTGATGTGCTGCAAGAATATGATGAACCAGGGTAGAAAAAGAGTTTAGCCCCCTTAGAAGCGGCTTCAGCAACAGCTGTACATAAATCCCCACCATTGTAAAATACTGCATGATCTTTGGCACTATTGATCTGTTCGTAAGAAATGAGTGGAATGTTTTTATAAAAACGATATGCTGAATTGAATGAATATGGATTTAATGAACCGGATGGTATGTTATAAACAATAAATGAAGCAGAATTATTTGTAATGGTATAATATCGATAACTCTCAATAGAACTAATACTTGGACGATTTGCGGACGCAACGGAAAAAACATTCTTTGCATCGGAAGGAGGATATATTTGCATATTATAATATTCATTACCTGCGGCAATAACATACAAATGGTTAGGATTCAAATATGCAATAGCATCATATGCTGAGGACATTTGATAGAATACAGTGTCATAACCCCAACTGTTAGATGAGATTTGGCAATCAAGGGAATCCATAATTTTGGCAACTTCAACAATATCATGTTGGCATGATAAATCTCCTGCTTTTGTTGCCTTTCCGACATCTACCATATAAAGCTTAGCTTTTGGTGCGATTCCATTATAAAGAGATGCATCACAATCCGTTTGATATGATTCTCCTAAAACAGTACCAGCAACGTGAGTTCCATGACCAGAAGAATAGTCTTTAGAATCGCAGTATGCTTCAATCCTAACAATTTTTCTGTGAGTTAAATTTGTACTATTCACAGAAGGAGCAGATTCATCATAAAAATGACAATGATTATAATCAACTCCTGTATCAACAACACTAACGACCTGATTTGTTCCAAATATTCCCTTTTGATGAAGTGTTCTTGGTACAACAGTTTCATTACCTTCAAAAACCACTTTCTGTAATCCACTCTGAACAAATCCAGAAGCGAATCTATTGAAAAGCTTCTTATTTCCAATGGGTGTAATTGACAAAACTTTTGGATCATTAGACACAGATTCCAAATTAAACCCAGAACGAGATGTAAAATATCCAGCTCCCATTGGAACAACACCTTTGTTCACCCAATCCGGAGATGCTCTAATCAGATAATTACCAGAATCAGATGTAGATGCAATTTTCTTAGATGATATACTATTCACAGGATATAACTCAAATAATCCAGATTCCATAAATTTTTGCATGCTATCTTCCTCCAAATATTTCAAATACCATCCATTTTGAACCCTTTCACTTGAAAAAAAACTTATACCATATCTATCTTTTAACCCCTTAAATTCCATAAAACTCAAAGCAACTGCAACCCGAATATAAAACCATCCAGAATTACCACTAAAAGGAACTTTCCCGAGGTGTCTAATATCAACTGAGCCAGTATCTAGGTTAAGAATACTAGAACCGAGAATCATAATGAAGTTTTGAGAGAGTTTCAATCGTAAAGTGTGTCAATTTTAGTTATTATCGGGGTGCCCAACGGGATAAATCGGGGTTTGTTTGTTAGATAGATATGGGTTGGGATATGACACGAATTGTGGAACGTTCGGTTGGGTTGTTGGTGGATGTGGTGGTGGTGGAAGACTTTCAATCGAACTCGAGATGGAATGATCAGTATTCTTTGATGATAGACATGAGAAAAGTGAGATGAGAAGAGAACAGATCACTATTGAGGCAAGTGATGACAGAATAACAGTGTTGGTGTTGATTTGTGAATCATTGTGATCTTGATATGTGCGAACAGGAGTGGATGGAGGTGTTTGAATTGGTGTGCGATCAACTGGATAACTTCGAAATGGAGTCATGTCAGGTGGATAACTTCGAATTGGAGTCATTTGATTGGGTGGATGATAATATGAACTGTTGGAATGGGTTGATGAATCATATGAAGAATAGATGGTGTTTGATGTTATGTGAGTATGGGAGGATTGTGTGTATGGATTGTATGATGAGTCTTCAGTTTCAGTATCATGTGTGTGAGATGTGACTCTAGTATGTGATGATTGTGTGTATGGATTGTATGATGATTCTTCATTCTCAGTATCATGTGTGTAAGATGTGACTCTAGTATGTGATGATTGTGTGTATGGATTGTATGATGATTCTTCATTCTCAGTATCATGTGTGTAAGATGTTACTCGGGTTTGGGAGGATTGTGTGTATGGATTGTATGATGAGTCTTCGGTTTCAGTATCATGTGTATATGGATAAAAAGATTCACTAATATTTGTTTCATATGTTTCTGAAGTATTTTGGGTATTTGATGAATGACTATTTGGGAAATTTAGGTAAAACCGACCAATTGAAATAGTACTTGTGAGGTTAAATATAACATTTGTAATTTTCAGACCACTCAAGCGGATCATTCCATTATGTTGGATATAGCATTCAAAAACTAATGAATTATAATAATTATTCTTATCATAAAACAAAACATTTTGATTGCCAAAGAAAACACATTTAACAATTCGGCAATAAGAATTGATATAAACAATGCCATATTGTCCTTTGTTATTAATAATATTCGAACTAGAAATTGTATCATGTTGATTTAAAAATGGTGAGACATCAATAATACTGTAACCACAAATATTATTTGAAAAGGTACAAAAATTGATCATAGAAGAAGGACAATAGAATAAATAATATTCTGTTGCCGATTTGGTTAAATTTGACATTCTAAAAATGGATTTAGTTAGAAATTGAAGTCCACTGCTATAATACCCTTTGTCAGTGATATTATTTATACTCAATAAATTCATCATTAGCATTGGAGAATTAACATAGATCCCATAATAACTACAGCTACTTATTAAGACCCTTCGAATGACCAAATCTAAAACACTGAAATGCATCTGATAAGGACAGTTAACGAACATCGAATTTGTTATTTCTGTGTGATAGCTTCCCGATATACTTACACAATTAGAAACGTAAGAAAAAATGCAATTTTCAATGGAAATCATAGAATAATTACTAATCTGATTATTATTCAATGAACTGTAACGTTGGCCACTAATTCTAATACTCTTTTTAAAAATTGACTCGGAAAATTCAGGGATGTTATAAAGAACATATGTGGAATCAATATTATTATCAATACAAATACTACCATTAGAGGAAATACCATTATGTACAATATAGCCATTCAATACATAAAACTCCCCACTATATGAACCAAAGAGCACACCAAGATTATTATAAAAAGTGGATGATCTTATTCTTATTCTACCAAATCTGCTATAAACAACACTAAAACCATTTGGGCTACAATTCTCAAGCATATTGATATATATCCATTCGGAATATCCATGATTAAAGACTGTTATATAATCTATAACACTATTATTAGTAATTGATAAATAGTTAAAAGTATTTTCATAATTAATAGTGTTCAAATACATACCAGAAAATGATGTAGCTCTATTCTGAGTAATATTACCATATATATAATTCAAAGATGATTCCAAAAAAAATAATGCACCTTTTCCATTAAAACTATCAGAACACCTACATACAGATAGATAACTGATAGAATTCAAATTATGGGAGTAGGCAAAATTGCCATAATGGTTACAAGAACAATTGAAAGCGCAAACACTTGATAGTGTTGTTGAATTAGACTTAAGATAGAGAGCACCTCCTGATTGACTAGAATAACAGCCACCAAAATAGCACCCAGTACAAGAAAACCATTCTCCTTCAAAACAAACAACACTTCCATTCTCGTTAAAAACACTAAATCTTTCAAAATAACACTGATTGATACTAACAAGATTGGAATCTGTAATGTTATACCTTCCAACAGTCCGATTGTCAAAACTAAGTGATTGGCACAGATTTGCAAAAAGAACAAAAATCATTGACAAAAATTTGGTCTTGACTTATAAAATACAATAGAAGTAAATATTATTTACCTGAAAAGGGTAATTAGTTTTTACAAAAATAAAGTCAAGAAAGCAAAAGTCTCCCAAGAGATCAATATCACCCCAAAAGCTAATCATTCCACCATATCGTCAAAAATCGCCTCCAAAAACTCAAGAGATTCACCAAATACCAACTGTATTAGACGAACACGAGTTCCAAACAGTTTCTCTTGAAGTTTCTCGTTCAGATATTTGGACTCAAATCAAATCCCATCTATCAATATTTAAAAAGCACTACATAAACTATCACCAGTTTTCTGATATACTTCACAGGATTTCAAATCTAGAAGACAGATACAATGCCGCTACATTCCTTTTCCCGCGTCTTCATGACTCAGATGAGCACTATTTCCTCTTCATCAACAGTTTTGCGTCAATAGAAGAAAGACTCCAGCTATCCAAGATTTTACAAAAACCTCTACCAAAATAATTTACGAAAAGTGCCAAAGACGTTTAGCAAATTCTGATAAATCTACGGTTATAATACAATTTCCCCCATTTTCAAAATTACCCATGAATGATGATTCGTCAATAGGCTCCTCGACCCACGCAATCGATGGTTTTAGCATATATTGTTCGAAAAACAAGGATCTTTTAGTAAGTAGATACCCTACTTTGAGCGCAATAGAAATAAATCAGAAACTTTCTGAAGAATGGAATAATTTAGGCGAAAATCAGAAGCAACAATATAAGGAAACCGCAATGTTACACAATAAAAATGATCACTCATATGGATTTGGTGCCACTGTTCATGAAGGCAACTTATTAGAAAGTGTCGATTATCCAACTGATCCTACAGCATATTTAACTTGGCTTGGGCAACAAGTGTTGCAGTTCCATGTTCAGAATACACATTTGAATATTGATACAAAAAATGTTCAGTTTTCTGCTAATCCCGATGCAGATGTTAGAAGTTATATCGAGAAATTCATAACATATAACCAAAATAAGGCTTAAAGATTGATTTAAACTAGTTTAACTGAGTAGTTTTTTCTATCTAGGCAAAGGTGTGAAATAACAACAGCCATCTGGGCATTTAAACTTGGATTCTTTGGTTGCAGGCTTCTTTTTCTCAATAATTTGTTCTTTAATTGGCTGAACAGGAATTGGATTCATAATCTCCAAATCAATATCCGTTTTGTGAGTTTTATCATGTGTATTTACAGACAAACAAAGATTCTTAATAATTTCTTCACGAATTTCCCTCGTATTACCATGAATTCTGACACGATTCCCTGAGAAGCTCTTAAACACCACATGGTATTGGTTTGATAGCTCATTCTTAATAACAGCATCAAGAGGAACACTCGGAGAGAAATATGTTGAATCGCTTTTATGTTCAATGTTCATAAAAATTTTTAATACTTTTTAATCAGATTCGGTGTCGCTCCCCATTAATATGGAATCGACGACCTGGCTTGGAAGCTGGCATATATTGACCTGGCCTTTATAACTAACAGATGCAAACACCCAAGGATTGTGAGAAGCCCATGTCGCACAATACACAGAGTCATCATGACGGATACTTTTAACAATCTCTCCTTCTGGAAGCTTACCTTCGCTTTGAAAAGCGAATTTTAGTGCATTAAACACCCTCACTTTCGAATCAGTTCCTGATGTTAAAATGAGTTGCTCATGGGATGTGCTGGGTACTGTTCTGGTAACCCAATGACTGCTAGCTCGAAATTGACACTCAGGCTGAGAATTCCGGATATCCCAGCATTTGAGGTACCCATCACTTCCTCCTGAGCAAATCCAAAAGGATTTATTCTCATTGAATGCTACATCCAAAGCAGAAGGGGAGTGAGCATCATTAATGCTATAGGTAATTGAATTTGTTCTCATATCCCAAAGATTCAACGATTTCCCTGAACAAAATGCTATAGTATTCGGATGAAGAGGATCTGGAGCAGCAGAGTGGATCTTATGGTTATCATCAACACTAATTGTATTAATTATTTTTTCTGGCGATGCAATATCATATATATTCAAGGACATTGAAGCTGATATCAAACATTTTTCGGTATTAGACGGTAGGAAAAAGACCCTTTTAGCAGATTGGTCAGGATTTGCAAATGTTGCCAAACATTCCATTGGCTGTTTATCTTGGCTGTTAAATGTGTTAACTGCATCGTTTTCAGGACATTTATAAAGAGATGTGATCTTATTTGGAGAATTACTATTCGATGATACAGAAAATATGAGATTTGGATCTGTTGGGTGGCAACTGAGCCACCATATTTCATTAGGATGATCTAATGATTGAACACAATGGATATTCCCATGAATATCATCATATTCCAAAATCTGAATCTGGTTGCTCTTACCAACAACTGAAGTTCCGGTAACAAACCTAATTTTATCAGATACAGCATCTTGAGATGTTATATGTCGACAATTTGCCTTTAACCCCGCATAAGGAGACACTGTAGCTTCTTTCTTAGACATTATCCAAAATACTTTTTTTTTCTATTTGTGTTTTCATGAATAACAAAATACACCTAGCTAGTAATAAGAATAAATATATAGAAAAATGCAATGTATATACATGGTTTGAACTGTGACAGAATCCCAACTGTGAAATACATTGTTTTCAAATTTGGGTTAAAACTTGGTGAATATTTCTAATAATGTTAAGAAAAAACCTTTTAGATTGTTATTGTGTTTTATTTTGGATGAGAAGCATTTGTTCTGAAGAAATCTCGTTGATTAATGGGAATAGTATCTCAGTATACGGGAAAGAGAGTCAGTTGATATTGAAGAATTTGATTATTTCCAATATTTGTGAATTCTTTAGAAGAGAGAATGGGGCTTTTTCTATTTTTAGTTTGCTTGGGTTGTGTTTATATTTCTTTTTGCGTTGTATTTGGTGTCAAAAGTTCTTGAAAATAATGGTTGGGTTAAGAGATTGGGGGTTTCTTCAATCGAAAAACATTCTTTTTTTTGGCAAAGGGATTATTTGTATTTGGGTTTCATATTCTAATTGCATTAATTATAATATTTCGGCTCAAAGGTTGTTTACTGATACTAATATCAGCGTTTCTGATTGTGTTTTTGTGCGAATCAATCAGCTCTCGGATAATGGAGGAATAGTATTCGTGTATGGTGGTTCATATTCATTAAATGTATCAGAAACTATGTTTTTGAACTGTTCTTCTTCTATTAATGGTGGGGCAATATATTTTGTGTCTTATAACTGTGAACTTAAAATGATTTGTGCATTTAGGTGCTCAGCTTCGAATTATGGGCAGTATTCTTATATAATCACATCAACCATGAGTATTATTGAGTATAATTCTGTAACATCTTCTTCAAGTATTCTCACTGGGTATCATTCTGTTTATCTTCACAATGGTAACCTTAGTGTAAAAGAAACAAACAGTTCAAAAAATAAGGTGACTCAAGGATCCTCAATATATGTTTCAACATCATTAATATATTTTATTTGTCATAATACTTTTTGTAATAGCAGCACATCACATGGCATATGTTTGGGAGTTTCGGATTGTTCAGGATCAACGCTTTATTGTAATATTGTTAGCAATGATTGTCCCCTTAATGGGGTTATCTATGTAAGCAAAGGAGATCATATAATTGATTTCTCTATCTTTGATTCAAATCAACAAGTTCTATTCTTTGTTTTTATTGGAAATCTATATGTAACTAATTGTTTCATATCTCATTATGTATCAATATCAATAGGTGTAAATAATTCTTATATTAAATATCCATCTATGATGATTGTCCATTTCGACACACAATATTGTCAAGCTGATCTTCCATTACCCCTCAAATCCCCATTATTTACGATATCCGAAACTATTATTAGAACTTATGATGATAAATGTGAGTATATTATTATTCAAACAAAGATGTACAAGGATGATGAGTTATATATTTATCCTGTGCTATTATCAATGTTATTTGTATTTTCATTCTAGAATGATTAGTATGATCAAATTGAAGATATAATTTACTAAAGAACCATTCTCTATTAAAGTGAATCATAGTCATTTGATGGCTCAGAGATGGCCGATGCCCAAGAAAGGACTTGATCAATTTCCCTTTGTCCTTTATATTCAATAGCATTTGAGAAATTGGAATCTCGTATATAATATAACGAGGGTACATTGAATCCAATTTTCTCCTTTAAAGTAATATGATTTTGCAAAATACACCATCTCTTTGAATGATCTTTCAAAGAAAAGAAAGCACCTATTGATGCCTGATGAAGATCATTGCACCTATCACAGTTTGGAGCAGAGAAAATAGTGAAAAGAGGACCATGGTTCAGCATATTATAAAATGAATGTTCAGTGACAATCGCTACCCCATCATATAACTCTGGAGGGGTATTGATTGGGGGTTTTCCTACATCAAATGAATTTTGTGAACATATTCCATAATACAAATGTGTATAGTTTGCCTGAATACATACACTGGATGTATCTTTTGGAATATTTAGTTGTCGGAGAAATGGAGAAATGTTATCAGGATCAGTATAAAAATACCTTATTTCAGATTCTATTGAGCTCTCTGATCGAATTGAGCTATATGGATCAGTGTTTACTTGTGATTGGATAGTTTGGTTAATCAAAAAGAGCTTACTTTGAATCAAATTCCCATCAATCGAAAAGAGAGATTTAGGATCAAACTCAGAAAATCTGGGGGAGGGTATAGATGATATCCATTCATTGATTGACTTAACGCTTGGTTCCCCAGAAAACGTGAACTCAAGATGATCATCAAGCCGAAAGAGATGAATGGAAGGATATCTAATTCCAAACTTCTCTGCAATAAGAGAAGATTTGATCCTGAAAAATCGAAATCTTTGAGAGTTTTCTTTGGCGAATTGAACAGAAACTCTTCCGAATCGGGTGGATTCGTCAGAGAATAGAAACACAGTTGATTCAGTCTCATATTCATCTCTAAATGCGTGAGATAGCATTTCACTTTTCGTTATTGTTGGTGAAAGCTCCAAATCATCGAATGGTTTTTCAGAGCATTCTCTGATAAATCGATCAATATTGTCAACAGAGAAAGGCCCATACATTTCTCTCACTCCTCCGTCCAGTGATACATGAAATAGCGATGGAAATCCACCAATTCGAAACTGCCTTGCTGTAGAATCGCCGAAAGCACCAGAAATCACGTAAAAAATAGATGAATTCTTATAATTTTCAGCTACTTCAACATATCTCAAGTATCCAGTGTCAGAAACTCTCTGATGGCTGGCATGAAACATGAGAAAGCAATTTTTGCTCTTTTTAAGCTGCTCAGGCCAGCTTTTATCAGTAACAACCCGGATAAAACTATCATCAATTTCAGATGCCCGAGTTTTCAAAAGGATAGAGAGAAAGACAGACAACATTGTTTCGGTTCAGAATCTGTTTTTTTTATCAGATCACTTTCGGTCTAATTAATCTAGATATACGAGGCATAATAGTATTAAAGCTAGACATCGAATAAAAAAGAAAACTCGTCAGAGGACGACTTCATAGAGTGGTTAGTGAGGATATCTGATATGGAAATATCGTCAAACGCATCGTATCTCGTGCGTATTTCATTAAAAATTGCTTCCAGGGTTAAATCCATTTTATTTGATTTCAAATATGTTAAAATTGAAAAAAAAGCCTTTTTCCATGATAATGTGACAGGAATAATGGGGAAAGAAGAATATTTATGGGGGTTCTCAGTGTGAATCGCTTTACATACATTCATCAAATAATCTGCTTTCAGGTAACAATCAATCTTCTTTTGGAGCATTTCTTTGATTGTTTTGTTAATGATTCTCTCTCTGTCTTTGACTTTCGAAACCCTCAGGATGTGCTTCATATAAACAATAGTCCAAATGTCAGAAGATCTTCCAACCTTTCGCTCATCTACAATCAAAGCTCTTCTAGAACAATCGATCGCAGAGAACTCAGGAGAACAGAAAATGGATTTATCGAATGAAGTTGTTGATTTGGTTGCAGAATATCTGAGATGTGTTGTAATTGAAGCAACACAGAGGAGTGCAGCAGTTGCAGGCGATGAAGGAACAATTGATGAGACTCATCTTGAAAAAATTCTACCCCAATTACTGTTAGATATTTCATAATTTATTAATAAACACCTATGCTTAGAATTGCATTACTGATTAGTATTTCTGTTTCTTCTTTGAACTCATTATGATATGATTCACATTGAAAGCATGCTCTGGTATATCTTTCAAGAGTTGAATTGAGCAATAAAGCAAAAAGTTTGGTCATATTGGACATATTTGGATACTGATTTCGAATATGTTGCATTATTGATGGAACCAATGGCAATACCACATTTATAAACACGTCCATGCTCATCTCATATATAGAAAGTATTGATCCATATATTTTATGAGGATGGGGTTCCCCTAATGGTTGGAGAAGGGATTCAATAATTGTCTCAAAAATGTGGGGAGAGTGGGGAGAAAAGCGCTCTATGATGGATTTTATGAGACAAGAACTGGTAGTATATACTTCGACCTGGTCATCTAATGGTCCTTCATACGGCAATGAAGGAATCAATGCACTGTATGTTATTGATAGAATATGATTCAAATATATAGTAAGATCAATATCTCGATTTTCTACCAATGATTGAACTATCAGTAGAGCTCTAAGTACATCTAAACATGATGACATCTTCATACTTATCATGTTCATCGAATATTTTAATAAAAAAGGCACAATATGAACAATATATTGTTCCGAACTAATCTCATTCAAGGCGCAATCTATGGTTTCTTCAGATGATACTTTATTAATAAGGGTGAAAAATAAATTTTGCAACGGTTCAGGGTATGAAAACATTGTTGCATCTCTAAAACCACAATGATGTTCTGATGAAAACCACTTAATCTCTTCGGGCATAATTTTCGGATTATTTAGTTCTCTGTGTGTTAGTATCAATAATGAAATTAAACATACAATACATTGTCGCTTGATAAAGGCTGAATTCCATTAATTGAAAGCCAATGAAAATGGAAAAGCTCTTCTTTTGGAGCATTTCCAATTTTTCTCAACAAAATTTCATCAATTTTGTTTTTTTTATCTGGTGCTACCAATATGTTGGTATTTGGAATTGATATGTAACTTTTTTCATACGAAAAGTAGCCATAAAGCATTTCATATCCCATATATTGAAGAGTTTCATTAAAATCACTAACTTTAACTCTCTTTCTTCGACTATTTTCCACAAATCTCTTAATCTGTTTAAGAATATCGGAACATAGAGAAATCACACAATTATTAATAATTTTGAGTTTTTTTTGGTCTAGAGATGCAATTCCTTGAGATTGGCAAATACTTTCAACAGAAATCTCCAATGCATCCATCAATCAAAAAGAAAAATACTTAAAATATTTAATTATTTGGTATATAAGACATCAAGCATAAAACCAGGCATATATCCGTATGATTCAAGAGTACTTGTTGAGATCTCAGTGCTGGTTAAATCAACAATGGCCAAAGGTTTCATTCCCCACCCTCCATCTTCCATATTGGGATATATCATAATAAAAGACATCGTTTTAACATGATCAAGCTTGGCTGATCGTATTATCGAGTATGATATTTCTCTTAGAGTTGCATCTTTCCATGTATAAACATATATCTCTGGGGTGGGAAACTCTTTCATGAAGTTAGCAATTGTGTGGTGTTCGTCTTTTTGGAAAAATGTTCGGATTAATGTTGGACAAACAGACAACCTATTAACCAGACTCATTAATTTAAAAATGAAAACTTGGTTTTTAGTCATCAACTTCTTCAACTCTAGGGCCTCCTGATCTAGATCCTGATGTTTGTGAGCCTCCTCCTCTTGGAGCCTGGCCCGCTCCTCCTTGCATATTGGCAAACATTGATGGGTCTATTCCACCTGGCATTCCTCCACCTGAACCAGCAGCAGCTTGATATGCTTTTTGCATTATTGGCATTAACTTCCCTTCTACTTCTTTTTGTTTGCTTTCATATGTTTCAACACTTGCATCTTGGTTCGACTCAATCCATTTCAGTGTTTCATCAACAATCTTGTTAATTGTTGTTTTATCAGATGGATCGACCTTGGAAGCCAATTCGCCATTAATTGAATTACGGATTCCGAATATGTAGCCCTCCAATCCATTCTTGGCTTCGACCCTCTTCCTTGTTTTTTCATCTTCTTCTTTGAATTTTTCTGCTTCGTTAACCATTCTATCAATATCAGCTTGAGAAAGACGGCCTTTATCATTCTTGATTGTGATCTTCTTGACATTGCCTGTTGATTTATCTTGAGCTGAAACGTTCATGATACCATCAGCATTAACATCATATGTAACTTCAATTTGAGGAACACCACGTGGTGCTGGTGGGATACCTGTAAGATCAAATGTACCAAGAAGGTTGTTATCACGAGTTCTGGATCTTTCACCTTCATAGACTTTAATTGTTACTGCTGGTTGATTATCACTGAATGTGGTGAAGGTTTGTGACTTTTTAGCTGGGATTGTTGTGTTACGTGGGATAAGAACAGTCATGATTTCACCAGCTGTTTCGATACCAAGAGAAAGTGGTGTAACATCGAGTAAAAGGATGTCCTTAACTGCTTCATGGTTATCGCCCTTGATGATTGCAGCTTGAACAGCAGCACCGTAAGCAACAGCTTCATCAGGATCAACACCACGGACTGGTTGCTTACCATTGAAGAATTCTTGAAGGAGTTGTTGAACGCGTGGAATACGAGATGATCCACCAACAAGAACAATATCTGTAACATCGGATTTGGACATATTAGCATCCTTTAGAACTTGAGCAACTGGTCCCATGCATGAACGGAAGAGTTCATCATTGAGGTTCTCGAACATAGCACGAGAAATGTTATCCATGAAATCATGGCCTTGGTAGAGAGAATCACACATGATAGAAGCTGTTGTGGCTGTAGAAAGGGTTCTTTTAGCACGTTCACATGCTGTTCTGAGTGTTCGAAGAGCTCTTGGTGACTCTCTGAGATCGCATTTGAACTTCTTTTGGAATCTATCAGCAAAATATTCAACCATTCTTGAGTCAAAATCTTCACCTCCAAGATGTGTATCACCGGATGTAGCACGAACTTCGAACATACCACCATCGATATCAAGAAGAGAAACATCGAAAGTGCCACCACCAAGATCAAAGATTAGGACATGGCGTTCTTTGTTGCTTTTCTCGCTAAGCCCAAAAGCAATTGCTGCAGCAGTGGGTTCATTGATAATACGGAGAACATTCAATCCGGAAATCACACCAGCATCCTTTGTGGCTTGCCTTTGCCCATCATTGAAGTAAGCTGGTACTGTGATAACAGCATCGGTAACTTTTTCTGAGAGCATAGTTTCTGCAATTTCTTTCATCTTTCCAAGTACCATTGCTGAGATTTCTTCAGGGAAGAATTCTTTTGTTTCACCCTTGAACTGAACTTGAATCTTTGGACGATCTCCTTCGCCTCGAACAACTTTGAATGGCCAATGCTTCATATCTTTTTGAACTATTGGATCACTGAATTTACGACCAATCATTCTCTTTGCATCGAAAACTGTGTTAGTTGGATTTAAAGCAGCTTGGTTTTTGGCAGCATCACCAACCAAACGTTCATCTTCTGTGAAAGCTACATATGATGGTGTGGTTCTATTACCCATATCATTAGCAAGAATATCTACACGACCATGTCTAAACACACCAACACAACTGTATGTTGTACCAAGATCAATACCTACAGCAGACATATATTAAAATGAACACTTAGAAGATTTATATTCAAAAAAAAAAGTGTTCGGCCATTTTGTGAGTTAAACACTTAATTTCTTTCAAAATTGTGAATGGTCAAAAATTGAGAGAGATCATGTAAGTTTTATTCATTAGGCAATGATACTGGAGATGCTAACTGGTGGCACATCTGAGGGGTTTGCCCCATACATTATCTTAATCTGAGAAGAATCTTCCACAGGGAAGAATGGAATGTTAACACCATCGACACCAAGTGGTTTGAATTGAATATTTCGTATTTTCAAAATAGTTTTTTCACATCTAATGTATGCCCGAGTTGTTTGTGTGATAGCAATAATGCATGATTCACCGTTTTTCCCAAGACATATTGCTAATTGGCTTGGCTCTTGCCTATCAGTTGGCACTTCAATCACAATAAACTCATCTACCTCATTAAGTTTTGAAGTAAATTCTTTCTTCTTTTTCGCCTTCATCTGATTCACTATCATTGCTCTGTTAGAGGCTTTTGTGACAATTTCCTTTAACCTTCCCAAATGTGTTGTTGCAAGAGACCAACCTTCAGTGATAACCATGGCTTCCTCATAGAGCTTTAGGGCTTCAGTAAAATCTAGAAGTAACTCAGACACAGTACCAAGGTTAAGAAGAACATCTGCATTTCTGTTTTCCCCGTTCTTAATGGCCATTCTGAATGCTTTAGATGCCGCCACAATGTTTTGTCTTCCACTTGCATAAATATATGCTCCAGCCATATTTGCCCACAATTTCCCGTTCCCCATATCAAGTTTAAGGGCTTTTCTTGCATAATCGAGGGATTTTTCGGAGTCTCCAGGCTTCTTCCTTCTGTGGCACAATGAAAGAAGAGAAAGAACATCAGGAAACTCTCCAATTGACATTGCATACTCCAATGCAGATATAGCGGCATTAATGTTCCCCAAATGCAAGTTAGCTTCAGCAACACATACAAAATGGTCATAATTTGAAGGATCTTTGAGTGTCTCTGCTTCTATGTTAGCAATTATAACACCTAAATCTTGGGATTTACCAGCTTTATGAATGATTAACTTAACTTTTTGAACCAAAAAGCGTTGTTCTTTAAAATTGTCATCCAAAAGGAGTTTTTCGCATTCTTCAAGGATTTTTTTCTTCTCAGTAATGGTTTCTTCGTTGCTCTGAACTCGATTCCACAAATCTTGGACAATACTAGTGTATTCAACAGACATTGAAATGGCCGTTTAAAATAATTTTTCGAACAGACTAATTCAATTCGGGATCCAAAAAGTGCAAAAATGTTGAGCGAAGAAGAGTTCACAGTGTTTAATGAAGAGATGAATAAACTGAGACAGGAGAACTCTGCATTGGAAGAGGAACTCGAGAGACTTAAAAATTCTCAATCTGAGCTTATTCGGTTGAAAGGTGAGATTGAGGAGACAGAGAAACAAAGGGAGTCTGCAAAAAAAGCCCATAGTCAATCCCTACAGCTATTGAAAGACGAGCTATTAAAGCTTCAAAAACAGGCAGAAGATCAAGTTGAGGCAAATTCTAAGAAAGTACAGGAAAAGATTAAGGAAATGAATAACCAGATTAGTGAATTATCGAAAAAAATTAAGGAAAAAGAGGAGCAAATTGATCTTCTTAAGCAACAGCTAAGAAATCACGAAGAAAAGATTCAACAAAAGAAACAAAAGCTGTCCAGTCTCCAATCAAGATCGCAAAAGTATCTACCATTCATTGAGTTTTTGAAAAATTCAAGAGGAATTCCAATGTATATGGAAGATCTAAATGCTAGAATCATATCTCTATCAAGAACTATATCTGATGAAGATAAGTTACTCTCTGAAATGGATCAAAGGATTACAGATTTGCACCGGACAAATGATGATCTAGGGAGAAAGATCAAAGACAAAGCACAATCAATTGAAGAAGCCGAAGGAAAAATCAAGCAAACCCAACAAAAAATCACAGAAACAAATGATCAGATAAAGAGCACCAGGCTTTCTATTGAAAACTCAGAGCAAAATATGGGAATATTGAAAGACAGGATCAAGCAAATTGTTCTTAACAGAGAAACGAAATTAAATGAATACCGAAAAGACCGAGAAGAACTGGAAAACAAAATCAGAGAACAGAATAAAACTAAAGCAGAGCTAACTCAACAAGTTCAAATACTTCAGCAAAAGACTGAGGATGAGCTTCAGAAATATAATCAAAAAATATCCGAACTTCGGAAAAAGCTTAATAATATTAAAGAAACTGGAGATGATGCAGAGATTCCTCGTGTTGATAGAGAGTTACAACTGCAGATCAATAGGATTGTTGATGAAAAGAACTCAATTAAAGATAAGACACAAATGTTACGCCAAGCAATCATTTTAGTAGAAGAAGAGATTAAAGAAAAGGATCTTGAAATCCAGAAACTCACTCTTAAAACAACTCCCACACCAAAGATCCTTAATAATCCAGAGTTTCAAAGAAAACAATTGCTATTAGAAGAGCTTGTTCTTCAAAACAGAGAGCTGAAACAAACATTTAACGAAATGACAGAAAGAATTGTTCAAATCAAAAGCAACTCAACCAAACTTAGGCAAGATATCGTGACTTTAACAAAAAAATAAATTTTTAATTCAAACATTAAATCTGAAATCTCTTCCAAAGAAGTTATATGGATCAAAATCATCATCATCTGGCTGAGTTGGGTTGAAATCTGGTCCGTTTCCTGAGTTGTCAATATTCTCACTCTCATTATATATCGGAGGAGGGTATTCTGGATAATTTGGAGGCTGCTTGTTATTTTCAAAAGAATCTGTCGAATGTATTGGAATGTCAGATGGAGGTATCAATCCATAGTCATTTATTGTTGGCATTATAAAATGTGTAAATCTGGGTATTGGAAGAGAATTTGTTTTCATAGACTGCATTGAGGGAATTGGGGCAATATTATAGCGAGCCCTTGAAAGATGTATAAAGAGATCTTGGTGCCTTGATAATTCTCTGCTAATACTCCTTCTTGTGATCTTTTTGCTTCCCACTTTAGACAAACATAAGTACCAATGAAGTTCTTCAACTGAGGCACCATCAGGAAAAACAATAAATGCGCTAGTTATTGCTTGACAAAGTGTCTCATATTCTTTTTCTAATGGCAAAGGCTGTCCGCTGAACCACCATGTTTTTCCCTCTGAGTCTTGAGAATAGTCTTCTTTGTGTTCGCGAAGAAAATTCTCAAATAATGGTAGATGTGCTCCAGAAAGCTCAGTTCTATTAACAAATTCTTGGAGAGTCATTGGCCCATTTTCAGTTAACATCTGTTCTATGGATGAAGCTATAGCTCCATCACTAATGAACTCTGGATTATGTGGTCTAATTGCCCAAAGACATGTTCTTGGAGGACCAGCCCTGATAAATAGCTCACTACTTGATAGTGTGCTAGATATTCTACGCCGTGTTATGCTGGTACATGGAACAGGGCCTTGATTTTTGGATACCAAAAACAAATTTGGAGAACTTAAAACTTCGCATATACGATCTAAACTCAATAAAGAGGTCTGTTCTTGTCGGAAAACATATGATATGGCTTCGGAAAGGGTTTCAAAACTCTGCTCCATGTCAGGAGCAAAAATTTTTTTGGTCTGATATAAACATCTGAAAAATCGGACCGAACGATAAGAAAAGCAAACAGAGTTATTCAAATCTACCAGTTTTCTTTCTCAATGTAAGGAACCAGGACAATTCTGCCTGATTTTTCGATAAGTACGAAAGAATCATTTTGTCTGGAGAAGAAGAATCCGGAAAAAGATCCCTTAATTCCTGGTATAATTGTAGTATTCAAAAAGTATATTTCATAGATAATGATCTTCCCATTTTCAGATAATGCAGCAAGGTAATCAAATCCTCTTCTTGATGACCATGTGCACCATTCGATAATTTCTGTTTCAATTGGACACTTTCTAATGAATAAACCATTGATTGTATAGACATATAGGTACTTTGAGGCGATTCCAGAGTTCTTTTCTATAACTTTCACAATAATGAATCCCCAAGTTGGTGATACAATAACTTCAAGTGGAATCCCGCCTTCCAGGTTAATGACTCTTATTGTTACACCATTTGTTAATGAAGATAAAACCAAAGCACCATCTCTTGTACCATTGATATGTATCTTGAATGTATCACTTAAGCATGAGCAAAGCATTGTATCTCTATATGATTGAATAGAATACTGGATCTGTTTTGGCTGATTTGTCATATACAGATGGGTTGATGAATCCGAACCACTTGTTGAAAACCAGATACCATCTCCATTTACTTTTGTTATCTGATAATGAGGAGAAGGAATAACTATTACACTTACCTTAACCACGTTGATTAATAAAAACTGGTTGTCTTGGTCAGAAAACACTACAAAATTTGGTCCCGAAATAGAGAATCCAATACTTGAGCGCTTTTGAATCATTTCAGTAAAGCATCTGTGTTGTATATCAAGAGCGCCGTGTGATATAATAGAAATTGATTGAGATTCTTTATCAAGGTCGGGCTCGAAAACAAGAATCTGTCCCTGATCTGTGAGCAAATAAATCTTGTTATCATGAAGCATTGAATACAAAATTGTTACAGAATCGATTGATAATGATCTGATCTCAGTATATGGTTTAACTTTAGGAGACACATTTTTAGCAACATGAGGAGCTGAAAACAATTGAGGAGGGACTTGTCCAATCATTCTCAAAAATGCTTTAATCTGTTTCTTATCAAAAATCCCTTCTGATTCGGTATCCCAAACATCTTCGTAAAGTTTGGCATCATATGTATTAATCTCTTCATCTCTTTGTTTATACCCCCATAATAAATCAATCCAGTTAGAGAGAGTTGACGACACAATTTTGGATTCTAAAATCATTCGCGATTTATAAATGAAATCAAAAGGAGAAATGGCCCAATTTGGAAGAATAATATCATTCACAGGAATTCCATTTCGTTTTCCTAAATCAAATTGATTGTCATTCGTTAAAAACTCAGGGAAAAAGAAAAATTCAGGAATGATCTCTCTATAATCATTCGGCGCTGTTGTAACAGACTCCAAAAAGCCAGATATAGAGCATAATTGTCTATCAGGTACATCAAATTTATTGTTCTGATATTTGATATGAAGAGTTGTATATGGCTCAACCCGTAATAAGAATATGCATATTGTTAAACGACTGACAGGTCCTGAAGAATATAAAAATGGCGCTTCAGAAATAAATGATTCTCGTTCCTTCATTTCTTCCAAAAGAACAGTAAACCTCTCAGGATTTAAAGCACCAATAGGCTTTGATAAATCTCGAAAATGGTGCATATCATCAAAATCTATTATAGTGGATTCTGTTTCTATATACAATACCGGGAAAATTGGATATTGACTATGATCCAAAAATGACCTCCCACTATAAATATTTAGCATCATAAGATATTCAAAATTGCTCATATCACCATTTGCCCATTTATCATAAAACTTAGTATTACTAAAATATTGAGAGAAAGACAAAAGTTGAACAGAGCAATTATTTCTTATTGATAGTTTTGACAGAACTGTAAGGATCTCCATATTATTATTATTGGGAAAATTAACAAACATCGCTTTTCCAGTATATGTAAAAACTTCAATGGCAGTTTTCTGATGATATCTTGTTCTATAGAAAATATTTTGAATTTGAGTTAATAGAATAGTGGTGCTATTTCCATCAGTATAAACAATTTCAATTGCCTTGTTTGAAAGATTAAATCTTGCTAGTTTCTTTTTGGTCGGCTTAATGATTTCACAACAGTATGATATAATGAATTGAGAGCTTGCAAAGATTTGTCTTTGGTTCTTTTTTTTATTTGGTTTTTCATCATGAGATAAAAAAACTGCTGATTTTTTGATGCAATCATGAACCTTGACATCATCTTTTGGGATGGTTAAATTATCCCTTGCTAGAGACGCATCATAATGATTATTAAAACGGATATTCCTTTTCATTCGAAAAGGACAAAATGCAAAATTATATACCGAATCCCTTTTCCATCTATATGTGTCTTTTTGGCTATAATCTTCAAAATCCCATGGTCCTTTTTCAGCAGACAATCCAGACCATATCCTCCCCCAAATTCTTTGGTATTGGTGCTTTTTTGTTACAATTTCTTGCCTTGCATTCATTAATAACTCTTCATAATACATTGATTTTGAACCTATTGATTCAATTATTTCTTCTGTCAAAAACTTAATGTCATTATGTGTTGTAAGAATCTCATTCAAAATGAAATTGGATAAATCAGTGGTCTTCTTTATACCGGAGAGAGCATTCTCGTAGACAGCAACTTTCACATAACAAGGCGAAGACTTTAAACTCTTTTTATCCCTATATTTGATTAAATCAATGAATGGATTTTTGGGGTCAGTTTTATATAAATATGGTAACACTTCAGATGGAAACTGTGTGATTTTATTAGAAACAACACTGGATAAAAACGAAGCCATGGGGATAAATTCTACTGCATTTAATTGAAATACCAATTGAACACAGCTTATGGCCAAATTAAGATCAAGCCAATTACCCGATGAATCAAATCTGTAGCCAAAATAATAACTTTTCTCATCAATTTGAATATCTTTGAATGAAGAGTGAAACTGAAAACCAGATATTATATTTGATGACATATTTGATTTTATAAAATCATCATTTGAATATCCGGAATTCATGAATAAATCAATAATTGTTTGATTAGGAGATTGTTTTGTTCGGAAAATCAGGAAAAAAAATACATGAAGAAAAAAACCATAATAGCAACACTGTGGAATGATATCATTCTGATTAATCATTCCACTACATATATCATTGAGAAACATACTTTTTAAGTCTTCATTTTCTCCTAATGCAATACAAACAATATCGATTACACATAACAATCTATTGATTTCTGTTCGACTACATGATATTAAAAATGAGATAATGGATTCTCTCACATATGATTCTGATTTTGAAGCCAATACCAATGGCCATATAAACCAATTCGAATTCTTAGAATATAATTCATCAGGAGTCATGATTTTCAATGCAGAACTTAGTGATTGGTTGATACTGCTGTTGTTGTGATTTGAGGCATACCAACAACAAAGGCCAAGTAATTCTGGTGATGATTGATACAATTTAGTGATTATTTGTTGGCCAAATTTAATCGAATACGATCCTGGATTTAAATATAAAATTAGAGAATCAATAAAGTCGGTTAAAACTTTTGTCGACATCATTTCAAGCTTTATCATAAGTATGCAAATGCTAAAAACCTGAACTGTAATATCCTCGTTGTTCAGAGACAAAAGATCATATAATGGAGATATTTGATTGATAGTTAATTTCATTTGGTTGTTGTTCATACGTAATGTCTGAAAAAGCATTTCTGCCAAAAATAGGAGACTTTGAACTTGTTTTTGGTCAGATGCCACCACTTGACAGAAACCAAATATCAAAGATATATCATCTGTTGTGATGCTCAAAGATGCAAGGCATTGAATAACCTTATAAATTTCTATTCGACATGAAGTAACATCAAGATCAGGGTCTCTTGGCCTTTTTGATTCGTTTGAGCTGAATACTCCAAAACTCAATGTTGGTTCATACCAATAATATAAACATAGTATATTGAGCAAATCCTGAATCGAACAACACTGTAAACAAAAAGGAACACTTGAAGGAAAAAGGAATGTCGACCAATGAGATAATATTTTGATATGATCACTCGCAGAGGTAGAGATCCATATTTCGGGATTTGAAAGTATTGTTCGAAACAATTGAATCTTCAGAGAATTAGACATCAATGTAGTATAAAGGGAGTAGAATTTGCAATACATTTCGAAGTTCAAAATCGGCGGCAAATAAAAACATAATAAATAGGAAACAATCATGAATTTGTTTCCTTCTGAAAAAGATCTCTCTGCATCTTCGCTACAAAGAAGGGCTTTTGATAAAATTGAGATGGTTGTGGCAGGAGCTTGATGCCAAAATGATCCATTAGGAAATTTATGGTTCAATATTGCAAAGAGGGGCAGAATGATATCCAATTTCCATAATTTTATCAATGAAAATGCAAATGATGAAGAATCTTCAATAGAAAAGCCAGATTTTTGAGAACCCATTCCTGGACAAAATGAAGCAATCCGGGGTAAATTTTCTGGAATACTCCCCAAGGGAGTGATCAAGAATAGTTCGTTGATTTGTTTTTGATTCAGACCTGGGGAAAAGAGAACAGTACCAACTTCAATAAAAGAGTTTTTCTTTAAAATACTGCATCCAATCCTAATATGGCTTGATTGATTAATCATTGAGAAAATTGGGATGCTTCCAAATGGAGTTTCATAATTAGGAGATCTGAAAAATAGGGTAATATTGTTCTTACTGATCCGATAAAGAATGACGATTTGGATCCATTGGTTTGTTTCAAATGTATAAGGAACGCTAAATGCATGATCATAATCATCAATATAATGAGAAATAAATAAGCTGTTACCTTGAAAAAAATAATGAATAAAACATGTATCTATTTCCAATGAAAAAACAGGTATAATTTCCTTTGGTGGCAATTCATGAAAGTAAAACCACCCAGAAAAAATAAATCCATTATTCAGTAAATCTTTTGTATTAAAATCAATATCCTTAAAAATTTGGCTTCCTAATTTTGCCGTAAGGCCTCTATTCCAGTAAACTGAAGCTATTAAATCATGAAGAGTCTCCATAAACAATGGATGATAAGATGAGAGCTGATTGCTATCAATGGGACTCAACAAAGATACAAATTTCTTTACAACTGCAGCTGAAGAATGTGATGATGCAATAAGCTTAAATATTTTCAAAATAGTTTCAATAAACATAATATTTTCAATTTGACCTGTCCTTGATTTCGACAATAATGATAATAAAAACAAATCAACTTCAGATTTGTTACAAATTATACAATTTTGTTTGTTGAATTTGCACAAATCATAAATAAGACTCAGTAATGTATCCAAAATAGAAGACTCAATAAAAACTCTTAGCATTAGCAATAGAATAGGCCCATTTCTGATGATAAAATTGGGATTTTCATTAATATCATTCGAGCCTCTTACATAATGCACCAAAGAGTTATAAACGTATTTTGATGGATTTTTCCCACACTGTCTTGATATGGTTAATTCAAGCAAAGAAAACTGATCTGATGAAATTTCAATGTGTTTTGATATATCAGTGAAGTACTCTATTATTGAAAGAAAAATACTTTGCGATCTTTCACTTTGTGGCAAACTACTTAAAAACAATGAGAGTTGTCGATTAACTAAATGTAAATTTTTGGCAAGCTCATTTTTAGATAAATAACTTTGATGAATCACAACAACTATTGATTCAATCAAACCAAAATTCCGTAAATCATAAATTTGAGGTATTGAACTAGCAATAATATGCTCAAAATGATTTATCAAAACCTGAGTTTGTACCAAATTAATCAAAGCTGTTTGTATATGAGATAATGCATAAACTCTAAGAGGTTCTTCATAGAGTAATAAACTAAAAGATGTTAAAAACATTGTATCGGAAAAAAGGAAGGAACATGTTTTTTGATTGCTTAACAAAGAAGAAATAATATTTAACAATCCGCAACGTGCCAATTCTATATAATCAGTTTTATCTTGTGTTAAAAGATTGTGAGTGCGCAAAAAAAGCAGAGAAAAACGAATAAATCTTATTATTTTGGGGTTCAAACTGATTTGAATGTTTAGCAAATCAATATTATTCACTAAAAACAATGTTATTTCATAAAAGAAATTTGGATATTGAACCCATTCGGTAAAAACCAGCTCGATAATATCAGTATTCTCCTTCAATAAAAATTTTAAGGCCCAGCATCTGAGGGAATACAGATATTGATATCCATGCGGTTGGTCAATAATGTTAAATGTAGGATCAAACAAACAGGTGTTTAAAAAAATTCTGGATTTAGAAATGTCTATTTGAATGCTGTTATAAAAAGAAAAAAGAACAGAAAACAAATTCCCTAGATAATTATTGTCTGCAATCTTGGTAATTATTTCTACAAATCCCTCAACAAAAACAAGTGAATAATTCTTTTGGCCTTCCATTGCTTGAAGAAGGATGGAAATAATACCCATTAATTCATCAGAATATAAAGACTCAACATTATAACTCTTTGGGATCTGTATATTCATGGATATTGGATATCCGTTTTTAAATGTTGATGAATCTTGAAACCCCAATGACCCTTCCATCGAAACTGATTTGGAAAGAACAATTATACTATGATCCATTATTCCATCCCAAAATAATGGTTCCATATGACTAATAATATACCCTTGAAGGATTGAAGGAAAAATTGAAAAGAGATCCATTAATGTCTCTGATTGAGAAAATCTAATCACTGATTTCAAATAATGCAAAGAAAACACATCTAATTTGGAGATATTGTCATATATTAGCTCTATGCTCCTTGTTACAAAATGGAAATCTGGGAAGAAAACATGATTGTTGATCAGATTAATAACAATTTCATAAACTAATTTGTTCATATTTGTATCATTATGAACTCTTGGTATCACTTTAAGAATGATATAGGTAACTTCAGGTGGATATACTTTCAAATGAGAAAAGAATTCATTCATAAGCTCAATATAAATGCTTATTCTGTCGTAAGGGACTCTTTGGATAATGGCTTCATAGAAAAAGCAAAACAAAGACAAAAATACTTGAGTGAAAGGCTCAAATGACTGGAGATAGAGTGTCCGAAGTACAACGATGGCATTGGCATCATCTCCAGTTTTTACATAATAAGAAAACCATGATATTGATGAGCATAAAAAATAAGCCTGATAGTAGTGAATGCCCGGCTCATTCATAAATTGTGTTTGAGAAGCCTTCTCAAAAAGATTAAAAAAATACGGAAAGGAAAACCCCATTTTCGCAATCGACTCAATCAGATCATTGAGATTTTCAATATAGGACGCATTTTCTAAAATACAATAGTTTTGCGGAACTTGAAGTGGATATTTTTCAAAAAACACTAAGTTTGGATCATCAGACCGAATATCATCTATGTTAGATTGACTGATTACCTCAAAAGCTTTTGGAAATGGATTTGATAAAAATGATGAATTTCTCATGTAAGATTTTGTGCTTTTAATATGTTCCACTTTTATCGTATTGTTTTTTAATGTGGGAAAAAGGTGAAAAATGATACTTATCGTTCATTAAATAAAGATTAGAATTCCTTCATTTAAATATATAATTGGGAATAATGAATAGAAGAAGAAGAGCAAATATTTGCATATATCATTCTGAGACATGAATTAGATGAGTAGAAGTATATGGCTCCTCCATAATCAGAACAAACAAAGTTATAGAACATTGAGTAACTGATGATCATTGGGTAGCAATCACCATAAACATATATTACACCACCATTTCCATTGTATAGATTATATCTTGAGAAGAAACAGAGAAAATATAGATATTTTTATCTTCATAAGACTTTATTTGATCTATTCAATTACTTTCACGCCAAAAACCAACATCCATAATAATATCAATCAACCACAATAAAAGAATACTCAATGAATGATCATTTACTCATGATATCATTTGAATAATCACTGCATATAAGAATGAAAATATCACACTGATCTCTCTCCTTTTAGCTATTTGATTTGTACATTCTAATTCATCATATGTTCTTGGGATAGTCTCTTTTAGAGTCTCTCTTATTGTTTGATCCATTGTTCTCTCATATGTCATTCTCAATGTTTCTTCATTTGTTCTTCTGATTGTTTCTCCTAATGATCTTATTGGAGATTTCTCTAGTGTTCTCTTTGGAGGAGGAATATCAGTAGGACAATGAAGAGAATTGAAGAATATTAATTGATATGTGATTCTACTATTAAATGAATTATTATTTGCTGTTGATACTGCCGTAAAAGTAGAGAATGATCCAGAGTGATCAATGAACGAATGAGACACTTCCAAAGAACCTCCCCAAACGCAGAATAGATTGTTTTGATTATTATGGAAAATACAATACATCATCTTTCTTATTCCTCCTCCGTTGACCGTTACAAGTCCAAGGGATGGACTATTGTTATGAACAATGTTAGCATATGACATTGATATTGTTCCAAACTCAAAATTGAAGAATAAGCAAATACTATGAGATACTTTGTTGTTTGAGAAAGCGCAGCGTGAGCTTGTGAATGAAGATGGAGATTGGGTATAAATACCAGAACCCTGATAAGCATTGTTCATTGAACTGTTTGTGTTGTCTAATCTCTGATTACCTGAGAATAAGTAAATTGAATGATATCCAGATGAAGTGTGAGAGCATTTTGATACTGATAGAAACTCTATTTGATTCATTTGAGATGTTTGAATATATGCAAAATGATAGTAAGAAGCAGAGCAACTATTAGCGCATATCATTCTGAGATAAGAATTAGAAGAAGAGAAAAAAATTGATCCTCCTTGATTTGAACAAACACAGTTATAGAACATTGAGTTGTTAACATACATTGAGTATGAACCACCATTAACATATATTACACCGCCATCTCCCGAGTATGTAGAATATCTTTTGAAGAAACAGAGAGAAATATTAATATTTTTATCTACATAAGACCTTCCTTGATCTATACTTTCCTTTTCACACCCCACCCCAACATCCCAAATAATCTCATTATCATCCAACCACAACAGAGGCACAATTGAATGTTTTTTGGCTTTTTTTAAAAAATTGATTTTATTATCTATGTGCTTTTTTGGTTCATCTAGATTTTCAAAAATAGCAAGATAAAAAACAAACATGAATTCCATAATATTGATCGATAATGTAGAAATTTTGCAGGTAGAGTGTATTTGCTTGGTAGTTTTATTAAGTTTGTTAGTCATTATTAGTTCATTTTTGGATAATAAAAAGGGAGATTTCCACAAATAATGTATTTTTTTAGTAATCTCGAAAAAAAGATTTGTTTGGATTCCAAATGATCGAATATTTAGGCACTTGATAAAAGATTTCAGAATACTAGAAAAAAATAAAAAAACTCTATGAAAAACGATTATTGTTAAAACAAGATATTTGGGGTAGGTATATTGGAATGATTGGTAAACATTTATAATCCTTAAAAAAAATTGAAGTTTTTTTCCATTCATTTCACATAAATTCGGGTCAAAAATCAAATAGAAGAAGCTTTTTTCAAGAATTTGGTTCATTATTGATATAAAATCTGCTTTGTGCTTTGTTTGAAAATTATACCCACTTTTTAAAATTCTTCAATTAGTTTTACAAATATATTTAAAACTACTGTATTGTAAATATGTCAATGGAAATCGATGTAAATTACTCATTCAAAGTCAAGTTGAATAAAACAGAAATATAAATGTTTCAAGCAAAATATTTGATGAAAATCACCTAAACCTTTATCGAAAAGGAACCCCAATCAGAAAGATTAGACATGATTTTCATGTCAGCTCTGACATGATTTATGCAAGATATGACGAATGGAAGGAGGGGATCTCATCATGAAATGAATATCAGAAAGGAAAATGACAAAGAGAATGTTTTTTTTAGAAAATAGTGTATTTTAAGGCGCATGGTGACTCGTTTGGACTATCATATGTTTTGTATAAAACAACAGAAAGGATATTTTTTTGAATAAGCAAACTATTAATAATAATAAAATGGAATCAAAAGAGTTTTTAGTTCTGGAATATGAGGAGAAATGTTGAATTTTTGAATTCTGGAACTTGATTGATTTCTCTCTTCCAATTTGAATAATGAAAATGGTTTTTACTATTAGATATTAAAGTATGCAAAAATACTCTGCTTATACTGTCTAATAATTAGTTCGAAGTTTTTGAAAATAACCAAAAACCATTCGATTGTGCCTCTGTTGTGGTTGGATGATAATGAGATTATTTGGGATGGTGGGGTGGGGTGTGAAAAGGAAAGTATAGATCAAGGAAGGTCTTATGTAGATAAAAATATTAACATTTCTCTCTGTTTCTTCGAAAGATCTTTGACATACTCGGGAGATGGGGGTGTAACATATGTTAAAAGAAAAAAAGCGGATTAAATTGATTAATCATGCTTCTGAATTTTTTACAATGTTCGCAAGAGTAATTGTATGATTCTCGAGATAATATTCGAAAAACTTTATTAAATCTGATCAATTTCCAAAAAAATACTGTTTGCCATCATTATTATATATCTTTTCAATCATATGTCCGGTTTTATACTAGAAGCCTTACTTATCAAAAATTCTCAAGACCTTTTATGAATAATTCCCAATATTTCCACTTTTTCTGCCCCTAATTTGACATCTTTCGTTTTTTTACGTCAGTTTTTAACCAACATTCAGAAATGAGCGTTTTTTGTTTGAATATTTTATATTAAATTTTCTACAGTACGTTTTACTAACCTGCTTAAAGATGATAGGTGAGAGTATGAAAATGAAAGATATTAAATCTCAGAGAAGCTTTGGATTTTCTTGGATTATAGCTAAATATCATGAGGAAGCAAACATTAGTACTTTTTCAGCATTGATGTTATTATTAAAATCAACAGTATCAATTGATCCATTTATCATTATAATTGCGTATCAATGTGGACTGGCCTTGTGCTCTTTAATTGGAATTCTATTAATGGGGCTGACAATTATATCCCTAACTTTGTATGTTAAATGTTGGGGCGTTTCGAACTCGATTACTTATACTGGTGTATGGAAACATTGTTTTGGAAATGTTTTTTCATGGATTCCTTCGTTTTGCATTATGATATCATATTTTTCTCTTAGTTCTCTTTGTACTTTAGAGTTTTATTATGATGTCACAGATATTTTTGCAATGATTCCAATTCTAAAAAGGCTAAATCCTCCAAACAAAAAGCTCATTGATTTCTCCTTAATGTTTTTATCAGTAATTCCTTCCATAATATCTAACAAGTTTTCAGCTTTGTTTGTTATTTCAATTATTGGTAATATTGGGTTATTCTTGGCTTGTTTATCGGTAGTCAACAAGTTTTATTGGAAATGGAACCAATTTGGAATCAATCCTGATAATAAACTGAAATGGTGGGACTTTGATATATCAGCTGTCACAACATGCTATAGCTATTTCAATGTTGCTTTCTTTATCCATCCAATAATATACTTGATTGTAAAGGAAATGAAATCACCAACAGAAAGAACAACAATGCGGATTGCAATATCTAATTCTCTATTAGTTGGATTAATTGATATGGGGATTGGAATCATTTCGTATTTGCTTTATTATGATGACTTTGAACCAGACATTAAAATAATTACCAAATTCCCTAAAGACTCAATTTGGACTCTCATCGGAACAATTGGATCCTTCTTATCGAATATGGGGAGTAATTGTGCTTTTGTACTTTTTGTTGTGAAAGAACTTTGTGACCTTTTACTAGAAAACAGTTCGAATAATCTACAATCAAGGATGATATCGGCAGCATCAATTACATTTATGGGTTTTGCTTTCAGTTTAGCAGGAGAAATGACAAATGACTATGTATGGTCCCTAAGCAGTTTGACTTTTTATATTCTTGTGTATGTTCTTCCACCTGCATTTTACCTAAAGGCTTTCGGTTTCCAAAATGAATTATGGTGTTATCTTTCCATTTTAACCATTGTTGCGTCAACACCTCTCGCTTCAATGGAGATTTATGGCTCTTTCTTTTCGGGTTAATAAATCATGTTTTATTCAAATCTTTTTAAATTTAATGTTGCCCTTTTTAAAGGATATTGATATTCCTGAAGAGTTTAAGGACGTAATTTTTTTCCAAGATGATTTATTTGCGCTTAAAGTGCCTTTTGAATATCAGAAAATCAAAGATAATGGAATAATTGCAGCATCATTAGCAAAATGTGTTCAAATCAGGCCCCATTCACTTGACTTAGTCGTTAGTATCTCCGTAAAATACTGTGAAAACATAGAATTTAAGAGAGTTTTACTTCAGCTTGCGTTTAAGGAAGCTCCTGTTTTGATTCGGAATTTATATGTTAGGAATGTATACGAGATCACAGAATTGCTCCCATTAATTAGTCAACACGCAGAATTCATTCATTATTGCTATTTTGCAGAACGAATGGGATCCTATTCAGAATTTTCACATATTAGTATGAAGTACAAGACAAAAGGTATTGATTTTGGGAGCCAACAGCTTCAAGAAAGTATTCTTTATGGTTATCCAAAACGGAGTATTGAGTATTCGCTTAAGTATGATGATATAGAAATCCTTCGAGACTTTTATTCCGATCCAAACATCAACAACAAAACCATTGAGTGGTCTATCTTCGAATGGGCTCTGCCTATTCCCGAACCAACATTACTTAAATTTTCTGCTTACTTTGGCTCAATTAATTGTTTCAAGTATTTGGTTACAAATGGATCAATTGTTGAGGAAGATGTGGTTGAATGGGCTGTTTCAAGTGGGAACATCGATTTGGTTCATCTGGCATATATCGACCCTAATCAGTTACCCAAAATGTTTGAAAGAGCAATGGAATACTACCAGACCGATATCATTGATTGGATTATATCAATTGGTTTGTTTCATTTACCAACGACATTTAATCCATTATTTGTTAAATTCCTTTTGTTATATGATAATTCTGGTAATTCAGATACCAAAATCAGAAAGATTTTCCCTAATATTATCACAACACTAGCCAAATTTGGTAATTTACCTATCATGAAGTATTTTGTTAACCAAGGTTTTGATTTGATGATCATTGATGATGAACTAGTTTTATTTGAAATAATATGACACCTCTTCACAATGCTTCCAAATTCGGATACATTGATATTGTTAAGTATTTAATCGATATGAATGTTGAAGTTAATGCAAGGGATAATTTTTTTTTATTTAAGATTTTATTGATTTTAAATTTTTTTTATGACACCACTCCATTTTGCTGTTCAGTATAACCACTATGATGTAGCTGAATTATTACTCATGAATGGAGCAGGAGTTAATTTAATGGACCATCACAATTATACTCCAATTTTATTATCAGTACAAAACAATAATATTAGGTTGACACAGCTTCTGATTAATTATAAAGCATCAGTTAATAAGTCAAAAAAGAGCATTTTATTAAGCATAATTTTAACACTCCACTTCACATTGCTGCTCAATCTGGGTTTAATCAAATGATTCAATTTCTTATTGATAATCATTCTAACATTAATGAATATAACGAATTCGATTCTTAGTTAGTTTTCAACAAGCCCCGATTCATTTGGCAGTTATATCCCATCAATATGAATCAACTAAATTACTCCTAGAATTAGGTGCTGATATTAACTTACCTGATAGAGTGGGAGACACTCCTCTTCATCTAGCAATTAGAAATCATCTTGAAGATTTTGTGGATTTATTTATAATCTCAAATGTTGATTTAACAATTCAGAATAAGAAAAAAGAAACTCCATTTGAATTAGCCCAAAAGAACTTCAATAACATAGACTTTGATAAATTCCTAAATAAAAAGTGAATAGACAAAGTATCATAAGTATTATCCCCAAATCTTGATTTGATATTTAAATCAATAAACATTGCATAACAACAAAATTAAAACTAACTCTTTTTGTGGTTGGCTTTGTAAAAGCATAGCCATCACCAAAGCATAATGCTGAGCCATAATGAAGAATATTATAAGTTTCAATATTTGAAGTAATAATTAAATTGCTTGATACAACTCCATTAGTTGATCCCAAAAGAACGTCTAAATAACACTCAATAAATACTAAACTGGATGACGAATCGGTTATAAATGTCCTTGCATAAGCATTACCTCGGATAACCACCTTATCAAACGATGTATCCGATCTAAATAGTATTAGCCCAAACACAGACCCTCTTTGCTTATTATTTATAATATTCATATATATGCAGTCACTCTTTCCACTTTGAACATACAATGCAATCGTTGAGTCTGTTCCAGATATCGTACAAAATGAAATGATGGTATGATTAGAAATGGTAACAAAACCTCCTGCATCGCCCAAAAGATTGTTGAGCGAACTATTAATATTTTTAATAGACAAACTTGTGCTGGAGAATGTAATTGGGTGAAATGTTCCTTCAAAATTGGGACTACATCTCTGAACTGATACGAGGTTAAACTTTGAATTGGAAGAAATATCAATAAACTGTGCAAACATACCAATATATATGGCATAACACGAATCGGCACAACATTTAGATAAATAAACAATGGAATCACAATTAACATATATAGCGCCAGCTATAGAACTCTGGAAAATTCCACTATCCACAGAACAATTATAAAACAATGAGCCAATTATTTGAATAGATGAACTCTTCTTTGTGCAAAAGATTGCTGATCCAGCAATATTAGATCTCATACTATTAAAAACAACATTCATTATGAAAAAATTTTGAGCAATGGATAAAGATAAGTTAACACATGATGCCTGTAGCCCACTAACCTCCATATTTTAAGTTTATCACATAAGATATCCCAAAAACTAACAGGTATAAAAGGCACTCAAAACTCAGATACAGTTAAAAATATCATTTGAATGACTTATTTAGCTGTCAGATACCATTTTTCTCACAATCCAAACAAAGGCTTTTTATCATTTTTATGATAACCTTGCAGCTTATACGAAGTGCCACTATGAGAATAAGCTATAATGGAATGGTTATTCTCGCTGATCCTATGTTAGGAGCAAAGGGAGCATATGATCCATTTGTAGGTGTTGCTCGTAACCCAACTGTTGAATTGCCAAAAAAGGCAGAAGATATTGTGTATGGTGTTGATCTATGTTTAGTTTCGCACACGCATCTTGATCATTTCGATGCATGGGCCATAAACAATTTAAGCAAGAATATTCCAATTATATGTCAACCTAGTGACGAAAGTGTCATTAAAAGCTACAATTTTACTGAAGTGACAGCTTTGGCAACAAATATAACGATAAATGGAACACATATCATCAGGACACCTGGAGAACATGGCAGGGGGGCTATTCTTCAATATATGGGGCTTGTTTCTGGTTTTATCTTGAAAGCTGATAATATGCCTACAATATATTGGGTTGGGGATAGTGTTTTGAACAATGATGTTATTAATACACTGAAGTTTTACAAGCCTGATTACGTGATCACGCATTCTGGAAGAGCAACATTCCCTGGTTATGAAAGTACCCCCATTATTATGGGCGAAGAAGAGACTACACAAGTTTTGGATATCCTTCCTAACACTAAGGTAATTGCAATTCACATGGAATCCCTTGATCATTGCATAACAACCAGATCAATACTACGAAATTATTCAATTCATCATGGGTATGATCAAAAGAGACTCCTAATCCCTGAAGATGGAGAAATCCTTGATTTGACAATTCCTGTTTCTCATTCTCCAAGTGCAACAAGTAATCGATCGAAATCTTCATTTTTCTACACAGTTGAATTCCAAATTGCCTCTGTTTTAGGCATTATACTTGTCATTTCTTTTGTTATCTTTCAATGCATCAGAAAAGAAAATGGTTCTGTACCAATGAGCACTAATCTCATAGTATAAATACCCAATTAATTTTTCTCCATTTTTCCCATAGATCCCTTGAATCTTCAACATTAGTATCAATATCATCTAATTCATTAGATTCACAATTCATTTTTCATTATTGAAGGGTCGATATTCACTTAAAGGATTCTCCTAAATACAAGAAAAGAATTACTTCTTGTTTATCAGATTGAACACAATATATATCTAACTAATCCTCATTCGAAGTCTAAAAGATGTTCTATTCTCCACAAAAAAGATGAAAGAATGATGGAAATCATCAAGGTTTTTACTATTTCTCTCTAAATCTAGGTAGTTAAAAATGATGCTTAAGCATGATTTATCATTTGTGTCTTAAATCTTATCAACAAGTTTTGTTCCATCCTTATGTTGAAAAACATCTCTTCATAGTCCTCATTAAGAAAGAAGGTAACAACTCACTAACATCCCAACAAATTAATATCATTGTTTATTTTTTGTAAGTCAAAACAGAATATTTTGATGTTTTAAGTGATGTTTAAATAGTTTTATATTTTCATCTCCCTGATCCACAAGAGGCCCTAAATCAACATTTTTAATCTGATCTAATTAGATAGAAATATCTCAAATCCATCCAAATCAAGAATATGTTCTATTCCAGACATATTTGATGATATAGAAATCTTCAATGTGTTAAACATTTTCTCTATTAATCTAGTTAGTAAAAAGGTTTTTAAGTAGTTAATCAGATTGAACAAATCCAAACAATTCAACACGGAATAAACTGAAATAATAATCATTATCCCAATTCTTACCAGTGTTTGTGATTCTTATGTACCTGTAAAATTTGTGATTAGGTTGAACTGGTAAGTTCTTTTCAATACCAGGTTCATTATAATCAGAATCACCTCCCTTGAAGTAAGTAGTATCTACTCTGTTATCAATGATTTGGAATTCTGATCCATCTGTTGATCCCTCAACTTTCCATGACTTGACCTTAAATCTATCACTCAGAGAGTAGGATGTAAGAGATACCTTTCTTTGCTTGAAATCAAATTGGATCCATGAATTGGGGGTATCATTACTGCACCAGCGACTATTATCATTCTTAAAAACATTCTTAGGATCCCATGAACAACCAATATCACTAGATGTAGTTACCTCAACATCATAAGAATCAGCCAAATTCTTACCAAGTTTCTTAGATAAACCATCAAAGATACCTGAAAACAGATCTGATTTAAATGGATACCCGACTTTAAGTTCTTTGATCTGATTTATTTGTTCATTAATTGTTACATCTTTGGCTTGTAGGAGCTTTATGTTATCAGCTAACTTTGATTCTTTTTCTTGAATCTTATTATTCTGCTCTCCAATTGTCGCTTTAGCTGAGATGATCTCAGATTTTAGCTCTCGTATCACTTTATCTTGGTTTTCTTGACGAATATTCATCTCAGAAACGATTTGTTGAATGCTTTCAGATTGTTGTCTGTTTTCAGCCCTTAAGGACTCAAGTTCTCTTTGAAATGATGCTAGAACGTGATTAGTGTTATAATATATATCATCTGTGCTTTCAATAGACATGATTTGGAGAAATCTGTTCAGTTCAGAGAGATCAGAAGGCTTTTGGTATTTGATGTTATTAAGAAGGATATTAGCACCAGTTCCATGATATTTCATACATCCAACCAAGAAAGGTTCTAAAGAAGATAAAGAGAAAGTCTGATTCGAATGAGCAAAAATGCGACATAATGATGGAAGAGAAACCAAACAGAAGTTTGGATTCTCCAAATATGCTTCAATGTTTTGAGTAATTGATCTTTCATATTTGGAGAAATCTATACTGTCACTTTGGTTTTGTATTAGGAGAGAGAGAACTCTCTCAGATGAATCATCATTAAGAAGTTGAAAAAGAGAATCACAATGAAGACAATTACAAATATCATAAACATCACCTGCTTTTTCAACACTTGGATAACTGATTCGATTATGAATCAGATCTAGAAACACTTCAA
>Ga0074193_1000820_pt1 | contig 45973 bp, 91 predicted proteins | sample EPASupsiteHSE605_FD_64523 | JGI IMG/M metagenome (GOLD analysis project Ga0074193, IMG submission 64523) | Bioremediated contaminated groundwater from EPA Superfund site, New Mexico - Sample HSE6-05 | ecosystem: Environmental > Aquatic > Deep subsurface > Groundwater > Contaminated ...
ATTTTCTATATTTTTCTGGAAATCACAATATGGAATAATATTTACTGGTTTATTCCTTATGCCTATTACATAAAGACAGCAACGTTATTGAGTTACATACCGTTGATACTGAAATACAATCTAAATGAAGATAAAAATGGTAGTTTAATTAAGTCTCCTATGGTAATAGCTACATTTTGCTTATGGTTAGGGGCAACCTTAAATAAAATTGCAGTTAAAGCTAATGGTGGTATGCCAGTATTTCCCGATTTATCTTATTGGACGGGGTACGTTAAACCTGAATTTATCCAAGATGGTATACATGTATTAGGTAATGCTTATTGTAAAATGATTTATTTGTGTGACATTTTTGATTTCGGTTGGACAATAGTTTCAGTCGGTGATCTGATGATAAGAATGTACGTATTTATCATCCTTTACTATGCGATTAAAAATTCTAACAAAAATATAAAATAAATATAGACAAAACATAATATATATGCTATACTCTATTTAGTAATAATTGTATAATACATAAAAGGAGAGTGTGGTAAATGCAGAATGTTATTAATGCCTTGTTGAATTTTTGGTTAATATCAATTCCAGAGGAATTTGTTTGGGTATTATTATGTTTAATACAATTAAAAAGACATGATTTAGTAGACACTTATAGATGGAAAGAAAATATTAAATGGTTGGCGTTGCCTACTGTTTTAACTGCAATAAGCATAAATATATTTATTTATATTATTCCTAATTTTGTATTAAAATTCTTCATTCCATTAATAATGTTATTTATTTCATTAAAATATATATTAGAAAAAACAAACTATATTGAAGATAGTATTAAATGGTATAAAATTATTATTGCAATTGTATTTGGGATGATAGCTATAACTCTCACGGAAATGGTATATGTTCCATTAATGTTAGGCTTATCAAATGAATCTTTAGAATTAATTAATGCTAATATATGGGTAAAATTTTTAATGACATTACCCGTAAAAATATTTCAAATATTCCTAGTTTATTTTATATATTATAAATCAATGATATTTGAAAAGAAGTATATGTCTAATATTTTTAAAGATAAAGTTCTTTCAATAGTTACAGTAATATTTGTTAGCTTAGTTTTATTTGTTTTAGCAAGTGCAGTAAAATGGATGTCTAGTTCCAATATTTTTAATGAATTATCAACAATAATACGAATTATGATAAGTATTTTATTTACCACTATACCAACAATTTTAATATTTCTTTATATAATCCCTATTAATTATTTATTATCTAAGATGTTTGGGTTACAACAATCTTATCAGCATATGCTCGATGATATTGATGTATAAATTAAATTAAAAGAAAGGAGAGAATTTTATGAAGAAGTATATGTTTCCTGTTTTAACCGTAGCTATTATTACCGTTGTTGGATTTGTAGCAAAGTATGCTGGAACTGGAGCTGGTACAGCATCTTTTATGTGGCTTAATCAGCCCAAAACCCCTTCTATGTTGTCTAAATAATTAGACTACATAACTCCAATATTCTGTATAAATTAATTTGTTTTGGTTTATACAGAATATAAAAATAAATTTATTGCAATATGTTCTAACAAATAGTATAATCACATATATTAAGAATATAAAATATTGAAGGAGTGGTTTTAAATGGCAACTGAAAAGGTGGATAAAAAATCCCTAGAAGCAATTAAGGAAGAATTAGCAATAATGGTAAACTTTGCAAAAGGTCACAGGTCAGTAAAAATGTTTGCTCAGGATTGCCGTATGGTGGATGCAAATTACATCAATAACATACTAGACAAGAAAATCTCTGTGTTACCCGAAAGGGAAGTCTTAAGAGTTATAGAAAGAGCAAGTCAGGGGAGAGTTACATACTTACATTTATGTCAAATTTGTGGTTATTCAAAGTGTGATCCTAATGAAGATAAAAGTTGGGCAAATTATTATCCCAGTAGAGGAAGTATTTATTATATTGATCTTGGTTTCAATAACTTAGATTCTGAACAAGAGGGTATTAGACCTTGCCTTATTATTTCAAATAATAAGGGCAATGAAAATAGTAGTATGTTAACCATAGCCCCTTTAACTACAAAACAAAAAAGACCAATGCCTACGCATGTAAAAATAACAACAAATGAAGGTATGCGCCAAGATAGCATTATTTGTCTCGAACAAATAAGAACAGTGACTAAAAGAAGATTGTTTTATAATAGAGTGCCAATTAAGGTTTTAGACTTGTCAGAAGAAAAAATATTTGAAGTGAATACGGCAATCGAGAAGCAATTAGGTTTGATTGACTGTTTATTTAATGATGATATTGCATTTGAATTGATAGAGCAAATTAAAGTATTGAATAGTCATCCCCAAACAAAGAAGTCAAGAGGATTAAGTAGTATATCAGATAATATAGTTGGTAGATTGGCTAACTATTGTAAAAAATATAATAGAAATATTGAAAATGTAGTTTATGAATATGAAAGCACAAATAGTTATGTGTGCGCCTTGTAGCACTCTAAATTAAGGAGATGTAATAATGATTGATGAATTAATGGTACAGAGAATTAAGTATTTTGATAGGTTATTCAAAACTCGCTCTAAGGTGTTTCCATTAGCAAATATAATTATAGTGGAGACACCCCTTGAGCAATGGGAAATTGAAATAACAGATTGTATATATAAAAAATATTGTTTATATCATAAGAATAGGAATAGTCGAAAAAATAAACATCATTTACAAGCACAAAAGCGAAGCCTGTATGATACATACGACAGTATATACAAACATAACAATGTTTTAAGAAGACCTAAAAGATTTACATATAAAAGGATAGTAACAAATGCAAAATAAAAATATAAAATATTTATACACTCTAAAATTCGTTAAATGGTTTTCTTATATCTTAGCAAAATGGCTACAGGTAAAAATGCATGAAGGTTTAATAGGTGAAATAGAAAAACATACTAAACTAATAAATAAATTAGAAAATATAATAAAATTTCTAGATGGTTTAACTAAAAAACAAAAATCTAAAATAGAATTATTAAACGAGGATTATCAAAGTCGAAAATATCTAAAACACAATTATAAATACTTTTATTATTATGGTTTTAAAATTTTATGGGGAGCTTTAATTAAGGGTTCGCTCCTTTTAATTGTCGGACTTGTTCTTGGAATATTACCCCAAATGCTTGTTGTAGTCCTTGCATTTATGTCGCTTAGAGTCTTTGTAGGGGGTCTGCACTTCAACTCATATACGAAATGTGCATGGATATCTCTAGCTACTTTAACCCTATTCAGTTTACTATCGGCTTTAATACCATACAATTATATAATAAATTTATCCATTTTTTTGACAGTTTTCGTCATTGCTATGGTATATGCACCAGTTGAACATAAGAATAGATTGTTAACTGATAACGAGAAAGTAAAGTTTAAAGGCATTTCATTAGTAATTATTTTCATATTATATATTTTACAATTGTCAATAAATAGTAATTGGGTGAGCAATTCTATAATGTATGGAGTGTTATTAAGTGGTATTATTGCACTACCTATCTTTAAAAAAGTCGAATAAAGTCCAATATTTTAGATAGGTTTGAATTGTAATATTTAAATAAAGGTATAAAATATAAAATATAGTTAATAAGTAAAGGATTTCACAAAGTATTTATTTTTCAAATTCAAACTTAAAATTATCATTGTATTAATTTACCAAGATGCTATAATAAATAAAAGCGAACAAGTGTTCTATAATTTAGTTGAATCATATTATTAAATTTAAGGAGGAATTATACATATGCCAATGCAAAACAAACAAGTTTGGGTTATTAAAAATCAAGCCGGAAACTTTGTAAACATACGAGAAACAAGCCAAGGGTATTATCACACGCTTTATTCAGGAATCCCCGTAGATGGGAAAGGAAGTTTTAAGTATTATGCTAATGAAGATACTGTCAAAAAATACTTAGAGATGTTAGGTCAAGAATTTCATCATGAATACATAAACATAGATGATATTCCAAATGGGGCAAGAATTCATACAGAATAGGCATATTAATAATAAAATATAAAAATTAAATGTATATTATATTGACAACCAGTGTATATTTATATTAGAATGTATTACATAATAATAAAGAATACGGAGGTGTGTCAATAATGATTAAACAGCAAGAATTACAATTAAAAAATAAGTTAAGCGAAATCGTAAAGGGAATAGGATACGATAAAGACATCAAAGAGGAAGTTAGAAAAGAGTTTATATCAAGAGGGTTAAGGAGTACTAATGGTAGTTTACGAGCTACTTGGGTATTATCTGAAAATATCCCTCTAAATACTCTCACTGATTCTGAAACCGATGTTCGTTTCCTATTTCTTTTTACGCTTATACTTGGGAAAGTATTAGCGAAAGTAAATAGTGAATTTAGAATTAATCCTCAAGACTATTTTACTGAATTAGAATATAATCAATGGAAAGATTACAAAGAAGAACAAAATAATGAAGATATTTTTCCTCTAGTGCTTGAAAAGGCTCAAAGGGTAGGTTTATCAGAGAGTAGAATATGGCAACTTCCTATGTCTGCCCAGTTATTAGGAGAGATAGATGAGAAAAATGCTATCCTTTATAATTTTTCTACTCAGAGAAATCCTAAAATAACTGCATTTGGAGAACAAATAAATATAGATAAAGTAAAAATTAAAGAAATTAAAGATCGTATGCTTGCAGGAGAACAATATCCAGATCCAATTATTTTAAATATTTTAAACAATGGTGAATCTAGCGTTTCATATAATGATAATAAGGAAACTTTAACAATCAATGAAGGTAGCATCATCAACATAGTAGACGGTTTTCATCGAAAAACAGCAAATACTCTAGCTTTAATGGAAAATCCTGAGTTACAGTTTAATTGGCAAGTCACAATAACATTTTTATCCGAAAAGGCTGCTCATGATTATATGACCCAAAAAGATAAACAAAAACCTATGAAGAAAGAATGGATACAATTAAAGGATTATAATAAATCGGAAAATTTAGTTATAGATGTTATAGTGGATGATAAACTATCTGAACTTGCTAAAGTAATGAAAGAAGAAGATAGTTATATTAGGCTCAATAAAGCATTAACTAAAAAGAGTATTGTTGCTGAAGCCATTAAAGAATGCTACGAAGAACAATTAAAAATAAGTAGTAATATTAGAAATATAGGAAAGTGGATTGTTGAGTTTACTGATTATTTGATGGGGTTATATTCAGAAGAATTTATAGCTGATCCCTATAAAATCAGAGAAACCAGTATGATTAATAATAAAAATATTTTCTATGCCTATATTGCTCTATCTGCTAAATTACAAAACAATAAAGATTGGAAAGAAATATTAAAGAAACAGATGAAATCTATTAACTTCAAGAATACTAATAAACTATGGAAAGATTTAGGGATGGTAAACAACAATAAGGATGCTAATAAAACTCTAAGAACTAAATTGTATAACTTACTAACGGAGGGGATTTAAAATGGATATGGTTTATGAAGTAGACAATGAAATCAAGCAAGAATATTTGAGCAGTAAACCTACGGCTACTGCTGAATCAGATTCTTTTATTCTGCGTACAATAGATGAGTATGAACAATTGGTTAATAAACCAGTTTATAACTTAACGATTTCTGAATTAGACGAGTTATTCTCTAAATTTGGGAATACTTCAAAAAGTAGTGGAGACAAAAATAAATCTATTTTAGTAACTTATATTGATTTTTGCATAAACAAGAATTTGGTTTTGCACAAAGAGAATAGAGCAAGGTTTATTGATATTAAAAAGCATGTTAGCAAGCAAGCTTTATTAAATAAGTTTATATCTAAAGAGAAATTGAAAGATTACCAAAAACTCTTATATAATGAACAAGACCAGTTGCTTTTAGAATTGCTTTTCTTAGGGGTTAGAGGCAGAACAGTCGGAGATGAAACATTAGAAGAAATTATTAACCTTTCTATAGATGATGTTGACTTTGACAATAATATAATTAAACTAAGGAAAAATAACAATGATGATATAAGGACTATAAAAGTTGAAACTTCAACTGTAGGATTAATTAAGGATACCTTTGAGCAAGAAATCTACGTTGAGAATAACGGAGAGATAACTAATAATCCTAGAATAGCTGATCCTAGAAAAAGTAAAATTAATCGTTTTGAAAATCTTATTTTTAGAATTCCTGGTAAAAACAAATTTGAAAAATTTCATTCAGCTTTATTTAATTCTCGTATGACGAGGATTAAGAAATGGGTTGATAATCCATATCTTACAGCAACAACAGTTTATGAATCAGGAATGATTCAAATGGCTATGGATATATATAGAGAAAAAGGCGAAGTCACAAAAGATGATTATATTGATATTTGTGATAGATTTGATTATGGTTATCCTTTTAAACTAAAAGAAAAATTTGTGCAATACGAGGAGTTGTTGCTTAAATGATTTTAAAAACAATGTGGATGAAATATAAAGTATTAAATTTTATGAAGAATGGATTAATAGATAAGGGATATAATTTCAAAGATATTTCTTATCTTAATTCTCAAATAAAATTGTTAGACGAATTAATTAAAGAAGAAAGCTTTGAAGTATTAAATAAATTACTGTTTGAGAAAACTTACTATAGGCTTTTAACAGGAATTGAAAAAGGAATTGAAAATCTAGTGAGTATATGCAATCATCCTAATCAATGGAATTTATGTAAGGTTGAAGAATATAATGGATGGTTAGATAAAAACTCACTTGTTTTTTCTACGGAAGGTAAAGGATTATTAGTATTTAATCAAAAGGATATAGGGCAAAAATATACAACTAACAAATGGCAGTAAGCAATAAATAATAAGTGAGGTGTAATAAATGAATTTCGGTGAAAAAGTCAACATGTTATTTGAACGTTCTGGATGTAAGAATTATAAAGAATGGGGAGAAGCAATAGGGCTTCCCGGTGATTGGCTTTTAGATATGAAGAAAAAGGATACATTAGATATTGTTAATATTGCCAGATTACAAATTATTGCCGATTATAATCAAATGACACTTGATGAGTTATTAAAGGATGATGATGGAAATTCTGTTCTTGACAAAAAACGCAAATTGCCAGATAATGACATATATAAGATGTTAGACCAACTCCAATCTGAACTTAAAAAAGACGATATTAAGTTTAATGGTTACACTATGAATCAAGATTGTAAAGACATTACTATTGATACTATTGACGTTCTTAAAGGGTTAATTCAAAGTAATTTGTAAATCATTATTCATAATTCATATTTATAGTTAAAATTTCACATACTAAGTCATTCAAAAACCCATAATACATATTAAAATGATGGGGAATGATTAATGTGAAATTTAAAGAAATTAAAAAAAGAAAAGTTTACAAAACTTGGCAACACAAGAACCGAAAAACAGGGATATTGACTTCGATTTATTATAACCCAAATGGTAAGTACCACTGGGTTATTTGTTGTTTTATTAAACGGTGTGGTTTACACAAATGTACTGGGGATAATTGTGATAAACGTATATATTATAATTCGTTAGAGCAAGGTTTAGAGTATGAATCTTTTGATGAATGTTTAGAAGCACTTAATCAATGGTATAAAGGGAAGGGGTAAGAGCGAGGGTAAAGGAATTTTTGTTAGTTAGGAATTAATTAAAAGCATAAAATAAATAATTGACAAATATAAATATAGTGGTATTATATTAATAAGGATATTTTAATAAAATTGAGGAGGAATTATAATGGAATTAAATTTTAGATTCGGGAAAGCATTTAAGAACGGTGTGTATGTTGGTAAGATAATGTGTAGTGATAACGATCTGTTTGTAGAATGGCTCCAAAAGATGAATTGTGAGTGTTATGAAATTACCGAAGAAGAGTATGAAAGTTTAAGTTAAGATAAAAGTTATGTTCTATTAAATTATAAGGAGATGAATTATATGAAACAGATAAAAGAATCTTTATGGTCAAAACTTAATGATACTACTGCTACAATTTTAGAGTTTGTCGATATTACGAGAGAAAATTTAGAATTAATTATAGGTGAAGAATTTAAAACTAGATTCCATAAGGGTATAGTTACAGAAAAGGTTGTTGAAGAAATATTATGGTATCAAACTACAGATGAATCTTGTAATGATGATGGTAATAAAATTTATTCGGCAACCAGAGATGGCAATAAAATACTTATTACTTTTTTAAGAACTGCATTTTAATGAATTCTTTATTTGAATCAATAATAACAGAAAGGAAAAATAAATATTGGGTAAATATACAAAAACAAATCCTAAATTTTTTAAAAATATTAGAGAAGTTAATGAAATAAAAGAACGTAGATGTACAATGTGTCAAGAATGGTTTCCTGAAACCGTAGAATATTTTTACATGAAAAATAAAAGTAAACCAGAAAAAGGTTTTCAAACAGAATGCAAAAAGTGTACAAGTAAAAGATCATTGAATTATATTAATAATCATTGGGATGGGTTTATAGAAAATGTAAGAAAATATATTAGAAATCCTAAAGGTAAAGCGGCAATGAAAAGAAATCAAATTCAACAAAAGGAAAATCGTAAATTATATAGAAAAAATAATAAAGACAAAATGAATGGATACGCTAAAACTAAAAGACATAAAAGACATGATATTAATAGTGCTGAATGGATATCTTGCTGTGAAGTGTTTGAATGGAAATGCGCTTATTGTGGGAGGACTTATGAAGATAATTATCAAGAAAATCATGAGCAATTTCATAAAGAGCATGTAGATAATGATGGTTATTTAGATTTACGAAATTGTGTTCCTGCTTGTAAGAATTGTAATAGTGTTAAACATGAAATGACATTAGATGAATTATTAGAAGCAAAGTATATAGATAATTTCACCAAAGAAAGATATGATAAAATTATATGGTGGACTACAGAAGGGTATAAAAATTATATAAAAGAAAAACCTCCTTATAGATTTAAAAGAAGTAGGGTTTATAGAGAAGATGGCACTTATTATTTACAACATGAATTATGGTCTATAGATGATAAAAGAAATTTTCTTGAGATATTGGTAACTGGAGCAACAAAGCAGGAACTAAATAAATACATAGAAGAACATAATATTTCGTGATCTAACTTATATTTGGATCAAACTTTAAGGAGGTTAAATAATTTGACTTTAATTACTTGTAAATGTGATTTGTGTGGTTATACAGACAATGCAGACAATTTTATAACTCTTTCACCTATACGGAAGGTTAAACAATTAACTCCAGATAGCGAAGAGGTATTTATGCATTTGGTTGATAAAACTTTTAAATGTCCCAAATGCGGTGTGACAGAAGTAACCACTGTCAGTATGGGATTTAGTTTTGTGGAGCCGGATGAAGAAGAATGGTAATAAATATTAATACCAATTCGGTAGTTGATCATGATTTGAGAGGAGAAGAAAAATGGGTATAAAAGATTTTATATTTACTGGTGATTTAAATAATTGGATTATAGATAAGACTACGATAGAGATTATTTATTTTGAAAAAGAAATTAATCAATTTATCAAAGATAATAATATTAATAAATTTGAATTAAGAGAAATAGAACGTACAATAAATGGTAATGAATGTAGAGTAGTTAAACGATTAACTTATATGACCAAAAGACATTGTGTAACGAGTTAGGAGGATTAAAATGATAGGAGAAATACTTAAATTTAAAATACCACCTGAAAGTAAATCTTTCATGGATGCATATGACGTTATTCAACTAACTGAACCACACGAAGCAGGAGAGATTATTAATGATTATTGGCTTATTGAAAATGAATCCTTTGTTAATGAGTTTAAGGCAAAATTTGATACTGGATATTATGTAAGAATAGTTAATCTTAATCTTGTTGACTTGTTCATTACTGATATTAATTATGATGATAAAAATGATTTAATGAAATATGGAAGAAAAATAAAATATATTGATAATAATATTTATGATGTTAATATACATCGTGTAAAGTGAACCAATTGTAGAATTGATTAAAAGGAGGAGAATTGAAAATTATGAAGTATAAAGTTAATGTTGGGTCACATGTTACTAGATATATTGAAAGAAATATAACCGTATATGCAAAAGATGAAGATGAAGCTACAGAAAAGGCTATTGATAAATATATAGAGATGGAACTTAAACTAGTTTCAGTAGATGCAGGTGAACCACAAATTAATTCAATAGAAGAAATTAATTAACATAGAATAGAGGTTTTGTAATGAGTGATAATATATTGAAAGAAAATCAAGAAGGTATTTATAAAACTCTAATTCGGTACTCAGAAAGAGCATTAGAATTAAAAGAAAGATTATGGTTCAAACCTTATATGATTTATGGGAAAGAAGAGGCAGAAAGATATATTCAAGAAACCAAAGAATATGAATTTATAATCAAAATGTTTCATGATATGCATATTTATAATTGGGAACATATATCAACATTATAATTAATACCAATTACTTAATTTGTGTTAAAAGGAGTAAAAATTTATGAAAAATAAAGAAGCAATTATAATAGGGAAACGAAACAATAAAACATTCACGACTATGGAAGAATACACTAAATATTATTATGGTGATAAATATTGGCAAACATTTCTTCGCAATATACCAACAGAAGATATACTAGAGTATTTGAGAACAAGAGATGTGTGGAAAGAGGATTAATACCAAAGAATCATTCTGTAACGAAAGGAAAGAATTATGGAAAGAATAAAATGTATAAGTGGCAACAGTCCTACTGAAAAAGGCGTAACGGTTGGTAGAGAATATTACTGTTTTGAGGTTCACGATGAAAAGATGTTTTTTCGTGATGATTTAGGAAGAATAAATTATATTTATAGTAAAACAATGAATTCTTCTCCCTTGAAGAATGGATTTGAATTTATCATAATAAATTAACTTCAAATATTGATTTGCTATCAATATAAAAATAAAGAAAGGAGAGAGTAATACATAATGTGGGAGAAACTATCTAGAGAAGAAAAGTTGAAGATTGTTAACGTCAGATTGGAAGAAGTAGAAATTGAAATTGAAGAACTCTGCAAGACAAGAGAAATACTAGAAGTCGAACAATTAAAATTAAAATTGAATTAAGGGTATAATAAAATAGAAAAATAAATAAATACATAAGAGGAGGTCAAAAGTGAATAACCTAAAAGAATTAATTAAACAAATTGAAAAAGTGGAAGGTATAAAATTATCAATTACCACTCCAAATTATCTCAAAGCAGATGAGAAAATATTCGAAGATTACCCTTATACTGTACCGATAGGTGGAGACAAAACAGTGGATGATTTATTAAACGAAAGAGTATATCCTATATTACATGCCGTTGAAAATAGTATTGGGAATGAAACTATTTCGATTCCTAAAGATAATGTTATTTATTTACATAATAATTTAATACTTGGATTTAATAATCTTAACCAGATGCTTGAGTGGTTTGATGAAGAATGTAAGCAATTAGACGATGCTGAGAAATCTGAATTAATGAATATGTATAAAGGTACGCATGTTGCTAGATTGATTAAACAGACTATGAGCAAAAAGAAGAAAAAGACTAGGAATTGTGATTAATGTAATCAATTATTCGTTTGAAGTTAATATTTAAAGGAGGTAATTAAACATTAGAAATCAAGATAAATATCCCTATGAAGATTATCATAAAATTATAAATGGAGAATTACATAAGAAATGTGCTTATCATCATAAAATATTTCCAGAAGAGAATTTTTGGTTCCCTTGTACAGAAGAATATTTTTACAAAAATAAGAAAAATAAAAGTGATGGTTTATATCCTGAATGTAAAAAATGTAGTTTAGAAAAAAGTTTAGCTTGGAGACGTAGCCATAGGGATCGTGTCGCAATAGCAGACAAAAAACTAAAAGAAACAAAAGAAGGAAGAAGAGAAAGACTTAGAAATAGTAATACTAAATATAAAGAAAATGGTGGGAGAAGGGAATGGGAAGCAAATAATCGTGATAAGTTAAAAGAATATAATAATTACAGAAGTTTACATAAGACTCATAAAATATCTGATAATGAATGGCAAACCTGTTTAAAATACTTTAATTATTCTTGTGCTTATTGTGGAACGACATTAGAAGAACATTTAATTAAATATAATGAAACTTTACATAGAGAACATGTAGATCATGAAGGTAGTAATGGATTAGATAATTGTGTACCGTCATGTAAGGATTGTAATAGTAGTAAAAGAGCTTCTAAACTGGAAGATTGGTATTATAAAAATGATTTTTCTAGTCACAGCGAAGAAGTTTTAGAAAAAATATATAAATGGATAGAACAAGATTATAAAAAATATTTAGAAGAAAATAAACTAAAAAGAAAATATAAAAAGAAGGCGGTAAAAATACGAGAGGAGATAGCATGAGTAATTACATTTACACCAACCCCTTAGACAAAGGATATAAACAATTCAAATTAACTAAGAAACAACATAATAAATTATTTAAATATAGGCAGATGAGATGGTGTGATAAATATGAGTATTATTATAATGGAAATGAAATATTAATTCATAAGTTTATAAATCTACCAACTAAAATATTAGCAACTATTTTGTTTCCATTTTATTTGCTGTTTTATGGAATGGGTAATTTTAAAGAGTTAATTAAAGAAATGAAAAGCGGATATAATCAAAAGAAATACGGAGCGTTTAGTGTTGATAGCACTACTAATGGATCTAATACATATAAAGCAATTATGCAGTTAATTAATAAATAATGGTTGCAATTTATTCCGTATGGTATTAAAATAATAATATAAATATGAAAGGAGATAATATGGTATTTAAAGTAATCAAAGCATTTCTAAAAGCCAGTTGGAAAGATAGAGTAGAAGTTATCCAATACATCTTTAATAACTTTAAGGAACGGTTTATTAATTATTGGTTTGGTAGAGTTAGCGTACATGGTCAAGATATCCATGACGGAGGAGTTAAGAAACTCTATACATATTCTATTATTGCTGGTCAGTATGGTAGAGGGGTTTGGTTCTCGGATTTAAAGGGTAGTGGACTGTTTAATATTATTGAGAAGGTAAAACAATCACAGGGAAATCGTTTTCAATTACATGTTGATTATGGTTGTGGAGCATACAATGAATACATTTTTAACAAGAGATTGACACGATTGTTGTTAGATCAGTTGATTGAATTGAGTAAACAGGAAATATATAAAGATGAATATGATGAAGATGATGAATGGGAGGATTAAATAATAATGAATGAAGGATACAAAACAAAATTTAATATTGGAGATACTGCGTGGTTTATAGAGGAAGAAACAGAATATGGTGAGATTTGTTCCTGTTGTAATAGCAGGTTGCCAAATAAAGAGATAAAGAAAGTACATAGGGGTTTAGTAAAGGAAATTTTTATAAGTAAAAATTCTGAAAGTTATAATTTGAATAATCCACGTTATCTTTTTGCGGAGAAACTTTATGTGACAAAATATGAAGCAGAATTACATTTAAATGATTAAAAATTATTAGGAAATGTTGGATAGGTTCAGAGTTAAAGAAAGGAGTAAATATGAAAATTAAAGAAATGTTTGATGAAATGAACTACGAGAATATATTAATTTGTTTTGATTTTGAACATGAAGGGACATTAGTTGATTTTATCGAACCAGTGATGGATGAGGTATGTAATTTAATAGGTTATTACATTGAGAACGATGGAGTATCCGAATATTATCATAAAGATAGTATTAAGTGGATGAGGTTTGTAAAGTCAGAATAGAAGAACTGTTCGATAATGAAAGGAGTAAATATGCAATATAAATCTAAAGGATCATTGGTAGTTCCAGGTTGTACTCCCTCTCCTATGACAGCATTTGATAATAGAAGTTGTAGGGAAAGAACTGGTTGTATAAGAGAATGTATACCAAAGAAATTAAAATGCCAATGGTGCGAAAGTATGAATTCAAGACTAAGTGTACTTGAAGAAATAGAAAGTGGGAATGATGTTCATATATGCGGTAATTGTAGAGAGACAATAAAGGACGATATTGTTTATGGTGACTTATCAAAACCACCTAAGATTGATGCAGGGAATAGGTTTGCATGAAAGAGTTGATTGGATCAAATTTAGAGAAAGGAGTTTAATATGGATATAAAAACAAAATTAGCAATAGGTGAAAGAGTATTTGTAATTTGGCAAAATACAAATGCAATTCATGAAATTTGTCTGGTTTGTAATGGGAAGAAACAAATAAGTCTTAATAATAATGAATATGAATGCCCTGAATGTTATGGTGATGGTTATAAAGTTAAATATGAACCTGAATGTTGGAGGGTAGCACAAAATGATTATGCTACAGGTAAAGTTAGAAGAATAGACATTGAAATTACTAAAAAAGGTATGGAAATAAATTATTTTCCTTGGGGTGAATCGGGGAATTATTTTAAAGAAGAAAATTGTTTTAAAACATTAAAAGAAGCTATGGATGAATGTGAAAAGAGAAATAAAAGTGAGGTGAGAATATGAAAATAATAGCTACGAGTAATTTTGATCGAGATGATTATAGTGAATATGTAATTTGTGATAGTGTGGATGAATACTGGGGTAAAAAGATTGAAAAGTTTTTACAGAGTCAAATGAGAAATGATAGTAGTACATGGCCTGTGCTTAAACCAGATGATTATATACCGTTTGTTTGGGAGCCGTAAAAATAAAAAAGGAGGATAAAATTAATGAATGTATTAGAAGCGGTTGGATGGTTAATAGAAAATCCAGATAAAAAAGTTAGAGAAATAAGTAATGGAGTTGCTTATTATATGTGGTTTAATGGTCAGGGTTATTTAAGAAGGTCATATATAAGTGGCGAAGGGGAAGTTAGTTTTACTGGTTATACTGCATCAGGAAATTGGCAACCTATTTCATGGGAAGAAGATGAAAGAGTAATCAAATACAAAGATAAAATAAATCAGATTAAAAACGAATATGAAAAAGATAAAAGTTATTATGAAGAAATAATTGAAGACTTAAAACCTATGGGATATAAATCATTATAAAAGCCTAAATTTATTATGAGTGGAAAGGAGATTGTTAATGGCAACAATATATAGATGGAAATGTGATATATGTGGTCAAGAATTTGGAGAGGATGACGCTGGATTTAAAACACGGAGTTCCCTTTATGTTAAAATTCCTACATTACCAGGAGATCATTCTGAAGAATATGGATTTGATGATACTTGTTTAAACTGTAGAACCGAACTAAGCATTGCTATAGAGAAGAAATTAAGTGAACTAAAAATAATATAAATATCTGATTTTATTTGGAAAGGAGAAAGATTGAGTGTATAGAGATAAATTAAATAATAATACATATTTTAGTGATGAGCTTGATAAGAATAATAATATTTCTACTTATGTATTAAGTGTTGATATGAATGGTGTATTAGATAATATAGAAACAAGAGTTAATGAAATAAAAGATATACTAGATTCGATTCAAGGATTATCAGAAATTGACGAAGTAAAAGAATTATTAAAAACCTTATCTAAGGATTTATATTAAAAAATTCAAAATAGGTATGCCATAAATCCCAATATATAGGCATCCATTTTTGCATCAAATACGAAATTGGTAACAACTTAGAAAGGAGAAAAGTGTGTATAAAATAAAACTTACATATTTCAAAGAAAGTGGTAAATATTATACAGAAGATTTCTACGAAACAGATAAACTTTGGATGTTTGAAATAATTGAAGAAGTAAAACAAATGAAAGAAGGACAAAGACTTCCAGGCATTAGTGGTAATGAGTGGATTATTCATATTGAGGCAGAAGAATCTCATCCTAATGGATATCCATGCTTAATATTATAAAAACAACATCAATCTTACCTTTGGATACAATATTAAAATAAAAAAATATAAGAAAGAAGGAATATTATAATGGAAAATACGGATATTTTAGAAATTGTTAAACAAAAGATGGCTCAAGAATTTATTGGAGCAATGGGTGATGATTTAAAAAAACAAGTATTAAGTGAAGCAGTTATGAAGGAAATTAAAGGACTCTGGATTGATAGTACAATTAAAGATTTATTAAGAGCAGAAGCATTAGAATTCGCTAGAGAATATTCGCAAACTTTTGAAGTAACAAACGCTTTAAAATCAAAAGCAAAAGAAGCAGTAGATGACTTAATGGATGGCATAATTAAGACTTTAGGACAAGAATTAGAGGATCATATTAAAAGTAAATATAGACGTATTTTATCTAAAAATAATAAATACGGAGATGTAAATTCATAACCAAAGTTTGATTAGATAATGATTTATTCTATCTAAATTTACGCTTAACCCCTATTCCACAATACCATAATACGCATTATATAGTGAGGTGATAAACATGCATGAAATGTGGTGGTTAGAATTTAGTTGTATCTTAATGTTGGGTATTTTACTAGGTTGGCATTTAAGACAATTAATCATAAAAGATACGAAGCAAACAAATAATACATAGAAAAAGAAAGGACTATTTATGTTACAAAAATTAAAGAAATTATGGTATCAAAATCAGATTAATAAAAGTAACCAAGAATATGAAGATACATATGAATTTATTTGGGGAATTAAATCTAGTGATGATCGAAGCAATAGTAGTGAAGCAAGTCTGTATACTCTGAATAATATTGATATAACTTATAATAAGAAAGATAAAACATATTCAGTTAGCATCGAAACTGCATATGAATTTAGAAATGGAATGGTTGGAGAAAAGTTATATATTAAAAATCTATTTAATAAATTGACTGAGTGGATGATTAGTAAAGGATACGATACAACAATAGAAGCAAATATATATGATATTTTTGCTAACGGAAATAATATTAATACTGATTTTGAAAGTTTGGAAGAGTTATATGCTACTTTTAAATGTTTGGTTGATGGATTTTGTAATTAGGAAAGAGGGATATTATATGGAACAAGTAGTAATTACAAATAATTATACAATTCAAAAAATATATGATGAAATAAAGTGGATTAAGAATGAAGCAGAAAGTTTTAAAGGATTTTTAGAGTATCAGAATTTGAATCAAAATATAAAGGAAAATACAGATATTTATATTCAACATATTATAGATAGTTGTGATTCTATTAATAATCTAATTGAAATAGAAAAATAAAAATGCTGCTAAAAACTACGGCGATTTGCAATATCCGCAAATAACCGAAATATTCAATTAACGTATACCCCCATATGGTATAAGAAATTACTATTATATTAGTGGTAGGGGTATAGAAATGCCAATATAATAATGTTTCTAAAAAATTAATATAAAAATGGAAGGAATAAGAGATATGAAATGTTATGATTGTGATTTTTATAAATCAGGTTATCAATGGAATGGCTGTGGAGTTACAGGTGATGAGTATTTTCATACGGTTTTAGATTGTACTTTTGTAAATGATGATCAGACAATTAATGAAGAAGAATTAAATAAAGCTTTTGGTGAACCATTAAGTGAATAAAAGTCCAATTTGGTATTAATATGAAAGGAGAAAATATATGAATACTGTTGATTGCCCGTATTGTGGTAAAGAAAATGATATGTCAGATGCATTATATGATGGTTTAAGTGACGATAATAAATTAGATTGGGAATGTGAAAAATGTGAAAAAGAATTTGAAGTTTATGTTGAATTTGAACCATCGTTCAGTGCTAGTAAAATAGAATACGTAAAATGTGATTTATGTGGAAATTCAACAAGAGATGTTTATCATAAAGGTCGCATATTTCCTTTCCCTAAGAACTTAAAAGATATGAAAATTTGCTATAAATGTTGGATTGAAAATATATCGAGTGAATTTTAAAACCCGATATAATGGGATTCTTAAAGTCTAAAAACAACACAAAACTGCGATTTGGTAATGAAAGGAGTAGATAATGTATATTAAATATTATTGGGATACAAATAATAGAGATAATTATGAAGAAATAGAAGTTTCAGATAACGCAACAGAAGATGAAATTCAAACACGCATAGATGAATATGTGCAAAATAAAGAAATTATAGAATCACTTATAATTTTAGCTAATGGTTGTAAAACTCATTCTTCATACAGAGCAAAACGTAAAGTAATTACTTGGTGTGAGACTTGCAATAAAATGTGGGATGTCCGACAAGAACTAATTAATCGTTATAAAATATTATTATAAATGGGTGATTTGCAGTTAACCTTTAGAAAGGAGATAATTATGAAAGTTTCACAAGGATCTATAGATAGTTATATTAATAGTATAAAAATACTATTAAATGAATTTCATAATTTAAAAGATAATGAAATAGAAACAAAAATGTATTTACAAAACGGTTCGATTTTAAATATTGATGAAATTATTGAGGAATTTGAAGGATATTTAATTGAAGCAATGTCTTTTAGTCCAATATATTAAAATCGCTTCCAAAGATAACATTGGCCATGATTTAGGAGGTAATTACTTGACAAATTGCAATGATTGTAAACTAATAAATATAACTGAAAAACAACAAATAGATAAGGGGTTAGATCATATATGTTTAAAGCATAACGTCAGAGTTATTCATAGAAGCAATAACCCTAAAATCGAACATTATTACATATATCCATGTGAACAATGTAATGGGAATGATTTTATATCAAGAATAGATGAAACATTTATTAGAGGCAAAAGAAGCAAATTACCTTTATATTATGATGATTTTGAATTTAACCAAGAAGAACTTAATGAAGTAATTAAAACTTATTTGAATGAAGATATAATAATTAAACCTAAAGTTGAAAACGGGAAAGTTTTGTTAGATAGAAATAATCCAGATCATCGTTATATTATGGAAGATGAATGTTAAAGCCAATATGAAGAAACCCATTATATAGGGCTTTAACTTTAAACCAAAGAATCGATTGATCACATTATTAGAGAGGAGATATTTTATGGACTCAAAAGAAGCAATTGAGGAATTGAAAAGTTATGCAGAAAGTTCATGGGGAGCATTAAACGAAGTATTTGAAAAGGCAATAGAATCACTTGAAAAACAAACACCTATAAACATTGATATATTTGATTATGGTAAAGCGCATTGTCCTGTTTGTAAAACTGATATTCATGGTATAGGAAAAATAAGTTTTTGTTTTAAGTGCGGACAAAAATTAAAATGGTAATTCATTTCAAAATAAACCTTTTAACATGAAATAAAACCTATTGACTTAATTGCATTAAAAGTATAAAATAAATATGAGGTAAAAATAACATGAGAGACAAAAATAGAATTGAACCGATGCTTAATAATTTAAAAGAATTGTGGTGCAAACAACCTGATCTAAGATTATGTCAATTGCTTTTTAAAATAGCCACAAAATCTGGTTGGAAAAGTACAGATTTATTTTATCTTGAAGATCAAATTATCGCAGATCAGATTAAAAAAGACTTAGGATCAATTTAACAATTCATTTAGAAAGGAGATTATAAAGTTATGAAAACAATATTTACCGTCTTATTTTTTGCTTGTGCTATAAAAACTTATCCTTATTGGAGTTATAAAGCATATTTAGATAGATGTGAAATTAATGCTCAACATCCTGATTTCATACCTTATAGTGGTATGAAGTGTGTTAGTTTCCCAACCGATACAATTAGTAAATTCGATACGCTTTGTTGTATAGGTGTTTTAGTTTTTGGGATCTTAATGATGTATTCATATTTTGTTAATATATTGAAATGAAAACTACGATTTATCACGTTATTTGAAAGGAGGAACTAGTTTATAATGGATAGTGAATACTTAAATATGATTGAAGAAATTATGGAAAAGAAACGTCAAGCAAATCCACTTAATCAAGAAATAAGTAAATTATTTAATAAAATGTATCCATCGGATCAGTTTTATAATGTATTTAAATTAGGATATGTTCATGCATTGTCGACCCTTAAAAATGATGTTAGTAAATATTTTTGTAAAGATTGTAATGAATATCTTGACATGATAATCAAAGTAAATAGAGAAGATGAAACTACAAATGAATATTTTGAAAAACTATTAAAATAAAAATGAATAAACAGTTAGTTTAGTAATGAAATAAGAAAGGAATATATATGAGCGAGATAACTGATAATCAATGGTATGCAATAGATTTATTAAATGAATATTATCAAATTGGATTTAAAGGTAAAACAAAACGAGATGCAATTGAATTTATTAAATTACATAAAGAAAAATATGAACAGGCAAAAAATAATAAACAGAGAGATAGGAATCAAGAATATAATGATTGGTCATGTGATGATCATGATACTTGGTGTTAAAATATTGCTTCCAAATTTCTCTTTGGTGTTAACTTTTAAGAAAGGAGTAACTTATGCAAGTAGGTAAGATTGAGCAATTAACAACAAATAATAATTTATTTAATGTAATACATAGTCAAACTAAAACAGCAAAATTATCATATGGAAGATATTATTGTGAATGTGGAAAAGAAGTAGTGCATGGAGATAATTATTGTTCTAAGTGTGGAGCTGGATTAAAATTTATTAAATGTGAACATAAAGAAAGCTATTCAGTAAGTTATATGGATTATGATCGTACTTGTTATTGGATTTATTGTAAGGAATGTAATACTCCATTGGCAGATGTCGGATTGTTTGAATATAGAAGAATAAAAGATAAATATAATGTTGTAGAAGAAAGGTAGATAATATGACAGACGATACATATAAATTACAACAACTCTTATATTTTAAGATGCAGTTATTACAAGCAGAAATAGCAATGAATTCTATGATAGCGGAAAATAAACAAAGAGAAATCTTATATCAATCAATGGCTTATGATGCAGAAGCATTTATGAATTTGATTGATGAATATGGGATACATCATAATGCATTTCCGTTTTAAAAATCATCATGAAAATTGTGTTTGATTAAAATATAAAAATATAAAGGAGTAAAATATGAATAGTAAAGAACAAAAAACATTAGATGAATTATATAATTTAATTATAAAAACTCAGCAAGAAAATAAAAAACTGATAGAAGAAATTAAATCAGTTAATGAAAAAGTTGATAAAAAACATGAACCAATTTATTTAGAAAGAGATATTCTTCAGGTTCTACAGGCATCAATGCAAAAAGCAATTCAAGATTGTCTAAGTGGGTATAGCAGTCCATTGACCAAACTTGTTAACAATGTAGTTGAAAGTAGATCAACTGAGTTAAGAAAAATCATTGCAGATAGTTTTGATGAAGCAATTTCTAAAGATGAATTTAAGTTAGCAATAAGAGAAGGATTTTCACATAAAATTGCCAGAACACTTATTAGTAATAATGGTGGATTATTTGATAAGGTAAGCAATGAATTGAAGCAAGATGCTATATTTAAAGGGAAGATGGCGATAGCGGTAGCAAATGTGGTTAATGAGTGTATGGAAGAGAGAAATAAAAATATATAAATGAAAGAAGGAAATTATTAATGAAGAAAAAAATATCTCTATTAATTATATGTATTGTTTTATTAACATCTCTAGCTGGTTGCACACAAGCAGAAAGAGTATCATCTAACCTTTCTAAAGAAGCTGATAATTTTAATGTTGTTCGCCAATTAACAGTAATTAATTGTATCCAAGGAGATGTGCTTTTTCAAATGACAGGAAAGATGTCTATTTACTCAGACAACACAGACCATCAACTTGAAGTTACTGTAGAAGATGCAAATGGACTTTACCAAAAACATTTTATAGGTCTTAGTGACAATGTTACCTATGTTGTTGAGCAAAAGCAGTATAAAAATGTCAGCAATTATCAATATACATTGAATTATAATCCTAAAATGTGGATTCCTGTTGATATTAAGACTATTGATTAAATAGTTAAATTCAATACTGTATTTCATTCAAAAATATAAAATAATAAGGAAGATAAATTGTATGAGTAATAATGTAGGATTTAGTTATGGTGTTATGGGCGATTCTTTAGAAGAACAAGCAAATAAACAAGGTTATACTCTTGGTAAAGAAGCTGAAAAGTTTGAGAAAATTAGAGAATCAATAAATATGTGCATGTTTCATGTAGCAACAGAATCTCAAACATCTGCAATGACAAAGAAATTACATAATAAAGTTATTAAAGCGTTAAACCCAATTGAAAATTAAAGAGGTGATCTTTTGCATAACTGGAACGATGAAAAACTAAAACGACATTACGACAGAACATTAAAACACGCAAAAGAAGATAGATACAGTTTTACAGAAGAAGAACTGAGTAACCCCTACTTAGATAAATTATCACATCAAACTAAAAGTAGTAGGATAATGAGAATGATTACGCTTGCTTATTATTTAGGTAAGTTGAAAGGGATTCAAGAAATTGATGAGGGTAAGACACCTGTGGTATTAAGATAGGAAGGAGAGTGAGTATTATAAAAATTACATGTGACTGTGGTAATGAAATGGAGTTTAATACTATTGATGAAGAAACAGGGTTAGAAGCTAATATTACTGAAGATGAAGGGCAATATGCGACAATAGATCATTCTAAATTTAATTTGTGGGAAATGCATGATGTAGTCGGTATTGTCTGTAATAAATGTGATAAAGCAATTTGGTGTTTTTGTTAATATTAAAATCATGAGCAAAGGCGCATTTGGTTAAAAAATAGATGCCTAAAGATTGGGGTTTATAAGATTTAGAGAGGAGGTAATTTTATGTATCACGTTGGAGAAGTGATATTGTTTTCAACGGGTAGTGAGGTAATGTTAAAGAATAATCTTGGTATAATCATAGGGATACAAGATCAAAAATATGCAGTTCTTAATAGAAATATTACCAATGGTTCAGTTTATCTTTTAGAGGAAAAACACATAGATAGTTTAAAAAATACAAATAAAGTTAGACAAGATATTATTAATTATTATTCTCCCAAAATAGAAGAACTTAAAGGCAAATTAAGAACTGTTACATCTGAAGAAAAGAAGCTAGAACGAGTTAATAAATATAATGATATCAAGAATAGAATTTTAACAAACTGCGAAAGATTAATAACTTGTACAGATGATGATGAATTTGAGAGTAGATTAAAAGAAATAGGCAATCTGAAAAAGCAATTACACAGTATTGATTTAGAATGTGGAGATATTATTAGGAAAGAAAATGGCAGAATAAAATATGAGATTAAGAAAGTTAACTTAGCAATGACAGGAAATTTAAGTAGGATTAGTGATGAGTATATTGCTAAAGCATCTAGATTTTAAAAGTTACATAAAATAATTATAATCAGAATATACATTATTAATATGAAAAGGGAGGTATTTATTATGGATAAATCTAAATTTGAAAAACAATATTCAGTTAATGGAAGAAGTATGGATTTAGAAAGTGCGGAATGTCACTTTATTGATGATCTTTGTGGTCATTTAGATTGTTATTTAGATGCAGAAAAAATAAAAATATCCGATGGCGATCAATATGAAAGCACTTTAATTATGGAAAATGGTATGAGTTTTGGAGTGGAAATTTATTTCAGTGATGAAAAGCAAGAATGGATTTGTGTGGCTGAAGAAATTTAATTAGGGAGGAGATTAATTTTATGAAGGAAATTCTAGGTGGGGAATTAGATAAAGCATTTGAAGAACTTGGGATGGACGCAAAGAAAACATATGAATCAAAAGATTTAAAATATGAATACCAAGAAGTTTATCAAGTTTGGGAATTAATAGATGAAGATTTTGAAAAGATATGTAATATGTCTGAGAAAGATTGGAAAGATAATTGGGGTTGGTGGAGATCGGCAAGGGGTTCTAATATGTGTAATCCTATCTCAAGATTTAATATTAATCATCATTATATTAAAGCTTGGGACAGTGATAGCAGATTAGAAAACATCGAAGAAAACAAAGAATTAAAACCAGAAGACCGTTACTATGAAGATAGAAAATATAATTATTTACTCGAATATATGTGTGATGAAATTGGTGTATCAATGGAGAAAAATATTTGTGCCTTGGCAGTAGATTTAGCAAAGATAAATGGTATTACTATGGGTGAGTTATTTAGAAAGTATCAAGGTTAATAGTATGGATATTGTAGTTACAATACCTAAATCAGAATATAAAAATGATGATCTTGAAACCGAATGTTTTGAAAATAACCAATATTCAATTCAATGGTGGTCAATGGGTAAGACACCAAAGAAAATTAAAATTGGTGATAGAGTTTACTTTGTAAAGAATAATAAAGTTGAAAGTTCTATGATGGTCGTTGATATAGAACTTGGTAGCAATAGATATTGTGAAGTAACTCATAGGTTTTGGGATAAGGGTTGCAATATAATCATGAACGATTTGCGATATGAGAACTTTGATTTCGAGGTAAGAGGATTCCAAGGGTACAGATATAAATGGTGGGAGGATTAAATATGCAACGAATAACTTTAAAAAGTTTACTGAATGATTTAGTAAATGATTATACATATCTCAAAATCTATGCAAAAGATGGAGAAGGTGATTTACATACAGTAGATTCTATTGATATTTTAGATGAAAAAATTAGATGTGAAGATGGTTGGTTTCATTATTTTGAAGCATTTGATGAGGTAAATAATTTCCTATATGTTGAATAAAAACATAATATAAATATAAGTAATAGTTAGTATTATATGTATTAATTACAACATAAATATATGCAATACATGATATAACTAAAAGTAATAATAAAAATGCCGTTAAAATGGGATTCAAGATAAGGAGGAATATATGAGAATTATTATAGAAACTGGCGAAGCAGAAAATATGATCAAAGATTTATTGACAGATTATATCCAAAATACAGATATGATTAATGACATCGCTCATGATGTTGTTGAGGGATTAAAAAGGATAGAGGACGATTAAACAATGGGTAATAGTGGTTATATTCTTAAAGAGGATGGGGTATTTGAATCCATCCCAAGTAAAAGAAAGAAAATCTTAAAGAAAAATAAAAACAGGCAGAAAATGATAAAAACGTCAAAAATCAAAAATAGAAAAGCCCGTTAAAATGGGATTATTAACGTGCAATATTTGAATCAAATTCTCGTTTTGTGATGTTTTAGAAAGGAGGCACTAATGAAAGAAAGTATACCTTTATATGCTATTGCAGATCGAACAAAATGTTTAGGAATAGTTTGGGAAACTGAGTTAGGTAAAATAGTTACTCTCCAAGATGATATAAATATACAAAATAATTTATCTATTAGGGAAATTAAAACTGGTGAAGAAGTAGATAATATTGATTTGAGAAATGTTTTAATGTCAATTTTACCTAGATAATAAATCATTACCATATCACAGTCTATAATGTTATTTAGAAAGGAGAATAATTATATGCAGGTAAACGTAAAGGGATATATTATTTTTAATAAAATTGAAAAAGATTTTGAAGGAACTGATTGTAATACTGCTTATCTTGAAGATGCTTTTATTTATGATATTAAAAATGACGCTGAAGAAACAATTAAAGAATATGACGAACCTGAAAATTATGAGATTTGGGAAGTAGAAAAATCAGTTAAAACAGTATGAAGGGATAATAAATGATTGAAAAAATAAATAATACATACAAAATTATCTGTGATTCATGCGGTGAAATATTTCCCCATAACTTTTACACCTTTCCCGATGCTGTAGAGTACAAGAAAAGCAATGGTTGGAGAAGTGTAAAAGTATCAGATAGTAAATGGAATGAGATTTGCCCAGATTGTGTGGAATTTGAGAAGAGATTGAAAAGGAAAGGAGTTTAATATGGGTTTCGCTATTAAAGATAATCAAGTGAATGGAATAATATATGATAAAGAGGGATTTCCTATATTAATACTAGAAGATGTAGATGGTGGTTTTGATATTGAAGAAAATACGCTTACATTAAAATTATATATTGATCCAGATAGTGTAAAAGAAATAAAGAATATTTTTGAATAAACTATCACATTTATAATGAAATGGAGAAGTATATGAAAAACAAACAAAACGATTACTATGACTTTATAACTTCATTTGGTATAGATTTAAAATGGTATCAAAAATCAATGATAAAATTAATGCTCTTATTACCACAAGGAAGGAAAGAATCAAAAAGATTTAATGAAGTTACTAGAGGATACAGAGCAAAAATTAAACCTATAGATGATGCAATGAATAAGTTTTAATACTTATTATAGATACATCATTTCGTAATAAAAAGGAGGGAACAACATGAAATTAAATATTAACCTTCAACTTAGCGCAGATGTAAAAGAACAATATAAAGTTTACTATACAAGAAAAAACCAAACAATAGTTGAGAATCAAATTATTAATGAAATAAGATCCAAAATTGCTAATTGGTTAGGCAATACATTTGAAAATGATTTAATCACAATGGATATTAAATTCATGGAGGATACAGTATGAAGAAATTATTAATCTGTTTATTATTAATCACTTTAGGGGTATATGGTTGGTGCTATTATAATTACAATTTAACACCTATTGGAGTTTATCAAGAAATACATAATAGAGTCACCGAAAATCAAACTGATACCTTAGAGGATCAGTTAAGTGAAATAAAACAGCAACAACAAGAAAAAGAAGAACGAAGATTAGAATTATTAAAACTTCAAAATCCTGAAATTATTTATGACCAGCTTCAAAAAACCGATACGAGAATTTGTTGTAAAGGCACTACTAAATATTCGGATGTGATTTTGAATAATAAATGGTATGGACATAAAGAATTAGATGTTGAACTTTATTATGATTTTGGTATAGGTATTGAAAGCGATAGCATTATTGTAAAAGAGTTTTATGAAGATACGGTAGTTATTCAAATACCAAAAAGTGAAATGAAATTATTATACATAAGTTTAAATACTGATAGTAGTAATCTTATTAGTAATAAAAGCGCATGGGTAGGAAATTATTCACCAGAAGATGTAAAAGAAATCCTAAAAGAATCACAAAATAAAGTAACTGATAATATTAATAATAATAAAGAATTTTATGATGAAGCGATGGTAAGTGCAAAAACAAATATCGAAAAGGAGATTATAAACTTAGGATTTAAGGATGTTATTTTTGAAGAAATTTAAGTTGTTACAGAACAACGACTTTATCATATGGTGGAGGGATGTTATGAAAGACGATAGAGAAGTTATAACTATAGAAGATTTTAGGCAAAGATTTTGCGATAAATGTTACTGGTCTAAAAATAATGGTTGCGATATAAAAACTGTAACTTTGGATTATTGCTGTCATTCTCAGGTAGAACGATGGAAATATAAGATTACGTAACTAAAATTATAAAATATACGCAAAAATACCAAATATAGTATAATTTACGATTTTACAAACCCCGTTATATTGGGATTCCTGAAGCCAAAAATCATTACAGAATGTCCGTTTGGTCACAAGTTAAAATTTTTAAAAGGAGTTGGTAATAAAGTATGAGCGAGATTGATTGGGATGAAATTTGTATATGTGATGTTTGTGCGGTAAAACATTATTGCAGAGATATAGATAAAGAAAATGATGATAGATGTATTTATAATGATGTTGATTCATGTTTCTATTACTACGATCCAGATAAAGATGAAATTTATGAGTTTTCTGATGAAGATCAAGAGATAGCATTATCTGAATATAGTAAAATTATAGAAAAGAGGATAATTGAGTTCAAAAAGAAGAGAAAATATAAAAAAGTCTATTGAAAATAAATTACTTGACATCCTTTTAATAAAAGTATAATATAAAAATACAATATAAATAAAAAGGGAGGTTCTTGTATGATAATTAACAACATTCAAGTTTATACAATGACTGATCCGGCATATAACTATTTCTGTTCTAAAGCTAAAAATTGCCGTAATAAACCAAAGGAGTTTGTAGAAAGAAAATTAAGTTCGCTAATACATAATACTACGAGCATAAAGGTACTTTCATCTAAAGATTATCAAGTAAGATATACATTTTGTGGATTCTATATGGTTGTAGATTATAAAAACAATAATATAATAGATGTTTATTGGGAGAATTCAAAACATCAAGCAAAACAACCAAATAGTGATTTATATAAAAGGGTTAGAGAAACTAATGTTTTATTAGGGTTAAATAAAAATGGTGATGGATGGTTAAAGGTTAGTTAAGGTATTACCCCTACCCACCAGGGTTAATATAAATAAAAATGGGTGATGACCGACATCAAGGAGGAAACAATATGCCAAAATTATTTAGAAGACCTGACGGTAATTTTAAAAGAGAATGTATTGAATGTGGAATAGAAAAGAATTTAGATAATTCATTTTATAAATCAAATCTTTCTATTTATGATTCAAAAATGTTAATTTGTAAAGACTGTGTTAAAGAAATTAAAGGTATTGAAAAAATAAAAGATGTTTTAAGAATGAATGATATTGTCTTTATAGATGATTTATGGTTTCGATGTAATCAAAATATGGCAGAATATTTAAAAAATCTTAGTCTATCTCAGTATAAAAATTTAAAATGGGGAGATAGTTATACTCCTAAAAATGAATTTAAAGATAAAGTTATTAACACTTTAAAAGGTGAAATAGATGCTTTAACTCCTAAATTAAAACAAACTAGAGAAGATAGAGATTATGGTACATATAAAAATTTAATTAACGCATATAAAGAAGTATTAAATTTACTTAATGATTATAATAGAAGATATGAAATAAAACCAGTTAGTAATATAAAAGAAAAAATAGCATATGTAGATATATCTATTTTACAAGATACTCAACGTATAAAAATAAATATTTATTGTGGAAATTTTATATATATTCTTAATGATCCTAATTTATCAATGATAGATTATGCAGTTTCAATAAAAAATATATTTAAAAATGATGATTATGTAATCTTATATATTGATGCTCAGGGATTTGGAAGATCATTATATGATATTTTAAAAGCCGAAAAGGGGTTTGATGTTAGGGTATTAAATATACATAAACCTTTATGTAAAACTATATAAAATAAATAAAATTATCTACTAGGGTGGGTGGTAGGTATAAAATTAATAAGGAGAAAATAATGAAAAAAATGATGGTAGAATTTCATTTTGCCCAAGGTGGTAGTGGTACGATGTGCCAAAAGTATTTTGAATTTGAAGATGATACGACTGAAGAAGAAATAAAACAAACTCTTCAACAAAACTGGGAAGAATGGATTCATAATTTTTATGATGGTAAATGGAGAATATCACGTTATATAACTTAATAAATGAAAGGAATTATAATATGTCATTCCCTAACTGGAATAGTACAGCAAATAGAAATAAAAAATGGGCAAGAGATAAATACAATAGATATGCAAGTAATAATAATACATATTATAATAATAAAATAAAAAAGGAAGATAAATTAAAACATAAACCATATACAATAGGTCAAGTGAAAACTATTATAAAATTAGCGCATAAATTAGGGAAACCAGAATTGTTAAAAGAATTTAAGATTACAAATTGTTATGATGCAGGGTTAATTATAATAAAATTGAAAGCATTAAATAAAGTAGCATAATATTATAGGAAAGAGAAAATATATAAATGAAAAAGAATAAAATAAAAACACTTAATTTCTTAGATTTAAATAATCAAACGTTAAAAAATATTCTTAATTTTTCAGTATATGACGTAGATAAAGTAATAATCAATTGTAAAAATTTTGAGATTGAAGAACTCCAGCAAAAAATATTATCTTTATATAATGTTTTATTTAAATTATCACAGCTTCGTTATAATAATGAATATGATTTATTTAGGTATAAACCAAGTAATAAGGATGAAGAATTTTGGATTAATTGTGAAATAAAATATGGAGAAATTAATATTATTTATAATACTGAAGGTATTATGGATATTATCAATTTATTAGATGATTGTATAAGCAATGAAGAAAATATGTTATATGATTTTATAGAAAATAAAATTCAAAAAATAATAGGTTATCAAAAAAGAATTATTCGTGGATATGCATATTTTAATATTAATTTAAAAATCGAAGAAAATATAATTGATTAATAATAAGGAAATAAGGAAATAAGAAAGGAAGTAATTATGGAAAGAATCAAATTATCAAGGAATTTTATCAATGATGTAGATTATATTTTTATTCCGTTAAATCACGAAATGGTAAATGAAGATGGTAAAAGTAAAGTCAGACTATCAACGGATTCTAATAATGTTATTTTAATCCCTAAAGGCGAGGACATTAAATCTGGTATTTATTTAAAGAATAAATTTGGGATAGTTGTTGAGTTAGTAGACTAAAATAAAAAATAAAAAGGAGTAATGTATTATGAGTAAAAATTTATGGGAAGTTATTAGGGAAGCAAAAGGGGATCAAAATTATGTGTCTAGCGAACAACAGTATGAAAATTTAAAAAGAGTATTGTCATCACTAACTACAGAAGAAATTCAATCAATTAGATCAGAATGGTGGGATGTAGAAAAGAAAATGTTTGAAAATCCAGAATACGATAAGTTTCATGTTAATGATGGTGGATTTATAAGAAGTGATGATACTTTTGATATGGATTTTCCAGCATGGATTGTAGCGCAAGGAGAAGAATTGTATAACCAATTTATGACGATTGGGCATCAAGCAATAATTGATTATATGGAAAAAAATAATGTTAATGAAAGAGAATGTACATATGAATGTATGGGATATGTATTTCAAGAGTTTTTGAAAGAACAAAAATACTTTGTATCCTATGCCGCTTGTACAGAAGCAAGCACAAGACCCATTATATTAAATGATTTTATTACTACTGATGAACCAATAACTAGAAAATTAATTCAAGACATTGAAATTTCTCTTATTGATAGACTTAATAAAGAATTTACAGATTTAGAATATAAATATAATGCCGCACAAATTATAAATTTTATAAAGATATCATAAAAATACTTAATACTCAATTACAAAAAATATTGATGAGGCGAGGTGATGTTATGAGAACAAAATCAATTAAAAAAGCTGCATTTATTTATTATAAAACTGGAATAAAACCAGAAGTTGTAAAGGATGAGCAGAGTATAAATGAAAATATATTTGATTTTGAAAATACAGACGATATTACAAATGCTAGTAGAGAATATATGCAACTAACTAGAAAACAAGATAAGTTAATTGAAGATAAAAATATTTGGAAATACGAATTATTAGTTGGTGAATTGAAGAAAAAATGTTGTGCTTTTAAAAAAGGATATTTTAGGCACATATAGTTAAATCAACCCAAATAATAAATTTTAAAAGTCCATTATATTGGGATTCGTGGAGTCGAAAAACATGACCAAACGTGGATTTGCTATTAATATTAAAGGAAGGAGAGATTATGAAATTTAAAACATCTATTATAGGTGAGGATTGGGGTTACTATGAGATAAATGATGAAACTGATCTTTATGAAGATATATTATCTGAAGGGCAAGAAGAAGTAGACAGATACTTTAAATGCGGAGAATTTAAACCAGATGAAATCAAGCATCATTTTATAGATGGATTTTTAGATTATCTAGGTCAATCTGATCATTGTCCAATGAATTTTTATGAAAAGAAAATAGTTGGTTATATTTTAGAGAGAGTTGAAGATTAAAACAAAACCTGACTTTGGTTTTAACTTTGAGAAAGAAGATGACACTCTGGATTATAAAAAATACAAAGATTATAATAAAAAAATAAATGATATACCATATAAAAAATGTAAATTATGTGGAGAATGGTTAGAAGCAAATCTTGATAACTTTGGTAAATGTAAAAGTAAAAAAGATGGGTTTAATGATAACTGTAGGAAATGTCGTTCTAAAAATGGGCATGATAATTATTTAAACAATAAAGATAAATACAAAGAAACAATTGCTCAAAAAATTGCTAATAATGATTTGTATAATAGTAAATTTAATGATTACATAATTGAAGATGATATTACAAAAATAATAATGACATCACTTAAAGGTGAAGATTTTATTACTGCTATAGATACAGAAGATTTAGAACGAATTAAAACATTAGGTTTAAGATGGTGTGCAAAATATGACAGGGGTACAAGGTCATATTATGCTTGCTCGACAAGATGGGAAATGGTAGATGGTGAACCTAAATTAGTTTCCTATGGTTTGCAAACAATTATCGCTAATACAATAAAAGGGTATTATGTTGATCACGAAGATCACGATACTTTAAACAATAGAAAATATAATTTAAGAATTGTTACGATGCCTAATAATGCTACAAATAGAAAAAGTAAAAATTCTAATAATAAATCGGGATATAGAAATGTTTGTTGGGTTAAATCAAAAGAACAATGGGTAGTACAGTTAAGTATTAATGGTAAGAATACTAGGTTAGGATGGTTTGATGATGTAGATGAGGCTGGAGAATATGCTGAAAAAATGCGTCAGAAGTATTACGGGAAATACGCTGGTAAATCATAATATTATTAAAAAGATAAAATAAATAAGTTGACAATACAACAACCATATATTATACTAATAATACATGATGAAAGGAGAGTTGATATGGATCAAATACAAAATCTCAAACAACAATTAGATTACCATGATGATTTATATTACAACAGGGATACCCCTGAATTATCTGATGCAGAATATGATGCTTTAAAATCAGAATACTTATTACTTATTGGATTAGAAGAAATTAATTATGTCCCAGGTGAAGCACAATTTAAAAAATATACTCATACAACATCTATAAAATCACTAGGAAAGATTAATACCATTGAACAAGCAAGAGATGAAATAGAAAGACTATATCCCGTGGTGATTGAACCTAAATATGACGGTTTAACTTTAGTTATATATAAAGATGGTAAAGCAGTAACTAGGGGATCGGGTACTATTGGCGAAGATGTGACTTTTAATGTTATGAAATTTGTACGAACTAACAATCCTTATAATTATCCTATTCGTGGTGAAGCGATAATGCCTATTTCAGTATTTAATGAAATTAATAAGCAAAGAGAATTAGAAGGATTAGAGTTATATAAGAATCCTAGAAATGCAATAGCAGGGTTATTGAGAAATAAAGATAATACCAATATTCCAAAAGGTTTGAAGTTTATTGCTTATGAATTAGTGGGTTCTAAATCATCTCATATGCAACAGTTAATAGAATTGAAAGATTACTATGAAATTCCCGAAGCAAATACTATCTGGAATTGTAGTGAAATAGATGATGCCGTTAGTTTTATTGAAAACTTTGATCGTTCAAATTTAAATTATGAAATTGATGGATTAGTTATTAAATCTAATAAATCAGATGCTTTGAATGTATTTGGTGAAACAGGGCATCACCCTAAAAATGCTGTAGCTTATAAATTTCCCAATCAAGGAGAATGGACTATATTAAAAGCTATAACTAGGCAAACAGGACGCACAGGCAGAGTAACACCCGTAGGTGAATTGGAACCAGTAAATATATTAGGAAGCACCATAGAACGTGCTACATTACATAATGAAAGATATATAGAAGCTTTAGGATTGCAAATAGGTGATAGGGTATTAGTAGTAAAATCAAATGATATTATCCCTGCTATTATTAAATGTGAAAGAACTGAAAATAGTAGGCCGATTGTAATGGAGAATATATGTCCTTCATGCGGAACAGAGTTAAAATTAGTTAATGACCAATTATTCTGTACTAATGATATTTGTCAAGCAAAACTACTTTACGGAACTAAACATATGGTTGGTCGTGACGCTCTTAATATTGATGGATTAAGTGAACAGAGTATTCAGAAGATGATGGACGCAGGTTATATTATTAATAATCCTTGGGATATTTTTGATGTATCAGAAGCACAAATTTTAAGATTAGACGGTTTTGCAAAGAAATCTGCTAAAAAGATTTATGATAATATTCAATCTGCTAGAAATTGTGACTTTGATAAAGCAATTTATGCAAGTGGTATTGAATTAGTTGGTAGAAAAGTAAGTAAAGATATTGCTAAAGAGTTTGAAACATGGGGTTCTTTAAAAACTTCTCTTGAAGTTGAAACTAGGGATAGATTGCGTTGTATTGTTGGTATTGGTGATAATATTATTGATAGTTTTATTAGTAATTTTAATTTACTTGAAGAATTAATGGGTTATCTTAATATCAAACAACTAGAAAAGAAAGAAGTATCTAATACCAATAATCCGTTTACAGGGAAGAAGATTTACGCTACCGGAACCTTTCTTAATTACAAAAAAGATGAACTTAAAGCAATCATAGAAGGTTTAGATGCTGAGTTTACAAGTGGATATGCTAAGAGTCTTGATTATTTGGTTGTTGGATCAGTTAAGGGCAGTACAAAAGAAGATAAGGCTCGTAAGGATGGAGTTAAGATGCTTAGTGAAGATGAGTTTATAAAGATGATTGGGAATATAAATTGAAGAAAGCAGAAAATGTAGTTGGTAAAATATTTAATAAACTTAAAGTTGTCGAACAAATATCAGTAAAAGGCGATAAAACATATTGTATTTGTGAATGTTTATGTGGTAATGATAAAATTATTAAAGTGGCATATACAGATTTAAAAAGAGGAAGAACAAAAAGTTGCGGATGTATCGCTAAAGGGATAAATAAAAAACATGGTATGACACACACTAGGATTTATAATATTTGGAATAAAATGATAGGGAAATGTTACAATATTAAAAATAGATCATACAAGTTTTATGGCGAACGTGGAATAATTGTTTCTAATGAATGGTTAGATGAAGAAACTGGTTTTATAAACTTTTATAATTGGGCAATGGATAATGGTTATACAGAAGAATTATTTATCAATAGAAAAAACGCAGATGACTGTTTTAGCCCAATTAATTGTACGTGGTCTAAATATATTGATAATAGTAATTTTGATAAAAACAAAATGATTTTTATTACTTATAATAATGAAACACATACTATTTCAGAATGGAGTAAAATTACTGGATTTAAAATAGCAACAATAATTACTAGATTAAAAAGAGATATTGATATTAATGATTTATTTTTGACAAGAAATGAACTGTTGGAGAAAACTATAAAGAATAAACATGAAAGTAAAATACATGATTTTTATAAACCATTCGATGAAGATAATAATATGATTGCAGAAAAATATAAATCAGGCATATATAAAATAACAAATATAATAAATAATAAGATATATATCGGTAGTGCTGTAAATGTATATATACGATGGAAAGCTCATATTCAATTATTACAAAATAATAATCATCATTCAATCTACTTGCAAAATTCATGGAATAAATATGGGGGTGGTAATTTTAAATTTGAGGTTATAGAATATGTTGAAGATAATAATTTATTAATTGAAAAAGAGCAGTATTATTTTGATATTTATAAACCTTATAATCCTTTATATGGGTATAATGAATCTCCTACTGCAAGTAGTCCTTTAGGGGTTAAGCATACGGATGAGACAAAAATTATTATGGGTAATTCTCATAAAAAACCAATAATACAGTTAGAATATAATAATAATATATTTAATTATATTAATAGATATGATGGTGTAATTGACGCAGAAAAAGAATTAAATATTAAAAGTCAAAATATTATTCAATGTTGTAAATTAACAAATAAGTATTATAGAGCAGGTGGTTTTATATGGATGTATGAAGAAGATTATAATAATAAAGAAAGATTTAATTATATATTTAAAAGATTTATTAATTGGTACTATACTTCTAGTTTCAGTAAGAATAAAAAGGCGAAGGAACTGAATGTGCCAATTATCTCAGAGCAGAGTTTTAATGAAATGATTGGCAGGTAAATTTACTTGCTATGCTGTTAAAATAATAAAATAAATATATTGTATTATATTAGAACATGTAATATAATTATATAGAAGTGTGAAATCATGACAAAAGATCAAAATTTACCAAATTACAAATCCCAATATAACGGGGTTTGCGAGTCCGAAAATCATGATAAATCAGAAGTTTGGTGTTGATTTAGGGGTTAAATTAGTCTTATATAAATTTCTATATAAGAGTTTATTTTAAAATAAATTGCTAAGTTGAACTACTAAAGAAAGGAGGAAATACATAAGTGATAGATATTATTGCAACACCTTATAAATCAATTGAAATTACTATAGAAGAAGGTGATATTCAGACTATTTCTGAAGGTGACAAGATTACCTTTATTACAGAAGCAAATGCTGAAGTTAAAATAGGAATTGTAACTGGGTTTAAAGGAACAAAACCTGAAAAGGTTAAAGTTGAAATGATTCCTGTTGGCGAAGGACATACCGAGATATGGGGAATCATTGATATGGTTGAAGGTAGTTTAAAGTTAGTTGAAGATAATGATGAGGATTAAATAAAAATATAAAATAAAATTAGGAGGAATATAATTACATATGGCAAAAAAAGAAGAAAAGTCCGTTCTAAAGAAAGGTCAGGCTTCATTTCAATTAATAGGTGAGGCTAAGATTAATGATTATACATTCAAAATCGATGAATCATCTAATTCAGGATGGAATTATAATAATATGAATCTTGGAGTAGATTGCGGTAATGGCAATACTGTTTATTGTGACATGATGGGTGGATATAGTAGTGTTAATGATTCAGTAATTTATGTTTATGGAATTAAAGATGATAATGGTAAAGAAGTAGATGATTATGAAAATAGATTTACTATTGATTGGGATGATAGATTTGATGAAGATATAATCAACCAAGTAGGTAAACAGTGTTTTATTACTGTGGGACTTGAAAAAGATGCTAAAGATAAGACTTTTATTAAGAGATTTTTATCTGCTTATGATGCAATTGCATATATTCAGGAACATCTTGAAAAGGATACAATAATAAATGTTAAAGGTAATTTAAAGTATTCCGAATATCAAGGTAATGTTCAAATTAAGAAGGAAGTAAATTCTGTATTTTTATCTAAAGCAGAAGATTCTTCTAAGTATTCAGCAACATTCCAACAGACAATTCTTATTGATAAGGATAGCGTTGGTAAGTATGATAAGGAAATTGGTGCTTTCCCGATTACAGCATACATTATTGATTATGTTGGAAAATATGGTGTAAGTAAGCAAGAAATTAAGCAGAATGTTGTATTCACAAAAGTATTTCAATTTGAAGTTGCTGAAGCAGAAATAGAAAAAGGCACAAAACTTCTTAATAAATTGTTTAAGGCTAAGAAAGACAATATTAACGAGATTATGGTTGACGGAAATATTGTTGAAGGTCAAGCAAAAGTTAGCATTACTCTTGATGATATTCCAGAGGATATCAAAGAATTAATTGAATTAGGTGCATATACAGAAGAAGAAGCTCTTGCTAAATGTGCAGTAGGCAACTCAAGAGAAAAGAAAATGGTTATTAAAAAGCCAGTAATTAGAATTGTTGGTGAAGGTGATGAAAAAACACCTGTTATTATGCGAACAGATGATAAATATAAATTTGATGATTTGGTATTTTTGAGCCAATTGGTTAAGAACGAAGATGAAGATGAAGATGATAATAAGAATAGTAAAAAGAGTGATAATAAAACCTCATCTAAGAGTGATGATGAAAATAAGGAATATAGTTTAGATGATTTGGACGCATTATTGGATGAAATACCCTTTTAACAAATTGGATAATTTTAATATTAAAGGGTGATTGATTTCACCCTTTAGCAAAAATAATAATGCGTTAATATGGAAGGAGTATATAATTGAGAAAATTCGGTAAGAAAAATGTAATTAAAATTGATCCATTAGCTTATAATATTGGTCTTATAGGGGAATCAGGAGTAGGCAAAACAACTTTAGCAAAAGAAGTTTGCGAAACATTGGTTGGAGAAAATGGATACATAATAGCTAATATTGGTCGTGAAGATGGTATAGATGCAATTGCTGGTGCAATTTATGAAGATATCCCTGATTGGGATACATTTGATGAATTCACAGAAGATATAATTGAGAATAAACTCACAGATTATAAAGATTTAAAAGTTATTATATGGGACACAATTGATGAATTAATTAGAATATCAGAACCCGAAGCTATAAGACTTTATAATAAAGAAGTAAGAGAAAATCCTAGTAAGAAGGAAAAGAGAGAAGCAAAAACCATAAAACAAGCATGGGGTGGTTATGGCGAAGGAGAAAAATATACTATAGATTTAATCATGGAAAGAATGTGGGAACTGAAAAGAGTAGGGGTTGCCATGTTCTTAGTTGGACATACGAAAAAAAGAACAATGAATGATCCTGTATCTGGCATGGATTATGATATTTTAACCACAAACATGCAATATAATTATTTTAATGCACTTAAAACAAAGTTACATATACTAGGTGTTGCGAGTATTGACAGAGAAATAATTCAAGAGAAAACTGGCAAAAAAGATTTTAACGGCAAAGATAAGATTCAAGGAAAAGTAAGTGCTGAAATTAGGAAGATTACATTTAGAGATGATAATTTTAATATCGATTCTAAATCAAGATTTTCTGAAATTATTGATTCAATAATTTTTGATTCTGATGAATTTATTAAAGCTGTGGAAGATGCTATTAAAATTGAGCATGAAAAACAACCTAATAAAAAATCAATTGAGGAAACAAGGCAACAACAAGAAGTTGAAAAGGATAAAATTGTAGAGGAAATTGCCATTAAGAAAAAAGAAGAGATACAGCAAAAAAATGAAGTAGAATTAAAAGAAAATTTAATAGGTGAATTTAAAGAATTAATGGCGATAATAGTTGGCGAAAAAGATAAAGAAAAGGTATCTAAAATAACTAAGAAAATGAAAGAGTTAGAATTATCAGCTAAAGAACTAGATTCTGCTGATATCGGCAAATTACAAGAGTTTGTTGAGTTTATTAAGACTGTTTAGTTTTAATTAAATAGAGGGGTATATCCCCTCTTATTCTTTAAAGTAGGTGAATTATAAAGTATGGCTAAAATGACACAAGAAGAAAAACAAAATTTTGATGAACTTTATCAATACATAAAAAAAGATATATTTGAATATAGCACACAATCGTTACCTAAATATATGATTTTACGATTAAAAGGTTTATCTGAAGGTAAATTTATGGCAAATAAATATGTTAAACCTATGGCTCAATATGAATATCGTCATATATTGTATACCTTCAAAATAAACAAAATAAAAATAAAGGAAATAGTAAAATCATCTGGTTTTCAAAATGAGCAACATAAATTTAATACCATAATGTTAATAATTGAAAAAGATATAAATGATGTAGTTAATAGATTGGCGCAACGGGTAAAGTCTGAAGAAAAAATCGAAAAGATTGATCTAAAAAATGTTACATATGAAGGTGCGGAATATCAAAGTAAAACAAAAGAAAAGATATTTAACGATGAATTAAAAGAATTGTGGTAGTGGATGGTGAGTAGATGGCAGAAAAAAAGAAAGAAGAATTAACTGCGCTTGAAATTGAATTAATCAAAGCAAGTAAGCAAGTTCAAGAATACAAATTAGCTTGTGAGGCAAATGTAGTTGCAATTCTATATAAGAATTCTGATTTATATTTTACATACGATAAATTGAATCTTAAAAGTTTTAGTAGTAACATCTGGAGAGTTTATTGGCAAATCGGTTATGACATTATTATAAAAGAAGGAAAAAAATCTTTAGATGATATCACTGTTGGATTATATCTTGAAAAACATCCTAAACTTAAACAAAAATATGATGAATACGGTGGTTATGATACCATTGATAAATCTAAAGAGTATGTAAATATTGAAAATATAAGTGGATATATTAATGAATTAAATAAATGGAACGCAGTATTACAATTACTTGCAAGAAGATTTCCCATTCATGATAAGATTAAGCAATTTGTAGATATGAGTGCAGAAGATATATACAAATTTTATGATGCACAATTAAATCATGTATTTGTTAATATTGAAGGTGATGTACAAAGTTATTCCATAACTGATGGTATCGATGAATTAATTGATGAGTTAAATAAAGGTTTAGCAGTAGGATTACCTTTTTATAATTTACCCCTTATAAATAAAGAAACAGGTGGTATGTTAGTTGGTAATATTACATTAATTGGTGGTTTATCTAATGTAGGCAAAAGCACATTTGCAAGGTCAGTTGTTATACCTAGTATTATTAAAGAAAAAGAAAAAATCGTTATCATGTTAAATGAAGATGGAAAAAAGAAATGGCAACGTGAAATGTTGGTATATATTGCTAATAACGTATTAAAAAAAGACTTACAAAAATATATTGTTAGAGATGGAAAATATAGTGATGAAGTAATACAAATATTAAAAGATAGTGCAAAATGGTTGAAAGAACAAGCCGATAACCATACTATTATTTTAATTCCATTTGAAAAATATGAAACATCAAAAGCTATAAAAGTAATAAAAAAATATTCCAGCATGGGAATTTCATACTTTTTACTTGATACATTTAAAATGGATGCGGGGAAAGTAACTAATAATTCATGGTTAGAAATGCAACAATCTATGGTTGATATTTATGATGCGGTTAAACCTGAATCAAAAAATTTGCATATTATGATTACATTTCAATTAGCAAAAGGTAGTGCTAAACAAAGATATTATACGCAGGATAATATTGGAGTGGCAAAAAATATAATTGATCCAGCAAGTACATGTATTATGATTAGAGATGTTTTAGAAGATGAATATTCTGAAGGTAAAAACGCATTAAAAGTTTTTAGACTTGAAGGAAAGAGTAGTAAAACAAAGTTGCCAGTTAAGTTAGATAGTGATAAAAGATATCAGATTGTATTTATTATAAAAAATAGAGAGGGTAGTGCTAACGCCTATCAAATAGTTATAGAACATGATATGTCACGCAATATAATGAAAGAAGTGGGTATTACCCATTGTGCGGTTGATTGGTAGTAAAAAGGAGAAAAATTATTGGGAAAACTTATAGATATATCTGGGCAAGTTTTTGGAAGATTAAAAGTTATTGCTTATGTAGGTAAAAATAAAAGTAGACATTCTCAATGGTTGTGTGAATGTAAATGTAATAATAAAATTATTGTTTCTGCTAGTAATTTAAAAAATGGGCAACACACAATCTTGTGGATGTTTACAAAAAGAAATAACTAGTATAATAATGAAAAAATATAATACATATGATTTATCCGGTGAATATGGAATAGGATATACTTCTAATACAAACGAACCATTTTACTTTGATTTAGAAGATTATGATTTAATTAAAGATTATTGTTGGAGTAAAGATGATAATGAATATCTTTATAATAGAGATAATGATACTAATAAAATAATATATATTCATCGTTTAATTATGAATTGCCCAGACAATATGGATGTTGACCATAAATTTCATGATACTTTAGATAATAGAAAAGAATTTTTGAGAATTGTAACTACTTCACAAAATGGGATGAATAAAGTTTTAATGTCTAATAATACTTCTGGTGTTACTGGTGTATGTTGGCATAGTAGAGATGAAAAATGGGTCGCAAGAATTATTGTAAATGGCAAAGTGATAAATTTAGGACAATATGATAATTTTGAAGATGCCGTGGATGTAAGAAAAGAAGCGGAAAAAGAATACTTTGGAGAATATAGATATATAGGCAATGAAATAATAAATAATTAGGTGACTTATATGAATTCTATAGAATTAAAACAATATATTATAGAAAATAAATATATATATTTAATATTAGAAAATTTAGGTTTACATTCTATTAAAGAATACACGAAAGAATATAGATCGGGATTGCCTAATCATAATTCTAAAAATAATGTATCTATAAAAAAAAATACATTAAAAATAACTATATTTCAATCTGATAGTGAAATTGTTCGTGGTGATTTAATTACTCTTGTAATGAGTATAAAAAATATTTCTTTTGTAGAAGCAAATAAATATTTACATAAATTATTAGGACTAAAATATCAATATAAAAATACAAAAAATAAATCTAAACAAGAAGAAGATAAAACTGACCCATTAGAGATATTTAAAAAGATTAAACGCAAAAGGAAATCCGTTAATATCAATGATATTGAGATTTATGACAATACAATAATTGAAGAATATGAACCTGTTTTGTATGTTGATTGGGTTAAAGAAGATGGAATTATGGAGTTTACCCGTAAAAGATTTAATATTGGATATAGTTACAAACATAAAAGAATTGTTATTCCAATAAGGTATTGGGCAGGGGAAGAAGATGACTACATAGGAATTATTGGAAGAACTACGATAAAGAATTTTGATTTATTTGATATTGCTAAGTATTATCCCCTTAAACCCTATTTAAAAAGTTTAAATCTATATGGCCTTCAAGAAAACTATAAAGGCATACAAGAAGCTGGATGTTGTGTAGTTTTAGAATCGGAGAAAAATGTGTTAAAACGACATAGTAGATTAGATGAAACCACCGTAGCAATCGGTTCTCATAATTTAAGTGATGAGCAAGTTAAGATTCTTATTGGTCTTAATGTTAGTATTATAATTGCTTACGATAAAGGTATTTCATTAAAACATATTCGCTCTGAATGTGAGAGATTTTATGGCATCCGAGATATTAGTTATATATATGATAAACATGATTTATTAAAAGATAAAGAATCACCAACAGACAAACCTAATAAAATTTATAACTATCTATTAAAACATAAAATAAAATATGATGAAAAAGAACATAAAGAATATTTAAAGGAGTTAGAAAAGGAAAAATGCGAAAAACAAATGAAGAATTAGAGAAGATAAAAAAAGATTTGGGCGTTAGTAGATTGTGGTCATGGAGCAGAATAGAAAAATACATAGAAGATCCTTATGGATATATGCTTCATTATATTTTACATATAGATGAGGATAGAAATGATTCAATATATGGGATTTCGGGGAATGTTGCACATGAGATATCACAAGATGCTTATTTTAATAATTTCACTAATCAAGAGTTATTAGATTTATATGAAGAAAAACTTTTTGAATTTAATACGATGGGATTATTATATGATAGAAGTGATAAAGAGAAAAATGAAAAAATAGCAAATAAATATGAAGATTGTATGAGACATTATTTTATAAATTATAAAAAAATGACTGATAAACCTATTATTGAACCATTTATATTAATTAATTTAGGAGAGCATTATCTACAAGGATATATTGATATTTTACATGTAGAAATAAGAGATGAAAAAAAGAAAATAATTATTACTGATTATAAAACAAGTTCTATTTATACAGGTAAAAAATTAATTGAAAAATCAGGTCAATTACTTATATATGGTGAAGGTATGCATCAAAAATCAAATATGCCTTACGAGGATATTATTCTTAGATTTAATTTTATGAAGTATGTCAATGTTACATATACGCAAAAAAAAGGTGATAAAAAGATCAGACAAATAGAAAGGAATGCTATTGGTGAAAAACTACAATCTAATACTAAAACGTGGCTGAAACATTTTGGATATTCAGAAGATGAAATAGAAAATTATCTACAAAAAATGATTAATACAAATGGGATAGAATGTCTACCCCAAGAAATTCAAGATACATTTGAAATAGATGATTGTTATATTGAAGTAGAAATAAATGAAGAAATTATTAATGAACATAAGAATAATATTATAAATATTATAGATGAAATTATAGCAAAAGAGAAAGAATTTAAAGAAACAAAAAATAAAAATTTATTTTGGAAAGATGTTACGAGAGATAGCAGTTATTTTCATGCAAATTTAAGTGGATACAGTAGTTTACACCATATGCCTTATAAAAAATATTTAGATGAAGCGGATTTCCAAAATGGTATAAAGGCAATTGAAGATAAATCAATAGCAGAAGATTTTGGTTGGTTAGATGAGATTTTATAGGAGGATATAGATGGGGAATTATACGGTTTATCATTTACACGATGATACAAGTAATTGTAATGGGTACGCTGATTCATGCAGTTCATACAAAGAATATATTAAACTTGCTAAAAAACAAGGCATGAAAGCAATTGCTTTTTCAAATCATGGAGGTATCTACGATTGGGTTAAAAAGAAACAAGATTGTGATAAAGTAGGAATAAAATATATACATGGTATTGAATTATATCTATGTACAAAATTAGAAGCTAATGAAAGAGGATATCATATAGGTTTATATGCCAAGAACTACGAAGGGGTAAAGGAATTAAATAAATTAATATCAATATCTACTTCAAAAGGTAAAAAAGAAGATAATACCGATAGACATTTTTATAATAATCCAAGAATTTCAATAGAAGAATTAATGAATACTAGTGAAAATATCATCATCACAACTGCTTGTCTAGCAAGTATATTATGGGAATGCAAATATACAAAAAAGAAAGAAAATATGTCAGAAGAAGAAATATCTATTGAAAATAAAGTTTGGTTAGAAAATAGAAATATATTTTTAAAATGGATGACTAGAAATAATAATAGATGTTTTTTAGAGGTTCAGTATCACAATGCTGATAATCAAAAAGAATTTAACCAACAATTATATAAATGGAGTAAACAATATAATATCCCACTAATTGCTGGTACAGATACGCATTCTTCTTCTCCATATAAAGCTGAATGTAGAAAAATATTGCAAATATCTAAAGATAGTTTTTATGGAGAAGAAGATGAATTTGATTTAACATGGAAAACCTACGATGAATTAATTGAATGCTTTAAAAAACAAAATACCTTACCAGAAGAAGTTTATATAGAAGCAATATCTAATACAAATAAGTTGGCTGATATGGTGGAAGATTTTAAATTAGATAAATCTTTTAAATATCCTAATTTATATGGAGAAAATGCTTTAGATATATGGAAAAATACTATAGTACAAAAAACCAAAGACAAGGCGAAAAATAATATAATTGATTGCACTAAAATAAATCAATATAAACAAAAAATAAAAGAAGAGTTCGATGCTATGAAAAAACAAGGCATGGAAAGTTTTATGATGTTTATGTCTGAATTAGTAGATTATTGTAATCAGAATGATATACCTTATGGTTTTTGTAGGGGTAGTGTTGGAGGTTCTGAAATAGCCTATATTACTGATATCACAGATGTTGATCCTGTAAGATGGCAAACCGTTTTTTCAAGATTTTGTAATGCTGATAGAATAAGTCTTGCAGATATTGATATTGATTTTGCTCCCGAAGATAGAGAAAAGGTTTATGAGTTTATTATTAATAGATTTACTCCTGAAAAAACAGCTTATATAGCAGCATTTTCAACTTTAAGAGATAGAGGAACTATTGATGTTTTAGCTAAAGGTTTAAATTATCATGATTTAGATTTAGTAATGGATATTAAAAACCAATTTGATAAGTTATTTGATGAATATTCTAAGATTATCCAAGAAGAAGTTAACCTTGAAGAACTAGAAGAAGTAGAAGCAAAATCCATAGACTTTGATTATCATGAAGTTTATTGTCAAAGGATTAGAAATAATAAAGCATTAACAAGAGTAAATAATATAAAAAAGGAATTTGAGAATCTAAAAATTAATAATAAGGATTTGTTTTATTATTTCGATGGATTAAAGGGTACTATTGTTGCCAAAGGTAATCATCCAGCAGGGATAATAGGTTCACCTATTACTTTAGCAGATAATTTAGGTGTATTTTATAAAGATGGAGATGAATCAAAACCTGTTTCAGTATGTGCTATGAAAGCAGTTGATTCATTAAATTTTGTAAAGTTTGATATTCTTGGTTTAAAAACAGTAGGTACAATGAAAGATGTTTATAAATATATAGGTTCACATTATCTTAAAGCACATGAAATTGATTGGAACGATAAAAAAGTTTGGGATAATATGATAACTTCAAATGTGGGAGTTTTTCAGTTTGAA
>Ga0074193_1000823_pt1 | contig 45944 bp, 37 predicted proteins | sample EPASupsiteHSE605_FD_64523 | JGI IMG/M metagenome (GOLD analysis project Ga0074193, IMG submission 64523) | Bioremediated contaminated groundwater from EPA Superfund site, New Mexico - Sample HSE6-05 | ecosystem: Environmental > Aquatic > Deep subsurface > Groundwater > Contaminated ...
AAATCAGAGCATCAAGGGAAAATCATTTTTCGAATATTTTTGTATTGTTTTATCAGAAAAAGTGGTTTTTTTGAGACCCCTTCACAATAAGGGGGCTTTCGTTTAAGAGTACCTGTAAAATCATGGCCTATATTACATTAAACCTAATAAAAAGCATTGGTACTGATGAACTATTTGTGACTTTTTGATAACTCTTCAGAATAAATTGTGAACATCATTTTTTGTTTTCATGTTCAATCTTTTTTACTGCTTCTTTGATCCCTTCATTCGTTTTGTTTTAAAAAGAATAAATGAAACATGTTAAACCTGCAAATGCACCAAATGAACTGTCTTAAAAGATGATTAGTATTTTTGAACCTGATGATTTTTAATGATTTAATGCATTGGGAATTTGGGATTTTTTTTGGTTAATGGATTAAGTTAACAAAATTCTAAAGGAAAAATGTAAAGATAAGAATATTTCATGGTGTTATCAAAAAGTCACAAATAGTTCATGAGTACCAAAGCTGTCTATTGTTAGAGGGAAATAACCCAACTGTATATTCATAGAGGGACATTGTCTTGCACCCAAATTTTTTTGTTAAATTGAATTCAGCCAAATCACTAGGTTACAATTTTCAATGGTTTATTTTGAGTGAAATGTCCCAATAACCCCCCCCCATAAACTAATTAAAACTCACTAATAATTGTAATGTTTACTAATCGTACTAAAAGGGAAAATTTGCCTCATTTTTATTATGGAAAACTCTGTTTTTGAAGTTTTAAAAACCAAGTATTCTTACCAATTAATGGACGATAACAGGAAATTCCTAATTGTTGTTGATCCAATGATTCTTAAAATCAAAGGAATTGTTAAGACAATGGCTTTTGGTCCCAAGTTTAGTGGTAATAAAACATTCAGAATAAGAATTAAGGATCTTGAAACAGGGAAAATTGAAATCATTCCACCTAGTGGATATATCGACCACGAGCAGAATTTTTATTTTGTTTTAAACAATCTGAGTCTTGAAATTGTTGATTATTCATTTTCTTACAACCAAACATCAATGTCTTATTTAGGATTGTTATTAGGGAAACGATTTTGTGAATCATATGATGCAGATGCGTATCCAGCTTTGGTTACTTCTCTAATGGAGAAATATGAAGCTCAGATTTACAATCCTAAAGATTTTACTGAGCTTCCAATGGAAATAGATATCATTCAAGCAAGTTTATTAGTTGAAGTAATGTGTGGAAGCATACCTCCTCCTAAAAGATGTCAGTTAGAGAAAGATTTCTTCGAAAACAAAACAGTGTATGAATTATCCATTTTGGTTCCTCTTCCAGTTGCTTTTGAGTTTAAAGCTTCTAAAGTCATAGCTTCATTCAAAAGCTTTTCATGGGTATCAGCAACTGAAGCCAGAAAACAAGTGGAATTTGCACTCGGAATATTTAATTTATGTACCATCACAAAGATTTCCTTTTTTTATATTGATTATGCGGGTGCTTTGGACAGCACTGTTTTCCGTGAATTATCAAACAATACAAAAATTATTTTTGTAAAAGAGAAGATTGTTGAAGATCCCAAATTTTTTGGTGGGTTTAGCATTCGTGCTTTGATACCAAAAGGAAAAGAGAATGAAGAATATCGCAGTGTATTCCTCCAGCGCATTAATATTATTGCAAGGAGCTTATATGTCTTTAAGTGCGATATATGTAAAGATCTTTTCTCCGAATCCATAAAATCAAGTTGCACTAATATTTTCCATTCTGGACAAAAGGTACCATTTGAAAATGGCAAAATGAGAAAGAAATTCGATGGAGTTGAAAAAGAGCGCTGGACATGCTGTGGAATAAGAGATATAGATGACAAAGGATGTGAAAGCCATGAACATCCATGCCATATTCCTTCAAAAGAAGGTACTCCTTCGTATTTTCAGGTTTTTGAGTAAGTAGAATAAACATCACGCAATTATTGTTTTTATACATTATAAGGTATCATTGTTACAATCCCGGATTTCGAAAACGCGGCAATCATATTTGGTTTCTGAACATGAGATATTGATGTTGGTGGAGTTGTGAATCGATGAATAAATGTATTTATCTGGAAAGAATATGTCTCAAATGAATATAATTTACCATTTTTAAGACTTATTGATAAAAAGTCAGTACCAGATTCTTCCCATTGTGTCCAACAAATAAGCTCACTTTGAAGTGATAGTTCTTTAAGTTTGTCACCATTAACAGTAAAAAGTATTAATTCTTTTCCTCGATGAATATCATTTGTTTTTTCGCAATATACAATAATAAAACCAAAAACTTTGGATATACAAATCCTGAGTGGTCTACGATTATCTAATGGAATAACTCTTTGTGTGACACCATTAGGTAAGGAAGATATTTGAATCGAACCATCTCGTGTTCCGCTAACAATAAGAGAAAACTGATCACTGAGTGAAACACATAGTGTATAATCTCTATAAGATGGAATAAACTCAAATGATGACATATCAATAATATTCCATACTTTAATAACCATATTACTACCAACAGCAGCAAAATATTTCCCATCACCAGCAATAGATTTAATCATACCAAGGGATGCTTTAATATTTGAAGTCTGCTTACCATGCAATAAAAGCAAAGAACTCGAAATCCCATTTGCAAATAAATAGGTATCGTAATTAATTTGTACAATGCTATCATTCATTGATGATGACACAAAAAACGGATCAAATGATATGTTGCTTTGAGGAATGATGTATTGTTTTGATTTGTCTCCATGAATCTCGAATCCCATGCTTTGAATGAGCCCTTTCTGGAGAATAAAAGTAATCTCAATATTTGATGAACAACTAAGGGGTTTGCATGATGCAAAAACAACTCCAGGTAATTCAGTATTAAATGAAATAAGATTGGAGTCATTCGAAACCTCAAAAATACTATTTTTACCCTCATAAAGCTTAATAAGAGAAACTTGCATAGGTAGTGATCCAAATGTAATCTCCTGTTCTTTATTATGGTGATTTTGAATTGTTAAATATGAACTATAAAGAGTATTAGGGAACGTGGAGTTTGGTCCTTTTTGCAATAAACCAAAAGTATTATCAATCCATCGAATCAGACTATTTTTCGAGATTCCAATTTCTAAAGCTTTACGATTTTTATATATAAAATCAAAGGTGGATTCTGCCCATGGTGGCATTTGATTTTGATTAAACAAACCACTATAAGAATAAAATTCAGGTATCAATTCTTTGAAATCATCATCTTTGTTGATAGAATTCTGATATAAATTTCTGATACTAAGCGATCCGCTTATGTATGATTCGAGGTTGTGATATGTAATAGGGGAGTAATCTAAAGATCCTTTTTTCAATAATCTTTCTAATCTATCATTATTCAATAAAGCTAGTGGCTTAGTTATATCCCTTAATGTTTCTTTTGACATTGAAAAACTATTCATTTGATAATCGGATATGATCCAAGGGAATATTGGATATTGATACCGATCTTTAAAAGATCTTCCGCATGCCATGTTAATATACATTACAAACTCAAAATTGGATATTTCATTACATTTCCATTTCTGGAAAATTTGCATTTTCTCCAAAAAATCGTTTGGGGTGGAATCATGAACAGAAACAAATTCTGAACAAACCAAATAGGATGAGATTTGTTTCAAAAAAACAAATCTTGAATTCTCATCAGGAAAAGACAAATAGAGAGTACGACCATTATAAAAGAAAAACTCAAGGCAATTCTTGATTCCCATACGATTTCTCAGCAAACAAAACTTAATTGATGTGTAGTAAATTGTCTTCGTTGTTTGTCCTGACTTTATACTAAAAAAACTTTTTGAGATTTCATATTGAGACTCTCTTTCCCTAATCAATGTAACCATAATACAGACATTTGACGAGATTGGTGATGCAAATGAAACGGATAAATCCTGAGATAATTTCCATATTCTTCGTATTTTCATAGGTGCAACACCTTTACACAATGTCCAATCCCTTTCGAAGCCACTTCGATAAACTGAACCTGATGATTCCCATGGAGAAAGATCAAGAGTCATTGACCTCCAAAGAACATTCCACTCTCTTTTATTCATTCCATTTCTCTTTTCTTCATTGCTCATTAATCTTTTAGCTTCTCTAAGACTAAAGCCAATAGTATCTGGGTTTTCTAAATTCATCAATTCGAGCATGCAATTCACAATTCTAACATTCCTTTTGGATATATCATGTGCAATCCGATATGGCATGGAAAATTCTATCGAGTCAGGGTTAGTATTATCCCCAAATACATTTAGTGCGCTACTTTTGTTATCTTGAATCTGATCAAGAAAAGAAGGTTTAAGCCTTTTATGGTATTTGACTAAGTTTTTATGCAAATACTGAAAGAAAGGAAGAAAAGTCTTGATTTGAGAAGGAGTAGGTGATAATGATGGTATCCATGAATCCAAAAAACCAGGTTGAAACTTCACCAAAATGGATGCTATTAATAATGCATTTCGATAATGAGCTGTTATAGGATGAACCAAAAAAAGCTGGAGATATTTAATGGATAAGTCATGATCAAGCCATCTCCCATTTCTATCAGTCCGAATAATAAACACACAATTCCTATACGACATAGAATATTTCTCTATTCTTTCATAAAAAGAGTCAAGTGGAAATGAAAATTTGGTCTCTGACATTGGTCTAAATACGACAGATGCCAAATCGGCATATAACCCTCTTTTGGATTTAATTTTAATATTATTTACATCACTCATATCTGATTGTCTCCTTTTCTTTGAAGCTGCTTTTACTGTTTGAAACTGAGTTTTACATAAAGAATTACATCTTTGAAGCTTATTTTCTGAAGATTTGATTTCATTTGCTAATTCATCATTACTATCAATGAAAATAAAGGATTGAGACATTAATGATTTGGTTTTAATCTTTGAAAAAGAGCATTCATACTGGCCTGAACATTTATCTGATGAATCATCAGAATATGGGTAGGGTGACTCAGAAAATGCTTTCTTTAAAACCAGAGAATGAATAAACGAATGGAAAAACATTCTTTCAAAGGATATTGAAAAAAATGATTCAACTGCAATACTATCAGAACAAGAGTTCAATAAAAGATTGTCTGATAATAAAAGAATAAATTCATTGATCATACTATTCCTATCTTCATCAAGAGATTCGCAGGCAATATCAATCAGATAGCAAATCTCCTTTGGATCAGATTTACAAAGTATTAAATAATTGAGTATTTTTCTCCTAACATCACTGGCAGGTCGAACAGCCGATGCAACAATCCACAATAAACATGTGATAGACATTTTGTATATTGGCTGAAGAACATCAAATAAAGAATAAACTGAATCTTCCCCAATATTAGACGCAATAAAACATGCCAACGGAACAAATTCTGGATTATTATTATTGATTAAATATGAAAGATGATGTATGGAATGGTGTGTACAACATTTCTGAGTAACTTTATGCATTAATAGTTCAATATGATCAGAAAGAGATATGTTTGGCAATAGTTTATATGCATGCACTTTTAATATAATATCAACAAGAATACAGAAAACATTATCATTTCCTGAAGCCAGAACATGATTCAATAGAACAATATTAGATATTTGGCCAACATAACCTTTTATAGATTCACTATTCATTACAATTGATTGAAGAACATTAAGATATGTTTCAAGTTTGGGTTGATTTGTTGTTGTTATTGCATCAATGATAAGCATCATGAAAGCATTTAAGGAGAATGATATATTTGAAACATCAACAACTAACTGCATTATACATTCATTAATACTTTGGGACAAATCATCATTCTTATCAAAATATAACCGAGAAGCAGCCAGTAAAACATGTGCAGGTTTGGTTAAAACAAAACAACCAGGATACTCAACTAACAAAACTCTTCTCCAGTGCTTTACAATCCTTAGTTGTGTGACTCTATTATAAAGAAGCAGAATACTAAAATTGGTTATTATACTGTCAATAATAGATAACTGTAACTCGTGAACAGTAAAGGTTTGCAGCATCATAACAAATTTGGAATATATACCATAAGTTCTTGGAAAAGTTTTTGATTGGGAAATTATATATGAAATCATTTCAAACCCCTTTGACTCTGCAAAAGAGCGCTGAACATCTTCAGAGACTTTTAAAACAGAATGAAGAAGATCACATATGAGATCCGGTATTTCAGGATAGTCCTTACCATTTTTAAATTTAACGTCAAAAAAGGAAAAAAGAGGAGTTATAATAGAATTTTTGGATAGTGATAAAATTACATCAATAAAGGAAGGATTTGAGAATTGCTTGTTTCCATTAATCTTAGGCTGAATATTTATAGAACCACTGGTATTATATGCTATTTCGCCTTCTTCTTCTAAAAAACTCAAATTAAAAAAAGGAAAATCTAAAACTGGGCTATAATTGGGACCATTTTGAGCGAGTGATTCAAGTTCGTCTTCAGTAATCGATTTAGTGAACAAAACAGAAGACAAAAAAATTGGAACAATTTCTTCTCTGTTCTGAAAAACTGGTGAACTTATGAAAAACCTCAGAGGACCTGGAACAAATCCTTTCCAATCAAATTCAACTTTTCTAGATTTTTGCCTCTCGGATGTTATAAAAATTCCAGTTCGAGTTTTGGGGCAATTAATGAAAAAAGAAAGAAATGTCCATACTCCAGTGGGAACACATATATCAAATTTTGCTGTAGATTCAATTATAGATGTAGAACACTTTAATAAAACAGTACCAGATGAGATATAACAAAACAGACCGCAATCATTTTGATCTAGTAATTGAAATATGGAAATCTGTTTTTGAGAAGAATGGTTATCCACATACAACCATAATGATATCTCGTATTGGTTACCAATATCAAATGATGAAATATCTTCAATAACAACATGTAATGACCCATCAAGAGGAATATAGTATGATGGGGTATAAAGAATCTGATTGATAATTTGAATAAGATTCTTAATAAACAATGAATGATAATTGCTAAGATACCTTCCTTCGATAGGCCGTAATAATCGAAAGAAATGCTGCATTACAGGGATTGAAGACGAATGAATACAGATATCAGACACAATATTAAATATTGATTGAATAACCTCATTATTTTGATCATCATCTGACTTTTTTGATTCAATCATATCTAATAGGACTCTGTCAATTCCTGATTTATTAGCCATTCTTGCATTATGGTATGAGAACTTAATTAGAGAATGAATAAACTCGAGAGATCTATTCATTTGATTACTGTTTCTAGTCACAATCAATAAAGATTTTAAAGCTTTTGGTTGCTTAATTATAAAGTAAGGAGATATGGATGAAATCTGATTTCCCGCAGCGATTTGTATCAAATTAGAAAAAGTGGAATCAGAAATATTGTGATTTGTGACTTTCAAAATAGAAGATGATATTAGGGAAAATTGAGCAGATATTAAAGAATGATAAGGGGCAACAATAGCAAAAAATCTAAGTCCATTGTTTAAAAATTCTTCACAATCAGATCTCGGTTCAAGTTTTTCTAAGGCTTCGCATAAATCATCAACAATGTCTTTAAATAAACACATATCATTATGCTTATGAGATAATACTTCATTAAGAGTGTTTATTATTGATGAAGACATTGTTAAATGCTTAGTAGAAGGAAAATGTTGAAACAGATAACGGCATATATTAATTATTTCTTTGATAATTTCTACCGAAATATGAATCTTTTGCATAATCAAATAAGTTTTAATCAAGGATAACACAAATTCTCTTACAGATTGTTCAAATAACATTGTAAATATTGCTGTTGAAAAAAAGGAAAAACTAAACCATGCAGAAGCATACTTTTCGATAACCTTGGAAACAAAAAGAAATAATGATGATCTTGTTACCTCAATCATTAATTCTTGATCCTTATTACAATTCAAATGACATGATTGAAAATAAATCATCAAAGATGAAACTGGTTTCACTACTTGATTCGAAATTAAAACACTCTCTGGTATATTATCTAATTGTTCAAGAATCCGATGCATCACTTCGGCAATCAGAGGAGGTTTCTTATAGAAAGATACCAGCATTTTTTGAATGAAATCAGAGTTGTTTAATGCAATACTAAATGCTAAAGCCCGAATTTGATCAATAGCATAAAAAGCCTCATTCTTATTGAACTCATTGATTCTGCTATCAAAAAGTACTGTTTCAATCAAAGTATCCCAAAAAAAAGGAAATAATTTTTTTGGCAAATTATCATAAAAGAGTGCTATAAAAACTAATATAAGGTCCAATATATGTGGAGAACACTTGGATTTCTTGATATATTGAGAAAGCCAAGTCATTAATACCTCTGATGATTCGGTATGTGAGTTAACAGCACGAGATATCATTTGAACTCTACTCAATAGATCTGCTCTTATCATTGATACTAATGGTTGTTCTTTCAAAAATAATGGAAGTTTTATATCTAATCCATTTGAGAAAGTATTTTTTTCTGGGAATGAATACTTTCCTTGAATATTTACCTCAAATTGTGGAAAATCTGGTTCAATAATAGTTGAAATGTATTCTTCAATATCATCAATGACTTTATTCGATACGGAAATTTGAAATGATGGTTTTGATGATTCAATATAGCTGATTAATGGCATTGGCAGTAGTATTGCTATGGAAACAGATGCAGAATCAGAGAGGGCCTTCGATAAGCCACCATATATTGATAATACTTCTGGTTCAAGTTTAATAATTCTATCATTCATATGATATAATAAAGCACATGCTGTTTCTTGAGTAAACAGATTTTGATTCTCATTTGATAAGACTGTCAGAAAACTAATGTATCTCGATGCTAGCGAGTCATTCTCTTTTTTCTGGTGTGGATTAAGAAATTTCATCATTAAAACTAGAATATTCTGGACAGTAAAAGCAATACTAGGCAATTGGAGAAAAAAATTCTGAACATATTCAAACAAATAGCTTTTGTTAATGATACTCTTCGATTCTAGGCATATTGATATGCAGTTTTCAATGCATATTGAAGTAATTGGTGCAAGTTTTGTCTTTAATAATGAGAATAGGGAATCCAATACTGTTTCAACAGCATCTATATCTTCAATGATGAGCCAAGACAAATAGCTATTTAAAATTGCTAACCCTTGAAATGTGCATTCTGGTTCGGAATCACAAAAGTTGGAGGAGATCTTTTGCATAACATTGGGCACAAAAGGAAATTTATATCCAATTTCCACTAATAAATCCCTTTGAGATCCCATTTTCGACTTTGCCATTTCAACAACATTCTTATCAAAACGTTGAAACTCAAAAAGTTCAGCATAATCAGTCGAAAGTAATTTTTGCGGTATTTCGAGACTATTTTGCTGATTTAATGATAAAATCTCAAAAACAGGGTATCTTAAAGTTAACATTTTGAGTATATTGATGAAAAGTGACACTTTACTAAAAATTCCCAAGGCTATAGGTAATGTTATATGTTGGTTTTAGCATTGATCCAGATACTTTGTATGAGTCTGGAGAGGGAGAACACGTGTTAAGACCAAATTCCATTCTTTTAGAATTTCTGATATGTACCCTTGTATCACTTTTAAATGCTACATGCACAGGATTTTGTGTATAGTCAGCAGGACTGGGAGTCTGTTGAATGACAACACCAGCAAAAGAATTGGGCTTTGCTCTTTCTGTTCCATCAATGCATATTTTGAGTTTATGATTTCTTGGTGACTTTTCGGGATAATAGTATCCAACCCCTGGTATTGTGTTGTCAACCTTGTACACCTCTCTATCTCCGTTATATTTAAATGCAGGGCTCAAAATAGAAAGCTTTTTTTCTCTATTGATTTCAATACTCTTAGTTATATCATATTTTCCGACCTCTGCTGTATATTCCGGTGGTTTTGATTGGAATCTAGCAGACCGTTGAAGAAATGGTCTATTCTGATCATCTTTGAACTTCCTTTTATGCTCAACTTTATAATCTGCTGGTCCAGGTGAGTCGGAATATTTATACAATTCTCTTTCACTGCCGACTCCAAAAGCAGCAACACTAGGAGCAACAGGTTTCTTAGTCTGTGCATTGTATTGACAAGGAGATGGGGTCTTCGAGGAAGACCAAAAATGCTTTCTACGTGCATTAGAGCCAAATGGTGCCATATTCTTAGATTTTATGCTCCATTCTTCTAAACCGACATCTTGTGAAGTAGATGCCCACTTAGGAATTCGAAAAATATCTCTTGATTCAGAAGAAAGAAACTGCGGTGAGGGATTGTTTGGCGTTTGGGGCTTTAATTCGGTGCTATTATAGTACCCTGGACCAGGAGATGAAAAATTCTTAGGATTATTCCTAGCAGATTTAGGAATCACATGACCTTTTTTCATTGGAAAGCGAATATCATGATCTGCAGGACCACATTGAATCGAATTATCATCTTTGCGAAAATTTCTTGGTGACCTTGATGACATTGGTTCTCTTTGCGATGATTTTAATTTTTTCCATTCAGAAATGCTCGAATACTCTGCTGGTGATGGGGTTTCTGGAAGAATAAAGGAAGTTCGAGGAGAGGATGATCGCATTGACACACCATTTGTATATAAATTTAATTTTGGAACAACAGGATGATAGTCTGCTGGCCCAGGACGTTCTTCTTCTATTTCTTTCATCCTCAATGTAGTAGAATTAAATGGATAAGGTGAAGGATCAGGGGTTGAAATTAAAGCAGGAACTTCATAAGAGCCAGGACCAATATTTGATGGTGTCCCTTCAAGAATTAGGCTGAAATTACGAGGGGATCTTGTTGTGATGGACATATATTTAACGTATTTATAAATGAAAAAAAACTTTGGAACTAGCAAATCGGCACTAAGTCAGCGAGATAAATCTAGCCAGATAGAACTTGAACTCTGGTTAGAGAGAAATCTTCGTGAGAGGGCTCGGAATAGTAAAAAAGGCAGTGAGGAAAGAATTAGAGTGTTTGTTGAGCTTTTAGAAAAGGTTGCTGATAATGATGAAGTGTTTGGTGCTTTGATAAGGAAATCTTTGAGCGAATTTTTAATGAAAAAGGATTCTGTTCCATCAGAAGTTCAAGCTCTTCAGAGAGTTATCACTCAGGAAAAGCGCTTGGCACAACTCAAAGAAGAACTGGATCTTGTGGAAAAAGAAAATGAGGCTTTAAAAAAGCAACAAAATGAACTGGTACATCATATAAATAGAAGACAAGATGAAGTGAATAATCTTGAAGCTTCGATTAGGCTTCAGTCATCAATGTTTAGTAAGCAGAGAGAATTAAATGATGAAATGAGTTCTCTTTTTAAACATTTAGATGAGCCAATCATAGTCAAATCAGAAATTGTGGAAACTGAAGCACCTCAAATCATTAGCCTGAGGAATCACAATGAGAACCTGCGCCAACAGATATATGCAATTCAGAAATGCATTGAAGTAGCTCAAGATGAAATTAATATGATACAAAAGCTTAAATAAACCTGTTTTTAACAGAATGATCTCTTTTTTGGTGTTTCAGGAGGTCTTGTGATTACCGTTGCAGATCTTCTACGTGTGGCAGTAGTTTGCTGATCGTACTGATTGGTAGCAATATCAGTCATTGCATTAAAAAGCTCTGTAACACCAGTATTCTGAAGAGCACTGATTTCAAAGAATTGTGCGTGAAACTTGTTTGCGAGATGTTGTCCTTGTTCTTTCGTAATCTCCCTGTTTTCTAAATCAATTTTATTGCCTACTAAAATAAGATTCGCATTAGGAGCAGTCCTTTGCAAATCATCATACCATTTCTCAATATTTTGGATACTCATATTTGAATCCACTGAATACACAAATAATACAATTGAAGAATCACGGACATACATCGGAATAACAGTCAAACTCCTATCTTGACCAGATGTATCCCATATTTGCATTTTAACTTTACCTTTTTCGGTTGAAAACGTTTTAGACATGTAAGATGCTCCAATTGTTGGCTTAATACCGTTGTCTACATAATCGTTGATAATTCGAGACATGAGACTCGTTTTTCCAACAGATACGTATCCAATAATCACAACTTTGCACTCAATAAATGGTTCTTCCATTAAAGTGTCAGTTTTTCGAATAATTTAACAGCAGAATGTAGTCACACCTGGATGATCAATTGGCATGGGTGCCTCTTGTTGAATACCCATTTGTCTCTTGATACAATCGCGAGCGACTGATGTATACAACAATTCAATGTTGGAACCAAGTTTTGCGCTTGTTTCCAAATACTCAATTGATGATAACTTTGAGTATTGAGTTGCTTCAGTTGTGGTAACTACTCTAAAAGGTGATAAATCTAGTTTGTTACCAACTAAATACAGAGAAATCCCGTCGCTTCTTTCCGACTTAAGTTCACTAATCCATTGTTTTGATTTTGAAAAACTGCTTGCATCAGTAATATCAAAAACCACTATTGCAATTTGAGCATCTCTATAATACATAGGTGCTAATGAATGAAACCTTTCTTGTCCCGCAGTGTCCCAGATTTCCAAAACAACATTTGTGTTTTCAACAACTACTTCTTTTTTGAAAAATGCTGCTTGATTAGTGGTGATTGTATTTAATGAGAATTGGTCATTGATGAATCTCTGAACAATAGATGTTTTTCCAGTATGTGTTGCTCCTACAATTACAACTTTATTTCGTGGAGTCATCTTGTAGAGTAGCCACTTTTATCGTAAATCAATTCAAAATATTTGATAAAATTATTTTTATTATTTTTATCAAAAAGAATAAAATGTTGTTAAAAAAATTGAAAGTTCAGATCAGCAATTTAAATCACAAATCATGAAGGGTTCCAGCAATGGTGATCTTATGAATCAAATATTATTTGTTGGAATGATTGCCATTTTCCTATTTGTTTTAGTTCCAAAGCTTAAAGTCCTGATTTTTGGTAGTGATGATCCTTTACCAAATGGTGTGATTATTGATGTTAGAACAAAAGGTGAATGGGATTATGACCATATTGATGGAGCTATTCTTATTCCTGACTATTCAATTGGAAGCATGATTACTTCAAAAGTTCCAGATAAGACAACACCAATTAATCTTTACTGTGCAAGTGGAATGCGCGCAAGCTCTGCAAAATCAAAATTGAAGTCAATGGGATACACAAATGTGTCAAATATTGGGGGAATTTCATCGGCTAGAACAAAACTCTTAAAACAGAAGAGAACTCTATAATAAAACAATTATTGATTTGAAGATACTGCATTAACAATCAGGGAACAGAACTGTTCGAATGAACTTGATCCACCTTGTACAAAAATTTTGATGCTAATGGCATAGTCTTTTTCGAATACAAAATGAAATGCGTAATAAGGTCCTTGGGATCTGGATTTTCGAGCAAAAAGAGTTATATCATTTGGATATAACCAGTCATATTCACTATCGAGAAGAAATCCTTGAACTGATGATACAATATTCTCCAAAGATGATGCCATCGGCGGGATAATATAAGATTGATCTCCTTGGTATAAATATGAATTCTCAAAAACAGATGATCTTTCAATCATCGAATAAACTCCCAAGCTCCCTGAATCATTAAACTTTCTTCTGAAAAATGGATCATTTTTTGGGAAAACAAAATTTACAGGTGGAGGTGGTTCTGCAGCCATTAAAAATGCAATGTCTTGTTCAGGTGATGATGGCGGAAAATATTCTTCCCAAGGAAGAGAATCAAGAGATGTTTGTCTTGTCAAAAGGAGGCAAAATGACTTTGCACTAGATGCTCCTTCTGAATTCAGTTGTTGGATCAGATTATCATCAGAAAACCCAATTTGTTTGATAACATTCAAAACTGATTGATCAACAGTTGAAGGATCAATTGGATGTTCAACAATGGGAACAGGGAGAGGAGATGGAACAGTATAACGATTAGGCAACCCCTTTTTAAAAGCTTTATGATGTTTGATTTGCTCTATTGTGATTCTCTCTGTTGGTTCAACAGTCAGCATTCGGGAAATTAAATTCTGAATATCAGGATGGAAATCTGGCATTCTAAATTGACCCAATTTGACTTTTGTTACCAGATTTCTAATATTTGGTTCATCGAAAGGTAGTCTACCCTGCGTGTTAGTATAAACAAATAGAATGAGGGAAATCCCTCATTAATACATACGGCCAGAAGTGCATAAAGAATGACCCCACAACTCCAAATATCAGCCATCCTACCATCATATGGAATTCCCTTAACTATCTCTGGGGCAGCATAGTGAGGAGAACCACATGAAGTTTCTACAGTATTTCTTTTCATCCATCTAGCGAAACCAAAATCTGCAATTTTTATATTGTCATTTTCATCTAGAAGTATGTTCTCTGGTTTCAAATCTCTGTGGCAAATAGAGTGAGAATGGAGATAATCAAGGCCGTATATGATTTGTCGGAAAAACTTCATAGCTTCATCCACAGTTAAAGCTCTTCTAGCTATAAGATAATCAAAAAGTTCACCATGGGCTGCATATTCCAAAACAATGTAAAGGTGTCTAGGGCTTTCGCATATCTCTGCTAGTTTAAGCAAGTGGGGATGATCTAATAATCTCATCAACGCAGTTTCGCGCCTTATTTTCACTTGAAGATCTGGCTTAGTTTCAAAACAAGTCTTCTTAATAATTTTGATTGCATAATTAGTGTGCTTTGTCTTATGCTCAGCCAATTTGACCTTCCCAGATGCACCAGTTCCGATTGTCCTTATCAATACATAGTCACCAATCTCCTGGTTCTTCTGCATCTATTAATCAGAGTTTCGGTCTGTTTAGACTTTGTAATGCTTTGAATTATACTTTTACTCTTCGTCTGAATGCTCGGACTCTGTGTCGAATCCATACTTAACAGGAACGAACTGCTTTTTCTTTTCTACTTTTCGTGTAAGTTCTTCCTTCTTTTTAATTTCCTTCTTTTTCTTATCCTTCAATACAAAGGAACTGGATATGGCAAACTCAACAATCATTCTTCTGTCTTTGAAATAATCAGGATTATTGTTTGTTTGTCTTAATGCACAGAGAGCGTGATCGTGTCTTGTGAACTCTATGAAAAACAGGCCTTTCTGAGTTGGCACCTGACGCACTTCGGTAATTCTAACTGTGTTTTTAGCAGCTTCTTTAACAATCTCTTCTTTTTTATGAGTTCTACAATATCTGTTAACAGCTACGGCGAATATCTTGCGGAGTCTTCCTGTACCAATATCATCAGGGACATTCATTACGCATAACCTTGTTGGCACAAAGAAGAAATTTGTATCAATCAACTTTTCTTGCTTATCTTTAAATAGTTTTTGTCTTTTAGCCATTTCTTCTGGAGGAACACCCATTGAAACAGCATTTTCAGCAGTTATATGACCTTCATACATTAAATGAAGATTTCTCTTATCAACCTTAGTATTCTGTTGAGCTAACTCTTCTCTTGTCTTCTTTTCAAGAATCAAAACGGGCTCATCTAAAATTTTTATGACTTTCTCAGATAACAATTTTTCTGAAACTAATTTTCCTTTATTCTCGTTACTGCCATACTCTAACAAACGTTTTGCAACTTCTGGATCATCATACGTTAAAAATGCAGATTGATACTCAACAGCGTCCCCCTCCTTGTTCATTTTTTTCGATAAAGCAATGCGAACTATCTTTCCAAATGGTTCAATAGCAGATAGAATATCAATAAGAGTTGCGTCTTCAGGAATATGAGTGCAAAACAGTTCTGTGGTCATGAGGTATTATAACGATAAGTTTACAAAACCTGGTTATGGATTCCCTTCCATAGTGAATAAATGGGTTCGATGAATGATGGATCATTTGTGTCAATACACTCATTGAAGAGTTTTTCAAGTTCAGGATCACGTGTGATGGCTAATTGAATAGGGGGTGGGGGATTAATACTGGGGAAAGATGCTTTTTTGGTTACCATTTGAACAGAGATTTGGGTATTTCTCATTGAATCTTTTGGTATAATGACTTTGATCTTCTCTCGTTTATACTTAGCGAGAAAAGCTTTTTGAATAGTGGATATGTTTTGGGTTAATTCGCTGATATCAAGAGATGGAGAAACATATTTAAGAATTCTTTGAAAATCAGAATATGGGAATTCAGTACACTTTATACTAGATTTATACAACATTTCACAGAAGATAGTCAATTCTTCATATGACAAAATCATTGAACCGTCAAAATAAATTTCTTCTATTCCCTTATTCAGAATGGATAATAAAAATCGAATACCATTTGATCCAATACACTGAAATGATACATCCAGATATCTGAGATTATTGATTATTTTGGGAAGATAATTCACCAAAAGTTGTCCTAAGCTCATTTTCATTGTTCCATCACCTATCATTGAAAGCCAAGTAATTTGTTTTGAAGATAAAACTGACATTAAGCTAATGAAACCTTCAGGAGAATCCATAATACTTATTGATTTATTTAATGATAGTGATGTTAAACAATCCATCCTATTTATGAGCTTTGAAAAATTAATCGACATATTGGAGTCCATTTCATTATTATTATAAGAAAACTGTGTCAAATATGGTATCTTCTTATCTCCTTGAATCACTGTTGATAAAAAATACTTGTGGTTTGTTTGAGATATTATCATTTCTGACAGATCAAGGTTATAAACCATCAATTGCCCAGAAAATATTAAAGAAAACAATGATTGAAGAAACGATGAATTCATTTCAGAATTTGATATTACTAATGAGGTGATTTTTTGATTGATTTGACAATGAATGGGATTAAGAAAGGAATTCCCTGACAAATTGATGTAACTCAAACCAATATTGAATCTTATAAGGGTAGTTACAGACTCACTGAGTTCCACTTTACAATTCTTCACTTCAATGTTTCTCAAGCATTTATTTTCAAAAATCCAGGAACAACCAGTCAATTCCTCAATCCCTGCCTTTAGAGATGGCTCGTTTACAAAAGGATCAATTGATACAGACTCTAAATGATGAAAACAATCATCAAAGAAAATGGTTTGGAATACACCTCTTGAATCTTTAATTATACATTCCTTGAAACTTAATGCTGATACTTTTGAAGTAATAATATGAAGATTCTCAAAAAATGATAAGAAATCTGAATTGGATAAATCACATCTCAAAAATTCCCAATTGTATGGCTTGAAATTATGTTTCACTGAAAAACAATTCTTAATAGCTGCTGCGGAATCGATAAATGAGCAATTTTCTATCACCACAGTTTTAACAAATCGATTAATTTTGAATATCTGAACACATGAAGAAATCACTTTGGAAAGAGATGAATTCGATATATGAAAATTATGAATCTCTTGTTCGTACGATATAGAAAGCGAGATTGCAGGGAATAGCGGGGAATCAATGAGTTCTTGAGTAATGTAGTACTTCCTGCTTGAGAGAGGTTCAATAGTCCCAATAAGATTCTCAACTGTGTCATTGATCGTGATTCCCAAATATAAAACACAAGAAATCACTCTATCTAAAAATATTTGATCGAGCTTATATAATGATGTTGGCGGGAGCTGCTTTTGGAAATCGAATTCACCAAAATCCAAATTTAGAGGAACCAAATCCGTAGGAAATTGCGACTGTCTAATTAAAAAAACTAAAGATGTAATTGTTTGTATGTGCTCGGATTTGATTCTAATCTGTTTATTACGGCTGGAAAAACTTGCTGTTTGGTTAGAATAATATATAGAAATAAGATCTAAATACGATATATAGGTTATTAAATGGGATTGCCAAGCATACTTATTATCGTGTATCAAAAAAATCCCTGCGGACGATATCACAAAAAGCCTCGGTTTAAGAGAATTCCTCTGGCCTACTTTAAGAACAGCATCATACCAAAGAACATTCACTTGGCTTAAACGAAAGACAGAATGGAGAGATTGGAGAAGCTCCCTGTTGACCATAAAAATCTGCAAAATCCAGGAACCGTCAAAACTATTTTTGTGGAAAAATGGAGAGGAAGAATATGATAGAAAAACTAATAGATAGTTCAATTGCCAGTAATAACTTCCGATCTTTTTCAATGATATTTGATCGAGTCATAGAATATCCGGAATCTGTTGAAATTATATGTCAAAGTATTAATAAGCTTTCTCGTGTTGATTTTTCCGCACTATTTATCAAAAAACTATATGAATATTTTAAAAATTGTTCCAAGAGTTTAAAAATCAATCAATTAGCTGTTTCAAAATCAGTTTTTGAGTTGATTGGTGTTCTTTTTCCATCATCATCTAACAAAATTGATGCAAATACATTTTCATTAGTAAGAACTTCATCTCTTTTCATTGCCGAATTTGCACAAGAGTTTATTTCTGGAATTAGCACTCTCCCTGCGAATAATTACCAAATTGCGTTTCTAGTTTTTCTTGTTGCTTTCTCGAATAATTCTGACATGGTCAGCATTCTTAAGCCTATTTTCAAGCAGAAAATTGGAATCAATATCATATCTCTTTCAATTATGCAGCTTGTTGCAAATGGATATCAAGTCGAAACTCAACTTAATCTTAAGAGCATTATTCCCTTGTTTAAATCATTCACAGATTATGATCTTTTGAATATTTCGCTCCCATTGATGTTGAAATGTATTACTACACTTACAAACTCATCTAATGTCAAAGAAGTTGTTCCACTCGTATCATTCTTATCCAAAAAACTTAAAAAGGATTCTGATATTTTAAGAGTTATTACAGATTTCTTTTCTTTTGCAATTGAAATCCCAGAATCTCGTTCTTTTTTGAAACCAATATCAGATGAGTTATTATCAACATATCTACAATTATTGGAATCATATACTTGTATTTGTGCTAATGGTTATTCAATATCATTAACTTCTAATGAATGGATACTGAATTTCATTACTAAAACTTCTGAAAAGTTGACAATTTCGATAATTGATTCATTTTTAATGTCAAAAGTTGCAGTATACACAATGGGCGTTATTTCTTGTTTGTATCATTTAATTGATATTAACAATAATCAATTTTTCATTTTGTCTGATATTTCTACAATAATCAATGAACTCAGTTTGTCATGTGGTTCTGAAGGGAAACTTTTTGAAAGTTTTTTGATTCTATGTTATAAATGCTCTTATGAGCTTCAAACAATTGTATGCCTTCAATTTTTGCTCAAGGGTCTTCAAAAAGGCTCTGAATTAGCATCAAAACTATTATTAGAAGGGAAAATCCCATTTGATTTTGTTTTCCCTGAGTTGGTTAAATCTTTTCATACATCAGAAAAGTGTGGGCTATTTGTTTCAACAATTACATCATTAATACAATCAAACATTAAATTTGTTTCCGAAGCACCAAACATAGTTGATAATGATACAATTCAGTTTTCTGATTCAAATTTTGATTCTATCCCTGATTTTGGGACTGTGTTATCGCCTCAAAATGATCCCATAATTCTTAGTGCTCCGACTCCTGCAATAACCTTGTTTTGTAATATTATATCCAACATCGATTCTAATCCGGATTTTTTCTCACTTCTTCCTCTAGCAGCTTCTTCGATATCTCAAGATTTTGCAAATGATCTTGTATCATCTTACTCTTCTCAAAAAAGAACCAAAGCAAATTTGGAACTTATTGCATCATATTCAATAGCTCTTCGAACACTGGATTTACCAACATTATATACTATAGCACAGACTTTTTTATTAATGTGTCCTGGTCAAGCTATGCTATTTCTGGCCGTATCTCTTCAAAGGCTGCCACGGGATATTATTTTAGATTCTCTTCAAAAAGCTAGTATTTATGCTTCTTCAAATCCAGATATCTTCGGGAAAATGATTGCTTTAGTTTCCCATTCTCATCCAGATCTTGCATTAACATTTACTGAGTCATTTATTTCTACAACCCTTCCGAAACTGAAAGTTTTTTATTTTTTCCGGTCCATAGAATCAGAGGAGCCGGTTTTAATAGCAATATTTAGGTTGATTGGTTATTGTTCGATATTTATTGATGAGGGATTCTTTGCAAATGATTTTTTATTATTTAGCACAAAAATATTAAACAAGCATTTGACGCATCAATCAAAATCAATAGATCTTTACCTCTCAGCTTTATTTGCAATACGAAAACTCTCATTTAGGTTATCTCAATACCAAGATCATCATCCAGATCACATTTTTCCTTTTAAAGATTTTTTAGTTCAATATGTGTGTAGCTACTATATTGATGTAGGGGGGAGCCTTTTTTCAGGGGATAATACCAAGTATTTATCCATTATTACTCCAATTCTTACAACATTATCTTTGTTGTTACCTCTCAAACCTATAAGAATTTCTGATAAACATGAAAGATCAATAGAGTTAACATCTGTAATTCTTCAGCAATTTTCTGGTGTTGATTTGAATCTAATCCTAAAATCAGCCACTTTGTTCTACAATATTCTTGTACAAACATTTAATAATTTATACGTTTTTACAAGTATTATTACCCCATTATTTCAATCATTACTCACACATTCTAATTGGAAAGAAATTTGCATTCTTTTGCATTCGATTTGCAAACAATGGGAAAAAATTAAAGTATCACAAGGAAGTAGCTATCTTTCTCAAGTCATTTCTCATATTTCATCATATTTTGTTTCAATACTTCCATTAGTGATGGGTGAGATAAGTGCTCAGGCATATGAAATAGTTTATTCTTTAATTGCATTTCACTGTGCAATTAGGAATCAGATTCTTTCTCTACCACGATCTATAAGGCCTTCTTTAATTGATTTCCGCAATCTATCCAATACAGAGATCATGAATTCTGTGTGTTCATCTGTATCTAAGCATTTACTTACATCTCAAATTTTCGAAATTATAAATGAAACGATAAAATGCTTAGGAGAAGGAAGAATTAGGCAAGAACATAAGTATGGAGCTGTAAATACTATATACTTTTTGTACAGAGACCGTGGTAGCGAAGAGTTTAGATATGACACAAATATTATTTTACAGATTGCCCGTTCATCAAAAGTTGAAACAGAAAACATTAATAATGTTTTGATGGAAATTATTGGTTTGATAGCAACAATGAGGCTTTATTCTATCGTTTCAACAATTCTATCTCACAAAGAAGAGTTTTCTGATGATTTTATGATGGCTATTATCCAAAAAGTAACAAATGATGAGAAGATAACCAGCCTTTTATTGTCATCTGTGTCTGATATGATTGCTGATGAAGTTTCTGACAATAATAATTGGTTTATTAATATTGTTCTTCCATTCTTAGGACCAGCAATGAAGACTGCAGATAATGATTCATGGGTAAAACTATTCATGAGTGTCCTTAAGCAGAAATATGGTGTTAATTCCCCATTGTTTAAGGTTCTATTCTATGGATTTGATTCTGACAACCTTTATGAGTATGCCAAATATCTTAACTCAGAAAGACCTTTAGCATTTACATTAATCCTTAATCAAATTCCATCAGGTTTTATTCCTCATTTTTCCAATTTATGTGTGATTTTTGCTTCAATATCAGAAGAGACATCATTGGCTTTTCTTGAACGGTTTTTTGAAGATATACCAACACAACTCGCAGATCCTACCATTCTTGTATCTCTCGAAATTGCAATTCAATCAATTCCAATTGATTCGTTTTCGATCTATATGGATATAATTATTCAGTTTATTGTTCAAAATATTTGTTTTTATAGAGAATCCACATCTTGTATTCATTTACTTCTCAATTTAATAGATAATGAGCATCAAGTTAGCTTCTTTACCTCTCTTTTTTCGAAACTTTCTTTGGATTTAGAGAATAATATCACAATACTTCAGCAAGTCATTAATGATTTTGAGTTTTCCACAGAACTTTTATGGCCAGTAATCCCACCATTGTTTCTTTTTCAATCAAACAATGATACTTTTCAAGCAGTTACAAACCAAATCAAATTAATTTTAAAGATACTCCCTGATTCAAAAACCACTGAGATATTGGTTTCTGATTGTTTTCAAGATAATTGGTTCTATTTCTTGAAAATGATAATGACTTATATAAAGAATCGGAATAGTATTGATATGTGTTTGTCAGCAGCTATCAATCTATGCTCAAAGATTAAAATAGGGATTGATACTTCATTAATAGAATTGATCTCACACTATGAATTAATATCTTTTGAAGATGCTGAGATATTAATATCTCTTCTCAGTAAATGTTAGATTATAGTAATTTTCAGAATGCAAGATACAAATATAGAACTTAATGCCAAATACTTAGAATGCTTAGAATCAAGAAACTTTATTGAAGCTGGCGAGATCATGAAAGAGATAAAGAGCATAGAAGAAAAACAAAATGATAGTTATATTAATCAGATAATAATGGAATATGAGAAAGAGACGAGCTCTATAAATGAGGATTATAAAGATTCTGTTATGTCAATTAAAGAAAAATATGGGAATGAAGAACTACGAATTAGGACAAAAATAAGTGATTTATTTCACAATACACAGATTTCTCATGTCAATCGGTTGATTGAGTTTGAAAAGGATTTTTTAGCCAGATACTGCAGCATTCTTGAGAGTCCAAATCCGATTTGTGAAGAAATTTCTGTAAGAGCAAAACATCAGGCTCATCTTGGTTTTTTTAATGATGCTGAACGGCTTGCAGATCAGGCTAAAGCAACAGAAGCTGAAACTCGTATGAAAAACCGCTTTGATATAACCAATGAGTTTCTTCTTTGCAGAGAGCAAGTAATTATGCATCAAAAAGAAGAGATTCAAGCCATTTCCTCCAAATTGGAGCGTTCATTGTATAACATTGAAACAAAGATGAATAATGAATTGGATGGTGCGTTATCGAGTGCATATCGTGAGATCGAATCCAAATTCGAGTATTTTCGAAAAAAGATATTCAAAGAGCAGGCTTTAATCAAAAATAGGGAAAAATACATTAAAACATTGAAAAAAACACACGAAGAATCGAAACGGAGAATAGTTTTTAGGTAATTACTTCTTTTTTTTCATTGCCCTCTCAATTGCGTATTTTGCCGCTTTATATCCACCAATATTCGCAACTTTCTTAAATCCCATTGCTTTAAGTGTCGTTTTTGCAGCCCCTGACCTTGCTCCACTCCTGCAATACACATTTATTGGGGCATTTTTATCCATAACATGCTTTTCAATGATGTTTTTTATCACTTGAAGTGGTATATTCATTGCATTCTCGAGATGGCCGCTATCATACTCTTCCTTGGAGCGAACATCAATTGTAATCCCATCTGAATACGCCCTGTCAAATCCAGACACTCTATCACGAAGCAAAGACATCCCGTATACAGCTAAAAGAGTCACAGCAGCAACAACCAATGCAATTCGAGCCTGCGGGTATTTAAACAAATTCTTTGTTTTTCTCATGACAAATGATCTAAAAATAATAAATGAAACCAATAAGAACGATTTTGCTAGGCAATTCTGGTGTTGGGAAGACGTGTATTATTAGACGAGCAGCTCATGGAATCTTTGAAGATGTTTTGAGCCCAACGATCGGTGCTGCTCACGCGACTATTAGCCGAATAGTGAATAATAAAGAGCTAGTGTTTAATATCTGGGATACAGCAGGACAAGAAAAGTACCGCAGCATTGTTCCGATATATTTCACAGGCGCCTCAATTGTGCTGTTCGTGTTTGACGTCACAAACAAAGACTCATTCAAAGAACTCTCAATGTTTTACGAAATGCTGATGGAAAACCTGAAAACCCCAGTATTCACTGTTCTCATTGGAAATAAGATAGATTTAATCAGTGAGAGAGTCATATTTCATGATGAAGCAATTAGTTTTGCTAACCATGTTAAAGCGAAATTCTTCATAGAGACATCTGCCAAGACAGGTGAGAATGTGCAAGAGATTTTTGACAAAATTATTATAGATCCTTATATGTCAGAGTTCATTGAGCCTGATATAACATCCCCAATGGCACAAATTGCACCCGCGAAATCGGAGTCTAAGTGTTGCTAAATAAACCATCGTTTATTTTTTATACATAATGTTAATAGGGACATACAGGCTATTTCGAGTCATTGGAAACGGGTCTTTTTCGACTGTTAAGTTAGGGTACAACATATTCACACAAGCACCTGTTGCGGTGAAGATAATCAACAAATCGCCAAATATTAATAATAACGATTTGAATTGGATGTTTTTAGAGGTTGAAGTCATGCGCAGTTTGGACCATCCAGCAATTGTGAAACTTATCGATTTTATTGAAGATGATTTCGCTTATTATATTGTAATGGAGTATTGTGGTGGCGGAGAACTCTTTGATTTCATCATAGCAAGAAATAGAGTTGAAGAACCACTAGCCAAGAGGTTATTTAAACAAATAGTTCTCGCTGTTTCTCATATCCACATGAAGAATATTGTACATCGAGATTTGAAACCAGAGAATCTTCTGCTTACTGAAACAAACAATGTTAAATTAATTGATTTCGGATTATGCTCGAATATGGCGAATGAAGCTCTGACAAACCGATGTGGGTCTGCATGTTATATTGCCCCGGAAGCATTAACAAGCACATCTTACTTTGGAAAACCAGCCGATATATGGGCTCTTGGTGTTATTCTATATGCATTAGTTGATGGATCGTTGCCTTGGCATTATGAGGATCCTGAAAAAATGTATAACCAAATTGTAACTGGTGATTTTGCCCCTCCAAAAGCTTTATCTGAAGAATGTTTGAATTTAATCAGATCTATTTTGAATCCAGATCCATTAGGAAGGATTTCTATTGAGGAGATTTTGGTTCATCCTTGGTTGAATGGTGTTGGTAATGTGTTTCATGTTCCTAAACCGGTGCAAAAGAAACCAGAACCCCGTTTATCTCTTTCAATGGGAGGATTTTCCTTTTCTAATTTATTGCAGAGTAATCAAATACAACAACAAGAACCAACAAATACTTTAGAAACAATATATGAAGATGAAGGACCTGCTCCTCGGCACTCACCTCTACCAAAACCATCCCTCACAGCCAGAAAACAAAAGCCTGTTCAACCAAGGTCAATATCTTTAAATACGAATGCAATGAGTGAAGCGGAATCAGATGATGGAACCAATACCCATAGAGGACCAATTCTTTCTCAAACTATTAGCCATAGAGATCCAAATGGAGTTGCTCTAAAATTGGAAAATGTGTTACTATCAATGGGTATTTCATATCGGAAACCTTCAGCACTTGAATTTTCGCTAGTGATGAGTGATATTCATATAAATGCAGAAGTATGTAAGCTATATGGTTTTAGGAATGTTTATGTTATTTCTTTTAAAAGAATTGATGGCGATAGTTGGAACTATGCACAGTTTGTTTCTTCAATTCTCAACAAGCTTAAATAGGACTAAATGTGATACTTAAAATTTTTTACTATTCATCGTTTTCTGGAAATTGTTTAAACTCTTCTTCTTCTTCATCGCTTCCTAAAGTTTCTTCTTTTTCATTTAGAATTGGATTGTTGTCTTCCTTTTTCTCAATACTCTTTAATTGTAATTCATATATGGTGTATAAAACAACGCCAACCATTGAAATTGAGAGTCCAATAACTTTCTTGATTAACATTGTTACTGTTTCTTGTGGATTTCTAAACATTACCAAACCAAATACAAATATTAAAATGGTTTTCACATGCCCAACAACTTGAAATGTGATTGCGGACGTCTTTCCAATTAAACCAAATGCACATGCATTGCATCCAACTGCAAAAAATCCAGTGATTACAATTAACAGAATAATAATAGGTTTGAAAGTGTAAGTAAAAATGTTAGACTTTCCGTATGTCTCGAATGAAAAACCAGATATTAGTGCTAGGAAAAACTGAGGAAATGCTGTAGCATGTTGGAGTGCTGGTCCATTAATTGCGTACTTGTCTTGAATAGTCTTTGTATATATCTGAGTAAGTGATACTGTAGGTATGGCTACAAGTGCAATTATTGTGCCTAATGCGTTGAATGTAACATCATTAACAGTAAACATAGCAATACCTATTAACAAAAATACCAAAGAAAACAAAATTTTCCCTGGAATAGCTTGGTGCTCAACGAAAAATTTATATAATACCATAAAAGGTATACAGCAAAGCTTGGATAGTTGATAAAAGCCAACAGAATTGAATAATAAATTTAAATTCTGGAAAATCACAGCTGCTATTCCTAAACCACTGACTAACCATCTATCATACGTAGATATTGTGGTAGCTCTCTCAATAAACCGAAAACGGCACAAAATTTCTAAAAATAGCCATGTCATGAAGAAATGAAAAGATGTAAGGAAAATTGGGCAATCAAATCCAAATCCATTCATTAAATGCTTGTTCAACATAATAATTGACGTAGAAAAGGCTATGCTACCTAAAACCCAGCCCAAAGTCACAAAGTTCATTTATAGGATGGTTGTATGGGAAAAAAAGTCGTGTTGACAAGAACGATAAAAATCTGTTCAAATTTGAAAAATGCGTTTTTCATCATTATCACTTTGCTAAATATACTTATTGATTTATGGTTATATTATCTATATGCATATTAGTAATGTCTATGTCTTGTTAAAAAAAGATTCACTCAAAACATTCAAAATTTGGTAGATATTGGATTTTTATTCTTCAAATTGAAACAGTGATTTCTCCATAAAAATTAATTAAAAACTTAATATGTGATTTAAATTATGTATATTATGGCACAATACAATAAAATAGAAATAAAAATAATGTTTTAATCCAAAAATAGGATTGAAATTGTTACCTCTTTAGTATCTGGCAAAAATTATCTTTATTATGATCATTCTCAATCGTTATATTTGAATTTTATGAAAACATCTTCAGTTTAAGCATTTGTTGTGATTTATACTAAGGTTTTCTACCATTCATTAATGAAATGTAATTCCTTTAGACAAGGAATTCAATTAGTTCAGTAGGAAAACCCCATTAGCATTTTGTTATCCTATATTTAGATTAAAAAAATTCCAAAAAAATGTTTACCAACCATAGTAGTAGTTATAGTACCACCAATTGTAGTAGTATTGCCAGTAGTAAAAACTAGAAGGACATCCGCAATATGGGCAAAAATCTTCACTATCTTGTTCTGATTTTTTCTCAGGGCATTTTTTGGCGCACTCATTCTGTTTCATATTATAGTGGAACTTCCTCTCGTCCACCGAATTAGCTCGCTTCAGTTCTTTGGAATAATCAGAGCATTTCTGATTCAAGTGTTTCCTAAATTTTGCATTATCGCACCTTTCTTTATCTTTTTGCGCCAAATCATAATATGGCTGCCTTTCAGATTCATTCATTTTTGTCCACTGATCATATAATTGTTTACAAAGTCCTTTTCGTTCTATTTCTGGATTTCCTTGAATAATATCGTTTCCAGTTAAATCAGAGTAAAAGCCAAAAGCGCTTCGAGGACCCTCAGCACAATTCATGTGCAAATCACCAAAAAACTGATTTGACCACTTATCAAAATTTACGACATTTATTAGAACTCCTCTTTGATCTGGAACACTGATATAGGCACTAGTATAATAATGATAAGGATTGCTACAATCCCCATAGTCATATTTTTGAATCCGGAAACTCTAAGGTAGAAAGTTGATGGAAAAACAAAGGCGAGGAACACAAAGCATATGTCTCCTAGTAGGCCAAAGTAGGAGACTGTTGATTCTGGCATTGATGATATGAATGTGTTGAATGCAATAACAATTACTCCACTTATTATTCTGCTTGGAATGGATTTCACGCTTTTTTCGTATATCAAATCGCACTGTTGGAATGCTAGATAATATGAAAATGCTGTGTTTCCAAAAACATTTGAGACAGCCATTCCGATTTTTGCAAGGTCGATAAACATGTTACTGGCTGGGAAGTATTCGATAATTGTTTCTTTCGAAAAATCATTGAACAAAACATACCCGCAAAAACCAGTTAAAAAGTTAAGAAGACCTGTGATGAGAGTAGTCAACCATACAAGTTTTTTAACTCGGGATTCTGTAGCATTCTCGAGTCTTTGAGAAAAAACACTTATAAATGGGTGGATAAAAAAGGCAGTATTAAATAAGCCAAACGAGCTGAGGAAAGCTTTATGATCTGGGTTCCAGTAGACTAGTTTATGAGTGGGATCAAAACCATCTCTAAAAACTTTGACCACAAAATGGTATCCAACAAAAGAGCAAGAATATATAAGCAAAAAATTGGATATGTTGGAAATCAATAGGAGATCAAACATTGATTCTTTCAAAATAAAAGGGATCACTGTAACTAAAGATATTACAATGGTTATTACATACTTAGAAGCAGAGAGAGAAAAGTCAGTCTTGAAAGCAATTTTAGAGAAACTACTAAAACTCTCATAAAATTGAACAGTGCATAAAGAACTAATTGAATAATATGCGAAAATGATCATCAAAGATGGTATTATTATAGTTTTCGCACCATAACAGAGTTTCCAAATCAAACTGTAGGAATAAGATGTGGAATACAACCATGTTTTAACAAATAAATGAAATGAAATATTTGTCACGAAAAAAACAAATAAACAAATACAAGCGTTGAATATAATACCGCTTTTAAAACCTGCATGCATTGAATAAGGATCATTTGTAATTGCAACCTTGAGCAATAATGAAATAATCGAAATCATTGGAAATGTCTTTTGGCTGCCATCATTTTTAAACAACAATCTGTCATCAGATTGTCGAGAATCTAAAAGAGCATCAATCACCAGTTTGTCCCCGCCAATCATTATAATTATTTCTCTCACAACTTTTTCGATAGTTTCTAAGAAAATTGTGCTCCGTTTTTATTATTATTGAAATGAGTAAATTGTAAAATAACGATTTATATACGTTTATAAATGTCGAAGGAATGGGGTCCCAGCAATACTACGGAGTTTGTTGAGGAGAACAAACGGAAAAATATGAGTTCCAATATATTTGGTGGTGGCGATAGTTCTCCATCTCGCCCTCCCGTGAACAGGGTTAATGAAAACGAAAGGAATAATCCATATCAGAATAAGGCACCACAGGTTTATCGTCCCCCAATGTCCGGAGCTCTTGTTCCATCATCGGGTAATAATATGATGAACACTGTTCTTCCAAGTTTGTCCACTTTGCCGGAAATTAGAATAGAATCACCCAAATCAACAGAAAATTTCGATCTTGGACTGAAACCAAGGGCTCCACTAAATCCTCAATCACAAAAAAGGCTCACTTTTCAGCCAAGCAATCAAATGAAAGCACTTAGGGACAACCTTGCTCAAGATTTGTCGAGCTTTTCGAATCGAATGCAAAAACTCTCAGTTGCTCAGCCTATTCAGCTCAACACGGTTGATTTTAAACACGATAACCCACCACAAAGTATTGGGATGGATTTTCAGATAAAGCCCTTTAATGTTGAAAAAGGAAAGTACAAAACTGAAACATTTGAATCATCACCTGGTTTTAGCACACATTCAGAGTTTATCCTCCCTGATGGATCTCAGTACATGTAGAATCACTCATTAACATATATATTAGAATCATCTATTGTTAAAAAATTTGAATTTTTTTTCTTAGTTGTTAAACATAAAATGAGAATTGGAATAGTAAAAACAGTGAATGGGATAGCAATCATCAATAATAAATACACAAATTCCTTTTTGGGAGGAGAAAGAATGTGTTTTTCATTTTTTTCTTGGTAGGGGAGAGTCAATGTTGCATTTATTGCTGCAGATGGAGTCGGAGAAAAAGGACTTATATGGCAAAAATCGAAATATGGGTGAGATATTGAAATGGTTGAAGTTTTTGTGACTAAAACAACATTCTTAGTGATAACAACAAACAAAGAGCTTTTCTTAATATCTACTACACAATTAACCAATGTAACACTAGAGTTAAACAAATCAAACCCACCAGAGCACTTTATAAGCGTAGAATTTCGAATAATACATTGTGATTGCTCACAGTGAAAAATGTTACCATTTGGATGACTTAGAATACTGTCAACAAAGTTTGAGCAAAAGAAATCTACATTCGATTCATCGATGAGAGAGAACACCCAATATGATTTAACCTTAAAATGAGTTGAAAAGCTGATTTTCACATTAGAATTTCGAAATGCTATGTGACCAACTTCCAATTCACCCTTATCATTATACGAAAAATTAAGATAATTGCATGTAGAAAAGCTATTTGCATAATAAATAATCCCATCTGGGTCGCTCATTGGGTTATTGGGGCACATTAGAGCCGAAGAAAGATTCTGTTGAGCATTTGGACACATGATAAACCCAAATGATGCGTCTCCTTGAGAACTGCATCCAATTCCACATAATCTATTTGCTATTAACTCTTTCCCAGCAAAATAGAATCCGCCACCATGAAATTTCCCTGTAACAACACATACAAAAAAAGAACACTCATCAAAACCCATCTTTGCATTTTCTTTAGACATATATACAGCTCCTCCATGATTATTAGTGGTCAATATTCGATAAAAAAATGTATTTCGAAAACAATAATTCTCAGTACCACTTTTATCCCATCTAAACTCAATTGTTCCATATTCCTTTTCGCAATTAGCAAATTCTTTCTCTTCCAATCCTTTAACAAATGAAAGGAAAATGAAAAATACTTCTATCATTTACCAAAAATTGAAATGAAATATCAAAGATAATTACCCATATCATCTACTCTTCCATGAAATCTTTAATATTTCTTTCTAAAATCAAATTCTAGATTTTATTTTACAAAATGTGACAGAGCCAATATGATAACAACAAGATCTTGGAAAGAGCTTAATGAAGTTTCTCCAATTCTATCGAGCGAAACCATTGATTTATTGGAAAAGCTGGGTTATCCAACCATGACTCCTGTTCAAGAGGCTGTTATACCATATTTTTTGAAATCAAGGGATGTTGCAGTTGAAGCCGTTACTGGATCGGGAAAAACATTGGCGTATTTAATTCCCGCTCTTGAAACAATCTTGAAATTCAAAAGTGGATTAAATGTTCTTGTTTTAGTTCCCACAAGAGAATTAGCTAAACAGGTTTTTGATGTCGCAACGAAGATCGCATCACATATCGATGGATTTATTCCTCAATTTATGATTGGTGGATCACAAGTTGTTGAGGATATTGAACATTATAATAAGATTAAACCTACAATTCTTATTGGTACACCAGGGAAACTGAGAGAACTAATTGATTCGATGAATGACATATTTAAGAAGATTGAATTATTTATAATAGATGAAGCTGATCAGATTCTACAAATGGGGATGGAAGCACATCTCACATCCATTTTCCAGAGCATTCCTCGGCAAAGGAGAACAGGTTTGTTTTCTGCTACAATGACCCCTGCATTACATGATATTATCAAAACAGGTATGAGAAATCCAACGTTTGTTAGGATTAAATCGAGTGATAGCATCACTCCAATTGAGTTAATCAATTTCTATGCAATTGTAGATCCAAGAAAGAAGTTCACACAACTTGTGGAATTTCTCAGGACCAGAGTTGCCGAATCAAAAAGTATAGTATTTGTTCTTAACGGAGCAATAGTAGATTTTTTTGCTGAAACTCTTCGTATTGCACTTGGGTCTGATACAAAAGTATTCCCAATACATGGTAAAATGAAACAAAATGATCGTTCTGCTAACTTAAACTCTTTTAGGGAATGTAAATCTGGTATTTTACTAGCCACTGATGTTGCTGCCAGAGGAATTGATATTCCAGAAATCGAATGGATTATTCAGTTTGATGCTCCTCAAAATCCAAGTATGTTTATTCATAGAGTAGGTAGAACAGCTAGAATTGGAAACAGCGGAAATGCAATTCTTTTCCTCAGAGATCATGAAGATGCCTATGTTGACTTTTTGGGACAAGATCAGATTACCATGCAAGAAATGTCTATTGAGTCTCCTAATGATGGTGATGAAATAATGCAAAAAATAAGGCAAGCAATATCACAAAGTGAGGCTTTATATATTAAATCAATGAAAGCAATGGTTTCTTATGTTCGCTCATATAGTGAACACAAGTTAAAACTGCTGTTACGCTTAAAGCAGCTGGATTTAGTAGCCTTAGGTGATTCTTTTGGTCTTATACGACTTCCTATTATGCCTGAACTTAGAGGAAAACCAGGAGTTGAAGAGTTTAATTCCCAATTTTCAGAGATGGCTGAGCCATATATGAAAAAGAACTTTCAAATAACTGATTTTGGTGGTGTACCAGAGAAGAAACCATCAACCATCGCCAAAAATAAGGACAAAAGTCAAAAGAAGTCTCATGACAACAAGCAAATCAAATCAAAAGGCTTCTACAGAGCTAAATAGAGTATTAGAGGTATTTTTTTTTGATCAATATGGAATCAATAATAGGAAATGCAATAGAAAAGCTTAATCAGGAAGGAAATTACCATGATGGATTTATTCCAGAGGATGTTATTTGGTCATATATTGAAAATCTAGACATTATAAAAGAAATTGGATCACCAAAAAAAGCATATATGGGTTTTTTATCTTCTTTACATACAAATCGAAGTTCATTGGCATTTTTCGAAAGTATTGTCGATGATAGCACAGGAGATATCAAATGGCGACTTAGATCATCAATACAAGATATCTCTGTCTTATCACAAAATGATGATATCAATTCAAGCCAAATAGAGAAGAACTATCAAAAATCCGAAGAGTTGGCAAAAGAATATAGGAAACTTCTGAACGAGATTGCTCAATTGGAGATTGAAAACTCCCAATTATCTGCAACAATAGACAATATGAAGCAAATATCGAATCAAAATTTAATTCAAAGTTTTTCTTTATACGAGAGGCTTCAAGAAATGGTTAAAATTACTAATTCAAGTTTCTCCGATATTGAAAAGCAAATTCTCACAATAGGAACAAAAACCCCAAAAGTTTAAGCCCCTAGTGTGTAAGAATCGAATCCAACTCAACTTTGCATTTTTGTATCAACTCATCATTATGTTTTATCTCTTCTCGAAACTTTTTCTCCTGTTCATCTTTTTGAACCTCCAAGAATCTAATAAGTTTATTCAATTTATGTTCCATATCCTCCTTAAGCTTTGCATTTAGGTCAAAGTTTGCACTCATAAATATGACAAAGAAAAAATGGAGATAAGTTACATTTTATTGGTCGAAACAATTGTTGAAACATATCATTCTAAAATGTGATATATAAAAATTGGTATTTTTTCCACAAAAATAGAAATGAAATTAATTAACATTGATTAGGAAACACCATCAGTGTACATGACAATACCATCTCCATTAATGATAGATAATTATTTATAAGAAAGTTTGATGATATCAATATTTTCTCCACTATACTTTCATTTTTGAGAATACAAATATATCATTCAACCATAATAGAGGCACAATTGGGGATTTTTGGAAAACTGGTTGATTCATTGTGATGTTTCGCTCATTTAGTTTTACAAAAGATAAAGATAAGAAATAATGATGTTCGAAATGGGTTTCATATTCTATCATCTTAAGAAACCATCAAAGTCATCGAAAATACATGTAACATTGTTTTTGAAGAATTCGAACTCAACAATTTCATTTATGGTGATCCTTTCATCTGGAGCCTCAACAAATATTCTAGTTAAAATCTCCTTCAGTGGATCTAATTCGGGGAAAAATGATTGTTCCATCTTCATAAATACTTCAAAATCATGAGATGTTGGGAAACTTGAGATTTTGGGCATCAAAAGCAACAAAATGCAAAGACCAAAAGCATAGATATCTGCTGCCATAGTAAGAGGAGTTCTATGATCCATTTCTGGTGGATTATACTGTTCAGTTCCATAGCAGAACACGTTCTCTGATTCATATGAATTTGTATCGACCGATTGTTCAAAACCAATGATCATTACTCTAACACTATCCCCCCTATTCTTTAAGATAATACTCTTTGGTTGAATATTCATATGAATAATACCCATTTGATGTATATCTCGAATTCCAAGTGCAATTTGATAAATAATGCTTAACAAATAATTACTATCATATCCCTTTCGATTAGAGCAGTTAACTAAGAAAAATAAACTATAATCCATAAATTCTGCATATTTATCAATTAATCCCATTTTACCGTTAAGTTTTCCAATTCCAAGAGGCTTAATTACAAAAGGAGAATGAATATGGTAAACCAAATCAATCTGATTTACAGAAGACTCAAAGTTATAAAAAGCAACAAGATTCGTTTGACAATATCCAAAATATGTCATTAGAGAATGACAATACCTAAAATTGTCAGGATCCAATTCTATCCATTCCATTATTCTCTTTGATAATCCTATATATGCTGTAAGTGATAATTAGAAATGTGACAATTAATATGATTTCAAAGTTTTATTTTTTGGTAACAATTTTTTTGGCTGCCACTTTGATTCTAAGATCCTTAATCTTTTGAATCAGATCGCTTTCGATATCAAATGACTGCTGTCTCTTCTCATCAATGGCTTCATATTTGTTTTGTTCTCTTTGGCGTGAAAGGGATAAAACCCTACCTAATTCTCTTTTGAATGATTCTAATTTTTCTTGATTGATCAGAATGGATTCTTTTGTGTCTTGGATTCTCTTTCGAATTGTGGATTCATTTATATTATCATTGATCCTCGATGAAGCAGATTTCTTCAACAAGTCATCAATGTTGTCTTTTGTATTGGTATAATGGTTTTTGATGTCATCTATGGAATACTTTTCAACTATTGGTTTCAATCTTTGATATCTTTTCGTCAAAACAGAGATATTTCTTTCATATTCAGCATTCTCTTCGATTTGATCCCTTATTAACACTTCAGTGCTTTGTATTTCGTTTGAAATGGAGCTTTGCTCATTCTCCCATCCAATAAACTTCATAGTATTTTTTACATCTGCTGAATACTGTTCATTCATTGATGATTGGTTTTCTATTAAACTATTTGTCGTGTTTTCAAGTTCAACTATCCTCGCTTTTTCACTTTCGATTTGCTTTATTGTCTCTTCGATTTGCTTTCTTAACGAAGCAGGATTATTTTTATGCATACTAAGAGCTTCTTTTCTCATTGTTAGACCAGTGAAAGCATTTTCTGCATCATTAATTGCACGAGATAGCATTTGCATCTTATTTTCTATGTCTTTTGATTGATACTCAAATGCTTCAATATCATCCTTTAATTCTTTTTGCTTTCTTTTCTCAGCCTGATAAGCAATCTTAATTCTTTCATTCTCGATCTCAATTTCCATATTGGAAGAGATAATTCCTGATATCTCATCTTCAATTGCTTTGTTAGCTGCATAATTTCTATCATACTCATCTCTTAGGCTTATTATATCATTTTTCATTTTGGATATAATATCTTTGTGCTCTTCATTCAACTGTATTTCTTCAGGTAAAAACCCTGCTTGAACAGAACCAGAAAGGGTATTCAATTTCACTGTCCTATTTACAATCCTAGATTCGGAGACAGTGGACGTAGCATGATTAATTTTTTGGAGCAACTCTGCATTTTTTGCCTGATATTGTTCAATCTCTTCTTGATCGCTGTCTAATTCCAAAATTATGTTTTCAAGTTCCTCTTCTTTGTTTATAACTTCTTCTTCTAGTTGTGTCACTGAAGCATCACTGATTTTTTCAAGATTTGTTTCCATTTAATTATTTTAAACGGATTTGAGGTTTTACTATCCAGGTGATGATGAAGACAATATTGTGTCAATACCAACTGATGAAGCAAAGACCCTTTTTGCAGCATAATAAACAATAAATGGACATGCAGTTGCGCCAGCTGCGCCACCTATTACAACACCAGCTGATCCCCAGGCACTGGTTTTTACCTCTTCTGTCACATTGGGTGATGGATAAAATGACTCTTGAATCAAAGATTCCATTGGTGTTTGATCTGGAATTGGTGATTCCATTGGTGTCTGATCAGGAATTAAAGATTCCATAGGTGTTTGATCTGGAATTAGTGATTCCATTGCTGTTTGATCTGGAATTGGTGATTTCATTGGTGTCTGATCTGGAATTAAAGATTCAATAGGTGTTTGATCTGGAATTAGTGATTCCATTGCTGTTTGATCTGGAATTAGTGATTCCATTGGTGTTTGATCTGGAATTGGTGATTCCATTGGTGTCTGATCAGGAATTAAAGATCCCATAGGTGTTTGATCTGGAATTAGTGATTCCATTGCTGTTTGATCTGGAATTAGTGATTCCATTGGTGTTTGATCTGGAATTAGTGTTTCCATTGGTGTTTGATCTGGAATTAGTGTTTCCATTGGTGTCTGATCTGGAATTAGTGATTCAATAGGTGTTTGATCTGGAATTGGTGATTCAATAGGTGTTTGATCTGGAATTAGTGTTTCCATTGGCGTTTGATCTGGAATTAGTGATTCCATTGGTGTCTGATCTGGAATTAAAGATTCCATTGGTGTCTGATCTGGAATTAGTGATTCCATTGGTGTCTGATCTGGAATTAAAGATTCCATTGGTGTCTGATCTGGAATTAGTGATTCCATTGGTGTCTGTTCTGGAATTGGTGTATTAAGTTCTTCAGTTTGGCATAAGAATGTTGAGAGTATTTGATGAGGAACACTAACTTGAACAACTGTTGCACCAATCAATACATCAGAAATATTCTGATCTGATCCAATATGACAATTATTCAATTGAACTAATGGTATACCGAAGAAAAGCCCACGAAGGTTATTTCCATTATCAATGAAGTTACTCTCTTCCACGACCAATGAATTACCAATGAAAACTGTTGAAAGGGGAGAAGTCACTGTGTTATTAATGAATGAGCATTGAAAAACAAATCCAGATGTTCCAAAATCAGCACATCTTGACCCAAGAGCTACATTATGGCAAATAAAGCTAAAATTCCATCTAGGAGCTCCAGTAACTTTAAAACATGTATTCAGTTCACATAAATTTCTGGTTATATTGTTGCAAGAAAACTTTGGTTGGGTGCAAGTAATCATAAAAGTTGCCTCTGAACCGGCTAACCCATTCCCACAATAATGAACTGAGCTGGTCAAAACAGCATTGAGATCGCTACCAGATGAAATATGTGAGAACTGGCCGAAGACATTAGAAAAACATCTCCAAGCGCATACTTTTTCCATGACTATCCGACCTCCGCTATTAGAATTAAACAACAAACCACCTCCCTTTGTTGCTGACGAACAATTGAAGAAACTTGTATCACTTATTAGAGCATGGAGATTGTTTTGGCTAAGCGTTACAGGGGTCGCAGAAAATGAAAAAAAGGCAGAATTGGAAATCCATGCCTTGGGAGGGGTTGAATGGCTAATGGATACCGTGTATTGATCATATATGGTTGGAGTACCTTCGAAATAGGATGAATAATCTGACCTAATTCGAAGTAGGTTTGAGATGCTAATCAGGCCAACAAACATTTGTGGCTGACATTATATCAAATTTGAGATAGTTGTTAAGGATTTATATGAATATTTCTATTAAAACTGTGGCTAATAAAAAATTGAATCACCTAACAAGAATTGTGGCGGCAGATTTGAATAAAAAATACTCTACGGATATTCAAAGATTAATACAAAAAAGAAGATGGTTTACAAAATAATAAACACAGGTTGACAATTTTACATATAACCTGGAGGATATGGTTCTGATAGTATTGTTGATAAGTCATGCTTTGAGATATCGATATTGAACTTTTCTCTTTCTTGTGCGCTAAGAATATTCACTTCTTCTTCTATCTTATCCTGTCCTTTCTCGCTAAAGAAATCGGATAAAGCTTCATCAATTTCAGATTTTGTTGACAGGTTCTGTATGTTAATATACGCCCATGGTGGGATGCTCTCTTCTGGATCAAACGAAAGAGCATATGTTTTTGGATCCACATGAGCTATTTCTGCAGTATTTTTCCCTTGTTCTGCCTCTATTAGCTTGATAATCTGCTGCTCACATCTATTAATATCATCTGCTACAGTACCAATGATTAAAATAAATGCCTGGTTTTCTATTTCGACTCCATCAGGGCTTTTTGGAGCTGTACGAAGAGATATTCTAACTTTGTTATTTTGTTCGAGCGAGGCAAGCGTGGTACCCCTTCGACCAACGATTTTTCCAAAGATACTTGATGATTGAACAGTAATCTTCTTAACAATTTTTGTTGAGGTTAATCTAATAGACAATGGTGCACGAAAAGCAGGGAAAACTCTTTCAATGGCATCAATAACTTGCCTCCTTTCATTTACAAGAGAATCTCTCACCCTAACGTCAATTGGAACAGCAGATTTATTATCATAAAATCCACTATCATTTAGATACACATTTGGCACTTCTTCTTCAAGATGTTCAAGTTTATACTGAACTTCCTCAAATTGGAAACGAAGCAGCAACGAATGAAGAATATCTGGTGATAAATTAGAAGGAAGAATATGAGCAATATTATTCATCACCGTTTTTGGCTCGTTTGGGCCCCATTTGCTTCTCTTATTCCGAGAAACTGATCTAAATCCATTCATCACACAAAAGTGCCAAAACAAGAAAAAGAAAAACAACCTTTATTAATTGGCTTCTCGCTAATTCGGCTTCATATTAATATGATTCACCAAGGATACAAAAAGTTTGTAATCATCATTCATTCCGTTTTGCTTTTTTTCGTGGGATTTTTTATTTGCTGTCTTCATATCATGAGGTTTATCTACAATTTTCGGTATTCTAACAATAATATCACGCGGAAAGAGCTTATCTTGATTCATAATACTGAAGGGTAAAAGGGATAAATAGATGAGCGAAGACAAAGAAAGAGACCCGACTTTATGCGCGTTTTATGAGAAAACTGGGACTTGTGGGAAAGGAGAGTTATGCGGAAGGATTCACCGTACATACCCACTAAGTAGATGCTTACTTTTTCACCATCTTTTTCCTGATCCAACAGTTTTTGCAAAAATGTTGCCTGAAGGAGTATTGAGCATATCAAGTACCGAAAAACAGAGGATGGTTGACGCTTTTTATTTGGATGTGGTTTTAATGGTGAACAGATTTGGTCCTGTTGAAGATGTTGTAATATGTGGCAATAAAAGCGACCATTTGAACGGAAATGTGCTTGTGATGTTCAAAGAGGTTGATGCGGCGTATGCTGCTTTAGCTGCTTTGGATGGCTGTTATTATGCTGGTAGAAAAGTTAAGGTTTCTCTTATTCCCCTTAATAGAATATCTAATAGTATATGCAGAGGAATAGAGAATGGAGAATGTGCGGCACAAGATTCATGCAATTATGTACATCCTTTGAATCCGTCAGATTTTGTCACAAATGAGTGTTTCCCAAGAAGTCTTCGAGTCTATGCAGAACCATTCCGAAAGATGAAAAAACATATGATACCTGATACTCCAACAGATTTGTTGTATGGAAAAACTAGACTAAGGAAAAACCTTAATTAAACAGTATGGATATATCCACAAATTTTACTCCACTTTACAATCGGTTACCGGTTTTTTTCGTTTTTTAACTAAAATGAATCTTCAAGAAGTGCTGCTTGATGGTCTGACTCCATTGGACGGGGAAGAATTTTCCCAAAAACACAAAATTCCAGAGTTATTAACCCATAATCCCTTATCAAATCCCAAAGGGCAACATTTTAATTGCGAGATTTGTTCTCGTGAATCGCATTTACAATGTTCTTTGTGTAAAAGGACTTATTATTGCTGTGCAGAGCATCAGGATATGGATTGGAAGTCGGTTCACTCGAAGATTTGTCCTTATATTGGAGCTTTGAGAGCACCACCTCCAGTTCTATCAACCCAAGAACAAAGATCAAATAGAACAGAGACAGTGATCAAAACCAAGAAGCATGTTTTGACTGTGTGTAAAGCACAAGCATTAAAGCATTTAAACGAGAATAATCCTGAATTAGCACACCCTGCATGTATTCAAGCATTGAGATATGCAGCAGATGTGTTTGGAAAGAATGCAATTGAATTAGTTCCTCCTTATTTGCTACTTACAGAAGCAAATATTGCAGCAAGGCTTTTTGATAAGGCAGAGGAGCATCTATGTCAAGCAAAGTGGATACTTTTGCAGTATCCAAAAGCCGATCCATCCTTGAAGTCACAGCTGTCTCGTAATTTCGGTAAGTTATACTCTTCCAAGGGTCAACACGACAAAGCATTGAAGCATTTCGCATCAGATGTTTATTTTACAGCTCTGCTCAAAGGACCTGATCATATCGAAACATCAGTGGGCTTATATTTAATGGGTAATGTTTTCATTGACAAGCATGATAATAAGAGTGCAGTTGCTCTATTCGATAAAGTGCTCTCTGTTTGGACCCCATTTCTTCAGCAGTGTATTACTCCCGTTTTTACCGGAGGATCTGTCACAACACCGCCAGACTGGACACCTAACAATGCCAAGCTTGCTGCACAGATACTTAAAAAGATTATTGGAGCTCAGACAGATATGCATGGCCCTACACAAATTGCTGTTGCTCAAGCAATATTTGCAAACGGTTTACTTAGCTGTGTTATCGGTGAGTGGAAAGATGCTTTTCGATTACTTGTTCAAGCTAGCCAAATGTTTGAAGTTACAGCCGGTTCAGAGCATACATTGACTAGAGAAAGCCACCGATACTTACAGTTAGCTCAGAAAAAGAAGAAAGAAGAGACTGTTATGATGGGAGATGAAGACGAAGATGGAATATAATAAAGCATGTTGGATCCATTTTGATTTATTCTTTGATACAATTAATCGTTTAGTAAGGAATTTGCTGTGTTTCCTGATAATTCTGTTAGTTTTGGCTTAGAATCAACATTAGATGACTTTTCAGTTATTGGTGGTTCCTGGGCTATGATCTGATTAGAATTTTCATTAAGGGAAACTAATTTGTCAATTACTTTCTCTTCAACTGGTTTCTCCTCAACTGGCTTTGGTTGTTCTATTGGTTTTTCCTCAACTGGTTTTGGTTGTTCTATTGGTTTCTCCTCGACTGGTTTTGGTTGTTCTATTGGCTTCTCCTCAACTGGCTTTGGTTGTTCAATTGGTTTCTCCTCAACTGGTTTTGGTTGTTCTATTGGCTTCTCCTCGACTGGTTTTGGTTGTTCAATTGGCTTCTGCTCAACTGGCTTTGGTTGCTCAATTGGTTTCTCCTCAACTGGTTTTGGTTGTTCAATTGGCTTCTCCTCGACTGGTTTTGGTTGTTCTATTGGCTTCTCCTCGACTGGCTTTGGTTGTTCAATTGGTTTCTCCTCAACTGGTTTTGGTTGTTCAATTGGCTTCTCCTCGACTGGTTTTGGTTGTTCTATTGGTTTCTCCTCAACTGGTTTTGGTTGTTCAATTGGCTTCTCCTCAACTGGCTTTGGTTGTTCAATTGGTTTCTCCTCAACTGGCTTTGGTTGTTCAATTGGTTTCTCCTCGACTGGTTTTGGTTGTTCAATTGGTTTCTGCTCAACTGGTTTTGGTTTTCCTGTACTTTTATCATCTATAGAATTCTTACTATTATTAATGGTTTGGATCTTCGATGATTCTTTTTCCTTGTTTTTTGTTTGATCTTTTTGCTCTGTGGTAGAGATTTGTGTTTCAAAAGTTTTTGCGGGACTATTTTGAGAATTGGTTTGAACAGCATAATTTTGAATTATTTCATCCCTTGGCTTATATCTTGAAAGAACATTAGACTGATTCTTTTGTTGAAATTCTTTCTTTTTCTTAATGATCTCCTTTTGTTTTCTCTCCTCTTCTTCAATATATACAGGATCATTTGGAGCCTGAAGTGGAGGAAGAAGAACTAATTCTCCTCCGTCGGAGGCATGTGCAATCTTGCTGGCTTTGATAAACACAGATCTTGTTAAAGGTTTTGATCTTTCCATACTTTTTTGCCGTAGTACAGCTTTCCTCGTTTCAACAAGAGCCAATTCTTGTGATCTTTCAAGCTCAATGAATTGTATCTCTTTCTCTTTTTCTTGTTGAAGCAAATCAAATTCGGCTTTCTGACTCTCAATCAACTTAGCTTTTGCTATCTTGTATTGGTGAGCCAAATTCTTTTGAGCTTCTTCAGTCTCAACGGCAACCAATTCCTTAATCTGATTATTAACAGCTTCAGCTCTATCATATTCGCCGGATCTGATTAGAGATTTCTCGATCTGCTTTAATTGCAACAGATTAAGAGAAGGCTTTCGGAACTTTTGAGGCTTATTATCTCTCCAATCAGTTTCGAAACGCTCTGTCTCCAATTCGTGTCTTTTTTCAAGTATTTGCCTTCTTTTTTCATATTTTTCAACAACATTTTTCAAATTCATTTGATGCTTGCTCATGATGATCGATGCCGAATTCTCATTCTTTTTAAGTTTTGCCACATAATGGTCTCCTTTTGATGACCTATTCACCATTACATCTTTAACACTGGAACACATCGCTGTAGCTTTTTTCGCACTGGCAAAATCTTCTTTTCCAGCAGAATAAGCTGCAAACTCTCTCAAGTGTACCAAATACTTCCCCAACAGTTCATCACTTGTATTTCGGAAATCAGCATTATCCCATGTCATTTGTCTTAGTTGAATACATTCAGGGTCTTCTAAATAGGATACAACATCTTTATTAGGAGCAGAAGAGCTGGGTCGTTTGTTATTCGGCGTCTTCCTCCAAACAGGAAGGGATTTTCGTGTATCTGGCAAAGTACTACGCATACTATTGTTGGTTTCGCTACTGCTTTCGCTCATACAAAAACGTTGTGAAACGAAATAAATAAGGGTAAAATTACCAGAACACGATTATTTTACATTTGTAAACAAATTAGTACCTTGTTTTGTTACCTTTTTCCCTCTTTTTCATTGTACTCAAAAAGGTTGTAGCGTTAGACAATTCTACGTTTCTTTGATCTTGAGCAGATTCGAGTCTTTTTCTGACTGATTTCAGAATATCAATATCAATTTGGTTGTCAGATATGTTTGAAGATTCATTTTGAGATGACTCATCTATATTATTTGATTGGGGGATTTGATTTGAATAGTAATTTGTCATGCTTCTCATTGAGTTAATTTCGTCGAGGAGGCTTGATAGTTCAGAAAGCTGAGATGCATTGATTCGATACGATCTGTTAGTGAGTTTCTCTTTAATACTATATATATCATTCATTATTGATTCTTCAAAATCCTCATCATTAGGTAAATCTTCTTGTATTTCAGAATATGCTTTAAACTCACTGGTTAACTTTGTTAAGTTTTTTTCTATAATCAAAGACTCTTTTTTCAAAATTCTAATAATGGATTCTAACTCGCCTTTCTTGATATTCAGTTCATTGCATTTATCTTTTAATAGAGGTTCTGCAATTGGTCTTGTCGATTTGATGATATCTAATTCATTCAATTCACGATTCAAAACTTGTGTATATCCACTATAGAGTTTTTTAACCGTCATATTCGCAGTTGGAATCTGTAATTGGGAATAGTTGAATGTTTTTCGAGAATTCGATTCAATGAATTGCTGTGCTTCATGGAAAACATCATAAAACCTATTAAATAATGGCTCAACAAAAGCTGGTGTTGCTTGCGAAGCAATATATTGATTTTTAATCATAATTGCTTCACGAACACTTGAACAAAGGTCATTTATATATGGAACTACAACTGTCTGATACAATGAATCACCTGAAAAACAATCACCAATCAGAGCAACAAATTCATGATATATCGAACGCAGTTGTATTGATAAATAAGCCATCAATTTAGACTCCAGTTCATGAGCTGAGCTCGAATTGCCAATAATTGGTAATGTAGGTAAAGACTTATTATTATCTATTTTAATTGAATCAAATGTACTCCCAATATTCAAATTATTTTCCAATAAGATTGCATTTTGCCTTGGTGCTCTTTTTTTTGGCTTTTTTACGGATAAGGACGAATTCGAATTGGATTTTTCTTCTTTGCGTGGTTTTGCACCAGTAATACCAAATTCCGCGAAAAGCAACTCTTCATCTATGTCACTATCATCATTTCCAGTATTCTTCATTAAAGGACGTTTAAATATTTTTTTTACTTATATAAGATGTTTTTGAGAACTAGAGCATTAATGACTTATATAGTTGGAAAATACTATTAAAGAATTGTGTTTTCGCATTTTTATCACTTGAATCATTTCCTAGACTCTGAGCTGAGAAAGCTTTTAATTTGGTATAGGCTAGTTTTAAGGGGGTGGTCATATCCCAATTCTCAAATTGGGAAATAGCTTGCATAAAATGCTAATGATTTGATCTTTCATTCAAAATAAGACGTTGGATAAAGATTGATTTCGATGATGGAAAAGAAAATCGAAAATCATCAATCATAAAGAAAACAGGACATTTTTTAATAGTGGAATTTATTTCAAAAAAGGAAAATTGTGATGAAAACAATTGATAGATTAAACAGAAAACAATTTTTTTTCGACTTTTATTGACATTTTAAATGGAAGAAGAAGTTGTTTTCGTGTTTGAAGAGGGAAAAAAACTGATTCGAAAGGATTTAATGTTTTGTTCTGCTAGGTTTTGTAGGGATTTTGCGAGAGATGGGAATATTAGATTGGAAAGAACAAGCCGGTCGGATTATTTAGATTTTTTCCTATTTTTGGAAAAAGGGGAAGTTCCACATGACCAGACAAAACAAAAAATTGTTTTTAGTCTTTTAGTCGAATGGGAATTCCATTTTACCCATATAGACAGCTTTCTATGGCGCATTTCGGAGAGCAAAATTCCAATTATGTTTAACCAAAAAGCCTATGAGGTCAACTTTGGTCGTTTTTTGATCCATAGTTCAGTGTTTAGAGATTTATATTTGATCAATCCTTCTAGTGGTCTAGAATTTAGGTTTAATACTAATGAAGATTCTTTCAATGAGTTTTTGGATGTTGTTCATGGAGTTAAATATGTTCATGAGATTGGCAAATCTTATGAAGTTTATAGATTTGTGAGTTTTTTGGTTGTAATTCTCTTTGTCACTTATTCGATATGAAGAAAATGATATTGAAAGACATCATCAATGGATTAGATCTCCCGTTTTTTGAGAGATATTTGAGTGAAAATCTCAAAAAAATTTTGAATGAACCAGAATTTGCTTCTTTACCTCTTCCTATTCTGATTCGACTATTTCAACAAAACAAAGAGGCTTTTTCTTTTTCCGACATTAGATTTTTCTTCGATAACTATTTCCACCTACATCAGACTAGTTTTCAAGTACTATACAACAACATAAATCTCAAAATTCAATCTGCAGAGGAAATTGATGAGTTTGGTCAAGCTATGTCTCCGTATTTACCTGGAATTGGTATTCTTGTCTCCAATTTTCATGAGAAAAAAGCTGCTTTTATAGATGAAATCAACAATTTACAAAGTGAAAATTCAAGGATGAAAGAAGATCAACAGAGAATGGAAGAACTTAATCAGAAAATGAAGCAAAAAGAAGCAGAAGATCAACAAAGAATCGAATTGCTTCATCAACAAATGGAAAAGTTAAGGAATAAGTTTATTGAAGAAGCAAAGAGAAGAGAAGAATTAGTAGGTATTGTAAATGAAAAATGGAAATCTACAAAAGCACCAGATTTCGAAGCAAATATCTTTGAAGCAGCTGCGAAAGGAAAAATTACCAGCCTAATCTATCTTTTGGCAAATGGAACAAATGTGGATGAAAAGTATCAAAAAGATGAATATGATGAATGGGGAGGGATGATGAACTTGACTCCTCTTCATTTTGCTGCTGAAAATGGTCATCTTAGTATTGTTGAATATCTAGTTAATCAAAAAGCTGATATAGATGCAAAAACATCATTTAATGAGACTCCTCTTCATTCAGCAGTTAGAAATGGTCATCTTAGTGTTGTTGAATATCTAGTTAATCAAAAAGCTGATATAAATGCAAAAGATGAATATGATTCAATTCCTCTTCATTTAGCTGCTATTAATGGTCATCTTAGTGTTGTTGAATATCTAGTTAATCAAAAAG
>Ga0074193_1000824_pt1 | contig 45941 bp, 44 predicted proteins | sample EPASupsiteHSE605_FD_64523 | JGI IMG/M metagenome (GOLD analysis project Ga0074193, IMG submission 64523) | Bioremediated contaminated groundwater from EPA Superfund site, New Mexico - Sample HSE6-05 | ecosystem: Environmental > Aquatic > Deep subsurface > Groundwater > Contaminated ...
AATTTTTGCTGTTGAATATCGGGACCGCGCATGTTTCCACCTGTTTGTTAATTATTCCGGATGGTTGAATGATACACGGTGTTGTTTTGCATGTCCCGTTGTTTATGAATTTTTCAACAGCCTGCTAGGGTTTTTTCAAATACAGGATTCCCGGAAGACGGAAAATACACCGATCCAAGAATTGACTACTGAAAAACAGGGAAATAATTGGAGACAGACCCCATTTTCGGGGAAAAACGGAGAAATGGGAGGAGGACGGAGAGAAACAGGAACAGTTTACAATATTCCTTCCAATCCCTTCCTTTCGATAATATCAAACAAACGCTGACTGGAACCGGTCGGTTTCTTCACGCCTCTTTCCCATTTCTGCACGGTGGAGGGGGAAACGTTCACCACGGCGGCAAAGGCTGCCTGGCTGAGATGGGTTTTCTTGCGAAGTTCGACGATCCGGGCCGCAGAATATTCCTTGATGTCAGGAAGGCACAACGAATGAATTTCCCGCATGGTGATTTCATCGACCGCACCGTCTTTGTACAAATCGTCAATGATGCCCGTCAGCGATTTGGCCACCGATTTTTTCATTGTTCACCACTTCTATAAAGGTTCCGGAAGAAACAGGGACAGTTTGTAGAACCTGGCCACGGTTTAAAACAAGCCATACAAATATACTTATAATTATATTGACATCGATATTTAGGTTTCGTAACTTTCAACGATGAAAAGACGATCTGATTTCGAATGGGATCCGGACAAGGATCAGATTAATCAGGAGAAGCACGGTATTTCTTTTGCCTTGGCACAGCTTGCTTTTTTGGATCACCGGCGTGTTATCCTTGAGGATATCGAACACAGCGAGCTTGAAAAACGGTTCTATTGCCTTGGGAAAGTGTCCGGTGGAATTATGACCGTTCGGTTCACTTATCGAGACAACAAAATCAGGATTATAGGAGCCGGATACTGGCGGAGAGGAAAAAAAATCTATGAAACAGAAAATCAAATACACGGATGAACCAATCGGCAAGGTGAAGGTCGTTACCGATTTCCTTCCTTCGCCTGAAGAGCTTGCCTTGAAGGATGAGACTGTCAAGATCACCATCTCGCTGAGCAAGGCGAGCGTTGAGTTCTTCAAAAATGAAGCGAAGAAGCATAACACCCAATATCAGAAAATGATCCGGAGGCTACTGGATGAATATGCCATTCATCATCCGTGACCAATGAACCGATGTACTTTTGATGTACTTTTTCGCTGAAAACTAAGGAATACAAAGGAAGAACAAGGATCGCAACCAATCGAAATAAAAAGAAAAGGCTTGGGGCGGCACGCTATTTACCGGCCTTTCACGTCGGCAACACCGGTTCAAATCCGGTTGGGGACGCCATATAGAAAAAGCCTCCTTGCTCTGAGAGCGAGGAGGCTTTTTTTGTGGATCGAAAAGGAGAGGTGTCCTCCCTCGCGCATGATCTGGCTGGGGTACCGGGCCGGATCGGACGTCTGTTAACACATCCGTTCCTGGGACCAGTCGTTGTGCTCAAATTCGCTGTGGTCGGGCTTGGGCGGCTTGATCTCGGCCATGCGCTGGCGCAGCCAGGTCTGGACCTTGGGGAATTCGGCGGCAAACTCGGCCAAGGCGCGCCCCCGGTGGCTCACCCTGCTCTTCTCTTCCATCGACACCTCGGCAAAGGTCTTGCCGAATTCGGGATAGTAAAACACCGGATCATAACCAAAGCCCGCTTCTCCCCGCCGCTCGGCGAGAATTTCTCCGTCACAGCGGCCTTCCCAAGTCAGGGCCGGGCCGGCCGGGGTAGCCAGCGACAGCACGCAGACGAAATGGGCAGCGCGGTTGGTCTTACCGGCCATCTCCCCCAGCAATTTCTCGCAGTTGTCCCAATCGGTCGCATTTGGCCCGGCATAGCGGGCCGAGTAAACCCCGGGGCGGCCGTCGAGGACATCGACCGCCAGACCGGAATCGTCGGCCAGGCACGGCACCCCCAGCACTTTGGCGTAATGCAGCGATTTCTTGTAGGCATTGTCGTCAAAAGTGGCGCCGTCCTCCACCGCCTCCGGCATCGGCCCGAAATCGGCCAGCGACTTGATCGTCACCGGAAAATCCTTGAGCAGTTCCTTGATTTCTCTCAGTTTGTTTTTATTGCTGGTAGCCAGCACGATGATATTGTCCATGTCTATCCTCCGTGCGCCTTGCCGGAAGGGCACCGGCGCCTGCTTGAAAAAAATGAGCGAATCGATGCAGAGCACACAATCGGTCATCGCCGAAACCCGGGCCAGACCAATGATGCCGGACGCAGATCGCAGACCTACCGAACGCCCCGGTTCCGCTTGCGCAACTGTTTGTCGTAGCGCTCCTGTTCGCTGAAGATGCAGCCACAGTAGGGTTGCCGGTACAGCCCCATGCGGATCGCCTCATCGATTCCTTCCTGCCAGCCGAGGCGGAAATCCTCGTACTGCAACCCGATGCCCTGCTCCCTGGCCAGTTGTTCACATTGGTCGATGAGCAACCGATGGTTCTGGTACTTCGAATAAAACAGGGTTGTGGAAAAGGCATCAAACCCGCCGGCAACCGCCGTTTCCACAGTCCGCGCCAGACGCATGGCGTAACAGCGGGGGCAGCGTTCCTCCTCATGAAACACCACCTGGTGCAGGTAGTCAACGAGGCCGTAGTGATCGTCGATGGTCATCGGACAGCCGGTCGCCCCGGCCAACTGGCGGACCGCGTCGAGACGGCGGCGGAATTCCTGGTACGGGTGGATGTTGGGGTTGTAAAAGAACCCGGTCACCTCATGGCCCTGCGCCCGGAGCCTCTGCAGCGGGTACACCGCGCAGGGACCGCAGCAGACATGGAGCAGAATCCGCATCACTTGACCTTGAAATGCTTGGGCTCGATCCCGTAGCAGTGAATCTTGTAGTTAATGATCCGCAGGCTGGTGTCCAGGCTTTTGGCCGCCTTGGTCTGGTTGCCGTTGTTTTTCTTCAGCGCCTCAATAATAAGCTCGCGTTCGAAATGTTCAACCGCCGAGGCCAAGGACAGCGGTTTATCGGAATGGACGCTGTCCGAACTCTGCAAGGAGGGCGGCAGGTGGATGGATTTGATCGCCGGACCGTCGCAGATCAGCACCGCCCGCTCCATGCAATTCTGCAGCTCGCGAACATTGCCCGGCCAATGGTACTGCACCAGGAGATCGATCGCCGGTGTCGAGATCCGGCTGATCTCCTTGTTGTTTTCCCGGGCGTACTTTTCGAGGAAATACTCGGCCAACAGCAGGATGTCGGTCCGCCGTTCCCGCAGCGGCGGCAGATAGACCGGGAAGACGTTGAGCCGGTAATACAAATCCTCGCGGAAGTGCGTCTCCTTGACCGCGGTTTCGAGGTCACGGTTGGTGGCGGCCACCAGGCGGATATCGGTCTTGATGGTCTTGGTCGAACCGAGCCGCTGGAAAGTCCGCTCCTGGATGACGTTGAGCAGCTTCACCTGGACCGCCGGACTGATCTCGCCGATCTCGTCGAGAAACAGGGTGCCGCCTTCGGCCAGCTCGAACCGCCCCTTCTTGGTTTCGGTAGCGCCGGTGAAGGCCCCCTTTTCATGGCCGAAGAGTTCGCTCTCCAGCAGGGTTTCCGGCAGGGCCGAGCAGTTGACCACCACAAACGGCCCGTTGGCGCGGCTGGAATTGTAATGCAGGGCCTTGGCCACCAAGGTCTTGCCGGTGCCCGATTCGCCCCGCAGGAGCACGGTGGCGTTGGAATCGGCCACCCGGTGCACCATGTCGAACACCTCCTGCATCCGCGAGGAATTACCGACAATCTCCTCAATTCGATTCTTGGCCGACAGTTCCCGCCGCAGCTTGGAGTTCTCCAGGCGCAGGGCCTCCTTTTCCTGGCTGACCCGCTGGATGCGCTGCACGGTCTCGGAAATCAGCCCGCTGACCACGGTGAGAAACCGGAGATCGTTTTCGGATTGAACACCGAAACCTTCCTTGTACATCCGGTCGATGGACAGGGCGCCGATGGTCTGCTGGGCCGCCAGAATGGGGACGCAGAGGAAGGAACTCTTCTTCTTGCGCTCGTCCCCCCTGGTCCGGGTGCGGTTAAGGAACAACGGCTCGTCGCCGATCTGCGGCACGATGATCGGTTCGCCGGTGGCCACCACCTTGCCGGTAATGCCCTCACCCAGCTTGTAGCGCCCGCGCCGCTTGGCCTCGGCGGTGATGCCGTGGGCGACCTCGATCTCCAGTTCACCGGTGGCCGGATTGATGATGGAGACGGTGCCGTTATCCATATCCTTGCGCTCGGCCAGGGTGGTGACGATCTTTTCCAGGCACTCCTGCAGGCTGGTGGCCGAGGCCAGGTGCCTGGTGATTTCATAGAGACAGGTCAGATCGATGAATTCCTGGTCCTGAATGACGTCGAGCGGGTTGTTGGTTGCTTTCATGAATACGCAAGAGGAGTATATTGACAGTGTTTCTTCGAAATGGTATGTACTTGCCGCTATGGAGGGATGGCCGAGTGGTTTAAGGCGGCGGTCTTGAAAACCGTTGTGCGAAAGTACCGTGGGTTCGAATCCTACTCCCTCCGCCAGAAACCGAAAACCGACATTGGAGAGATGACCGAGTAGGCCGATGGTGCTCGCCTGCTAAGCGAGTGTGGGGGTTATACTCCACCGAGGGTTCGAATCCCTCTCTCTCCGCCATATATCAACAAAGGCTGGTTGGGTTGCCAACCAGCCTTTGTTGTTTTCCTTGCCAAGCGTCCGCAGCCTCTTCGGCCTCGGCGCCTCTCTCGCCCTTCCGATTTAACAACTTTGTACCATATTCAGCGTCGGGTCGCCAGGTCAACCTTGCCCAAATTGTAAAAAATTATTCATCCGCGTTGCATTTGTGTCAAAAACGACAGGTAGCGCATTCTCTTGCTGTTCTTTACGGTGCTTTTTTTGTCGATACCACAAGCAATATGAAGGGTCAGGGCAGGGTCAGCAGCTCGTGCCAGTCGGCAAGGTGATAAAACGGGAAATGGGACCAGTTGGTGGTGGTACAATCCCCCTTGCCCCAGGCGCGCATCTGGTTGCGACCGGGGAAGACCCGGTCCCGGCTGGTGACGATCTTGCGGGTGAAGATGTCTGTGCCCGGACCGTGCTCAAGAAAAGCGGCCCGAAAGGCGACCATCTCTTCCCGGAGCTCAGCCAGTTGCCGCTGCGGCCGGCTGGCGAGAAAACGGGCCAACTGCTCGTCGTTATCGAACATGGACCGGTAAAAGGATGCCAGCACCTCGTGGTTGAACCCATCGATCATGGCGGCAAAACCCGCCGGCGGCAAGCCGCATTGTTGATCGATCGGCACCAGGGTTCCGGCGAGGGCGGTCCGGGTGGCAAAGGTGGCGGCCCGATCGGCCAGGAGATGGGCCGCCACCCAGACCCCCATCGACCAGGCGACGAGGTGCACTCGCTCGTAACCGGCAAAGGCCGCGAGGTCGACCGGATGCAATTGCCGGTAATCAAAGACCATGCACAGGTCATGCTCGGCGGCGGGCAAAAAACGAAAGGGGGCCGGGTCCATGCCCCAGCCGCTGAAAAAGAGGATGCATTGCCGATGGTGATGGCGGTGGAGCCAGGCGGTCTGCATGGGATCAGCCCAGGGAATCTTTGATGATGGCGGGCAGCGGCGCCAGTTGCTCCCAGTCCATGGCCGCGTTCAGCGACAACCGCAGCCGCGAGGTTCCGGCCGGCACCGTGGGCGGTCGCACCGCCTTGACCCAATAGCCCGCCGCGCAGATGCGCTCCGCCGCGGCCACTGCCCGGGCCGCGTCGCCGATCATCACCGGCACGATATTGCTGCTGCCGTGGGTCCGGAGACCGGCTTGGCGCAGGGCCTGGCGGAACCGTTCCGCCAGTTCCGCGACCTTGGCGCGCTCCGCCTGCATCTGCGGAATCCGTTGCAGGATAGAGCCCAGCCAGTGGACCGAGACCGGTGGCAGGCCGGTGGAGAAGATCTGCGACCGGGCGGTGTTGAGCAGATACTCGATCAACAGCCGGGAGCCGACCACAAAGGCGCCCTGGCCGCCGTAGGCCTTGCCGAAGGTGCCGGTGAGGATTTCGATCTCACGGTGCACGCCCTGCTCTTCCGCCAAGCCGCAGCCACTCTCCCCCCGAATGCCGACCCCGTGCGCCTCGTCGACGTACAAGGCGGCCCGGAAGCGGTCCTTGATCCGCACCAGTTCGGCCAGGTCAGCGGTATCGCCGTCCATGCTGAAGATCGACTCGGTGACGATGACCACCTGACGATAGCGGTCCCGGTCCTTTTCGAGAATCCGTTCGATAGCCTGATAGTCGAGATGGGGATAGCGGACGGTCTTGGCCAGCGACAGCCGCATGCCGTCGATCAGGCTGGCGTGACAGAGCTTGTCGGCGAGGATCAGGTCCTGTTTGCCGGTGAGCGCCGGCAGGATGCCGACGTTGAGATGGTAGCCCGAATTGAACACCAGGGCCGCCTCGGTCCCGTACAGGGCGCGCAGCTCCCGTTCCAGATGGGCATAGGGGAGGGTGTTGCCGGTCATCAACCGCGAGGCGGTGCTGCCCAGGCCATAGCATTCCAGCAGGTTGCCATCATTCTGCTCGCCCAAGAAACTGGCCGCCAGCTCCCGGTTGGCGGCCAGCCCCAGGTAATCGTTGCCGGCCAGATTGAGATACCGGCGGCCGTCGATCTCGATCCGACCGTGGTCGAGATGGGTCACCGGCACCAGAAAACGCCGCTGTCCCTGCCGCTCGATCTCTGCCAGTTGCTCGGCCAGTTGTTGTTCTAAGATGGTCATCGTCATTATCCTGCCAGTTGAGCGTAAAGGCCGTCGCAGAAGCCCACCAGGAGCCGGTCGCCGATTCGCAGGGCCGGGGCGCGCAGGTTGCCGGTCCGCCCCAGGGCCTGGGCCAGGATCGCCTCCTTGCGGTCAGTGCGCGGGTCAAACACCTGGTACTGTTTCCCCTTGGCCACCAGGATTTCCCTGGCCCCGGCCAGCAGCTTCCAGGCCTCTTCGCCGGCAAGAGGCTCCTTGCGGGCGTCGATGATCCGTCCGGGGGCGAGGGTGGTTCGTTGCAGCACATCCTGTGCCTTGCTGCACGAGGCTCAGCCCTTTCTCAGATAGGCCCATTCGATTTGCATGACTCCTCCACGGTTTGCTTGATCACGGCCTGCAAAGGCTGCCTATTATAGTCGCGGATGGTGTTCGTCACCACTCTATTTTCCGGTGCGATTGTCCGTTCCCGAAAAGAGAAAAATCCACTATAGAAAACGGTCACCACCAACACTACCCCGAGGAGGCGAGACCATGACAACCCCGACGGAAATCACCGGGCCGCAGGGCGAACTGCTGTTGCGGACCATGCCCCTGCCCGCCGATACCAGTTTCAACGGCGATATCTTCGGCGGCTGGATCATGGCGCAGATGGATCTGGCCGGCAGCATGATGGCCAAGGAAGTGACGCGGACCCGAACCGCCACCGTGGCCGTGGAGAGCATGCAATTCATCAAGCCGGTCCGGGTGGGCGATGTGGTCTGCTGCTACGGCCGGGTCAAGCGGGTGGGCACCACCTCGGTGACCATCGTGCTCGAAGTCTGGGTGCGGCCCATTCTCCATGCAGGCAAGGACCAGTTCACCACTTTCAAGGTGACCGAGGCGGCCTTCACCTATGTGGCCATCGACGAGGACGGCAAAAAGCAGCCGATCGATAAAACGCGGCTAGGGCTGTAACAGGGCGGGCCAGGGCCCGGTCGCAAATAACTTGGACAAAATTGCGCTCAGATTGGGGTCGGATGTGGTTGTAGCGACCAGCGCAAAACCGCAGGCGTAGCAGGGCTACGTCGAGGATTTTGCGATTGAGCCGCAGCCAAAGATGACCCGAAGATGAGATGCAAGATGTTCAGGGCAGTTGTTGACAAGCCCTTAGTTGCAGAGGACCGCGGTGTCTTCCAGGACGATCTCCAGTTCGGCCAGGTCGATCTCGGTGAGATTGAGCAGGTTGGCCTCCAGGGTGGCGGGGAGAATGAGGAAAGGCTCCTTTTCCAGGCCGATACCCAGCTTGTGGCAGACCAGATTGGCCATCCGGACCAATAGGAGCAACATGTTTTTCTCGTCGATCTCCTGGCTATGATGGTCGCGGGCAACCACGCAGAAATACTCGGGCATGTTCCACTGGGCGAGCAGCTTGGCCCCTTCCTGGGCATGCAGCCTCGCCATGGCCTCCAACAGGAGGGCCTCGGTAATTTTTAAATTACTGTTCCTTCGCTTGACCTGCTCGACAACCATCAGGACGAGCAACTTGCCGACATCGTGAAACAGGCCGCCGAAAAAGGCCTGGCTCTGGTCGATGCCGTAGGTGTAGCGCCGGGACAACCACACCGTGGCATAGGCGCAGCCCACCGCATGCTGCCAGAGCTTCTTCATCAGCATGTTGATCGCCTTGTCCGCGCTGCTGAACTGTTGCCGCGAGGTGGCCAGGAGCACGATCTTCTCGATCTCCTGCATCCCCAGCCGCATGATTGCGGCCCGCACCGTGCCGACCTCGGCCAGTCCCCGATAAAACGACGAATTGGCGATTTTCAGTACCTGGGTGGCCAGGGCCTGATCCGAGGTGATGATCTTTTCAATGACCGGGATGCTCGGCTCTTTTTTCGCCAACTCCTGCTGGATGCGGGCCGCGGCGGAATTGAACACCGGCAGATTGACCGCATCGGATTCGATGAACCGATGGATGACGTCGACGAGGGAAAGGGGCGCGGTCATTTATTCACCTGCGAGACGGCGGAGTTCGGCCAGTGGCCGCGGCGGGCTGAAAATGGGCAGGCAGCGGAGGACTTCATCGACCGTGGTCACCCCGGCGGCCGCCTTGACCAGCCCGTCCTCCAGCAAGGTGATCAGCCCGGAGTGGTTGATACTGATGGTGCGGATCTCGTAGCTGGTCTTCCGCTCCAGAATGGCGGTGCGGACGGCCTCGTCGAGCACCAGCAGCTCGAACACCCCGATCCGGCCGCGATAGCCGGTCTGCTTGCACATCTTGCACCCCCGTCCCTTCTTGAAATGGGCGCCCTGCAAATCGGCGAGCGTGCACCGCAACCGCTGGAGCTGCATCGGGGTCAGCTTGGTATCGACGGCGCAGTGCGGGCAGACGCGGCGCAACAGCCGCTGCGCCAGCACGCTGACCACGGTGGAGGAGACCAGAAAGGGGGCGATGTCCATGTTCAAGAGGCGGATCAGGCCGCCGATGGAATCCTCGGTGTGAAAGGTCGACAGGACCTTGTGGCCGGTCAGGGCGGCCTGCACCGCCACCTCGGCCGAGTAGGCGTCGCGGATCTCGCCGATGACGATCACGTCCGGGTCCTGGCGGACGATGTGACGCAGGGTCTCTTCAAAGGTCAGATCGATCTTGGGATCGATCGAACACTGGGCCACCCCTTCGATCACATATTCCACCGGCTCCTCGGCGGTGATGATGCTCACCTGCGGACTCTTGAGGGCGTGGATGCAACTGTAGATGGTCGAGGTCTTGCCCGAACCGGTGGGGCCGGTCACCAGGAGAACGCCGCTGGGCTGGTAGACTGCATCCTCGAGAAAACGGGAGAGCATGCGCGGCGACAGGCCGACGGATTGCAAGTCGTATAGCTCCTGCTTGCGGTTGAGCAGCCGGAGGACGATCTTCTCGCCGTGGATGGTGACGAAAAAAGAAACCCGCAGGTCCAACTGGCCCTCGTCGTAGGTAAAGAGGATGCGGCCGCCCTGGTGCCGCCGCTTTTCGGTGATGTCGGCCTGGCACATGATCTTGATCCGGCTGGTGAGTGCCGGGATGATCTCCCGGGGGAAGTCCTTGAAATGGTTGAGCACCCCATCCTCGCGAAACCGGACCTGCAGACGATCTTCCATCGGTTCGATATGGATGTCGCTGGCGTGGTTTTTGATGGCTTCCAGGATGAGGGCATTGACCGTGCCGACCACGGTGGAGGTGTCCGCCGCCAGGGCCTGGCCCGTCTTTTTTTCGGCCAGCAGGTCAACGGTTTTCTTGATCGACCGGCTCTGGGCGATGACCGGCACGATGGTGTTGCCCAAAAAGCGCCGGGCGGTCTGCACGGTGTCATGATCCAGGGGATCGGCAAAGGCGACGCGGATGGAACCGTCGTCGCTTTTGATCGGGATGAAACAGTGGGTCGCCATCACCGCCTTGGGGATCTTCTGACACAGCCCCCGGTCGATATTGTTGAGTCCGGGTTCGATGAAGGGAAACCCCATCTGAATGGAGAGGATCTCGATGAAGACCTGCTCATCGATGAAATTATGCTTGACCAGGATGCGGCCGAGCTTTTCCTGGGTGTCGCTCTCCTTCTGGATGCGGCAGGCCGACTCGAGATCCTCGGGCGAGATGTAGCCGAGTTCGACCAGGAGATCACCGATACGGATGGGGGACGAGGTGGTGCGCAGGGTTTCCCGCACATCCTGATCGGTGACGAACTTGAGATCCTTGAGAATCTTCAGCAGCGGACTGAAGGTGGTCAGCTTGGCCTGAATCCGGGCGGCATGCTCCACCTGCTCCCGCTTGAGTTTGTTCACCTGCAGCAGCAGGCGGATGATGGCGCTGTAGTTGTCGGTCGGTGGCGTGGTCATGGGGTGATCTCGTCTGCCGACATCGCGTGCACCGCCTGCCGACTGTTGTCTCTTCATTCCTTAAAACAGAAGTATACGGGCTTACAAATCGGGGTTCAAGGAATTAGACACCTGTGTGTATCTTTTTTTATTTATTGCATAATTAACAAAAATCAAACAAACGGGCGCCAAACCGCTCAAGAGGAGGCGTCCTTGGCGGCCGGGGACGCAACCGGACCGATCATGGCCTCCGGCCGGACAAGCCGGTCGAACTCCTCCCCGGTCAGCACCCCGAGCGCCAGGGCCGCCTCGCGCAGTGACAGGTTCTCCGCATGGGCCTTCTTGGCTATGGCCGCCGCCTGCTCGTAACCGATGTGCGGGTTGAGGGCGGTGACCAGCATCAGGGAATGACGGAGATGGTGCTCGATCCGCTCCCGCACCGGTTCGATGCCAACGGCGCAGTGGCGATCGAAGGAGTGGATGACGTCGGCCAGCAGGTTGATCGACTGGAGGAAATTGTAAATGATCAGCGGCTTGAAGACGTTGAGCTCGAAGTTGCCCTGGCTGGCGGCAAAACCGATGGTGGCGTCGTTGCCGAAGACCTGGCAGGCGGCCATGGTCACCGCCTCGGCCTGGGTGGGATTGACCTTGCCCGGCATGATCGAGCTGCCCGGTTCGTTGGCCGGGATGGTGAGCTCGCCCAGCCCGCAGCGCGGCCCGCTGGCCAGCCAGCGGACATCATTGGCGATCTTCATTAGGTTGGCGGCCAACCCCTTGAGGGCGCCGTGGGCAAAGACCACCTGATCGTGGCCGGTCAGGCCGTGGAAGGTGTTGGCGATGGGGTAAAACGGCTTGCCGGTCTCCCGGCTGAGTTGCGCCGCCACCGCCGAACCGAACCCCTCCGGGGCATTGAGGCCGGTACCCACGGCCGTGCCGCCGATGGCCAGAAACCGCAGGTGTTCGAGCCCTTCCCGCACCTGACGCAGATTGCTCGCCAGCATGGCGGCCCAGCCACTCACCTCCTGGCCCAGCGTCAGGGGAGTGGCGTCCTGGAGATGGGTCCGGCCGATCTTGACGATCTCGGCAAAGGCCACCGCCTTGACGGTCAGGGTGTGGCGCAGCCCCTCCACCACCGGCAGCAGCCGGTCTTCCAGGGCAAAGACCGCCGCCACGTGCATGGCCGAGGGAAAGATGTCGTTGGAACTCTGGGACATGTTGACATGGTCGTTGGGATGGACCGGCCTCCCCTGGTCCAGGCCGCCGTGGACCAGGATGGCGGCCCGGTTGGCGATCACCTCGTTGACGTTCATGTTGCTCTGGGTGCCGCTGCCGGTCTGCCAGACCGACAGGGGAAATTCCCCGTCATGCTGACCCGCCAGGATCTCGTCGCAGGCCCGGACGATCAGGTCGCGGGTGGCGGCGGCCAGTTTGCCCTTGTGGTGGTTGACCGCGGCGCAGGCCCGCTTCAGCCGGACCAGCCCGTACACCAGGGCCAGCGGCATCCGTTCCTCGCCGATCTGGAAGTTGCGGCGGCTGCGCTCGGTCTGCGCCCCCCAGAGCCGCTCGGCCGGGACCTCGATTTCGCCCATGGTATCGTGCTCGATGCGCTGGTTCATCCTTCCCCCCTCGAAGAGATTGCCGAAAATTGCCCCTGCTGTTTTCAGGAAAAACGATTCCGGACCGGAAGGGCAAGATTTTTTCACCATCGCCGAGCAATTCCCTTCTTTTTCCTTGCCTGTGGCCGGCTTGCCTCCACCGGGAAAAACCGGTTGCTTCCGGTTGGGAATGCGGTATAACCGAGGGCAGCGCGGCGGCACCCTTGCCTGCCCGCTTTGATTGCGCGGCGTGCGCTCATTTTTTCATGAAAGGGTTCCATGGACGAACGTTCCGATACCGCCACCATCGCCCAGCGGCGACAGAACAGCATGCGGGCGGTCCAGGTCGGCCTGGCGGCCAATATCCTGCTCGCCGGACTCAAGGCCGTGGTCGGCGTCGTCGGCCAGAGCCCGGCCCTCTTGGCCGACGGCATCAACTCGACCTCGGATGTGGCCTACGGCATCGTGGTCAGCATCTTCGTCCGCCTCTCCGGCAAACCGGCGGACCGCGAACACCCTTACGGCCACGACCAGTTGGAGAGCGTGGCCGCGGTGGTAGTCGGGGCCTTTGTCATCACCACCGCCATCGCCATCTTCTGGAACTCGGTCGATGGGGTCTACGAACTCCTGACCATCCGCAAGAATGCGGCAGGGGCCAGCGTGATCGCCCTGTGGATCGCCCTGTTCGCAGTGCTGCTCAAGAGCGGGCTCACCGCCTGGACCTACGGCCTCAGCCGCCGGACCGACAACAGCGCGGTCCGGGCCCTGGCCCAGGATCATCGCAACGACATCTTTGCCTCGTCGGCAGCGGCCCTCGGCATCTTTTTCGGCCGCCTCGACTACCCTTGGATCGATCCCCTGGCCGGGGCCGTCGTTTCCCTGATCATCCTCCACACCGGTGTCGACATCCTCCGCTCGGCCACCGCCGACCTGATGGATACCCTGCCGGGCCGGGAATTGGCCGAGGAGATTGCATCGGCCCTGCGCGACGTGTACGGCGTGGAGGAGATCGAGGAGGTCCATGCCCACCGTTTCGGGCCCTATCTGGTGGTCAACATCACCATCGGCATCGACGGCACCCTCAGCGTCCTCGAAGGCGACCGCATCGCCACCGAGGTGGAGGAAACCCTGCTGGCGCGGATCGAATTCCTGCGCCGGGTCTATGTCCACTACCACCCGGTGCAGCACGGCAACGGCACCCCTTGATCGAGGGTACCGGTTGCGCCTGCAAACAACCAAACCCTCTCCCGGGATCGACGCACCCAAGGAGTCCGCATGTCTTCCATCCCCTCGCAGGCATCATCCCCTGTCTTCTTCCTCCATGGCCTTGAATCCTCCAGCCGGGGCACCAAGGCCCAATGGTTCGCCGCCCATTTTCCGGCTGTGCGCATCGGCGACTATCACGGCGATCTCGATCAGCGCCTGGCCCAGTTGGAGGAGGAGACCGTTGGACTCGACCGGCTCGTCCTGGTGGGGTCGAGTTTCGGCGGACTGATGGCCGCCTGTTTCGCCGGCCGCCATCCCCAGCAATGCCGGCGATTGATCCTGCTGGCGCCGGCGCTCAATTTCAGCGGCTATCGCCCGCCCGCCGCACCGCTCGCCATGGAGACGCTCCTGGTCATCGGCGAGCACGACACGGTCTGCCCGCCGGATCTGGTCCTGCCCCTGGCCCGGGCCACCTTCGGCAACCTCACGGTGCAGGTGACGGACGACGACCACATGCTCCATCGCACCTTCCCCAACCTCGACTGGCCATCCTTGCTTACTTGAGCACCGGGTAGGGCAGGGGCTGTGGTTCGGGCTCGGGTTCGTCCGGACTTCCCTGCTGCCGGGCCAGCAACTGGCTGCTCTCCACCAACCGGACAAACTCGGCCCGGTAGCCTTCGGCGTCATAGCCCCGGCCGGAGCGGGCCATCTCCAGGCACTGCTCCCAGGTGAAGGTACCGAGATGCTCGGAGCGGGTAAGGAGCATGCCGTACCCGGCCACGGCGGCGGCGAAGCGGAAGTCGGCGGTGGTACGGTTGGTATCGGCCTCGCGCACCGGCAGACTCATCAACCGGGAGGTGTGTTCCCCGCGCGGTTTGTAGCGCAGCTTGACGGTCAGCAGTTCCCATGAACCGCCGGCCGGAGCCGATTTCGCGGTCTGATACCTGAGGGGATCGAGCTGGGGGATCGACTCGTGCCCGGCCGGAATCAGCTCGTAGAGGGCGGTCACCCGGTGGCCGACCCCAATCTCGCCGGCATCCTTGCTGTCATCGCGGAAATCCTCGTCAGCCAACACCCGGTTTTCATAGCCGATCAGCCGGTAGGCCCCCACCCGCGCCGGGTTGAACTCCACCTGGAGCTTGGCGTCGTTCGCCAGGGCAAAAAGGGTGCCGCTCATCTCCTTGACCAGCACCTTCTTGGCCTCCAGCAGGGAATCGATGTAGGCGTAGTTGCCGTTGCCCTTGTCGGCGAGGATTTCCATGGTATCATCGTGGTAGTTGCCCATGCCGAAGCCGAGCACAGTGAGGTAGACGCCTCCCCTGCGCTCCGCCTCGATCAGCCGTTGCAGCTCGTCGCGGCTGGTGACGCCGACATTGAAGTCGCCGTCCGAGGCCAGGATCACCCGGTTGTTGCCGCCGGCCAGGAAGGACTGCCGGGCCAATTGGTAGGCGGTGCGGATGCCGCTGGAGGCATGGGTGGAGCCGCCCGCCCGCAACCGCTCGATGGCGGCGAGGATCTCCTGCTGGCGGCTGCCCGGCGTGGGCGGCAGTATCACGGCGTCGCTGCCGGCATAGACCACCATGGCCACCCGGTCGCGGGCGCCCAACTGCCGGACCAAAAGCGGCAGGGCCTGTTTCAGCAGCGGCAGCTTGTTCGCGTCCTGCATCGAGCCGGAGACGTCGATGAGAAAGACCAGATTGGAGGGGGGCAACTGCTCCTTGGCCAGGTCCCGCGCCTTGAGCCCGATACGGGCCAGTTGGTAGCCCTGGTGGAAGGGGCTGGGGCCGACCTCGGCGCTGAGGGCGAAGGGATCGCTTCCGGTGGGCGCCGGGTAGTCGTAGGTGAAGTAGTTGATCAGCTCTTCGATCCGGACCGCACCCGCCGGCGGCAGGTTGCCGCCATTGACAAACCGGCGGACATTGGCATAACTGGCGGTGTCGACATCGATGCTGAAGGTGGAGAGCGGATCGCGGCCGGCATTGATGAAGCCGTTCTCCTGGTTGGCGTTGTAGGACTCGCGGTTCCAGGCCGGAGGCGGGGCAAAGGTGGGCATGAACCGATCGGCAGCCACCACCCCCGCCGTGCCGGCGGCCTTCATCGATCCACTCCGATTGAGGGTCGCCGCCATCTCGGCCGCGGGTGCCGGCGGCGGTTGGGGTTTTCGTTTCTTCTCCTGGTCGTCGCCCTGCCGTCCCTCCGTTTTTTGGACAACGAGAGGTTGGCCGGGTTCGCCCTCCTTTTTCTCGGCCTCCGGGATCGAGGGCGAACAACCGGCCACTATCGTGAGAAAAAAAAGAAAGATACAAGCTAACCGTTTCATCACAAAGCTCCTTGCATGGGTTGAAGAGATCATCCATCGGGGCAACCGACTATCCGCCCCTCCTGCCTCTGTGGACGGTATTCGGGTGGCGATGTGTCGCGGAAAGATGAAAAAAACGACCAAGAGCGGACAATCGATGCGGGCTGTGGCGCGGTGGCAGCGGTGAATCCCTGGCAAGAACAGGCCCTGGCCCACTGGGAGACGATCAACCGTTTGGCCGGCCGCCGCTTTCCGCAGGCCGAGCTGGCCGAGGAGGCGGCGCTTTATGTCATGGAGGGGCTGGCGCGGGACGACTGGCAGCGGTTGCGGGCCTTTGACGGCCGCTCGACCCTGGCCACCTATATTGCCGCCCTGACCCTGCGCCTGTTGGAGGATTTCGCCCGCGTCCGATTCGGCCGAATCAGGCCGCCGCTGTGGGTCCGGCGTCTCGGCGGCATCTGGCTGACCCTGTTCCGCCTGCTCTGCCTGGAGCGCCTTTCCCCCGGCGAGGCCGTCGCCCTGATCGGCAATCGCCAGCCCGGCCAGGCACGGGCCGCTGAGGAGGCCGCCTACCGTCTCCTTGGCGAGATCCCCAACTGCGGCGCCCATCGGGGCGAGCAGGTCGAACTCGACGAAGAAATTGCCTTGCCGGACGCGGAGGGAGACTGTTCCGCCCAGGAACACCGGCTGGAACAGGAGGAGCGCCAGCACCTGTTCACCGTTCTCGGCCGGCTGCTCTTTGACGACAACGCCGGCGAGGCCGATCCCCGTCTGCTGGAGCGGGTGGCGTCAGCGGGCATCCGTCTGGAACCCAAGGAACGACTCCTGCTCAAGCTCTGTTACCGGGATGGGGTGGCGGTGGCCGAGGCCGGACGGATGCTGGGCTGGAACCGGCACCAGGTCCACGGCCGGCTCCGGCGGCTGCTGGAGCGGTTGCGGCAGGATCTGGCCGAGGCCGGACTCGACGACGAGCTCCGGCGGCTGCTATGAGGGCCGCCGACACACGCGGCCACCGGGACCGTCTCCTCTCAACGGAAGAGAGTATCCGCTCTCTTTCGCTTCGTTTTTCTTTTGCCGCACAGGCTATGGCCTCAACAACCTCAACAGCTTGACGAAAAAACATGGCCGAGACCACAGAGCTTGAAAAAAAGAGGGAAGCGGAAAGACGGCTGGCCCTGCTGGCTCTGACCGGCGAGCAGCCGGCGCCCGGCGGTTCCTGCCTCGATTGCGAAGAACTGGCCGCACTGGTCGAAGGGAGACTGGCGCCGGAACAGATCGACGCCTGCCTGGCCCATATCGCCGCCTGTGAACGCTGCTATTTCCAGTGGCGGCAACTGGATCGGGAATGGCAGCAACAGGGAGAAAAGAGCCGTCCAGGCAAACTGTACCACTTCATCAGCCAGTCGCGTTTCCTGGCCGCCGCCGGCTCGTTCCTGGCAGCCGCTGCCAGTATCGCCGTCTTTCTCACCATCACCACCCGGGTCGACCGCACCCCCCTGACCGGTCTGCCTGAACAACCCGCCCAGGAGCAGAGGATGCCGAGCCCGCCACCGGAGCCGATGAGAGAGGCCAGCCAAGCAACAGCGGAAAAAGGTGCCCCTCCCCCTGCCTCGTCATCTGCGAGCCGTCTGCAAACGGCACCGCAAACCGGCGCTCCGATGCATCAGCACGAATTGGAAAGGAAGAAGGAGAAGCGCTCCGATCGGATCGAATCCCAAGGATATGGCCCGGCACCATCGGTGCAGCCCATGGCAGAAAAGGCACAGGAGGCACGGCAGGACGAAAAGGCCCTGCCCGCTCCCACCGTCACCCCCGCACCGGCGGCTCAGGGAGACGAGGCCGGAGCTGCAACCGCCGAGAAAAAGGGGGAGGAGCGCGTACGAAAGGCGGCGGGTGTTGCCGGGACGGCAGGATCAGCCGCAACCGAGGCAGATATGCGGACAGCGGCTCCTCAGGCAACCGTACCGGCGGCGGCCAGAGTGGCCCTGCCGACCCTGAATGAGTGGCGCAGCCGCATTCGCCAGGGGTGTCAGGGCCAGCCCGGAGCCGATTTTTTTACTGTCCTCTCCCAAGAGGGCAGACAGTTGCTCCGGGAATCGGCCAGCTTGAAGAAACAGGAACGGCGCCAACTCGAGCGTATCCTCGCCGTGCTCGGCACAGAACAACCGGCCGAGCAGCGGTGTCACACCCTGCTGGAACTCTTAGGTCCGGCAGGGCAAGGGCAGGAGCGCTAGAGGGAGTCCCTCAGATCGGCGGGGCGATGGTCACCACGATGCGCATGTCGGTGGTCGCCTTGACCCCGTGCGGCTCGCGGATATCGGCAATGAGCATGTCCCCGGTCCTGGCCGGCATGGTCGCCTCCTTGTCGGCAAGAAACAGCCCCTCGCCCTCGATCACCAGGATCGACAACTGGCCGTCGAGGTCATGGGAATGGATCGGAAACAATGCCCCGGCCTTGAGATTGAAGTTAAGGATCTTGAAATGTTCGGAATCGTGCAGGACGATCGCCTTCATCCCCAGGGGATTGAATTCCCTGGTCGTGGCCAGTTCGATTCGTTTCATGGAGCCCTCCCGTGGTTGCGTTGCCGGAGCCTCAGCTCCGGGTCTTGTTCACGATTGTATGCACGTTCCCCTCACCCGGCAAGCCGGCACCAGTCGGCCCGCTCAACTCCGTATCTCCTCGCCTCGGAACTGGTGGAGGGCAATCCCGTACTTGTTGATCTTGTCGTAGAGGCTCTTGCGGGAGATCCCCATCAACTGGTGGGCCGTGCTCACCTGCCCGCCGGCCCGGCGCAGCATCTGCTCCACATAGAGCCGCTCCTGCTGCTCCATGTATTCCTTCCACGGCAGATCCGCGATGACCGGCTCGGGCGTCGCTGCCACCGGCCCTGTCTCCACCGGCTCCCGGCCGCCGAGCACGCAGTGGCGGCGGACGAAATTGCGCAGCTCGCGAACATTGCCCGGCCAGTTCTGCTGCATCAATTGGCGGATCAACCCCGATGAACACGGTCGGGCCTCGCTGTGCTGGCCGTCACAGTATTCGTGCCAGAAGTAATCAACCAGCAGCGGGATGTCTGCTTTCCGCTCCCGTAGCGGCGGCAGATGCACCGGCAGGACGTTGAGACGAAAATAGAGATCCTGGCGAAAGGTTCCCTTGGCGATCTCCGCCCGCAGGTCGCGGTTGGTGGCGGCGATGATCCGCGCCTTGAGAGGAATGGCGGCGTTACCGCCCAGCCGGGAGAAGGAACGATCTTCCAGGACCCGTAACAGCTTGGCCTGCAAATGGGTCGGCATCGAGCAGATCTCGTCGAGGAAGAGGGTGCCCTCGCCGGCGTATTCGAATTTGCCCACCTTGCGCTGGATCGCCCCGGTAAAGGCCCCCTTTTCATGGCCGAAGAGCTCGGACTCGATCATCTCAGCCGGCAGGGCGCCCATATTGACGGCCACGTAGGGCGCCTTGTCCTGGCGGCTGATGGCGTGGATGGCCCGGGCCACCAGCTCCTTGCCGGTCCCGGTTTCGCCGATGATCAGCACCGGATCGGTTTCGTGGGCAATGGTTTCGATCAGGGCATAGAGGCCGAGCATGGCCGGATGGCTGCCGATCAGGCCGTAAAAACGGGACCGGCTTTCGCGGGTGGCGATCAACTGCTGTTCCAGGCGGCGGTTGTCCAGCACCAACTGCCGCCGCTCGATGGCCCGCGACAGGGTGGCGAGGATAACGTCCTCGTCCACCGGCTTTTGCAGAAAGTTGTAGGCCCCCTTCTTGACCGCCTCCACCGCCAGGCTGATGTCACCGTGCCCGGTGATCAAGATCACCGGCAGATCGACATCCTTTGCCAGTATCCGTTCCAGCAGGACCATGCCGTTCATCTCGGGCATGCGGATGTCGGCCAGCACCGCGGAAAAGGTGTGGCCCTCGATACTGGCCAGGGCCTCAAGCGGGTTGCCGAAGGTTTGCACCGCGTAACCGTTGAGCGCCAGGGTCTGTTTGATCGCCGCCAGCAGATAAAGGTCGTCGTCAACAACCAGGATTTCGGGCATGGGCGGTGATGCCGCTCCGGTCTTCATGCCGTCCCTCCCGGTTGGCGCTCCAGCGACGCATCTTGACTATATTGGGGGATGTAGACCGAGAAACAGGCCCCCTTGCCGGACGTGCTCTCCACCTCGATGTAGCCGGAAAAACCGCGGACAATCCGGTCGACGATCGACAACCCCAGCCCCATGCCGGTGCCGACCTCGCGGGTGGTGAAAAAGGGATCGAAGATTTTTTTCTGCAATTCTTCCGGGATGCCTTCGCCGTTGTCAGCCACGGTCACCAGGACGTACGGTTCCTTCTGCATGGTGGTCAGGTTGAGGCAATGGGTGATGCGGCTGCTGATCGTCAACTTAGGTAGGTCCACCCGGCCCATGGCCTGGATCGCGTTCTGTACCAGGTTGAGAAAGACCTGCTCCAATCGGACCTCCACCCCCAAGACCTCGCAGGCTTGGTCCGTCAGGCGCAGATCGAGAGAAATTTCGCTCAGGCGCAACTGCGATTCGAGGAAACGCAATATCTTGCGGATGATCGCGTTCAGCTCCACCGGCGCTTGCTCCTCCTCCACCTTGCGGCCGAAACTGCGCATGGTGGCGATGATCGAGGAGGCCTTGTTGACCCGGTCGATGATGATGTGCAGGTTTTCCCGCAGCATCTCGGTGTGATCGCCGGGGGCATCCAGGGCCTTGAGACAGTTGCGGGCAAAGAGCAGGATGGCGTTGAGCGGCTGGGTCAGCTCATGGCCGACGCCGGCGGCCATCTCGCCCAGACTGGCCAACCGGCTGGAATGGATTAACTGTTTCTGCCCCTCCTGCATCTGCTCCATCAGGTCATAAAACTCGCTGCAATCGGAACAGATCAGCATGTGCAACACCAGGCCATTGGGATTGACATGGGTGGAACCGCGCATCTTGACCGGCAGGCCCGGTCCTTTGTCGGTTTTGAGATGGGCCTCGAACTCGGTGAACTCCCCCTTGGCAAAGGCCTGGCGGATCGCCTCGGCCTTGTCCGGCCGCACCAGATCGTCGAGGGTCAGTTGCCGGCCGCTATCCAGGGAAAAACCGGTCCGCTGGAGGAACTCCCGGTTGGTCTGAATCACCTTGAAATCCTGATCCATGAGCAGAAAGAGTTCGGAGATGCCGGCCAGAATCCGCTCGGTGAACGACCGGCTGGCCTCCATCTCCTCATGCTTTTTCAGGACACGGACGACCAGATCCTGCCGCTGCTTCTCCAGTATTTTGATCGCCTGATCATGCATTGTGCCCTGCCTCCCATGTGCTGTTTCTACAGCCGGATAATACTCTTGGCTCCCCTCGTTCGTCACCCAATTTACCCAGTTTTGACCGAGGGATCATCGCTGCCCTCATCGCATCGCAGGATGATGCATTCTTTTTCCTGGATAAATTGACCGTTCTCCGGTACCTCTGGCAACAATAATTCGTTTCCTAAAACGGCAAGCGATTTTTTCGGATTCTTCCGTGAGGACCTGCATGCTCCACAGTTGCATCTTTCTCTGCGGCGCGGCCCTGATGATCATCGAACTGACCGGCTCGCGCATTCTCGCCCCCTTTCTCGGCACCTCCCTGGTGGTTTGGACCAGCCTGATCGGCATCATCCTCGCCAGTCTCAGCCTGGGTGCCTGGTGGGGCGGCTTACTGGCGGATCGTCACCCACACACCCGGCTCCTCGGCCGGATCGTTCTCCTGTCCGCCTGGGCTACGGCCGCCATCGGCCTGTCCAAAACCTGGGTGCTTGATTTTCTCCAGGGCGCGGGCGGTTTGCACACCATCGCCATCATTGCCACGGTGGCCCTGTTTGCCCCGGCGGCCATCCTGCTCGGCATGGTCCCCCCTTTTGCCGTCCGCCTCTGCCTGGAGGATCGTGATCACGGGGGACGTACCTCGGGCAGTCTTTATGCGATTTCCACCATCGGCTCCATAGTCGGCACCTTTCTCGCCGGCTTTGTCCTCATTGCCTGGGTGGGTAGCACCGCCATTCTCTTCATCACCGCCGCCTTCCTGACCTTGGCCTCCTGGCTGGCCGACCCTGCGGCCAAGGCGTTGAAGGGGGCCTCGCTTCTCCTCTTCGTCCTGGCCGTATTCTTCTGCCGCCAGCAGGACCACTGGCTGGCCCAACAGGGTTTTCTTGACCAGGACACACCGTATAACCGGGTGCTGGTGTATACCGGCAAGGAATCAGGGAGTGACCGCCTCACCCGGGAGATGGTTACCGGACCCCAGGGACGGCAATCTGCCATGTACCTGGATGACCCCGTCGAGTTGGTATTGCCCTACACCCGATTTTATCGTCTGGTCGAATATTTTCGGCCCCAAGCGCGACGCATGCTGGTACTGGGGGGCGGCGGTTACTCTTTTCCCAAATATGCCTTGGCCCATTATCCGGAGATGCAGATCGATGTGGTGGAACTCGACCCCGGCATCACGCAACTGGCCCGTAGCCACTTCGGCCTAGCCGATCACCCCCGTCTCACCATCTTCGAGGAGGATGCCCGTACCTTTCTCAGAAAAATCAAACAACCGTACGATGTGATCCTCTGCGATGTGTTCAACTCGCATTATACCATCCCGTTTCATCTGGTCACAGTCGAGGCTATACACCTGCTTCGCTCCGCGCTCAAGCCGGATGGCGTAATTTTAGTCAATCTCCTGGCCTCAACCGAGGGGGTGTCGAGTCGTTTTTACAAGGCCCTGCGCGCAACCTTCCAAACCGACTTCGCTTCGGTGCAGGCCTATGCGGTGGTCGATGCCGGTGATCGTCAACTGTGGCAGAACATCATCATCGCCGCCGGCAATACCGCACCCGCCCATACAGCATCGGACCCGGAGCTGCTGCAGATGCTGAGCCATGCGCTGCCCGACCCTTTCGGTGAATTTGCACCCTTTACCGACGATTATGCCCCGGTGGATCGCTTTCTGGGCGAATTGAGCACCCATCGGGAAACAGCGGAAAAAAAGGATTCCTGAAGTCAGGCCCGTCTGACATTTTGATCAAAAAACCTCACGCGCAACCCGCCACCCCCTTTTATTTTCTCATTCGCTGACACCAAAAAACGGAGCAAAGCCCTCACGATGTCTCAGCCCGAGAACATAAACGAACCGTGAGGATTCTCTGTTCCCAAAACCACGACCTTGCGTGATACATGAAGCCTCAGTCCAGCTTTGCGCAACAGGTTCATCTGCGCAATCAAACCACATACGGCTGGGTTATCAGATAGCGAGAGGAAGGGCCACGGCCCGACTTCTTCAAGAGTCCTTTGGCCACCAGGTCGTGCAGGTCGTATTGAGCGGTTCGCACGGAGATGGCCTCGCCCACAGCGGCCTGATATTCACTGCGGCTGATCACACCATTCCGGGCAATAACCACCCATGCCTTACGTTGGCGCGGGTTCATCTCCAGATACAATCGCTGTTCCTGCGCACCGTTCATCTGTTCATCGGCAAGTGCTGGCGGTTGAGTTTTTGAAGGAATCGGTAGAGGGAGGCCGGGGGTTGGCATTTCCGGATCCGATTTCCTTGCCACATCTATGGGGCCATCGCCGCCTCGTTCATCAAACAGTACATGTTCCGCCAAAAGAAGCTCACCTTCGGCAAAGGCGAGGCTACGGGTAATGCAGTTGCGCAATTCACGAATATTGCCGGGCCAATCATGGCTGAGCAGTTTTTCCAGGGCTCCCCGACTGATCTTCACGGGATCAAGGCCGGATAGCGCCATGTTTTCTTCCAGAAAATAGTTGATCAACACCGGGATGTCTTCCTTGCGCTCTCGCAGGGAAGGGGTGTTGATGGTAATCACTGCCAGGCGGTAATACAGGTCTTCGCGAAACCCACCGGTTGCGGCAAGCTGCAGCAAATCGACATTGGTCGCAGCGATAATCCGGGCATCAAAGGCCACGTCCTGATCCGCGCCCAAGGGACGAATGCGCCTGACCGACAGGGCCCGCAGAAGGGCCTGTTGCACCTTGGGTGAGGCATTGCCAATCTCATCAAGATGCAAAGTCCCACCCGAGGCGGCGAGGAAGGCACCCTTACGGTCGGACTGGGCATCGGAAAAAGCGCCTTTGACATGACCGAACAAGGCGTCCATGAGCAGATTCTCATCGAGGGCACCACAATTGATGGAGATGAATGGTCCATTCGCCCGGTGACTGACCGAATGGATCGCTTCGGCGGTCAGCTCCTTTCCTGTTCCCGTTTCGCCGACAATCAGGACATCGGCCAGCACCCGCGATGCCTTGTGGATCTGCTGGCGCAGGCTGCTCACGGCTTGACTGCCGCCAACGATGCCGTACAGCGGCATAGCCAGCAAACGGGAATCAAGAAGGGGATTTCTCCGGATCTCCTTGTCCAGATCAACAGGTTGGCGCATGCGATCGCCCTCAATGATGCCTTCGCGCAAAAGAGTGTCACTGCGCGCAATCTGCAACTGCATGAGGAGGATATTGATGGAGCGCTGGAACTGATTGATTTCAGCGAAGAGCGGCCCAAGGGCCAGAGGGGTGGCGTCATCGCTGCCAGCCCGGACCTCAACCGCCTCGCGGAGCTGTTCCAGGGGGCGACAGAGACGACGGCTGACGAAATACATGGCGATGAACACCAGCAGGATGGCAACCACCAGACAGATGGCGAGCGTTCCCGCAATTCTGTAGGTCGAGGCCATGAAGACAAAACTGGTGTCTACGCAACCGATGCCGCCGACAATCCGTTGTGAATCGGGATTTTCCGCAAAAACGATCGGCACATAACTGAGATACAGCGTCCGGTCACCACCGGATGGTGCCAGGAACGGCCTGGAAACCAACATTTGTCCTGATTTACCGGCCTGAATGTCTGCAACCATCGCCCAATAAAGGTCATGCGCAGATCCGGGACGAAAAGCAGTGGCAAACCCCGGACGTCCAACATCTCCCTGCAAGCCCATGCGCAATAAATCAACGGAAAGATCGCTTTTCTGCAGGTCAGGCGATTCTGACTGGAACAAGAGCCAGCCCGAGGCGTCAAAGAAGAAGCTCTTTTTGTGCTCACTCTCCTGGGGGAAGAGATAGAGCGGCGACTGCTTGGAAGTATGCAGGGAGGTAATATCGCGTATACTCGGCAGATCGACCGAAAGGGTCAACTGTCCCCTGTAGGTCTTATTGGCATCATACACCGGGGTGGCAAGACGGATGACGTGCATGCTGAGTGCGCTCATTGCCCCTTGGACGTGTACTGAGGGATAGACGACTTCCATGGGGTCGCTGATCTGTATATGCCCCGCCGGTTTGCCGGCTAACTGGTCGCTGCTGGAAAAAATGCCGAATTTGGCGCCCAGAATCTGATCCAGGGGCACGGAAACCACGGCTGAACCAGTATTGACAAGCACAAAGCGTTCTTCAGCGGTTTGCCCCTGAAAGGCGATTTCTCGATATCGACCCCGCTCCGCCGGGGATTTTGCCTCCAGATGACGACTCATCGAATCCGGCGTCAGCGGGATGCGGGTGAGGAAATCCAGTTCATAACGGGCCGCAACCAACAACTGATTGATTTCATGAGCCTGGGCCAAGGCACGAATCTGAGCGTTCCTCGAATAGGCCTGATCCAGATACATCGAAACAATGTTGTAGGTGAGAACGACTGTGCCTGTCAGTATGGCACCCATCAGCAAGGTGCCGAACAAAACCAGAAACTTGCCGATGCTCCAGGCGTACATCGAACTGTCAACCCGGATCACCGGGTTCAACAGAGGAGGGTGAGAATAGCGCATACCTTTTTCTCCTTGCGAAATCTTCCTGCCGAATCACGAACACAGTCCCACCAATTACCAGAGATCACGCAGAAGCGCAACAACCTCCTTTCAACATATTGAATCTTAATCATAAAATTTATTGCGCAAATTCTGGCATGCCATTTGTTTAAGACTAGGCAGCTCTTTTCCTTAACCGGGCACCGCACTCCCCCGTTATCGAAAAAACAGCCGGTCTGAGCGCCCAGACTCCCCCTCTGTTGCGCTCAGATCTTCTTTCACAACCAACCCGGGGCACAATTGAACCGGGATACTGCAAGCCAATAAGGCTACTCAATGAACAACAAGGAGGAAAAGATGAAGAAACGTGTACAGCGGTTATGGTGGGCAGTCCTGACCCTGATCCTGTTCGCTCCGAGCCTGTCCCTGGCGGCGGGTGGTGGTGGCGCGCCCATTGTCATTGTCGCGGACACCCGCAGGCTTGACGGCATCATGGCTTGGTGGGCCAACCTCTACAACGAAAGCCACATTCAGTTTGCGATTCTGACCATTATCATCATTCCGGTCACCGGCGTTATTTTTGGTGTTGTCGCAGATATTATCATGGGATGGATCGGAATCGATCTCAAATCCCGCGAATTGGCTGAACATTAATTCGAACCTAGGGAGAATCTCATGGACTGGCTTTATATTCTCATGCCCATCGCGGGCGTTAAAATTTTCTGGCCCGGCCTTATTATCCTCGGTATCGGCGTCGGCATTATCGGTGGTTTCTTCGGCATGGGCGGCGCCTGGATGGTTACCCCCGGTCTTAACATTCTCGGTTTCCCCATGGCATTTGCCATCGGCACCGACATCGCCCACATGGCGGGCAAATCGCTGATTTCGACCATGCGCCACGGCAAGTTCGGCAACGTCGACTACAAACTCGGCATCATCATGCTGGTGGGGACGGTCGTCGGCTTCGAATGCGGCGCCCAGATGGTCATGTGGCTGGAGCGCCTCGGCTCGGTGGAAAAAGTTGTCCGCTGGATCTATATCGGCCTCTTGGCCATGATCGCCTGGATGGTCTTCCACGATGTCGCCAAACGCCGCGCCAAGGAGCAGGCTGCCGCCGCCAAGGGTGAAAAGCTGGAAGCCGGCGCCACCGGCGTCGAGTGGCACAAGACCCTACACAAAATCAAGATCCCGCCGATGGTCCATCTCGAGGCCGCCGGCATCTATTGCTCCGCCTGGCTGCCGATTTTCGTCAGTTTCCTCACCGGCTGGCTGGCAGGTATCCTCGGTATCGGCGGCGGTCTGATCCGCATGCCCGCCCTGATCTACATGATCGGCTGCCCGACCCATGTCGCCGTTGGCACCGACCTCTTTGAAGTCGCCATCTCCGGTCTCTACGGCGCCGCCACCTATACCTACAAAGGCCGCACCGAGTTGGTCGCCGCCATGATCATGCTGATCGGTGCCGCCATGGGCGCCCAGGTCGGTGCCGTGGCCACCAAGTACATCAAGGGCTACGGCATCCGTATCGCCTTTGGCCTGGCGGTCGTTGGCTGCGCAATCTCCATTCTGATGAAGCTGGTCCAACCTTGGCTCCCCCAGTACAAGGTCCTGCTCGACAACAGCTCCACCGTCCTGGTCCTTGGTCTGGTCAGCCTGATGTCGCTCTACATCTTCGTCCGGATGGTCCAAGGGGTCAAAGAAGAATTGCGGCGTAAGCAGCAGGCTGCGTAACCGGAAGAATGCACAAGGAGACACTACCCATGAAATTGACAAACATACTGCTTTCTCTTGCCGCTGCCTCCCTGGTGTTCTCGCTCGCGGGATGCAACAAGGAAGACTATCCCAAGGTTGAACAGGGCCGGACCATCGCCTTCAACAAGGACACCAAAGAGGTGACCCTGATCCATGACAGCGCCATGGATCCCCAAAAACCGGTGTACGATGTCCTGCCGCCCTCGGTTTTCAAACTGCCGACCGATCCGGCCGAGACCGGCCCCGAGCCCAAAGCTGGCAATCGGTTGAAACTGGATACCGACAAGAAGGTCATCGTCATCTTCGACACCAAGACCCAAAAGATCGTCGATATACCGATCCTGATCACGGATTTGCAGCAGCCCATCGACAAGACCCATCCGCTGGTGTATGACAAGGAAGCTGATAAGGCCAAGAAGTTCCCAGTGGTCGACAAGGAAAAGAAAACCGTTACCATCTATTCCGGTCGCCAGAAGATGCTCTGCACCTTTTCGGTTCCGGATCAGTACATCGGCTATCCCGACAGCACCTGGGATGCCGGTGACGAGGTACGGCTGACCTACAGAACCCCCGGTCAGTCTCTGCGCTTCATGAACATCTCCAAGACCGATATTTTCAAGAAGTAAGAACAAATCCGCGGGCGGGGCACCAACCCCGCCCGCTTTCCCAACGAGAGGTTGCCATGTCGGAATACAGATTTTTTCTCTTCCACAAACTCCTGGTGACCGGGATCAACCTCCTGGTGCTCGCGGCCCTGTTCATCGCCATGTACCGGGCATCGCTCACTCCGGATGCCTTCACCCCCACTTTTTTCAAGACCCTGTTTTCCCTGCTCATCCCCACCTTTCTCTTCGGCCTCGCTGGTAAACGCTTGCTCGGCAAACGCCGTCCCGCCCTGGTATGATTGCCGGCGCCCGGTATGTTTTCTGGCAGAAGCGTGTCGGCCTGCTGGCCATGGTGCTCCTGGCAGGCGCCCTCCTGTCGCTGGCTGACGCCCTGGTCGGCGGCCTCGGCGGCTCGCGCGGCGTCATTGAACTCATTCCGGACAGCCGTTATCAGATCAGCGGGCCGATGCCGCCCAAAACCGAGGCCATCAAGGATTTCGTTATCGACGGTCAACCCAAGGACGGCTCGGTTCGCCTCCTTCCCGAAGCTGTGTTTTCCGGATACTGGTTCGGCGGCAGCATGTGGCGGGGCCTCATCGTGGTTGATCCCTCTGCCCGGGAGGGCAGCTTTGCCCTCTCCGTCAAAGACAGGTTCGGTGAAAAGCAGAATCCAAGCCTGGTCTTCACCATCAAGATCTGGCCCGACCAGACCACTCTCAATGCCCATTCCGCCTCTTTCCTCACCCGGAAAACCGGTCGCAGCCCCTACTTCTTTGTTGTCGGCCTGGCCCTGTGCGGTTTTGCCGCCGCCGGGGTGAATTTTATTCTGGGAAGGCTCTGGGCCCGACATCTTGCCGCCCATGACTGCGGGGAAATCTATAAACTGCGACGAACAGAACGGGGGACGGAAATCACCTGTGAACTCCGGTGCGGCGGCGCCCTCCGCCCCGGCATGGAAGGCGCTATTTATCGGCCGTCGGGTGAGCACCTCTGTTCGGCCACGATAGCAAGTTGTGATAATGGTGAAGTCCTGATGGTGGTTGGCGATCCCGAGGTCGTCCGACTGGGCGATGTCGCCTGCGTCTTTTCCGAGTCAGCAGAAATCCCGTCATCCTGAGACTGTCCCCCCTTCGGAAAAGTCATTGACAACCAAAGCCATACTTTGTAGTGATTACAGGCTGATAACAAGCAGGAAGCATGGTCGCGGGAAACATCAGGCAAAGGACTCTTCGTTGTTTGTTCTGACTGCATGCTTCCATCCTCTCCCGCTCGGGCTGCCGACCGCAGCCTGACGGCGCTGGTGCAAGGATACGCCCATGGAAAGAAACTATCGCAAACTCTGGTGGCAGCACTGTCTGGCCATCATCTGTTTTTCCGTGATTCCCCTGCTGTTTGTCAACCTCTCCCTCTACAAGCTGTTCGACCGAATCTACACCGACAAAGTAACAGAGACTCTGCGGAGCACCGCCGAGAACCGACGTGACGCCATCGATCTGTTCTTCAGTGAACGCATCGCCCAACTGTACACCGTTGCCAACACCAACTCCTTCCAGGAACTCACCGACGAGACCTATCTCAACAGGGTCTTTGAGATCATGCATGCCAAGTCCAATTCCTACATGGACATCGGCATTATCGACAGCGAAGGCCGTCACCTTTCCTATGTGGGTCCCTATTATGACCTGCTCAAACAGGTCAACTACAAGAACGAATCCTGGTTCAGCGCGGTTAAGGCCAACGGCGTTTTCATCAGCGACATCTTCCTGGGCTATCGCAAGGTGCCGCATTTCATCATCGCGGTTATGGTCCGGGATAAAGGCACCACCTGGATTCTCAGGGTAACGATCAACTTGAAAAACATCGACGACATCGTTCACAGGGCCTGGATCGGCAACCTGAGCGACGCCTTTATCGTCAACAGTCAGAACGTTCTGCAGACCCGGCCACGATTCGGCGGCAATTTCCTCGAAACCCCAGCATACCCGGAATTTGCCTCGGATTCACTGAAGCCCCACGCCTATCCCGATTACTCCTCCGCTGTGACCACCAAAGTGGAGCGTATCGTCCATAACGGCATCGACGCCTTTTTCGCCGCCGTGCCCATCCACAACACCAAGTGGATTCTGGTGATCAAGGAAAGCCCCGATGAACTCCTGTCGCCGCTGCAGAAGGGCAAATATTGGATGATCTTGCTTACCGCCCTCGGCCTGGCAATCATTGCCACCGGTGCGGCCCTGTTCACCAACACCCTGATCAACCGGATCAAGGAGACCGACCGGGAAAACGCCACCAACTCCGACATGCTCCTCCAGGCCAACAAGATGATCGCTCTCAGCAAGATGGCCGCGGGCATCGCCCACGAGGTCAATAATCCCCTGGCCGCGATCGCCGAGAAGGCCGGCTGGTTGAAGGATCTGCTGGCCGAGGAAGACATCGCCGGCAGCAAGAATTTCGCCGAATTCGACGAATCGGTCGACAAGATCGAACAGCATGTCAACCGGGCTCGGAAAATCATCCACAACCTGCTCGGATTCGCCCGGCGGATGGAACCGGCCAAGGAAAAAATCAACGTCAACAACCTGCTCGACGAAACCACCGGCTTTTTGGAAAACGAAGCCCGCTATGTCAATATCCACATCGAAAAACAGTATGCGGAGAACGTCCCGGTCATCACCAGCGATCTCTCCCAGATCCAGCAGGTGGTACTCAACCTGTTGAATAACGCCATCGATGCCATCGGTCACGACGGCACGGTCACGGTTTCCACCCGATACCACGAAAAAACCAACGAGGTGGAGATCAATGTCGCCGATACCGGGCCGGGCATTCCAGAAAGCGAGTTGAATAAAATTTTCGATCCGTTCTTTACGACCAAGGAAGTCGGCAAGGGCACAGGCCTCGGACTTTCGATCTCGTACAGCATCATCGAAAAGCTGGGCGGTAAAATCAGGGTACAGAGCAAGGTAGGCACGGGAACGGTCTTCACCATTCTCCTGCCCAAACATTAAAGGGATACGATGGATACGTTGCGGGTGTTGATTGTTGATGACGAGGATGATTTCCGGGAGACCATTGTCAAACGGTTGAATGCGAGAAAAATCCTGGCAGAAGGGGCGGCCAGCGGGGTCAAGGCCCTGGAAATCCTGGGCGGCAAAGATTTCGATGTCATTGTCCTCGACGTCAAGATGCCGGACATGGACGGCATCGAAACTTTGCGCCATATCAAAAAAATGAAGCCGGAGATCGAGGTCATCATGCTGACCGGCCACGCCTCGGTGGAGTTCGGGCTCAAAGGCATGCAGTTGGGGGCCTTTGACTATGTGATGAAACCGGCTCCGCTCAACGAGCTGCTCGACACCATCGGCCAGGCCTACAACAAGAAACGCGGCCTGATGCACTAAGTCCACAGCTTCCTCTTGACGCCATATCCTCATCCGGCCGCCACCGGATGGAACAGAACCTGGCACACGATGCTGTCGGCGGCACACCGTGACCGGGAGGCAGAGAACGAACTATGAGAGTCTGGGATACCAGTCATCTGCTCGATGACATACCGGCCAACAAACGCGCCGCCGTCGAGCATGTCTATGACCCTGCCGACAGTCAGGCCAATCTGAACCGCATTCGGCTCCATTTCAATCAACTCCAGACCCGCTTGATCCTGGGCCTGGTCCTGGGCTTCCTCCTGCCCAACGCCCTGCTTTCCGCCTATTTTCACTTCCAATTCACCCACACCCTGAAAGAAAGCGCCAAACTCAATCTGGCGGCGGTGGCGGAAAGCCAAAAAAATACCATCGATCTCTATCTCCAGGAACGGGTGGTCAATCTCTACAATCTCTTTCACAGCAAGGAATTTTCCTTGACCCCCACCCAGGAGCAGATGGAGAACTCTCTGGGCAGCCTGAAACACTTCAACGACGGTTTTGTCGATGTCGGTTTTTTCGACACCAAAGGCATCCAAATCGGCTATGCCGGCCCCTTTCCCTCGCTCCTCGGCAGGGACTACAGCAAGGAGGCCTGGTACCAGACCCTGCTCAAGGAGAACAAGAGTTACCTGATCAGCGATATCTACATGGGATTTCGCAATATCCCCCATTTCACCATCGCCACCAAGCAGGTGTTCGACGGCCGCACCTATGTCATGCGCGCCACCCTGGACCCGGACAAGCTCTATATCTTCCTGCGCGCCATCAGCCAGGGCAAGGAAGTGGAATCGACCCTGGTCAACCACCAGGGACAATATCAGGTGGTTGACCCCGGCCGCAGCCAGCTTCCCGGCAGCAGTGACTATGTGCCGCCAGGGACCGTCGCATCGGGGGTGGAAGAGATCTCCCGTGACGATCAGGCCATGCTGATTGCCTATTCCTGGCTCAAGGAGACCCCCTGGGCGCTCTTGGCCATGCAGCCGGTCGCCGTGGCCCAGGCCGGCATGATCAAGGCCCGGCTGGTGCTGACCATCAGCCTGATCGTCATCAGTCTGCTGATCTCGGCCATGATCTTCTTCACCATCAAGAAACTGGTGCGCAGGGCGCGACGCATGGCCGAAAAGGGGCAACAACTCCAGGAAATGCTGGCCCACGCCTCCAAGCTCGCCTCCATCGGCGAACTGGCCGCCGGCGTGGCCCATGAGATCAACAACCCCCTGGCGATCATCATGGCCACCAGCGGCGTCATCCGTGATATGCTCAACCCGGAATTCGAACTCGATCACAGTCCTGAGGCCATCTGCAAGGAATTGTCGCTCATCGACACCGCGGCCACCCGCGCCAAGGGCATCACCCGTAAATTGCAGGACATGGGCAAGAGCCGTATCCCCTGCGCCGTGGAATGCGATGTCAATTCCCTGATCGAAGAAGTGGTGGGGCGGCTGAAAAAAGTGGAGTTCAAGCCCAAGCACCTCGAGGTGATCAGCAACCTCGGCTCCGAGTTGCCGCACATCCTCGCCGAGCCGGAACCGCTGCGGCAGGTGTTCGCCAACATCCTGATCAATGCCGGCGACGCCATCACCGACAAGGGCACGATCACCATTACCACCGAATCCAAGGAGGGGATGATCTGGGTGACCATCGCCGATACCGGCAAAGGCATCCCGCCCGAAAATCTGCAACGGATCTTCAACCCCTTCTTCACTACCAAGGGCGGCGGCAAAGGGACCGGTTTGGGCCTGAGCATTGCAGCGAGTATCGTCAAATACCTGGGTGGCACCATCAAGGTGAACAGTATTCCGGGAACGGGCAGTTCCTTTACCGTCCTCCTCCCGATTAGTGAACAGGCGAAACAAACCATCAAACAACACGACAACTAAGCACGGCACATGGACAAGAAACAACGGGAATTCAAGGTATTGCTGGTGGATGACGAGGATGTCTTCCGCGAGGCTACGGCCCGCCAGTTGACGGTCAGGGGCTTTATCGTGCTCACGGCCGCCAGCGGCGAGGAAGCGGTGGCGCAGGTGCAGAACGATCCTCCGGAGGTGGTGGTCCTCGATCAGCAGATGCCCGGGATGCACGGTTCGGAAACCTTCATCGAAATCAAGAAGATCGATCCGCTGATCGAGGTGATCATGCTCACCGGCAACACCAGCGTGGACAACGCCATCGAGCTGATGCAGATGGGCACCTTCGATTATCTGATGAAACCGATCAACATCGATGAACTCCTCTACAAGATCGAAGATGCCTACACCCGGAAAAAACTCAACGAAAAGCAACAGCGGGAAGCGGGCCTGTAAACGCCGCCGCGGACCTTGCCGTGCCGCCCGCCCCTGTTGCCGATAAAGGCGTTCCATGCTGAAAAAACTGGCCACCTTCTCCAAAAAATTCTTCTTCTTCCACCAGGAAGAACATGATCCGGTCCTGGACGCCGAAGAGGTGGAAGCCCTGCGGCTGACCTTCAAGTCCCGGTATCACAGCTTTAAACTGCTGCTGTCCGCCAACAACAGGATCTTGGAGGGGATGGCCGACATCGAACGGGCCCTGCAGGGAAACGAGTCCTTCAGCATGTCGTTCGTCCAGACGCGCTGCACCTCGATTTCAGTCAATGTTTTCCGCATGATCAATGACATGGAAAACATTGCCCCCGGGAAATACACCGCCCTCAAAGACAGCTTCGTCGCTATCCAGAAACAGATCGACGCCCTGCTCGGCGCCAAGAAACAGATCTCCGACAGGCGGCTGGTTATCCCGCTTTCGGCGTTGAGCAGCACCATGATCGACCTGGTCGGCGGCAAGATGGCCAACCTCGGCGATGTCAAGAACAAGCTGCAGATGAACGTGCCCGACGGTTTTGCGATCACCGCCGCGGCCCACGAGATGTTCATGCAGGCCGACGGCCTCCAGCGGGAAATCGACCGGCTCTTTCAGGTGGCCGGCTCCGACGAGGACCGCAATCTCGACCTGGTCAGTTCCCAGATCCGCCAATTGATCATGTCGGCCGATGTGCCCGAACCCATCTACCTGGCCGTGGTCGACGCCTACACCCGGATGAAGGAAGCCGTGGGCGGCCAGGAGATCCGGATGGCGGTCCGGAGCAGCGCCTTTGGCGAGGATGCGGAGAACAGCTCCTTTGCCGGCCAGTACCGCAGCGAACTGAATGTCGGCTTTTCCCAGTTTTTCTACTACTACAAGCAGGTGATGGCCTCGAAATACAGTGTCCAGGCCATTGCCTACAAGCTCAACCGCGGCTTCCGCGACGAGGATATCGCCATGTGCGTCGGTTGTCTGGCCATGATCGACGCCATTGCCGGCGGGGTCATCTACACCCGCAACCCGCTCGATTCCAAGGACGACGCCATTTACATCAACTCGACCTGGGGTCTGCCCAAGGCGGTGGTCGACGGCAACGACCTCTGCGACCTGTTCGTGGTGTCCCGCGACGACAACCTGACCATCCAGCGCCGCGAGGTGCAGAAGAAGGGGTATCAGGTGGTCTGTTTCGAAGGCGAGGGCTGCATCCGCACCGAAACCGACGAGTATCTCGCCAACAAACCCTCCCTCACCGACGACCAGGTGCGGGAGCTGGCCGATCATGCGGTCCGTATCGAGCAGTACTACGAAACTCCCCAGGACATCGAATGGGCCATCGATATCGAAGGCCAGATCTTCATCCTCCAATCCCGCCCCTTGCAGCAGATGGAAGCGGTCCTGCCTGGGCCGGAACTGGATCTCAAGCGCTTCGAGTCATCCCTGCTGGTCGAAGGCGGCATCAACGCCAGCCCCGGTGTCGCCTGCGGCAAGGTGTTCAAGGTGGCGAAAAAGGTCGACATCCTCCAGTTTCCCGAAGGGGCGGTGCTGGTGGTGGAACAGGCTCTGCCCACCTGGGCGCCGCTGGTGGCCAGGGCAGCGGCGGTGGTTTCCGAGCAAGGGGGATTTGCCGGCCATCTGGCCAATGTGGCCAGGGAGTTCGGCATCCCCGCCATCTTCGGGGTCAGCGGGGCCATGGCCCGGATGCACAACGGCGACGCGGTCACCGTGGCGGCCGACCTCGGGCGGGTCTATCTGGGCAACATCGGCCCCCTGCTCGAATGGACCCGGCCGGAACCCAAGCTGATGCTGGGCAGCCCGGTGTATGAATCGCTCAAGGAGGTCAGCCGGCACATCATCCCCCTGCACCTCCTCGATCCGGAGTCGCGGGATTTTGTGCCGCAGAACTGCCGGACCTTCCACGACATCACCCGCTTCATCCACGAGAAATCGGTGCTGGAGATGTTCAGTTTCGGCAAGGATCACAGCTTTTCCGAGCGCTCAAGCAAGCAGCTCCATTACCGGGTCCCCATGAACTGGTGGATACTCAACCTCGACGATGGTTTCACCCACGAAATCCATGGCAAATACGTCAAGCTGGAGGATATCGCCTCCATCCCGATGCTGGCCTTCTGGGAGGGGTTCGCCGCCATCCCCTGGGACGGGCCGCCGGCCATGGACGGCAGGGGCATGACCTCGATCATGTTCCGCTCGACCATGAACACCGCCCTGGTGCCCGGGGTCAAATCCAAGTACGCCGAGCGCAACTATTTCATGATTTCAAAGAATTATTGCACATTAAGCTCCCGGCTGGGGTATCATTTCTCCACCATGGAGGCCATGGTCAGCGAGCGGTCCGGGGAAAACTATCTCGGCTTCAAGTTCAAGGGCGGGGCCGCCGATTTCGAGCGCTGCCTGGGCCGGATCCATTTCATCCGGGAGATCCTGGAGCGCTACGGCTTCCGCGCCACGGTCAACGCCGACAACCTCGACGCCCGCACCGAGGGTCAGGACATGGAGTACATGATCGGCCGGCTCAAGATCCTGGGCTACCTGACGCTGCACACCCGGCAACTCGACATGATCATGGGCAACAGTGCCCTGGTCACCTATTACATGAACAAACTGACCAAAGATATCGATTCGCTGCTGCTGTGACGGTCGTCAACGAAACGATCAGACGGCGGCAAACCGGCCGTCGAGCAAAGGAAAAATTTTCACCACCGGGGGAGAAACCATGAGACAGGTTGTCCACATGCTGGCCGTCGTCGCCTTTTGTGTGCTGGCCACGGCAAGTTTGGCCGCGGACAAGATCGCTATCAAGAAAAACGTCGATGACATGGTCGCGGCCATCAACAAGGGCAAGGCCGCCACCAGTTATGCCGCCGACGCCTACACCCCCTATGTTTTTGTCATGGAGCCCAGCGGCAAGCTGATTGTCCATCCCCATTTGACCGGCGAATATCTCCAGGAAAAGGCGGCGCCGGTTTATGCGGCGCTGCAACAGGCGACACCTGAGGGCACCTGGGTGACCTATTTTTGGAAAGGGGCGGAGAAGGAGACCTACGTCCGCAAGACCGATAGCAACCTGACCGTCGGCAGCGGCCAATGAAGGCGGCATGAGCAAACGACGGCGGGAGAGAGGCAGCGACGGGCAACTGAAGGAGGCACCGCGGCCCTTTGCCCGAAGGTCGCAAGAGAGGGCCACGGTTGCCAGGGGGCGGAAGACCTCGCCCGAGCACATTACGCGCGATCCCGGTCAATGTTCCGTTCCGGACCAGCGAGCAGAACGACCCTTAGCCCCAGGAAGATGCCATGCCCACTATTCTCGGTAATCTCAGACAGTTCATCAAGGACATCCGCAACCGGCACGCCCCGGATCAGCCCGGCAACCCCTCGGAGATGAACGCCCTGTTCCGGTTCCGGTACTCCCTGTTCAAGGAGCTGCTGGCGGCCAACTCCGAGTTGCTCACCGTCCTGTCCGACATGGACGAAAAACTCAAGGGCGAGACCATCTTTGGCCTGTCCTATATCAACAACCAGGTCAACAAGTCCCTCAGGAACGCCTTTCAGATGGTCAAAAGCCTCAACGTCATGTCCGGCAGCAAGCATCGCGACCTCTATGGGGCGCTGGAGCGGATCAACGGCCGGATCAAGGACATCATCGAGGAACGCAAGGCAGAGCAGGCGCCCCGGGCGGCCATGCCCTACGAACAGATCCTGCTCAAGGATGCCGACTGGGCCGGCGGCAAGAACGCCAACCTCGGCGAGATCAAGAACTGCCTGCACATCCCGGTCCCCGAGGGGTTCGCCATCACCACCAAGGGGTACCACGACTTTTTCGACTATAACGATCTCAAGGAAGAGATCATCAAGCAGAAAAACCTGATTTACGTCAACGAGTTCGACCTGCTGACCAGCCTCAGCGCCGAGACCCTGGAACTGGTCCGGTCCAAGCCCTTGCCGCCCGCGCTGGAGGAAGAAATCCTCGCGGCCTGCGTGCGCCTCTGGGGAGACGATCAAGAGGTGTTGGTCGCCATGCGGAGCAGCGCGGTGGGTGAGGACGGCGACATCTCCTATGCCGGACAGTACCTGACTCTGTTAGGGGTGACCCGGTCCGAAATCTGCGCGGCCTACAAGTCGATCATCGCCAGCCTCTACTCGGCCCGCTCCATCTCCTACCGCAGTTCCAAGGGCCTCCCAGGGGGTGGGCAAGGGCAAGGCCTTTCATGTCCGGACCGTGGGAGATCTGGCCGATTTTCCGACGGGCGGGGTGCTGATTGCCCGACATTCCTCGCCGGAGTATGTCATCGTCATGCGCCACTGCGGCGCCATCATCGTCGAGGCGGGAAGCGTCAGCGGCCACATGGCGGCCCTGGCCCGCGAGTTCAACGTGCCGACCATCATCTGCTCCCAGCCGGTGATGGACCGGATCCCGCCGGGCCTGGAGGTGACCGTGGATGCCTATACCGGCCGGGTGTACGAGGGCACGGTTGCCGAGCTGCTGGCCGCGGTCAAGAAGGACGAGGCCCACATGAAGGGGACCCCGGTCTACGAACAGTTGCAGCGGATCGCCAAACACGTCATCCCGCTCAATCTGGTCAACCCCGAGGCCCCCGAATTCGCCCCCGCCGGCTGCGCCACCCTGCACGATCTCGCCCGCTACTGTCACGAATACTCCTACAAGGAGATGTTCCAGATCAGCGACCTGGCCTCCAAATTTCACGGCTGGTCGCTGAAGCTCGACGCCGCCCTGCCCATGGATATTCACCTCATCGACCTGGGCAACGGCCTTAAGGAGGAGGCGACGGTGAAATGGAACGCGGTCAAGGTCGACGAGATCGTCTCCGCCCCCTTTCTGGCCCTTTTGGAGGGTATGCTCAACAAGGACGTCCATGGACTCGAGCCCCGGCCGGTCAACTTCTCCGGCCTGCTCTCGGTGATGAAGGAGCAAACCCTGGCGCCCGGCCATATGGGCGAACGGTTCGGCGACCGGAGCTATGCGATCATCGCCGACAAGTATCTCAATTTCAGTTCGCGGGTGGGGTACCATTACAGCGTTATCGACGCCTACTGCGGCGACACGATCAACAAAAACTACATCACCTTTACCTTCAAGGGCGGTGCCGCCGACGATATCCGCAAAAACAGGCGGGTCAGGGCCATCTCGTTGATTCTCGAACAGGAAGGGTTCAAGGTCGACGTCAAGGCCGACAAGGTGGACGCCCGGCTGCAGAAATATCCCAAATCCTATATTGAGAGCCGGATGGATATCCTCGGCCGCCTGCTGATCTTCACCCGCCAGTTGGACATGCTGATGACCTCGGAAAAAAGCATCGAATGGGTGGCGGATAATTTCGTGGCCGGCAACTACAAGCTCTCCGAGTCGGCGATTGCTGTTTTATAGAGTGTTCTTCAGGACACCCGCAACCGAAGAGGAAAACCATGCAAAATCTCATCCTGCTGATTATTATCGTTGGTTCCATCATCATCGGCCTCGCCATCGGCATCCGGATGCGCAATAAACGAAAATAGCCCGATCAAGCCGAAACACCGCCACTCCCCTTCCGGAAAAGGGAGGGCAACCCGGCAGACCAGGCTGTGATCCGCGCCAGAACCTCAACCACACCAACGTCATGCGTGAAAAATATAAAGATTACATCCGATTAAAAAGACAGCTCTCCGCTGGCTTTTTTATCAGCGGCATCGTCCCCATCCTCATTATTGCCACGGGCGCGATCTACAACTTCAAGCAACTGTCGATCAACGACATCGAAGTCACGGCCCGCCAGGTGGTGGAACACCGCAACGATGTGATCAACACCTTTCTCCAGAGCCAGGTCAATTTTCTCACCACCCTGATGGGCCTCTATCATCTCGATCACCTGAAAAATGAGAAAAATTTCGAGAAACTGTTTCTCGCCATCAACCGGGAGGGCAAGGAAGGGGAGATCGTCGACCTGCAACTGATCGACACCAACGGCAAGCAACTGGCCTATGTCGGACCGTATCAGGAAAAAGTGCAGGGCAAGGACTACAAGGATTCGCCCTGGTTCAACGAGGTGCTGGTGCGCGGTACCTATGTCAGCGATGTCTTTAGCGGTTTTCGCAACTATCCCCATTTTGTCATCGCCCTGACCGATCCGATGAAAACCTTTGTCCTGCGGGCGACGATCAACTCCGGCATCTTCAATTCCCTGCTCTACAGCGCCCAGATCGGCGCCAGCGGCGACGCCTTCATCCTGAACTCCAACGGCGAATTCCAGACCCCGAGTCTGCAAAAGGCCACCAAGTTGGACGAGACGGAAATCAGGATGCTGCGCCACCATTCCGGCACCGAACTCTTCTCCGACGGTGACACCCTCTATGCCGGCAAGTGGCTCAACGGCAATATGTGGCTCCTCGTGGTCAAGACCAGGATCACCGATTCCCTCGAAGGCTACTACAAATACCGGGACCGCATCATTTTCACCGTGACTGTGACAGCTGTCCTCTTCCTCCTGATCGGCAGCGGCATCAGCCGCTTCATTGTCGAACGGATCCGGCGGTCCGACCGGGAGCAGACCGCCCTTGACCAGCAGATGGCCCATATCGAAAAGATGGCCAACATCGGCCGCCTGGCCGCCGGCATTGCCCATGAAATCAACAATCCTCTGCAACTGATTCAGATGCAGGCCGGATGGATCGACGAACTCCTGCAGGAAGAGAATCCCGGCCAGGTCGCCAATTTGGAGGAGTACCGGAAATCGGTGGGCAAGATCAAGCAGCATGTCAACCGCGCCGGCACCATCACCCATCGCCTGCTCGGTTTTTCACGGAAGATCAGCGCTGAATACGATGTCCAGATCAACGAGCTGATCCGGGAGACCATCTCTTTTCTTGAAAGCGAGGCGCACGGCAACAACATCAACCTCAACCTGCGCCTCCAGGAAGATCTGCCGGCCATCAGAACCGACGGCGCCCAGGTGCAGCAGGTTCTACTCAACCTGATCGAAAACTCACTGGATGCGGTCGGCGAGGGGGGACAGATTGAGGTGGTCACGGAAAGCAAGGGCGGGGAGGTCTTTATCCTGATCATGGATAACGGGCCAGGCATCAAACCCGAGATTCTGGAACGCATCTGGGAACCGTTCTTCACCACCAAGGAGGCCGGCAAAGGCACCGGCCTGGGGCTCTCCATCTGCAGCGACATCGCCCACAAACTCGGCGGCTCGATCGTCGCCGAGAACAGGGCTCAAGGGGGGGCGCGCTTTACCCTGAAACTGCCCCTGCGGGGATAACCGGCAGCGCGTCCAGCCGCCCGCAGACCACCGGAAGGAACAACAGGCCGCCACCGCCACAGCCTGTTGTTCCGGATGCCGGAGGCAACGTCTTCTTCCCCCTCCCCCGGCAAAGCGCTGTCGTCAGGGGATCACCAGGCCTTGGAGCCGAGAATGGCCCGGATCTTGGCCTCGGTCTCTTTTTCGACCAGGATGATTTTTTTGGCATGCGCCTTCTTGATCTTCTCGGCCAGCACCTGGATATCCGCCGGTTTTTCCATCACATCCGTGGCCCCCAGCTTCATTGCCTGCACCCCTTTTTCTACCGTGGCATGACCGGTGAGCAGAATGACCTGCAAATCCGGATTGATGGCCTTCAGTTTCTCCAGGGTTTGCAACCCGTCCATTTCTGGCATCTGCAGATCGAGAATGATGGCGTCATAGGCGCCGTCCCCCACTAAACCAAGGGCTTCCTTGGCTGAAGAGGTGGTGGTGACGTCAATGTCCCGATTCTTCATCCGCTCGGACATAACATCGAGGAAATCCTGCTCATCGTCAATCAACAACACTTTTTCAGACATGGCCTCCTCCTTGGTTTTATATGAACGATGTTGGTTCCGGTGGCGGTGCCATGCCGGAGTGCAGACCTTTCATTGTTCGTTGTGGCCGGCCAATTTGGTCCAGCCATGCTGGTTCGTTGCTGTTTATCTCTCTCAAGCCAGGCTTTGTTCCGTCTTTCTTGGCAGCCGCAACCGCAACAGGCTGGCCTCTGGCCGCAACTCCGCCCGGAGCACGGTCAACAGCGGCTGCCCCTCGGATGTGACCCAAGCTCCGATCTCCGCCACCGGCAACCCCTCGCCGAAACGCAAACTGACGAGGACATCAGCGCCTGCCTCTTCCGCCGCGAATTCCACGGTCTGACTGCCCGCGGTGACGACAAAAAGGTGTTTCAGGCAGAGCCACAACAAATTTTCCAGCAGAAACGGGCGAACCTCAAGCTGAACCGGCCCCCCGGGCGCGACCGACATGGTGACACCCTTCATGGTGGCCAACCGGGCCGCCAGCGCGATGGTGAAGTCGAAAATTTCCCGGATATCGGTGGTGACCATCGGCTCATGGGCGCTGTGGGCAAAGCGGTTCAGCCTGCGGATGATGGTGTCGGCCCGTTGCACCTGCTGCCGGATTTTCTCCGCCATGGTTTGCAACCGTTGGGGGTCCAGGGGCCGGCCTTTGTCCACCAGCAGCGCCAGATCGCCCAACAACCCGGCATTTTCGTTGACGATGGCCAGGGCATTCTTGATCTCATGGGAGATAGAGGCGGTCATGCTGCCGAAAAATTGCAGCCCCAGGGTGTTGGCGGCATCGTATTGACTGTTCATCCGGGCCTCCTCAGGCGTGGGCGATTTCGTTCAATTTAGCCATGAGCACCTCGATCTGCAATGGCTTGATCAGGTAGTAGTCCCTGCCGCTTTCCGCCGAGCAGGCCTTGAAATCCTCCTCCGAGCCATGCCCGGTGAGGAAGATGAACTTCATCGTCGGTCGCCGGGCCTCGATCAGTCGCTTCAATTCGAGCCCGTTCATCTCCGGCATCCGGACATCCAAGAGGGCGATATCGAACTCTTCCTTCTCAATTGCCGCGAGCGCCGCCCGGTAATCGGTGACCCAGGTGGCGTCGATACCCCGCATCTCCAGCCGTTCCGCCAGGGTGGCCACCAATTCTTCTTCGTCGTCAACCAACAGTACGCGCATGAGTTTCTCCTTTGTCCGCATGGTATTCGAGCGGCAGGGTGATGATGAAGGTCGTCCCCTTGCCGACGGTGCTCTCAATATCGATCGAACCGCCAATCTCTTTGACCAGGCCGTAGGTGATCGATAAACCCAGGCCGGTGCCGCCGCTGCCGCTTTTGGTGGTGAAAAAGGGTTCGAAAATCTTCTTGATGTTCTCCGCCGGGATGCCGCTGCCGGTATCGCTGACCGTGGTGACAATGTGGGTACCATCGCCGCTCAGGCGGCTTGTGATGGCGAGCCGCCCCCCGTCCTTCATCGCGGCGAAGGCATTGTTGACCAGATTGATGAACACCTGCTGCAACTTGCCCCGGTCACTGAAAAATTCAGGGATCACCGGGGGGATGTCGACGTTGATCGTGATGCTGCGGTAGCCCGCTTCCTTGGTCTGGAATTCGAGGACATCGTCCACCACCTGTTTGAGGCTGAGCTTCTGCACATTGACCTGAATGTTACGGGCAAAATTGAGCAACTGCCGGGTGATGGTCGCACACCGGTCGACCGAGCCGATGATCGAATCCACCAGGCCGAGCAGGCGGTGGTCGCTGGCGTACTCCTGGCGGAAGGTGAACAGGTCCTTGATCAAGCCGGCCTTTTCGTTGATGATCGCCAGCGGATTGTTGATCTCATGGGCCACCCCTGCCGACAACCGGCCGATGGAGGCCATTTTGTTAGCGTATTCCACCTGGTGGAGCGAGGCAAGCCGTTTCTGGTCCGCCTGGTAGATGCTGTTGACCAGGTAGGTACAGATACCGACCACCACCGCCACGATGGCGAGGACCGAACCGGCGAGAAAAAGCAGCAGCTTGACGCCGGCGACCTCCCAGGTCTGCATGAGGTTGTCCTTCTGCTTGATCACCATCAGGATAAAGGGCGTGCCGGTGATGTAGGCATACCCGATGAGGATGGCGCGGCCCTGGCGGTCATGCCCCTCCACGACCTGGGTCCGGTCCGACATGGGGGGGACGTCCAGGGGGAATTTCTTCAGGATGTCGCCGTAGAAACGGGAAGGCGTCTGGATAATGCCCTGGTGGTTGATCAGGAAGGCGTCGCCGTTGCCGCTGACCTCCATCTGGGAGAGGATGTTGTTGAGGCGATCGATGTCGAGGCTGGCCCGCAGGACATAGTGCAGCCAGTCCAGACCGTATGGGTTGCTGTGGAGCACGGAAATGACGAGATGGGGCGTGTTTCGGAAGCCGAGAAAGACATCGCTGATGTTGGAACGCATCGAGATGGTCTCGTGATACGAATCCGTGTCGCTGTAGCTGAGTTTCTGGTACCATTCCTGCCCGCTGTAGTCCATCCCCTGCAACGGATAGGGGCCGGCGTAATTGCGCTGGATACCGGTATGGTCGATAACGCCCAGATCGAACCAGACCCCAAGACCGCTTTTCAGATTTTCCAGGAGTTGCTTGAGCCGTTGCTCATCCAACAATTGGTCGTAGGTGTTGTCGAGGGTGACGAAGTTAAGGGCGAATTTCCGTTCATCGAAATAGGAGGTCAGGGTGCGCCGGGTATTGGAGACCAGGCGGCTGGTCCGGAGCAGCAGCTCGGATTCCATGGCCTCCTTGCTGATGTTGTAGTCGACGACCGCCAGCGTCAGCAACGGCAGCAGGACCACGGCGAGGGTGGTGACGATGGATTGCTTCCACAGCAACCTGAAATTGAAGAGCGATTTGTACATCCCCGACGACTGATCGTGATGATCAAGAAATCCGGGTTTGAAGCGTTTCAATCCGTCATGCATGGCGTCCTCTCGTGGCAAAAGGTCGACGCTCCCGTCAAGGTCCTGTGATCCGCTGCCCCCCTCAACGGGGAGGTGGACACGGCTTACCGCTTTGGTGCCGTTTCGGCAAGAACAATGGTCATTCTCGCAAAAAGCTGCAAGAACGACGTTCCGAACTCCGCACCACCCTAGTTATAGACGCAACAGGTTCCGCTTCCAAGGGGTTTGCGAGGTTGGCAGTATTGGCGGGATCCGGCGCGGCGAACCGAAAGCGGTCTGCCGCGCCAGTCGGACGGTTCAGGGGATCAGGCGTCTTTTTCCTGACGGCGCTGCTGTATCTTCTCGTTGGCCTTTTTCATGGTCTCGCTGAGGACATCGATATCCACCGGTTTCTGCAGGTAGGCAAAGGCGCCCAATCGCATGCAGGTCTCCCGATCGGTTTCGTTGCCGTGGCCGGTGAGGATGATCACCTCGATTTCCGGCTGGGTGGCCTTGACCCGCTTGAGCACCTCCATGCCGTCGATGCCGGGCATCTTCAGATCGAGGATCATGACATCGGGTTCATCCTCGCGCAGCATCTCCAGGGCCGATTCACCGTCATAGGCGACCGCCGACCCCATGTCGCGGAGCAGCAGCCGTTCCGAGAGGGTCTGGACGAATTCGCGTTCGTCATCAACCAGCAGGACCCGCGCCGGGGCCTGAAAGTCGAGTTTGCGGTAGATGTCCGCCTGGTGAAAATTCTTGCCGACCTCGGTGACCACGGTGCGCACTCCTTCGATTTTAGTGACGATCTCTTTCAGTTCCTGTTCGAGCCGACTCAGCATGAGCACGTTTTTTTCGATGGTCAGGGTCACGGCCCCATCCTTGACGCCCACGCTGACCTCGTGCCCTTCCAGGGTCAGGGCCACCTGGACCTTGGCCTGGAGACGGAAATCGGCTAGGGCGGCCAGCGAGGCCTCGGTCGGGGCCAGGACGTCGGTGTGGAGGTTGCGGACAATGAGGTGCACGCTCTCGTCGGCCCCGATCTTGTCGGTGGGGATGACAATGTCGTAGAGGGCCGGGTCCCAGGGATCGGTCTGGCCCAGCAGTTGCAGGGTCCAGGCCGCCTTGTCCTCGTCGCTCTTGTGGATGGCTTTGTGCGGGTCCTTTTCCAGGGCCGGCTGCGACTGGGCCAGTTTCACCCGGTAGGCCATGTCGGCTACCAGGCAGATGCGCAGGACATGGGAGATGGAGGCGGGGATGAGGTGGCAGCAAAAGCCGGCCACCACCATGTTGCCCTCGGCCAGGGTCTCGGCCACCGCCTGCCGCAGATAGGCCAGGGAACGCTCCTTCTCATGGGTGAACGGGTTGAACAGCGAGGTCTTGGCCGAAAAGGCCCGGCTGACCCGGTCCGGGGTGAGACCGGACAGTTTGCCCGCCAGGGCCACGATCTCGCTGTCGCCAACCAACCGGTAGCCGGTCTTGGCAACCAACTGCGGCACAATCAGCTCTTCATTGCAATACAGGGCGTTAAAAACGGTAATCACGGACATGGGGATCCTCTCTTAGGGGTGGATGATCTCTGGTTGGGGGTG
>Ga0074193_1000825_pt1 | contig 45931 bp, 39 predicted proteins | sample EPASupsiteHSE605_FD_64523 | JGI IMG/M metagenome (GOLD analysis project Ga0074193, IMG submission 64523) | Bioremediated contaminated groundwater from EPA Superfund site, New Mexico - Sample HSE6-05 | ecosystem: Environmental > Aquatic > Deep subsurface > Groundwater > Contaminated ...
AATACTCAGTTGATAATCGCACCGCTTTTTCAAGTTGATGTGGCCGAATCTTTGGTAATTCGATAATTCTATCGACACAAAACTCCATATCATTTATTCTAATCTCATTTCCTTCTCCAAAAAGAAATCTCTCAAATGAAATTTTCTCTTCCATCTGATACAAAAATGACATTAATAAGTATTAAATCAAAAGGAAGTGATTTCATTCCTTGTAAGCAAACCAAGAATAAAAGAAACTATCTTCAAAATGCTCATCGCTGACAGAAACTACCTTGTATGGTCAAGATACTACTGGTGAACAATAATACTAAAATGAAGTTTAAATATCATCATTTTCATTGAATATTGAATTTATGAACCTACTCTGATTTGACTTCTTTTATCTTTATTAGATTTGGATATCTTTTTCTAGCTTTATCTCGAATTTTCAAAAAGTTTCAATATTTAAGGCATTTTCTAGCAATTTTGACCATTCCCAAAATACCTCAAATTGGTCCATGTTGTGTGGCATCAACGCATATATTTTTTAAAAACCAAAGATTTTTCATTTGTGTCCGATTTTAGCCAATTTTCTGCCATTTTAAGTACCAGCATCAGAATTTGAGCCCAAAAAAATTGGGTTCATTAACAGGACAAAAGAGATTTGTTGAATATATCTCCATTTTTTCTTATATTGAAAAGCAAAAATTCAGTTTCGTTACCCAATATGAAACTTCCTGGAACCATGTCAATTATTTTTCTTCAAACAATCAATCATCACCATTTTTCCGATTTTAGTGAATAGTTTTCTTTTATGATTTGCATAATGAGACACCTCTTCACTGGGCTACGTTATTTGGATAGTAAAAGGCTGTAGATTGCTTATTGAGCATGGAGATGAAGTTAATGTACAGACGAATTATGTGTGTTAATTTTTTTTAATAATTTGAGTTATTAATAACTTACTCTATGATAATGAAAAGCAATTCAATCCAGTTTCCTATGAAAAAATCAGCAATAAAGTGGGGGCAATCTTGAGAAGAAAACCTCTGTACAATCTCTGATTTTTCAAAAATATTGCTAAGTCCAAGAACAAAAATTGTCCCTTCTTAACAATGGGATATCATCTTGATTTTTAATAACTTGCGATCTCACTCATAGACTGTGTTTAGAAAAGAATTGCTTTATTCGCAAATACAACAACACAAAGATGGCCATTTTGAGCAGCCCAATGATGAGGAGTCCGGTTAAATAAAAAAACTCAACATTAGTATCTTTCCACCAAAAGGATTTGTTGGATGAGTATAAACATTGATTAAAAAGTAAAAATCCATCTCAACCCGCTTTTTAATGTTAATTATAATATTTACTCAAATGCATCTGCTTTTTTGCTTGGAGGAGGAGCCTTCTTTGTTGGAGGCTTTTTTCTTAAAGAAGAAGATCTCACTAAAGCAGAGAACTGTAATGAATCCTCATATACCAATTCTTCAATGAAATCATGAACATTTTGGTCAAAATCCTTTGATTCAAGTTTTGGAGCCAAAGATAGTAAAGACTCAAAGTAACCATCAATTAAAGCCGTCTCAAAAACATGCTTTTGCTCAGGCATTCGAGATTTTCCAATTTCCTCAAGGATTGTATTTATAGTATTCTTCATATTATACTTTTTAAGGTATGTCATCACCAATGAAAGACCATCATTCCAAAAAGCACTATCAAAAGACGATAATCTAGGTTGGAGCGTACAAAGCTTTTGATTAGAAGAAGAAACAACGTGTTCAGCTAACAATGATATTGATTGGGACTGATAATGATTCGTACCACCCGCTTTATCAAAAATTTCTCTGGTTCTCGTTGCAATTTCATCTTGATGAATAGCCGCAAATATTCTAGTCTCTTCTGATAATGACTGTTTTTCTTTCATTCTAAACTGAAAGTTTACTAATCGTACATTCTATACTGGTACCTCAATTTCGTCCTCCATTTTTATCATCATTTGCACATTAGAAATGATTGATTCCAAAGAAACATCGAATCCAGACTGGACAGTGGCAACTATTGGATTGTTATTTTGCTTCAAATATGTTAAAAGCTGATTTAAAAGTATATCTTCTGTATAAAGGGAGAGTGTTTCAGCTTCAATATACTCTGGGGAAGTACTGGCCATTGACATTGTTTCCTCTGTCGAGGAAAAACAATCATATTGAGATTCAACTTTTTGCAAATCTTTGAACAAAGAATTAAGAATAAAAATCGTTTCATGGTTATCAAGATGCTTTGACATACTGAAGAATGCAGGTATTAATCCCCTATACCCAACAGAATCCACCCATTGTAGAAGAAATTCATTCCTTTCATTCGCTATTAATGTTAAAACAGCGAGCGGATCAACAATCAACATTGATGATATCAACTGGGCTCCATAAGATTGACAACGGGGAATACTAAGAGATAGTTTGGCATGTTCTAAAAGAATATCAAATATTTGCACGGATTCGTTCCCAAGAATTACAGTTAAAGCCGAAACAAAATACAAGGATCCACAATATGAACCATTGTTTAGTCCCTGTGTGCTGTTTAAAAACTCAATCGCCAAATGAACAAACATCGATGAGAAGTCTTGAACATGTTTTGGGTCTTTAATCACAAGATTCCTATAAACAATGCATGCTTCTTCATGAAATTTAAATCCATAATCAACTATGATACATGGCAAAAAATCAATTATTTCCCAATGAATGTTGGAGATTTCCGGCGAATAAGCAACCACACAACTTAAAACATCAAGGAGCTCAACAGTGGATGGACTGGCCTTATACGCATCAAATATTAATGGCAAAAGATGAGATATTGACTCATTTGCCACTTGAGACGACGAAGAAAGAGCCTTAATAAATGATGTCAATGATGATAAGATTACACTTGCAGATGGGCGATGTTGACTATTATAGTAGTCGCAATACAAAGAAAACAAAGTATCAATGAAAGTTGTACCAATTTCTAAAAGTTGAGATCCAAAAAAAACCACTATTGTTTTCACATTAATAGCAAATTCAAAATCATTAAATTCTTGTGCCAATTTAATATAAATGATCAAAATATCTAGAATATTTTCATGGAATTTTTCTTTCAATAATTCCTTTTGCTGTGTGTTTTGTATCATGGATGAAAACACTTGAGCAGCAAAGTATTGAATTATTAGGGGGCTATCAAACATCATCATTAAAATACTCTCAGAATTATCTTGAATTGCCATGAATTGAGGCATATAAGATAAAACAAACAAAACCCCAGATCTTATTATAATACTATCAAGCAATAAAAACTGAGACAAGTGATATAGCAATTGATTATTCTCATCTGAATACTTTATAGAGAATGAGTTTGCACATGATGCAAATAAATGCAGAGCACTATAAATGAGAGCTTCATCAGATATTGATTTTTCGGTTTGGGATAAAACTTCATCAGATATACTAATTAAAACCCTATAAAAAGATTCACATATTTCATTACTATTCATTGATCTTAATGATAGCTTTCTAAACAAATAGCCTCTTGGGTCAGAATTATCGATTGGATTAGAGTGAAATCGCTCAATAAACTCGACCGGATCTGTTGAAACAATATCAACTTCATCTTCCTGAAGAAGGAAAAACGGTAGGAAAACAAAGCGAGATACTGTATCAATGTCATTCAACATTATATTCCATGTGATTTGATTTGAAAGCATAACGCTCAAAGCACTTGATATACTACCTAACACTTTTGGATCATGATCATACCTTATTGAATCAGCAACACATGTGAAAAAATCAAAGCATTGGTCATCATTAATCAAATGAGGCCACTTGTATAAATAATGAGAAACAAAATCCATTCCTCTTTGTATAAACCTATCATAGTCAGCGCAATGAATTTTATCTTCTTCATAAACAGATATCAGTTTCACCCAATTGGAAAAGAGAGTGTGATCATTAGAAAAATATTCTGGGATATGATATAAAGATGCTTTAAACGCAAGTCTATAACACAAACTCTTTTCATAATATGAAGTTGAATCATATAATACAGATGTCAAAAAAGGGAAAACAAGATCAACCATTTGATGATATAAATACAAATTTTCTTCATTTGCTGAGTTTAATGAAGGCACAAGGGAGCTGGAAAACAATAGTCCACACAATGTACCATTTTCACAACATTGCTCAAAAGATGCAACAAACCAATCCCATGGATAGTTAAACACTATTTTCTCCATTAATTTTCTAAATACTGACACAATTAGGGAATTCAGATCTGGAGATGCATTTTTTAACAATTCAACCATTGAATTAGCAATCATTTCTTTAGGAAAAAAACTCTCATCCCAAAACTTATTTATACCATGCTGTATTTGTATTATTGATGATGCTCTTATCCCACGATTTCTCTCTTTTGACATAGCAATTTGGAAAATCAATGGATAAAAATCATTTTCAGCAGAAAGTTCATATAAATTTTGCGTGGCATTTTCAATTGTTTCGTTGGAAACACCGTCATTGCTAGAATAAGTCTGTTGCAAAAGAGAAACAATGGTATCTAACATCAAACAGGTCTAACATTGAGTTTATTAATCGTTTTTTTCTTCATCTGAACTTAAGCTCTCAGAGACATTCTGGAAATCTCCAGTATCGAGCAATAATGAGCGGGCAATTTCGTCTACCTTCTCTTTAGCAACATTGTGGCACTTGATGAATCTTGATAAATTGAATATTCCTAGTATGAACACAATTAAAAATGTAATGAACCAGGGGATAACTCCAAGGAATAGAGAAATTATAGAAAGAACAATAGATACAATATTGATACCAAAAAGAGAGAGCCAAAATACATTTGAATTAGTAGTGGTAGCAACAAAAGGAACCGGACGAGAATAGTAATAAATAAAAGGGAAAGAATTGGCATTTTTGAAATCGAAATACCATGATAATCCTACAAGATGATAGCCAAAATAGCTTCTAACGGCGAAAAACGAAATTAAATAGAGAGTTAGGCAAATTGAGCAATTCCGGGCAAAAAATCGGTGGTTTTGAATTGTGAATAAATATAAATAGGGAAGAAGTTGAACCAGCAAGTAAAGCCAAATTGACGCATGCGAATCATTAACATAGATGGATTCCTCGATAAGATGATGCTCGTCAGTAGCAAAACTACCATTTGGTTGTTGACTGTTTCTCATTTAAACAAAATTATCGGCCAAATAGATGTTTTTTTACTTGTTTTTAGCTCTTTGCTCAGCATTGGGCCACCCTTTTTCGACACCAATTTCCAAAGAAAACCTATTTAGTTATATTGGCAGCGTAAAACATGTAATTTTGCATTTTTATGCACCAGATTGTCCACATTGTGAAGAGCTTGCACCCGAGTGGAACGAAGTAACACGCATTTACCGCCCAAATGATAATATAGTATTTGCAGTTGTTAATTGTGATAGATGGAGAAGCATATGTTCAAGTTTGGATGGATCGGCCACACCAACAATACAGTATTTTCCTCCACGCGAAAGGAGAGGAGTAGCATATGGTGGAAGCCATGATGTGATATCTATTGTTAAGTGGATCAAGGCAAACACAGGCATAATGCCATTTACCAAACCAGGGTCTATGGTATACACAACACCTAAAGAGCTTAAGTACCTCACAGAATCAAAGAGCGTATTTCTTGCCATTGATGACTCCAAATCCCACTTTTATAACCAGACTGAGATCAGACAAGCAGAGAGCTTAGTTAGTTCAGAGTTTCGTGCACTGTCTCCTTCAGATTATCCAAAAGAATCCAGTCAATATTGCAGCGATATTCCTTGCTTGGTTTTTCTACAAGGGGACAAAAAGACACTATACAATGGACCTGTTAACCACACTGCAGTCGCTTCATTTGTGGAAATACTTCTGGCCTCGCCTGATTTATAAAAATTTATGAATAATACAATGTTTCCTGATTCATATGACGAAGCCGAATTGCTGAAAATCCTTGAAAGCGAGAGAAAGAAGCTTAAAAGTCTTGTTGACAAGATTCCAGATAAAAAACCAGAAGAAAATACTGATAATTTGTTTATCTGCAGAAAGTTATCAGATGACCCATTATTTTCATGCACAATTTCTCTAGATTATTCTATTTATTATCCAGAAGAAGATCATGTCAGAGTTTTTTTCATGGAAAAATGGAAATGTCTAAACATATTTCGAAAAAAGGGATTTGATAGGCTTTTTTTCCCATTAGTTTCAACGCCAATCTTCATTTCTTATCCTGATCAAGAAGAATCAGTTACAAGTATTTGCACCTTTTGTAATGATTTATATTTATTGGTTCTTTATGCTAGTCGGAATCTATATCGGCATTATTTTTATGATGGATATGCATATCATGACTTAATAACAATGAAACAGCACTCTCTCATGCTGATTCAATCACATACATCTTGGATGATTTTTGTGTTTGGTTTTAATAGTATCACATTTGTTGATAGCAAATTTGAAATCTCAAGGTCGTTCAATGTTGGAGATTATCCAATAACGGATATATATGTATCAAATTCACCAAATCTTATGCTCATTAAGAATACAAATGAGGTTTTACTGTTTTCGTTACCAGAAAATAGCATTATTGTAAGTTTAAATGTTGATCCAGTTCTCGGATGTATTATTTCTGAGAAATGCATTCTTATTGTTCTTAGAAACTCTGTTAGAATATATAGAGAAAGAGGCGTTCTTGATAAAGAAATGGAAATAGATGTTCATGTTGCATGTTGCAATGATAGGATTTTTGGTATTGTAAAAAGCGATAAACATACCATTGTGATAATGAATTATGACTTGAAGCAGTATTTCTCTATTGAATTGATAGGAGAAGAGATTAATAATATCTGTATGTCGAGTTATGATCGAAAAATGTATTTAATTGTCACTAGACATAATGGAAGCATTGAAGTCTACTCAATTACATATCATTAAGCAATAAGCTCACTTATTAATCGATCTTAGTAAAGAGCTGTTTCTAGATATTTTATCTTCATTCTCTTTCAGAAAATGCTTTGCTTCAAGAAAGAGATGAACAAGTGCTTTCTGATCAACAGGGGTGACGTTCCCGGCCCGAAATAGAGGAATCCATTTTGGAGAATGACGCAAACCATCAATTGATGGTGTTTTTTCAGACATGATCCTACAAACTAGGCATGGGGGGAATGATTCACCCTTCATCCTTATTTGAAGTTTTGCCATCATTTTGGAATCTGATGATTCTAAAAATTCTGGATATATACGACTTAGATCCTTAGGATTTAATGTGCTTTCAAACTCTTTACTACAATATTTCAAATACTTATACACAACCCTTGCCATATACCGATTCCAAGCCTTTCTAATCATATTACCAGCATAATTTCTGGAATGCTTATAAACCAAAGGATATTTCAACGAAAAGTCATCAGAGTCTTCCATAACGAAAATGAGAAACGTTAGCTTTATTATCCAAAGATCGACCTTTTCATCTTCTGTATCATTATCCCAGCCTTTCTATCCTGTCCAATCCTATTTAGAAGATTCTTTAGGGATTCCTTATCAGAAGCAGTTGATGATCCACTTTGAACATTATTAAGCCTCTTAGTAGCTTGATCCATAAGTCTTGACAAAAATGGAGCATTTGCAATAAGTGGTGATGATTCAATTGCTTCTCCCCACGAATGGGAGATAATATCACGAAGAACTTTCTTGTCCGCCGCAGATAAGAAATATTTTAAGGCAACTTGGTAGTAAGCATTAGCATGGGCTCCAAAATCAGAGAGTTTATCCAGTGGGATCAATGAATTATCAATGCTTTGTTTCATATTGTGGGATTCAGTAGGCAGGGTTCTAAATGCACCAAGAAAAACTTTACCAGTTGAAGCTGTTTGAATAGGATCAATTACCAATGCTGCAAATGCGCCATATCCATCTTGGCAAGATCTTTGTGTCGCAATATCGATACCAGAGAGCCAGCAGCCGTATGATGGATGGGAGTGATACCATCCCGAAATAAAATCCTTGCGACCTGTTCTTTCAACCGATGATTTATGCATAAACATTTCAGTATTAGCCTCATCTGTGGCGTTAACTCTTGTTTCAGTCCCAATAACAGATGTTGGAAGTGCTTCAGTCAAGAAAAACTTATGATCACGGCTTTGGCCATATAAAAAACCAAGAATCTCGTTCTTTCCTCCATTAATGGAATGTTTGATCATTGTAATTAATGCACGCGGTGTGACATAGCATTCCTGAAAATAATAAGGATCATGTTTGTATTCTCGTCGATTTTCAAATTGATCCTTATATTCTTCATCAATATAAAAGAAGAGTTTTTCGTCTATCATCAATGGCACTTTTATGTCATTTATGGATATGATATGAGAAAAGTGTAAAGGTGACAATTGGCACTCGATTAATAAATCTAACAATTTATCATGGTAATTAACAGAAAAGCTATTATCATTTATCATTCTGTGATACGTATAATGTGAATTGAAGTATATCGATCCTCCCAAATAAGCTAATCAGTTATAGAACATTGACATATTGATGTACTTTGAGAAACAACTACCAATAAGGTTTTCTCTTCACCAAATCCAGAAAGACTGAAACTTTAACTTACAAGTATTATACTCTTGTAAATGTGAATCCAAAAAAGAAAAAAAACAATCATATTATAATGTTTTATTTATCCATGAGATAATAATAATAACTTGTATTGACTCGATACCATACACATATTTAGGAAATGCCATCTGGATCCTCTTGTTTATCAAAATATTGGATTATTTGTTAGGATATTTTTATTTAATACTCAATTTAATAATTAATATAATCCATAACACTCATTTCTTTGGCTTTCTAAATAATATTGGGGTTTTCTCGACTTTATTTAAATTTTTCTCGAAAATAGAATTCGAAATTACAGGTAAGTTTAACAGAAATTCCAAAATGAAAACAATTTCTAACAAACTTAATACTAATTTGATGATCATTTTTGGATTTTTATTTATCATTATTCTTGTTAATTCAGAAAAGCTCTATCAGTTTAATCAACTCGTATCACAATTAACAATTGTAACCAAGTTTTTTAACTATCCCAATGAATTCCCAATTTCCCCTCAATTGTCTTTCAGGTTGATTGGTAGTAATATCATTTATGATACTGGTTTTGGGTGTAAAAGAATAGACCAAGGGAGGTCTTATGTAGATGAAGATATTAATATTTCGTTCTGTTTCTTCTCAAGATCTGTGATGTACTCTGGATTTGGTGGAGTAATATATTTTTCTTATGGTAGTTCATACTCGATGAATGTCAAATATTCAATGTTCTTTAACGGTGTTTGTTCTCAACATGGAGGTGCAATTCATTTCTATTCTCACAAATCATGTCTCAGAATGATATGTGCTAATAGTTGCTCTGCTTCTTTTGCGTATCATTTGGCTTATCTTAGTGCTTCTCAAGTGAATCATGTGGAGTATCTATCAGTATCAAATTGCTCTCATGATACAACAGGAGATTTTTCTTTGTTCTTATTCAATGGTGATCAGAGAGTTGACAATTCAAACAGTTCAATGAATAATGCTTGTTCAAATTCTGGGATTCGGGTTTTTGAATCTTCTTCATTTAAAAGTTCTCACAATACCTTCTCAAACAACAAGGTATCTTCTTATATTTGCATATGCTTCTATTCTACCTCAGGAACAATATCCATGTCATATGATAATATTGCTTATAACAACAGTCCACCTAATGGGGTTGTAACAGTGTATGGAGAAGGATCAATACAGATGATGTATTGAATATTTCTTAATAATCAGGACTGTTTGTTCAATTTGAATGAAGGTAGAGATTCATATTCTCATGGCAAATATTTATCATTCTCAGGAGATTCCTATGGAAATCATCTCTGGATATTGTTCAATTACGGATTTTTTTTAAAACAATTCATCCAAAATGCTTTAGACAAGAAATTTTATGATGGTTATGGAGTAAATGCAATATGTGTATAGGTGAATGATATATCACTTTGAACTCTTTCATCTTAGCTATTTGGCTAGTGAATACACATTCGATATATGTTCTGTGGATAGTATCTTTGGATGTTTCTGAGGAAGAGAATTATCAGCATTACAATGCTATGATTAGAAGAATTTTCTGTTTGTTTGTGAACAATGTTAGCAGATGCCATTGAATATAAGGAATAATAGAGATATTTGCACTTGCTATTAGATGAATTGCTGTTTGAGAATGTGCAATTTGTGGTTGTGAATATTGAAGGAGAGTGGATCTTAATACCAGAACCCTGAAAAACATTGATCATTTCCATGTTGTTGCAATCAGCTCTATGATAACCATGTGATGTTTTCAATTTAACTTGCCAGATCAAATCTTATTTCGTTTTAAAGTTTCAAAATATATAAATGATCTAACAAATCCCTTGATAGGATCAACTTGAAGAATAATAAAATGTAAAATCTAATATAAAAATGAAAAAATCCGAGAAATTGCCTGTTTTTGATATTGGTAAAGATAGGATTACAGAGTCATTCCAAAAAATTAGTGCGAATCCGCAATTTACAGAGAAATATATGAATTCTTTGATGAATAATCTTGAACAAATCAAAGTTGTCTCATTAGAAATTTCCAAAACGATCACAAATAATAGCAATTCTTTAAAAATCCAAAAAATACCACCAATCAATCAAACTTTTAAGGTGAATTCATTTCTTGTTCAGACAATTACTGAGCATTGCAAGTTTTTGGGCAGAAATCCCCAGACAGAAGAAGGAGGAGAAGTTTTGCTGCATCCAAAAGTGAAAAGAAAGAATGAGGAAGATGATAATTCTGAGGAATTTGAGTTTTCGACATATAATACCACTGGTTTTCCAATAATGAGGCTTCCTACATTGGTATCACGACCTCCAATGGTATCATTCTGTCCTTTTTCATTACCACAAATCCCTTCTGTTCCTGTTTCGGGAATCCCCCGAGACCCAATTCGAATTACATTGAATATCAAACCAGTTCTACCACAAACAAAGAGTGATATCGAAAACAAATCTCATAATTCCAACTTCAGCGAGATCAATACACTTGCAATTAAGATGCTAGATCCTCCCGATCCATTAACGATAGATCTTTCAATTGGATATACTATGCCAATTCCAACCCCCATACAATATCTATCTTTCGATATCAAACGAAAAGCAGCCCCCCTTCTGAAACCTTTGCCATTTTCTTCCCGTGAAATTCTAAAAGATGTTCCTGTTTTAAGAACGCCATTGACTCAAGAGCAGTTTAAATTGTAGTTTAAATATCCAACTAGATTGATATATGATAAGAGGATTATTTACTTTTTTTATTCATATAGTTTTCGACAAGAGCTTTTATCAGAATATTTGGATAAATAGTGACATATTTTTAATATCTTCTAAGATTAATGTGATTCAGAGTGATGAATCATTGGATTTCATTGTATGTATGAATGAATAAATAATTTTTAAACAAATAATATTCAATTTTCCTCCATATTTGAATACAAGGAATTGACAGAAAAGAGTATTCACTATTCTAGTTATTTTGCCTATCTATATATTGTTGAGTATTATATTTCGAATGGATGTATTCCAAATGCATTAACACTTGAAGATGATACTATTCTTCATTTGGCAAGATCTCAAGGTCAACTTAACATTGTAAAGTTCCTTTTTCTGAAAGGATATGATCAATCCTTGAAGAAAGAGTCAACCATTCATCAATCATGTTTTAATTGTCATAATGATATTGTTGAATATTTAATTGTGAATGATTTTAGAATAAGTGATTTGGATTCAATCAATAGAACCCCACCTCCCTTCGCATGTGTTAATGGTGATCTGAAAATTATTGGATTTTTTGTTGAAAAAGGTAGAAATGTCAACTCAGCTACAAAAAACATGTTTACTCCCCTTCATTTGGCATGTTGTAATGGTTTTCTAGATTCAGTGATATACCTTGTTTAAAATGGAGCAATAATCAATTCAAAATATAATTGCAACGAAGCACCACTAAATATTGCTAGGTTTTATGAGCAAAAAGAAGTAATTTGGGTTTTTTAACAAAACCAAGTTGGCTAATTACATCACATACGTTTAGAATATATATTCTTATACATTGTATTCATTTCAAATAGAATCAATTATTGAGTTTGAAGAGTTTCTTTTTGGAGATAACCACATGTTATTGAGTATTGATATGGTTGATATTGATTTTTTAGTTCACAAAATATGTATGCTTCCAATTCTTCGGCCTTTTTTTGTTGACAAAGCCCACAGTCTTTCAAAGAAGTACATTGAAAATCATGTTTTTAGAAATAAAATACTAAAAAAGTCAATGGCAATGTGTCCAATTATTATATATCATCTCTATAAATCTTCAATGATATTTTTTGATGATGTTAAATCATTGTTGAACGATGAAAAGATTATTATTCCTTGTTTCTTCTTTAGGAAGGAAATAGATGACTTCAATATGTTTATTAGAAGGAAAACTGAATCTTCTAACTTTAATAAGTATTTGATTTTCTCGGAAGAAAATATTGAAGCTTTGCTCGAATATGGTTTTTTGCCATCTTCAATTGAGTATTGCTTGAAGTATGACGATTATGATAGTTTTCGAAATATATTTAATGCCAATATCCATCAAATGGCAAACTGGAATCCATTTGAGTGGAGTCAAAGACCAAAATCTTTGGATATATTATCTTTCTCAGGCCATTATGGATCAATAAAATGTTTTAAGCATATACTTATGAATGAAGGCGCTGTTTTTAAACCAGGTAATGGAGATTTGATCTTTAGTGGGAACACAGACATTATTCATATGTACAATCATTATATAATCGATTTCGGTGAAAATTTGCGCTATTCTACTGAAATTTCAAGGATATCATTGGTTAAATATTTCTTGGAAAAGGGAGCCAATATTGATTCAAAGAATATGGATGGTGATTCTTCCCTTCATATTGCTTCAAGAGAAGGATTCTTTTATATTGTGAATTATTTAATTGAACAAAAAGCAGACCCCAATATTTCCAATAATTCATTCGAAACACCACTTCATCTTGCTTCTATTCACGGACATTTTTATATTGTTGAGTTTTTAATTAACAATCATTCGGAAATTAATTCAAAAGATGGAAATGGCTATTGTCGTCACATAATTGGACGCCATTACATAATGCTTGCATAAACGGACACATCAACATCGTTCAATTATTAGTGAAAGCCAATGCCAATATTCATGCTATCACTAAACAAAACTGGACTCCGCTTCGTTGTGCAGCATTTAACAATCATTTGGAAATTTTTAAATACCTCATGAATAAAGGAGCAACCCTTTAGTTTACATATTTTATATTATCGTTGCAGGGTAAAATATTTCCCAAATAGGGTAATATTACCCTTAGACCTAGAATGTCGATTTCGAATGATGAACTCAGCTTTTTGATCTTACGATACTTCAAAGAATCTGGTTTTAATCATTCTCATTTTACTTATATTAACGAATCGAATATTGACACAACTTCGATTAATGGCTCACAGATACCTCCTGGTGCTTTGATTACATTATTACAAAAGGGATTGTTATATATTCAGCTTGAAAGGCAAATATTGAATGGTGGAAAAGGGAGTGAACAAGGATTTGGCTCGCAAATTACTTTATTAAACGCCGCCTTGAGAGAAGGAACAGCTCTTGGTCCAAAAGACACCAAAAAAGTTGTCGATGATTCTGTTTCTGCTTCTATTCCTCTAGATCAGAATAATTCTATTACATTATCAGAACATATTTATGATGCGATTTGCTGTTGCTGGTCAAAAGATAGCAGATTTCTTGCAACTGGAAGCTCAGACAACAGTGCTATTATATGGGATCTTTCCAATATTCAATCAGTTTCTCAATGCAAACTTCAGCATGGAGAAGCTGATTCGAAGCAAGGAGCACACCAAGTTAATACATTAGATTGGTCGCCAGATGGCAAGTATCTTGTAACAGGATGTTCGGATGGGTCAGTTAGGTTATTCGATCATAACGGAAGCTTGATTCACTCTATTCAAGGCAAAGAAAGGATTATCCATGCAGTGAGGTTCGATCCATCAGGACAAAGATTCATAGTCGGAGATAGCTTATCCAAACTTAGGGTTTGCGCAGCGCAGAATGGCCAAAAAATCAAATCCATCAAGCTTAATCATGAAGCAATTCACGACGCAGCTTGGAAGAACGAAATTTCTTTTGCAGTGGGATGCTATGATGGAGTTGTTGCAGTTTTTGATTCTATAGAAGCAGAACCAGTTATTTTAACTGGACATACTTTGATTGTGAATTCTGTTGCATGGGATTTGCAAGACAACGGAATTCTCGCTTCATGTTCAGATGATTCTACGGTTAGGGTATGGAAGAATAACCAAGAACAATATGTGTTATCAGGTCACAGATTCGCAGTATACGCTATTAAATGGAGTATAAATGGTCTTCTCGCATCCTCATCTATGGATTGTACTGTTAGAATATGGGACCCCAACACAGGAAACTGCTTGCATGTTCTACAACAGCACCAGAAATTGATATATGCACTCTCATTCTCTCCATGTGGTCGATATTTAGTGTCTGGAAGTAACGATCAAACAATTAAATTCTGGAATTCCTCTACAGGTGAACTCCTTGTATCATGCTTAGGAAAGCAAAATATCATGGATTTGCAATACGATGGAACAGGGAAGTATGTAGCCGCATGTTTAGAAGGCGGTAATGTAGTACTATTGCAAACAGAGTCCCTGTCTATTTGAATAAAAATTGCTTTCTCAGGCCTCGACGATGAATGTGCCAAATTTACCCTTCTTTCGATTGGAATGAGTACTGCTTATAGAACTCAAGAAATCAGCCTCCCAACTCCTTATTGGAATAATCTAAGTCCCTCAGATAAGACAGAGTTTCAGCGCCTTCGAAACAATTTCCACCAGAGCCAGAAAATGTCGAGTAAGGATAGAAGGTTGGTTTCATTTTCCAACGAGTTAATAACCATTCTTAAATTTATAGAGCGTAGCGAGTCTGGGCGCGAAAACCGGACTGTTTTAGTTGGGGTTTGCTTTGCGGGTCCTTTTATTGGAGTCAATACTCGTCAATTAAAGAACTTTTTGGGCAGATGCAAATCGTCTATTAATGGAAGTTTTCAACAGCTGGGATATGTTGCACTCAGAACAAAATCAAAGGCCAGAACATGCGTTCTTTCGATTATTCCATCTCTAATCAATGATCAGAATATACTTCGGCAATGGACTGTGAGATGTGCTGCTGATGATGCCCAGTTTTGTTTTATTACTAACCTAAGATCTCTCGTTTTGCCCACAATCACAAGCGAAGACCTCAATGATGAGCACCGAAATGCCATACAGATTCCACATCCTGTTCGGCCCAAGACACCTTCAAATCAAGTACAATTCAAAAATCCTATATCTGCGCCTGTTAACCAGTGGATACCAACACAACCAAGTACAATGTTTGCTCACCAACCTAATGATTACTTTGGAAGCCAGACTATTGACAACCAATGGACAGAAACCAATTACCATGAGCTCCCAGCTTCATACTCTACTGATTTTTCAGATTTGCATGATACATGGATAGATAATTCTAGCAATGATTGGAACAATAACCTTGATAATAACTCATCAAGAATAATGCCCAGATCTCAATCAGCCTGTTTTGATTTCGATGGCCCACGTGGATCCTTTTCTGAAAACTTCTCAATGTTCTAGAAAAAGCTATAGATCTTAAATCTAATATGTTTTTTGGGCTTCACTTTAGGAGCAATGAGTCTATATACAGTGACATTCGAAACAGACTCTGATTTCGAGACTCCAAACCATGACATAGTTAATACGGATACAGAGATTCCAGGAGAAATCAATAATAAAGTTGAATCCGTTTCTCCTGAAAGCCAAGTTGAAATTATTCCAGATGAGAGATTGATTCCTTATAGGATTGAAAGGCGGATAAACTACTCTTGGAGAGGGAAAAGAACACATTTCCAGCTTTATAGAGGAGGAATACCACTTTATCATTCCAAAATCAAAAAATCCGGGTTATCAAATCCAGTTTTAATATCAAAAGGCAATGATTCTCATTTTAGTGATTCTGAATTTGAAGGTGTAATCATTATGAATGAAGAAGAAACCGAGTTTTCATTGAGAGAGAAAAACCAATTTGGAAGAGAAATTGCAGTGATTCGTTTCAAGGAGTATCCTGGTAATTGTCGACCACGAATAATGAAAGTAAGGATTTTTTTTGGTGAAGAAACACATTCATTGAGTTTGCATAGTTCTGAACCAATTCGATTACCCACTGGTTTGTGGGCATTGGATCTTCACCGAATTGAAGTTATTCGGAGTGTTAAAAATGCAGTTCTGATTGATAAAGATGGGAAAACTAATGTCATCATAGCCAAAGTAGACTCTGGTTCATTGTGTCTTGATTCATTAGAGAGAATACCTGATATTGTTGTTTCTATAAATTAAACCTTTAAACTTCTAAAGAATATGCTATTTTCGGATTTCTCTGCAATACTAGGATTTTCCGAAAAATAAGGGTATATTTTATTATTAGATGTGAAGAAAAAGAAGAAATTCCAAAAATATTTAAGAAAAGTCGAAGAAACATAATTTTATTCTGAGCCACAAGTCTTTTAATGAAAGTTGGAGATTTTCGGGAGTATTCTGGCAGTGCCAAATGCCTTCTTCTCGGTGGATATTTGGTTTTGGATAGAGAAAACTCTGCTTTGGTTATAGCAATGAAACCTAAGATAACTTCGAGATGTACAATTGTTGAAGGGAACAATGAATTTTTGATTAGCTCATACCCTTCTGGTTTTAAAAATTGTATAAAAATGGAAGAAATCCCGGTTTTGTTAAAAGAAGGAGGGAGATATGATAGATTCATTATTCAATCTTTGAATATCTTCTTTTACTATTTTAATATCAAAAGTTTCCCCTCTCTAGCAATTAATATACAAGGCGATTCTGAATTTTATTCTTCTGAAGGAAAAACTGGTTTAGGCTCAAGTTCAGCAATCACTGTTTCTCTTGTTGGCGCATTATTAAGCTTTTTTGAGAAAAAGGATGATTTTAAGGATCTTTTATTTAAATTATCATCTTTATCCCACACATTTGCTCAGGGAAATATTGGATCATGTTTTGATATATCTTGTGCAATATATGGCTCTCATATATTTAAAAGGCCATCTCCTTCATTATTGACATTGGATACCATTTCTTGTCAATGGGATAATGAATGCTATGGATTATCTGCGTGCCTTGGTATGACGTTTTATTTGGTATCGACTCCATTCTCAGGATCATCAACACCTCGTATGGTATCTTTGTTTAATCAAGTTTTGAAAGTAGATAAGGAAATAGTATGTGAGCTTAAGGAATGTGTTTGTAAGGCTATGGACTTGATCAAAAATGGTATGATAAATGAGATTGCCTGCTCATTGAAGAATGTGAGATATTGCCTTCAAAAAATCTCTCAAAAGCACCATATTCCCATTGTTCCAGAAGAACTGATTCCCATTATTGAATCTGTTGAATCAATAAAGGGTGTTGTTGCTGTTGTTATACCTGGTGCTGGGGGATATGATTCATTTGGAGTTCTCACCGATTCTTGCTTTGATATTAACACCTTTGATCATAAAGTTCTTGCTTTCTCTTCATTGTGAAAATCCATTTTGCAATTAATATATATTCTTAGTTTTTTGATTATCTAATGATTTATATAAACCCATATTTGAAAACAAGGATTCTTATGTCACCCAGTTTCAACTGTGTGATTTATATATCCATCTGAAAGGAGTTATTTCTAGAATCGTTGTGATTCTTTTTCATAGATCAGTAATCTTATCAACATGAACCAAGGAAATATCATTTTATTATGTCTTTTCGTGATAATAACAATTAAAAGGCTTTTTTTATGTAAACACATGTAAACAAACGAATAATGGAGGAATCGTTTGCAGACGGATCTCAGGAACATGGAGACATTCAGTACACTGACTTTGATTCTATTAAAAACGATGCCATTGAGAATATGGAATTTACGAAAGCGAATGAATTGGCCGATGATTTTCAAAAAAAGAAAGCATTGGTTATTAATGGCCACTATGAATGTTTTTTAGGTTTTGTGACAAAAAGATGTGAGAGTATTGTGTTTAAATTTATTAAGGCCAAGAAAGAAATTATTGAAAGTTCTTATCAAGAGGAGGTACATTTGCGGCAGTCTTTTAGCGATTCGATTCGATTCACACAGTATTTACATTTGCAAGAGTATAAAAGCTTTGATGATGATATGTTTTTGCGGTTTATAAGTGATTTGCAAAGGGAAGACCCTGTGTATTCAGAGCAGCTCAAGGCTGCGAAGAAGATTGCAATTTTGGGAGAATATGAAGAAGCCGATGTGATTTCTACAAAGGCCGAGGAAGAACACAAAGATGTTATTGCTGCACGCGAGACCGCATTTCTGAGATCATATACCAACAAAAATTCATCAATGAACAAAAGACATGATGATGAATTACACTCATCATGCAACGAACTTCAAAAATCCTTAGATTCACTTAACAGGAATACTCAAGAGCAAATAAAGCTTTCTTATGAAACAATGAAAAAAGCTCTAAATAAGCTATATAGCCAATCATGTAAGCTACTATTGACACATTATCAGAACTTAAAATGCCCTCATGATCAACACCCCCATCAAAGGTTCAAGAAGGACTTTAATTGGATATGTGATCCTGATGAGGTTATAAATTTGATCATAAATAGTGTAGAATAAAAGAAACATTTTATAAAATCAAACACATTCCACATGTTTTTTCTGCCCTCACTATTTCCGTTGATTCCAGATTCCTTGAATCGATTTCACTCGGGAAAGATGGATATCCATCATTAACAAAAGGCAAATTCGAGATATTATCACATTTAAGGTAACCATTCTCAATCCATTCATATATATTCTCGATGACTCCGTTGTTCTGAATGAAGCCATCTATTAGGAGAGAATATATTAGCTTGTAGTTTGGCTCTTGCTCCTGTTCAAGAGAACATATATATTGATATATAGAAACATACTGATGAGGTAGTTTCCTTATTAAATAAGGAATATCAGTATTAATTTTCTCAGAACAGACCTCGGCTTTCGTTTTGTTTCCACTCCATGGAAGATCTCCCATATGCAACTTAATTAAAACAAAAAACCAACTAAACAAATCATCTCTTCTTCCGAGCTCCACTCCATTATGAGCATTTAATGATGCATACGGAGAGGTGCCAACAAAACCAGGTTTGTCTCTTGGAGGAATAGGATTATTGTGTTCATCCAAAAATGGGCGGCTTAAACCATAATCTATAAGAACAAGAGGATATTTTTTGCTGGGACGGAAAAGAAAATTGCCTGGTTTGATATCCCGATGAAGGATTCCACGACGATGAAAAGATTCAATGCCCTTGAGCATCATATAACCAATTAAAATTGTTGAAGCGAGGGAATATCTGCTTCCGCGAGGGAAAAATCTATTGTCAACTAGAGATGGTCCAAGTAACTCCATAACCAACCATCTATAGTTTTCATTCTCGCCAAAATCATGATATATTGGGAAATACTTCGATTCACCTAATTTTAACATAAAATCCCGCTCTTTTTCTAAATGAGGCTTCTTAACAGATGTGCATTCAAATTTAATTGCCCATCTCGAATTTTCCTGACGATCTAAACAAGAATATATATCCCCATAAGATCCTTGTCCTATAAAATCCTCAATTAAATAATTTCCGATCAGTGTCCCTTTAGAAAATCTCTCAAGTTTTCCTTTTTTACTCATCGAAAAATTGGTTCTTGATCCATCCCATGGCTTCATTTATTCCTTCTCCAGATGTCGCACATATTCCTTGTATATGGCATTTGGTATCGATGAAGCTTCCAATATCCAAAAGGTTGATTAATTCTTCAACTCCAATGGCATTGGGGTTGTCTTGTTTATTGGCAATGATCAAGAATTTTGATTTAGTAAAATACTCATCATTGAACAATGAATGAACATAATTTTTGTTGGTTTCAAGACTAGTTTTATCGGATGAATCAATGACATATACAACTAAGTCTTTGTTATGATAATAATAACCCCAAAGACCCTGAAAATCTTCATCCCCTATTAGATCACATATTGTTAGTTCATGTCCATCATGTGTTATCTTTTCATAATCCCTATCAATGGCATCTCTCGGTAAATCACCCCTCAATCTCTCCACAAAAGTTGTTTTTCCTGTTCCTTTGAGGCCAATAACTAGTATTTTAATGCTTTTGTCTAAGCAATTACACAAAAATGACCCCATAAAAATAATGAATCTGTGGTAATTTCTCTCAATTTTTATAAGAATAATCGAACATGTGACCAAATAATTCAGAGTTGTTCTCCATTCATTTAACTGTAGGATTATCACCTTCGATTGGAATTGCGAACTTTGTGAGTTAATTCTATTAGATATTTCGCCACTTCTTTGTGCTTCTTTTGTGTAGCTAAATCGATGGGAGTTGGCTGTGTTTGGTTCCTGAATGCTATTTTGGCACCATTTTCAATCAATAGCTGAACTATTTCAAGATTTCCATTGGATGTAGAATAATGAAGAGGCGTATAAGATTCAATAGAATTATGATATTATTAGCAAGCACATTAACATTTGCATTATGTTTAATTAATAAACGAACAACACGCTTATCATTGTTCTCAGCAGCAATATGGAGAGGTGTTATCCCACAATTAGTAAACAAAAACTATTGGTTGTCAGATTCACATCAGCCTCGTTATTCAAGAGGAAGCGAATTGTCTTATAAGATCTATTCCTAATTGCATAATGAATGGGACTAAAACCATTAAAACTTGAGAGATAAAAATGTCTTTCGAATTAATATTCATTCCTTTTTCGATCAGAAATTGAAGAATTTGAAGATTATCGGTGGCTGTGGCAATGTGAAGTAGAGTAGTTGAAATAAAAAACATTTTATATCTTCATCAATTACATAAATATCCGCCTTAGCTTCACAAAGTGCTTCAACAAAACCCATTGATCCATTCTTAACAGCAATTTGGAGTGGAGTTTTACCAAACAATAATGTGTGATACTTATGTTCTCGATATTGGTGTCTGGTCCCTTTTGAATAAGTATGTCAAACGCATTTAGATTATCCAAAATAATACAATAATGAATGGGAGTATTATGATTATATACATACTAACATGGTTATCTTTGGAATTAATATCAGAATTATTAAGTAATAAAAGTTTCAATAATTCTATATGATTTTTCTGAACAGCAAAATGAAGTGGAATTCTTTGTTGAGATTCAATAAAACTTTAGCATCTTTGAAATTAACATCAGCTCCGCTATCAATCAGCAATTTAGCAATTTCATAATGGCCTTCTCTTGTTGCCAAATGAAGAGGAGTCAATTTAATATTAAAAAATTGACATCATCGTTCTCAGAATTAACATTGAGCTCATTGTTAATAAGAAATTGAACAATGGTCAAATGCCCATATTTTGCGGCAAAGTGAAGAAGAGTTGACCCCTTAACATATGATCCTTCAAAGACATCTTCTTTATAAATCATGTCCAAACTAGTTCCATGATTCATTAAATATATGATACTATCAAGTTTTCCCTCAAATGTAGCAATGAATATGTTTTCTTCGAAGCTATCAGGCTTTTCATCAGCTTTCTCAGAAAATCGAACATCAGGGTTTATCTGCTTCACTATTATAGGCTGATTAGGAATATGTGAATTCACAATTTTTTTATCTGATGCAATAATAGATAATTGTTTAAATATTTCTGCTGCTGAGGGTCTTTCTTCAGGTGTATGGCTCCAACACTTCATAATAATCTCAGCAAAATCTTTTGGACAGTTTTTGGGGATTATTGGTCTCTCTTTCTTATTACATACACAATTTTGGACTATGGAAAAAGAAACCCCTTCAAAAGGCATTTTCCCTGTGGCTAGTTCCCATAAAATATGCCCTAAAGAAAAAATATCCGATTTTATAGTTTGTTCCATTGAAAATGCTTCGGGAGCAGCATAGTTATATGTTCCATATGTGTTTATACTATTCTCAAATAAAGGACTTAAGATGTTAGAAATTCCAAAATCACAAATTTTTGGTTCAAGAGTCTTAGAAATCAATACATTTGCGCTCTTTAAGTCCCTATGAATAATGTTATGGTTATGCAAATATTTTAAACCTCTAGCAATACCAATCGCCATTTGATATCGAATACTCCAGGGAAATTCTTTTTCAAAATTCTTCAAAGACCGCATATATGTGAAAAGACTACCATATTCAGCATTTTCCATAAGAATCCACTTTTCTGTATCCGAAGTATAAAAGCCATAAAAGCGAATAACATTAGGGTTATTAAGTTTTGACATAATTAGGGCTTCTTTTTCAAGCATCTCGTTGAAATCTTCTCCATGATCGGGAATTGATTTTGCGACAAGAATTCCATGCTCACTTGAGTCAACAAGAAATATTTTGCTATTATTTCCCACTGATATTTCCTTAATAAAGCGAATTTTCATGTCATCAACAGCATCCATGTTTTCTGACTATATGATTTATGCAACAAAAAAAATGAAATTTAGATATTTTATTGATTAGCATAATAAATAACATTATTATACTCGGGATTTGAGTGTACTTTATCAGAGAAATAGTACTTGGACTCTTCATTATTAAATGTTATGATGATAAAAGAAGAATCTAACTTGCTCCTATAAACTTTTTTCACTGTGTCTGGCTCTAAAGTATTGAGAATTTGTTCAATAATGGAGTAATCACCCAATAAACGAAAGATGATTTTGCGATTTGCAGACTCGTTATACGATTCGGGGAAATTTGGAAAGCATTTCACTAAGGCTACAACATCAAAAGCAGCGTAAGTACATTGAGCCTGGCTAAGATGTTTGCTCCATTCCGATAAAGTGATTCTTTTATCTTTGAATGGAATGCTGGGTTTTCTTGCGAATTCTTCAACCATAGATTGAAAATTTGGGGAAAAAAGGTGTGGTCTTAGCCTGGTTGTTTCAATGTCCTCAATATCATAATTGATTGCTAAACCAAACATGTTTTTAAGCTTAGAAATATCTTGGGAACACCCTTTGGAAATAAATTTATGCTTACTGATAAAATCCCTCATAATATCAATAAATGAAGGATCAATATTATTAATTATGTGAATAAGAAGAGCACCTTTTGTAGATCCGATTTGAATAACACTAATTGGGGCGTTATGAATAAAAGGCTCCCATTCCGTATCTAAAGCAAGTTTTTCCGAGAGATCATCAATCCAGACTAAATCATCTCTCGATAAATATCCAGATTCAACCAATCTCACTTTAGTGAATTCCCCTGGAAAAAACTCTACCAGAAACTCAGACCCATGCCCCCAAATATAACCATTGTTAGAACATGAGATTAAATCAAGTTGCGTGATGCTCATTTTACTTAATAATGATGGACTTGCGGAAGAGTCATATTAAACTGAATCACTTGATTCACAAATTGTTCAATATGGCTATATTCAAAGCTAATAATGAAGTCTTTGATATAGTTTTGAATAATAGGTAAAAGGATTTCCTCCAAGAATGCTCCAGGTCCTTCCGGTAGATCAAACTCTCCAGTATACATTATTTTACCTTCTGGTATCTCATTGCAAAAATACTTTAAAGTATAAAAACAATAACCATTACCATCTCTTTTCTTGAATTCCACCTTCAATTTGTACATCATTAAGAAAAGGCGTCTGCATTGCTCATCAGGATGGGGGATCACCCATGTGATGCTTGTAGGCGTTATTTTATCAATTTTTATCCTTTGGGATAATGAAGAACAGTACTCATTTTTGCAATGTTGCATTTTAATTGACTTTTTTTGAGTAATTTCCCTGACTGTTTTTCAATAGTTTACAAAAATGACAGAAAAACCAAAATTTGACTATAGTCAACATGGTTTGTCCCCTCTATCGAGCAAAATCGTTAATATAAAGTCCAGTTATTGTTTATTTGAAACAGCATCTTTTGGATTAATAAAGGAACAACTTTGAAAAGTACTGTTTGTTTATGAATTTTTAATTCAAAAGAAAACAAGAAGTTAGATGTCATGCTGGTATTCTTAAACCTTAAGGGTATTGTAGAATTACTTAACGTTTGTGTAAACTTTTTTGGAAAAAATTGTAAAATGATTATAGTATTATTCACTTATTTCTCTCTATGTTGTCCTGTTTACAGTGAGAAAACCACAAGGCAGGTGATATCTTGTGTTACAACAGATACCATATCTGTTTTGAATAGTGTTTTTATTTCGTTAACGACAACTGGTAATGGAGGTGCTGTTTTATCCGAAGTAAGTGATTCTAAGGTGCTAATTGAATCGTGCGCATTTTATTTTTGCACTGCACCGAGCACAAATCGTTATGGTGGAGGAATGTATATTTCAAATGCAGTATCAATAAGCTTAAGATATATTTGCGGTTATAGATCATATGCAGCTCATAGTGGAATGTTATACTATGCGCAATCAACGGATAATACTAATTTGAGTGTTTTTAAATGTTCAGGCTATAGTTGTCCTTCAAATTCCGAAGGGCTTGCCAAAGTTTTTTGTTCAGATTCTGGAACTCTCGATGTATCATATTGTAATGTTTCAAATTCGAAGGTTTCTATGCATACAATGATAGCTGCTCATGGGCCATCAAAGTATGATTTAAAGTTTTCGACAATTATTAACAATAGGGGCAATATTATGATTGAGGTTGGTGGGTATTTTTCACATTCATATTCTTATCTGAATGTCATCGATAATACACAGCACCAGTCAACATATGGATTGTTTTACTCAAATGGAGCGATTATCACAGTATACGACTCAATCATCAAAAACTCTCACTCAAGATTAATTTATTGTTTAAACTCTGCAGCAATCACATTTGATCCCTCTTCAAAACTGAACGTATATTCTTCAACGATCGAGCTTTTCCATTTAAACAGCGGATATTGCAACGGAAATGCCATATTAATATCTCGAAACCAGAGATATTCCACCAAAATGAAACAGATCTATTTATTATTCCTACTCATTCAATAAATCACAATTTGAGATATTTACAAAACAAATAAATGAGCGAAAACTGGGAACCAACAAGTGATTTTCCTTCTGCTTATTACACATTTAAAGACTCAACCATTACTATAAAGGGAAATCCCGAATACAAAAACAAAATCAAGACAGAAATCATTCAGCGTTTGAAAGAAAAATACAATCTTGATATAGACCCATCCATAGATTCAATATCATTTGATCGGCCGATGAAAAAGTAAACGTATATTGTTGGTAATTTTTCCCCTTAATTTTTATCGGTTAGACAAAAAATGGATCGAAAACTTTTAACCCGTATTGCTGGAGAGAACCGGAAAATGATGAATGGCCTCCCTAAGGGCATTTCCATTAAGCAGCGCGAAGATAATATCTGCCATTTTGATGCATGGATCGAGGGCCCAATTGGGTCTCCTTTTGAGGGTGGAATTTTTCACTGTGAGTTGTTTTTAGGCGACACTTATCCCCTAGTTCCTCCAAAAGCTTTAATGAAAACCAAAATTTATCATCCAAATTTCGATAAAATTGGCAGAATCTGCTTAGATGTGCTTAAAGATGCTTGGACACCCGTGATGAACATAGAATCGACCATTCTATCCATACAATCATTAATGGCAGAGCCTTGCCTTAATGATCCTTTGGATACCGCTATTGCTCAACATTATATAAATGATCTTCAAGGTGCTCATCAAAGAGCTCGAGAATGGACTAATCTTTATGCTAAACAATAAATATTGATAAATTTTCGTAAAAATCCTTTTTACTCTTCTTCAGGTTGTGGTACAAGGGCTGAAATGATGAAGGATTGTCTCCTGATTTGATCTTCTTCAGATTCTGTAGCATTTCCGCTTCTGATAGATGCTTCGATAACATCATTGACCTTAGCGAGTAATTCGCGAATGCTTTCAGCAGGAACGGAAAGCTCATTGCTCTTGAGGCATGACTCAGTGAGATCAAAAATCTGCTTCCCAACAATTTCAACAGCTTTCAGGGCAAGGTTGCCAGATGGACTGTTTGCAATTGATGGTGGTGGTGTTTGTTGAGATACAACTTCATCAATAATTGATGATGCTTGGGAGCTTTCTGACGAAGCAACTAAAAGCTTTGTCTTTTGTTCAAAAAGCTTCTGTTTAAGTTCTTTCCTCTTTTCTTCGATTTCGTAAAGTTCGCTTGATGTTTCAGCAACTTCCTTAAGAAGGATTCTTTGCTTTTCAATTAGCTGATCCTGAACTTCTAAAAGTTTGTTAAGCCTGGAATTTTCCTCGCGAACAACTTTATCTTGTTCTTGAACCGCCTGAATCATTTCTGCAATACCTGCTAATGGATCTTTGTTGTCTGCTGTCTTTCCTTGCATTGTAAAAGTGACTTGACCGAATCATTGAATAAATAAACGGAAAACTTTGTTTGAAATCAACTATGTTGGAATATTTTGGGTTTTGAAGCATTAATAGAAGGAATAGTTGAGTTTTGGTTGTATTTATATGATGAGAGGGGCGTTGTCAAAATGTTGAATAATGTTTCTTGAAACTGATCAATCCAGGGGTATTAGACCAACTGGAGTCATATCATTAGCTTGATTTGTGGAGTGGTGGGAGTAGTATGTCTCAAGTTCATAAATATTAAAAATAATGAGATACTTCAAGAATATACAATGAACATACATGAGAAATAATGTTTTTTTAACATTATTTGTAATTTTTAACAAAAAAATCAAGCTGAAGTAATTTTTTAATAAAATAAACAGTGAGCCCAGTTATTGAAATAGAATCTTTTCCTATGAACTCCAAAAAAATGTTATTTGGTTATGCCAAGTCTGAAGTTTCAAAAAGGTGAAATAGATTAGAAAATAAAAAATTAATAAAAGAAGAGATTCATTTAATAATACTTGGGAATTGATTATGCTCTGATTACAAAAATAATGCAATAACTTGAGGAGGAATTCCCCAAGATTGTAGCAAGGAATAAAAAATGATATCTGGAAGAATTTTCATATAAATGAAACCCAAAAATGTTCCAATTGAGATCCATTCATCAAAGTGTAACAGGAGGAATACTAGAATAAAAATTAAAGCAAAATTTTCTGAAAACAAACCAATAAAGAACCCAATGAATAGGAAAAAACAACTTGAAATCAAGTATTTGGCACAAACAAACAATAATAGTAGAAAAGACTTAGTTAGTCCCAAAAAAAACCCATAAGTTTTGTTTTGTGGTTCATCATAATACTTTCCCCTTCTCTGTCTATGAGAATGGGTATGGTAAGTTACAACTGGGCTTGTTAACCTTGAACTATATTCACTCATTAAAAAATGAATTTATTAATTCTAGGATGTAGAAATTTTGAATTCAAATCAAGATTTTGTGGAAAAACCCATGTAAAAGGTTCTTTTTTCTCTTCATTTTGTGTAAATTTTGGCAAATAAAACTCTCAAAAATTCAAAATCTCCAGATTATGAATTAAAACCACCTTTTTAGTGATTTGAATCAACAAAGCCCAGAAATAGGAATATAATTTGTAAACAACTAGTATAATCTAATAATTATTCTTTATTGAACAATTTGAAATCTCCCAATTCTTATCAATAATGAAATCACCATTAAAATCTCCTTTAAGATCATGATCCAATATTATAAATCTAGAATAATTATACAATGAGCACAAAAATCCCTCCAGATCAAAAAAAGATACAAATTATATTGTAAAAATATAATAATGAAAGTGATTATTCTTGGTGGAACTGGGTTTGTTGGACGACATCTTGTTCGATATCTGGTTAATTTGGATATGATTGAGATGATTAGGGTTTGTGATAAGAATCCTCCAGAGATTTCTTGGCTTAATGAAGATGATACAATTTTGTATAAACATCAGTCGGTAAACTATATGATGTCAAATTTATTTAATCCATCATCAGTGGCCAAAGTGTTTAATTTAGATGGATCTCAGTTTGATATTGTTATTAACCTAGCAAGCACCGCAGATTATGGGAAAGAGAATGAAATTTATGAAGAAAGGGTGATTGGAGTTGCAAGAGTCTGTGGAGAAGAAGCCAAAAGACGAGGAATTAAGAAATGGATTGAAGTTTCAACTGGTCAAGTGTACAAATCATCATCTTCTTCATCAAAAGAAAATGATAAACTTAAGCCATGGACAGCAGTAGCAGCTTCAAAATTAAAAGCAGAGCAAATTTTGGTTGAAATGGGGCTTCCTTTGATCATTATTCGCCCATCAACCATATATGGGCCTGGAGATATCTTTGGAATTATGCCACGGTTGGTTTGTGGGGCAGTGTACAAGAAACTGAATGAAGAAATGCAATTTTTGTGGAGTGATGACCTTCAAATCAATACTGTTCATGTCAGAGATGTAGCAAAAGCTATATGGTTTCTAGCAGAGAAAGGAACCATTGGAGAAGTTTATAATCTATCTGATCTAGGGAAAACAACCCAAATGAAGATCAATATGATAATATCACAGATTTTTAATATCAAAACCAGTTGCCTCGGCTCTTTTAAGTCTGCTTTTGCAAGATTGAACTTCCAGAATGTTGTTGAATCTGTAAATGAAAAGCATATGCAACCATGGGGGGATCTAATGACAGAATACAATATAACATTGTCACCTTTGACCCCATATCTCGAACCAGAGCTTTTGTACAACAATGATTTGGCTCTTGATGGATCAAAGATAACAAAACTCGGGTTTGTTTATGATTTCACGGAAATTACAGTAGACTTAATTTTAGAGTCTTTGAGATATTGGATTAGCATCAATGCTTTCCCGGCATTAATCTAAATCAGCGTTTTAAAATTATATTTTTTGCTTGTCATATTCATCAAAGAGTGCCATTCTTTGCTTGATGCTACTGAACAACAATTCGTACTTTGTTGTCGAAACAAAGACAAATATTGTTGAGATTATGAATTTCAACAAATGATCTATTTGAAAGATTCGGCTTTTTTTCAGACAAAAACAAAAATCTTGCTCAGATACACATTTAAGTAAATACTTATTATCTCTGAGAGGTTGAATTATAAATAATAATTTTGATTTTGGAATATTTTCGTGATTGCAATTAAGCTCCATATTACTCTCAGAAAAAATGATTGAGATCAATTGTTTTGACGGAAGAGGATGTTTAAACATAATAACTAATAATCCGAAATTATAAGATATTGAATCACCTGATTGATGATTGGAAAACTTTGATAATGAATCCATGAAACTTGTGAAAAACCTAGCATTATTTCCATCTTGTTCAGAAAAACAATAAATAGGCACATCAATGGCTGGTATATTTGGTATTTTGTCGAAAGAATCAATCAGTTCATCAATTTTTTCCAAATATATTACTGATTTCCCGATGTTTGCAAAAAAATCTAATACTAAAGGCCTCTTTTGAGTGCACATAATAATTCCCTTATCTTCTTGAGATTTCGTATTATTATCTTTATACACCTGCCACTGATGATAGCCTACTAAACTTCTTATTAGAAATGTATTTGAATCAGAATCTTCTTCAATAATTGAGATTATCCTTTCATTTATATAAAAGTTTTTAATTGTTTTCTTTTTATAATCTGCTGATGATATAATTGGCTCGCTAGACATAATACTGATGATTGAATCGATATTTATGATATCATATACATTTGATTTCTTAATCATTGAAACAAAATCTAACAATTCAATAAGTATTTCACTTGTTAGACTCGCTTTTTTCCAGTAATAAACCATTAATATAAAAATAAAAAATGATTTTAAATAGCTGACTTCATATGAGTATTCTTTGGCAATCCTAATGGATTCTATTAAAAAACTCGATATATTTATATTGGGCAAAAATGGCAAACTAGATCCTATTAATATATTTATATTTAATAATAGTTGAATAAGATATTTGCTATATTTTTTTGAAACCAAAGCAAACTGTTTTATTGAATTAACTAAAAACACATCTGTATTATTAAAAATCAAGAGTTGATATATCCCAATTGTTGATTTGATGTCCGTAGATATATCAAAAAGGCTCTCAAAAACAGGGCTAGGAACAGATTGATAAGCAGAAATATTATATAATAAAACACATAACCTTCTCCAATCTTTAGTAGAAACGAATTCTTTCAATGAATCATTTGTACATAGTTTTATTATTGAATCAGTAATCTTTTTAGAATATAAATTCTTGTATAAATGAAAGCAGTATAATAGCGGAATCAAAGACTTATTTTGGTCTCTCATGTATAATTTCACACATGACACAATAACCTCAAGCCATTTCCCAGATGTTCCAAAAGAAAATTTTGAGGATATTTTTAATATTATTCTCAAAACAAACGAAAAATTAATGTTCAATTTGTATTTCATTATTGGATCAAATATCCATTTGCTGAACAATCCAAAAAAGAAATCGGCCAGGAATTGGGGAGAATAAAGGGAGTGTTTTAAGTTTAAATGCTTCACTGAGGTTTTATATAGATTTCTAACGCATTCAATCAATTCATAATAAAAATTTGCATTTTCAAAAATAAATTGTGTATCTATGGTAGACATCAAAAATCTTAGGTAGAATAGCTCATTATTTAGTGATTTATCATCTCTATTTGAAGAAATTGAATATAAAACTTTAGAATATTCAGAAACCATAGCCTTTGACCAAGATTTAATATATGTTGTTCGTCTTGACCATTTAATTGAATACAGAACCAACAAATCCAAGAGATTTTGTTCTTGTACTCGACTTTTAGAGAGCAAATTGAATATACTTTCATATAATTTTTGAAGAAGCATCAATTTCATTGATTCTGCCATTGAACATTCTTGTTCAGAATAAAAATCAGATACACCAATAAGCATTCTGATGAGTGTATCCCATGTTTTGAACTCGAATTCGACCGAGTTATCAGTGTATTCTTCTAAGTTATTTAAAAAACGATCAATCAATCCAATTCGATGATGATTATTTCCAAAATCATTTGAAAAATCAAAAATGCATACAATATTTCGAAATAATTTCCTCATATATACGTTTTTTGTCTCTAAAGATGGAAATACATTTGGAGTTTTGATCCAATAATCACAAATGGAAATGGCAGTATCAATTGAGCTCAAAAAGAGAATAGGCAACGAAAATCCATAAGAAACAATATGAAAAATCCAATCAATTTTTGCTAGGCTATCAATGCTCTCATTTTTACCGTTCTCATCATAACAAGATAGTGCTGATACTGTCATTGAACATGCAACATCCTTTGGAAACATTGCCATTATGCTGATAGCATCGTTTTCACACAGAATATTGCATTTTGTGATATATCTTAAAACAATACATGATTCCATTAAATTTTAGCTCGAACGGTGTCCAGTTCAATTGGACCGCGCACGATTGATTAGTTGTTCCAACAAAACCCTATTTGATTCAAGAGAATTTTCGGGCTTAGTAATGAGAGTTTGCATGTTTTGATGGGTGTTCTCGCTCATTGAGTCATTTGTCTTATTCTCAATATCGATGTTTGCCATTTCAGGTCTCCTTCTTAGTGTCGAATTCCATCTATTCTTGATAGAATTGTCTGTTCTTCCTGGTAATAATCGAGCTATTTCGGCCCACTTTTTCCCCATGCTGCACACAGTAGAAATAATGATCATGTCTTCATTGTATGTCCATGCTGATTTTGTAATTTTGGGATCCAAATGATTGCACCATCTTTCTCTACATTGCTTTGCTATCCTTCCAGGAAGAGTCTCAGCAAGAAGGGACCATTTATTTGGCCCATTCGCATTGACCCATGTTATTATAGAGGTATCTTCTTCGGAAGTCCAGGACCCTCGAACAATTTCGGGATTGGCTACTTTTTGCCAATGTGAAATAACCTGCTTACTGGTCTTATTCGGAAAATGAGAACAAATAATCCCCCAATCTGCAATATTTTGAACCAGTTCTGCTAAGAGTTTATCTTCTTCCTCACTCCACTGATTTGTGTTCTTCAGTTTCGTCCGCTTTCGAGTCCGTGTCGAAATATGGCAATTATTGGGCTGGTCTTCCATGTAAGACTTGCCCCTGCAAACGAACCTAGTCAATTACAATGCTACTATTTTACAATGTATCTGAGTGAATATTTTTGTCAAAATTGAAGGAGTTCCGTTTTTGTTTATAATTTACAAAAAGTGGTTATGACTCACAATTGCTGATGTCAAGCATCAAAGAAGGATGGGCAACCAAGCAGGGTGGTATGATCAAGACATGGAAAAGGCGGTGGTTTGTTTTACAAGATGGTAACCTAGTCTATTACACCAAACCAGGGGCTGAAGAGCAAGGAAGGATTGAGCTTTCACAAGCTTCACTTGCTGCAGCTGCTCCAGACTGCAAAAAGCAGCCAGCTTTCAAGGTTATCACTGCAAATCGCACTTTTTATATTGTTACTGATACAAACACTGAGGTCAATGAGTGGGTGTCTGCCATCAATAGTGTTATAGCTGGATCAAAGAATTCTGGCTCCAAGGGCACTCCAGGATCTGTCAGACCTGTTGCCACTGTCCAGAAAAAGGTCACCGTTGACGATTTCCAGATTATTCGTGTTATTGGGCGTGGTACATACGGAAAGGTGCAACTCGTAAAGGAAATTGCTACAGGAAAGCATTTCGCTTTGAAAACCATGAGCAAGAGATTATTGGCCGAATCCGATCAAGTTGAGCAGACATTGACCGAAAGGAACGTTCTTTTGAAGACTGCACACCCATTCCTTGTATCTGCTCATTATACCTTCCAAACGGAGGCAAAAATTTTCATGATTTTGGACTATGTTCCAGGTGGTGAATTATTTGGAAGATTGAAGGAAGATTCTGCCTTTTCTGAAACAAGAGTTCGCTTATATGCTGCTGAAATTCTCCTTGGTCTCGGTCATCTCCATTCCCTTGGGTTTATTTACCGTGATTTGAAGCCAGAAAATATCCTTGTTGATTCTGATGGACATCTGAAGATTACTGATTTTGGCCTTGCAAAGGATACTGATGCAGTTGGCGGCACAACAACCACTTTTTGCGGAACACCTGAATATATTGCACCTGAAATGCTCCAAAGATTACCATATACTAAGAGCGTTGACTGGTGGAGTTTCGGAATTCTCATTTTCGAAATGCTTACTGGACTGCCACCATTCTATGATGAGAATGTGAACCAAATGTACCGATCCATTTTGAGGGACGAGATTCAATTCCCAAGCCATGTGTCCGAAACAGCCCGCGATCTTATCCGTAAGCTTTTGGATAGAAATCCTGAAACTAGGCTTGGTTCAACAGCAAATGATTTCGAAGATATTCAGGCTCATCCATTCTTTGCTCCCCTTAACATGAAGGATGTCATCGCCAAGAAGATTAAGCCCGAATGGATACCTAACATCAAAAATGCGGAAGATACATCTTTGTTCGAACAGGAATTTACACAAGAAACTGGAGGTGTATCGTTTGAAGACGCCAGCGCTATTACAAAGGACACACAGTCTTCATTCACGAATTTCACAAGCATCCAAGACTCTGCAATTGATATGCTCGACTAAAGTAATACTTACTATTTACCCTGTTAGGGAAATTTTAAAGTTTTGAATGGCAAGTGATCAGCAATTATACCAACAGATTGTTGAGTATAATCAGGCATGCGAACAGTATAAGGCGGCTATAACCACATGTATATCCGAAAATGCAAGAATCGAGTCGTATTGCACTGAAATGGAAAATGCTTTGAAAGACACATCATTGCAGCAAGAAACCAGCGAGAAACTTATGGAAGAACGAAATCAACTTGATAATCTTAGAGTTAAGGCAGAACAAGCAGCAATAATAATAGAAGGAGTGAAGCAGTCAATTCCCAATATGTCAAAACTTTTTAGTGAAACAACAAATGATCATTATAATGGAGATAAAATGAAAAATTTAAAGGGTGTTGTGCTTGGATTAAGGAAATTGTACCAAAGGAAGAATAATTTGATACAATCAATTGAATATTTGGAAAAAGCGAAAGCTAACCTCGAAGAAGATGGCGAAGATCTTAAGTCTGATCTTCAAGAAGCTAGAAACTGGTCAAAGGATGTTGAATCTGAAATTTTGGAGAAATCTCAGGGTATTTTAAAAATGGATAAACATCTAAAAGAACAAATAGGAGTTCTCGAGTCAAAGAATAAAGATGTGTTTCAGCAGTATTCCGATGCGAATACATTAGCCAAAATTAATTTCACAGATATATCAATGTTTTCTTCTCACTATACTAGATCAATGGCTGAGTTTCAGGAGTCTTTGGCTGAGCAAACAAAAATATCTAAGCCAAATGAAGCGTATTCTTTCTATGTTCCTCATTTTCAGAACGAACTTAATCGACTTGATCAAAGAAATCAAGTATATCAAAGCATGTTCACATATTCATATATATTAGGACAGTTACGTGATCAAAACAAATTTTTGGAAAAGGATTTACAAGAAGTTTCTGCTTTGTTCAATAATGAATATGAAGAAACTAAGAAGCTTATGTGTCAAATTGCAGAAGAAATCAAGTTTAAGATTGGTATTGAAAGGGATATGGACGAGTTTAGGAAACAGTACGATAATAGTAATATTTTCTTCGACCAAAAAGAAAGAGAAGAAATGGCACAAAAATCTGTAATCACCGAATTGCAAATTAGATTAACCCAAAGAGAAGCAGAAAGAGCCGAAATTGACAGCAGAATTGATAAAAGAGTAATGGAAAGTTATCAAATTGAAACCAGAAAAGCTAAAACTATGGATGCAGAAATTAGTGTTATTAAGCATCAAAAGGTACAAAACGAGTCATTAATTAAAGAGCTCAGAGAGCTAAACGAAAGATCAGAAGGAGCAAAAAGGAAGTTTTTGTTTTATAAAACAAATAATAACCCAGTGATCTTTAGTGAGGTGTCTAAGGAGTTTTTCCACATTGCTACAATTCAATCCCAGAGATTTAGGGAATTGACTGTGAAAAATGCAGCTGCACAAAAAGAGTATGAAGAATCCACCAAAGCTTCTGAGCAAAGTCTGGATCAATTGATTCAAGTATGTCGCAAAAAGAGGGAAATTATTCAAACAAAAGCTAACGAATCAGACAATTTCGAGAATCCTGGACTTCGTGTATTTATGCCCAAAGACACCATATATACTCCAGAGACAGGAAACAAAGTTCTTCTTGATACAGCTTCAATGGAAGCCATGGTATGCATACTCTTTAATCCATTGAACAAAGAGCCCAAATTTATGGAAACACATTTATTTGCATGGCATAATGCTTTTGTATCCACAAAGCAAATTATTGATATTCTAATTTTGTGTTGTCATAATGCAAACCAGCAAAAACCAATCGGTGAAGGTGCCGACCCATTATTACCATCAGATATTGTACCTGTTTTTGATAATTATATTAAGCTTTGGATTCTTATGTTTCCTTATGACTTCCTCCCAGGAGAAGGTTACCAACCATTTTGTGAACTCTTTGATGTAATTAAATCTATTGGTATTGATTGCACAGAATATAATCAGCAAATAGAATTAATCCAAAAGGAGAATTATACCCCTAGCCCTCCGACTCCTATTCTTGATTTCAATGTGTATGATAAACCATTTCCCCAATCTGGGCTTTTGCAAAAGTTCGGATCACTTAACCAAAATTCACTACCCTTCTGTCTTGAAGCTGATGCTCATTGTATTGCACAACATTTAACATATTATGAGCTTAAAGTATTTAACTCGATACATTATAGGGAGTTTATTAAATGCGGATGGTCAAAACCAAATAGAGATATCACTTCACCTAATTTATCTAAACTCACCTCCAGATTTAATACCACAAGCTCATTCATTTCATACTCAATTGTCAGTGAGTTTGATTTAACACGTCGAGCCTGTATTTTAACAGGGTGGATCAAAATTATGGAACAAGCACAAGCAATTCATAATTTTAACCTGATTTTCGAAATCGACGGGTCTTTGAACAACCCAGCAATTACCAGATTAGCTAAGACATGGAATAAGATCAATGAAATAGAACCAGGTATCAAAGAAAAGTATGAAGAGTTTTCCAAATTAACATCGCCTTTCCGTAAATTCAGCAAATATAAAGCCGAGCTAACCAAATCCAAAGTTGAAGAAACAATACCATATTTAGGCCCATGGCTTACTGAAATGACATTTGTACAAGATGGCAATCCAACAAATAGAGCAGTTCCTTCTGGAGCTAATGGATATAATATCACCAAACAGAGATACTATGCAGCTGCAGTATTTTATCTCAAAAAGAATTGGGGATCACAATATCAATTCGATCTATCCAAGTCAATACTTGATAAGGTAGAAAAACTATCTGTTCCTGATGATATGGGTGATACAAAGCTTTTCACCCTGTCATCACAATGCGAAGAATAATAAAGTCATATCATTAAATGGATTTAAAATCTAGTTTTGATATTAAAACAGAGGGAATAGTTGTTGAATTATTCAACCCTGATGATTTTGAGCAAGCATATGATGGCAATGTTTCAAAATCTATACGATTAACTGATCAACCTATTCCAAAAAAGTATTGTTTTCCTGAATTGACCCAGTATTTAGTAAATATATCATATTTAGGGTATAAAGATCATAGATTTGCTCGAAAAAACCTTATTCCGCATTATGTTCAAGTTGGAAAGTTCATAAGTGAGTGGATACCTGAAATTGATAAAGTAATTTTGGAAACACAGAAGCAATTAAGCAAGACTTATTCCAAAAAATTAATTCCATTCATAAGTACTATCAATTTAGAGAATGCCACATTATGGAGAACCAGAGTTATACTTACTTGGAAAAGATCAACACTATTGAAGAAATTTTTTTTAAGCAAGCTGTATCTGGCAACAAAATGCATGTCAATATTAAAGACACTTCAAAAGTTATTATCACATTTATCAAGGCATCCACGTCTCATTGCATTTAACAAAGCAAAGCTTTTTGATCTATATCGAAGATCAAAAGATGAACCATTTCCTGATCTTCAAAACCGAATTCGTATTGTTAAATCGTATCTTCATTTTATCAAAGATGCTTGGGTATTGACTAAACTTCCATATTCTTCAACTGATCAGGCATCCAGCTATCTTTCTATTCTATTTGAGAGAGCATACACATCATATATACCCGCAATTGGGTATTTGTCGGAATGTGATGAGTATTACCTGTTTTATTCTTTTTTAAAGTGTAGAATATCACCCATTAGGTATCGAGAACAAATCCCCGTAGATGATGTTGTATCAAGAATACAATGGTCTTTTGATATGATAACAAGTTTGACCGGAAAAAAGAGTCAACAACATTCTTTAGTATTGTTTTGTTTTTTATCGAGGTTTTGGTTTAATGAAATGGAGATTTTTGACAAATCTTTGTCAAAGACACCTGATGATACGCAAGTTTCAATATTTGAAGAAATTAGAAAATCCAAGATTGGAACATTCAAAATGGATAATGTTTTCTCTGATCCTGATTTAATTGTTAGCGAAGTCTTCCGATCTAGTTTTTTTGGAGCATTAAGGGAACAATTAATTATGTGCTGGTTTCAATCTACACCTATAGATGCCGCTTTCGTTGCATACACTGTTTATATTCAGCTTCAATCATTCATCAAGAATAGTTTTTCAAACACGAAAAACTCGGTTTTACAAAACTTGTTGAGGTTTTTGATAATCTCGACAGACATGCCAAATCCATCGAAACTATTTAGCACAATTCTATACTATGGGGAAATGAAACTTATTGGTAAAAGCCTAATTGAACCTAGCAAGTGCATTTTCGACTCAATCAATGAAGTGAAAAAGACGAAATAGAATAAAAATGTTTGATTACTCATTAAGAATTGTTGATGAACCCATTTCTTTGTTGATTTCCTGATATTTATTATTTACTGCAATATCTTGTAAGAAAATCATTATGAATAATAATATATATATATGAGGTGATCGCCATTTTTGAGAACATAATTGGGGATTTTGCGAAGCTTGAATATACGAATTAGGCAACTGACATAATATGCAAATAACCAAATCGAGAATAGCAACATATATTACCAAAATCATTCCTTTTTTATCAAATTGTTTGGATTTGATGGAATATATGATTGCAATAATGGAAATGGCAAAGAAAACAAAATGATGAATATACAATAAAAACAAAATTAGAATATGATTTAACCCTTCGCTAAGAGAAAATGGGAAAAGTACACCAAATAGAAAATAAATCGGAGCATAAACCAAATAAAACATCCTCTTGGGCCACATTTGATATAAAACAAACACCCTGATAAAAACAACTAACAGTTCAGTTACTAAGGTTTGAAAAACTCCTATATTTTGCATCAGAATACAACAAAGCAATACAGGACAAAACGAAAAGAATACTATTTCAATGTTGGTAATAGTTTTAGATCTAAGTTTTTCAATATATAATTTCATCATATAAAGAGTTAAAAACAGCGGAATTAAATTCTTAAGTTCAATCACTCTGCACAATAAGGGATCCTCTTCATACCAAAAGAACCTTACAGAACATAATTGCGAGAAGTTAAGATCAACTACAAGGTTCAAAGAAATTGATTGAAGAGAGGAGTTTGTTCGAAGAGAAAAGAACTCAATATTCTGAGATTCATATAAAAATGGCAAAAAGAATGCAAAAATAGGATTTGGATTATGGATTTCTGTTGATGAATCACCTTTGTTATTCATTGATGTCTGGACCATATAGTGGCCATTTAATTGTAACAATTTATTACATTCATTTCTTCTCATTACGCCTATCAGCTTAAACTTACGGCTTCCTGCAGATAAATCCTTAATTGTGAACTCTACGTTGATATTCGACATACCAGGCGATGAATCAAACTTATAAACTTTAGAGATAACAGGAAATTCATTATTTGGGGTTCCATTGTATAATACACGGAATAATAAAAAAACTAATAATAATAAGCCAACAATCGAAATAAATGATATAGATAGCTGGCTTACCAAAAAATTATAACTCTCCTCTTTGCATTCCAGATTTTCTGCATACTCCACATCATCTTTCAACTCAAAGAGTTCCTTTCTCATGACAACAGGACTTTATTTAATCGTTATATATAGCTGGGCCTTGAACTAACATAGGCATTGATCTCGTGAAACTGGAGCCTCTCTTCTCTTGTTCTTTCTGTATCTTCTTGACTCATATTAACGAAGGGTATTCTTTGATTAGGATTCAGGGAATTCCACATTACACTAAGTGGCTTTGATATTATCTGGGGCTTCTCACATTCTCCATGTAGCCTCAACATTGGCCTGACGAACCTCGAGAAAAACATGAATGATGATCGGGTCTGTTTGCTTGGTGGCAAAATTGACAAGTCGATTGAACTTGGTTGCACACTCCCTTCCTGGATTGCTTTAGATAATCGTTGATAAAGAAGTTTTTTATATAGCCTTTTCTCTTCCTTAAATCTGCATTTATCAATCAAACTTAATTCTTCGTAATATTCCTTCTCGTTTTCAGGCAAATTTTTCCACAATTCACCCAGTTTTGTGGATATATCTTGAAATGAATCATCTTTGTAGACATCTTGAAGCTCCTTTCTTTTATCTTTTGCGAAAAACACAAAGGCACTACAAGAAGCCTTCGGTTTTTCAAGTCTAAGTTGCTTCAATAAAGGCTTTAGCTTGTTTTGGGATGGAATCATAAAAAAATACATTCATGTTTGGATCGAACTTGTTACTTAATGAGATTTGAAAAACAGAGTTCTGCTTCTGCAAAACCTAAACAGGTAGAGTATCTGTCGATGCTCAGCAGGAATCCCGTGATTCGGAGAGATGATAAAGGAGATGTATTACAGCCTCGTCCAAAAACCACGCCTTTGACGACATATATAATTTTTGGATCAAAAATTGCAATGGACTCAGATAAATCCCAAAATATCACGTGCGATTTTATTAAAGAGATTATATACGGGATAAACAACCCGAGATTTGCTAACATGACATTTCCTCAGATTCCACTAATTCTTGACTTTTTTGAAAATACTCCTCCATCAATTCCAATGGCATTAGTGTTCAAGCATAAGAGAATACTATTTGATCAATCATTCAGATCAATTTTGCAGAGATCTTCAATTGTAATGAGTCTGTTTTTATTTGATCAGCTGCTTCTCCGCTCAATTGTAACACGGCAAAGCATTACAATACAAACATATACAGTTTTAGTAATGAGTGCAAAAATAAATGAAGACAGAGACTCAATAATTACCAAACTCTTTCATCATATTGTGAATCACAGTGGAGTTTTGCAAAGCGAGATCAATCAAACAGAGGTGGATTTAATCCATTCTATTAACTCGAATATTTCCCTGATTCCAATTGCCGAGGAATATGCAATATATGATTTAATATTGAGTAACAATTATGGAATAGTTGATTAAACATCTTTTATTTAGCATTTCTTGAATAAGTTTAATAAATCAGAATAAGACAACTCAACATCATAATGTGAAAATACCTGTGCTTGGTTTCATGTGTGTATGAAAAATCATATCCACAAATTTGTGACTTAAAATGGACAAGGGGAATAGGGATGGTTAATGTATTGGAATTCACAATAGTTGCTCCTTTATTAATGCAACCTGATTGAACACTAGAATCAGTTATTGTTAACGACCCCGTTGAGCAAAACAGAATCTTCTCTCCAATCTTACCATTATTAAGGATCACACATTTAGTCATCACTGAATTACCATTATCATTTGATATTATACCCCAAGATGTTGAAAATTGGGAATTGTTAATGCAATTAATGAACTCTGACTTATAGTTACCAGAAAACCTATAACATATTGCAGCCCAATTCTGCGCTTTGCCATTTGAAACAGACGAATGAGTGTATAACAATGACTGAGCTGATTCAAATCCAATTCCTGAATAGGAAACTATAACATTATTTGATGAATTAGTATTAGTGACACTTTGGTATCCTTTTATAAAATACATCCCTGCAACACTTCCAATTTTATTTTGGTAACTAGAATACTGTATAGAGCTTGCATAGGCTTCGTGGCGACCCATTGTCTCAGATGCAAATGTCATTCCAAAACCATTTAAGGCGCAGCAATAAGAACAACATGTAAAATAATTACTAAAATTATTCACTGATGATGTATATCTCAGAGCCCCGCCATTTTCTGTCAGAGATGTAATATTATTAAAACTGCAATAAGTTAGTTCCAGATTCTCAGGAAACAAAACATAATCAATTGGTCTAATAGATAATGATACAAAATTGCAATGCGCCAAAGTAGCTGAACTGCAGAGATAAAAAAACAGTAAAAACAACATTTGAATTAAGGTTTTATTTCCTGATGTGGAAATACCTGATCAAGGCATTACGGATTCTTATATGGAGGGGATTTGATGCGTTTCCATTGACAAATTTGGAAATTTCTGGCTGATTTAGTACAAAATCAGAGTCATATAAATTTCTTAAAGCTTGGGCTTTTTGATTTTGGGTTCCAGGAATTCTAGCCATTAGATCATTGTAAGATACAATATCAACAACAAAAACCATTAAAGGTGGAAGAATTGGCTCGTAAGATCCGTTGCAAATGATATTTCTTCCATTAGGAAAGATTATCTCGAATAACTCAGGTTGGCATCTTGCCCCAGTTTGAGAGTAATAAGTTCTCATGGTTTTCCCATTAATTTCAATTGGTTTTCTGCTATTTTTAAATAGCAAATAGGCGCTATATTCCATAAGAATAATGATTTTTACGAACAAAACACCCCAGTCAATCCTTTAAGAATAATTTGAAACATTATATATCAATAGATGAATGCAATTCTATAAGTTAATAAAAATAATCGTTGAATATAAGTAATTCATGCCCATTATTCGCGATTCGACATTTAGTCAATGAATAAATCAAGAAAATACCAAAAATTCTACATATTATATATAAATAAGAAAAATATACCATTTTGAACCAAAAAAAAAGGATTTTCATGCTAATATCATTAAATATTAAAAAAATAATAATAAAATACAAAAGTATACTCCAGAATGCTTAAAATGAGCAAATTCATCATCTTTATTCATTATAACTACACCCAGGGAAAGCATATCAAAAACCATATTCAGCATGAGTATCCACATACCAGGAACATTGTTCGATTTTGATAGTCAAAACTAATGTTTTAATTATTAGAATTATATAAAAGTGACATCGATAACCGATGATTATTTTCTTAATAACATTGTACAGAAAGATATGGTACCTATTAGAGACTTAAGATTCAGTGTTCCTTTTTGTTCGCTTATTGGGTGATTATTCATAAGTATTAGCTTTTGGGTACATAATGAATCAATTCTGCTATATAACATTTGTTGTTTGATAGAATATATTACTTTGTTTTCAATAAACTCTTTGATTCCTTCAATAGAAATACTATTTTTTGGATCTTTTTCAACACTTCTATATAAGTTTCTTGCCCATCTATCCCAGTTTTGAGTGTTACTTTGAATGCTGCGTTCAAATGATTGTGAGAGAGACATTTGACTTTTTGATTCATTAAGCTGAGATATATCAAGTTTAGTCAAAACACGTGTTAATGAAGCTAAAATGGAATTATCCGATATTGGTACCTCTACAACAAATTTGGCTTTTTCAAGCATTGAACTTAATTTTTGCAAAAAGTCACTATGTTGATTACGTAATGCTGTCTCAACTCCTTTTAATTTTCGATTGAACTCTGATTCGAGTTGTGCTATCTGAACAGTAACATTTTCTGTTCTTGCATCATACACCAAAGACGCTCTATCATTCAGGTTTCGCAAATTAGATTTCAACACCATTATTTCAGATTTAAGTGCTATGTTTTCCTTTTCGAGATTCTCAAGGGTTTCTTGACTTGCCGTATTAATCGGGTTCAATTCGGATTCATTCAAGATAATTGATTGAGTAAGGCTATCATTTTGCTGTTTCAGTAAAAGGTATGATTCTTTTTGTTGATTATATGAAGTTTCGTATACAGTAATTATTTCCTTGAGCTTCATCTTCATTTTCCTTATTCGTTTTTGTTTGGATTCTATATCATCCATTAATTCCTTCCTTTCTTCTAAAAATCTTTTTTCAATTTTTTCTTTGAAAGATTCACGGTTTTGTGTTTCCTCCTCTATTAATTGGCTCATACTTTGCTCACATTCATTCCTAGTTCTTTCAGCTATTTCTTTATAACAAATAGTTTCGCTTTTTGATCTTTCGAGTTCCATTTCAATAGATTTAAAATGTGTTGTCATATTGTTAATTCTATTCTCAAGATTTGAACATTTTTGCTCGGTTATTATCAAATCAGACTTGTGCTTAGTAATACTAGCTTCTAATGAATCAATTTTCTTCCTTAGAGTCAAAATAATATTTTCTTTTTCAGCAGATGATCCATCATAAATGGTTTTCATTTCATCAAATCGACGTTTCTCAGCATCAAGGAGAACACCAAATTCAATTTGTTGTGCTTTGTACATTTCATTTTCGGATAAATTTTTCGAGTTCAGTTCATTTCTCATTTCACTTATAACTTTCAGAAGATGTTTTGGCATATCGAGCACTTTCCCTTCATATTTAATCAATTTCCGAATAGTATTATCGAAAAACTTAATAAATTCGCTCGTTTGAATACAATATTCCATTGTTGATTTGATTTGAAAACTAACATCATTTTCTTTAACTCCAATTATCTGAGATATTTCATTCATTCTATTTTGAATGTTTTTGATATACTTACTCATGTTTGATCCAATATACTTAATTTCTCCAGTAAATCCGATTAATGATGATAAATTCTTCATGTTATTTGTAAGATCTTCATTTTTATCTAAAGTCTCATTTATCATTTGCTCCAAAAAAATATTCTTAGACATCTCCGAACTTAGGTATAAATAGGCTTCTTTTCCAATAAGTGATTCCTTTTTCTTCAGTTCATTTAAGATTTCTTCTTTGATTTGAGGATACTCTTGGTCTAAAATCGATCTTTTAAGTATATTATTCTTAGCCCTTGACAAGGCAGACTCAATATTATTCAGAGAAATTTCTTCATTGTCATTTTCCGAAATTAACAGGGATAATTTCAACATCTTATTATGAGCCATAGCGTTAATAAACTCAACTAATGACAAAGCATAAGAAACTAACCTTTTGTTTTGTACTATTGCATCTGGTGAAGATGCATTTTGGATTAGAAGTGCCAAAGCATCATTGAGCGTCATCCCTTCTGGAATTACTAGCAAATTTTCTAAGTGATCCAGAAGGACAGATTTCTTTCGTTGAGATTCTAAAACATCTCTCAGTGTGTTTATTTTTGTATTCATTTCTTCACTAGAATGCCCCAATACTCTGTTTTGATTCATACTTTGTTCAAGTTTTTTATCATATTCTCCTAATACTTCATTTTGTCGAATCAAAATATTACTCAAACAATGGAGATTATTGCTCAATGTATTAATTTCATTAGATTGACTTAATAGTTGTTGGGATAACTCCTCATTTATTCTTTTATATTTCTCCATTTTTTCAATGTTTTGTGACTGATCATTCTTTTCCATAACTTTTTGAACACTAATCAACCTGGATTTGTACTCATTAACAATAGCAATAATTTTATGGTTCTCTGTTTCTAACAATTTCTTTTCATTTTCATGTTGAATGAGCTTATCTCTTAGTGTCTGAATTCTAGCTTGCTTTGAAGTTACTTTTAATTTTAATCCAATTGAATCTTTTTTATAAATATTCAATTCTTCATTTAAATCATTATTCTGATCCATGAGTCTATTATTAGAATACTTCTCTATCTTTAGTTGATCAGATAGTTTCTGATTCTCCATATCAAGGAAGTCTTTCTCTTTATATAGATCTTTAATTGTCGTTTCATTTTCCTTATGTAACTTAGATACCAGATCATTCAGGTTCTGGTTCTCGTCATTGCAAACATTAATAATATCTTTCGTTTCGGAAATCTGGCTTTTCAAAGAATCATTTTCATTCTGAATCTCATTGTTTTTAGCTGTTAATTCACTAATTCTTGATTGCAAAAGCTGATTTTCGGAATTTAATGCTTGAACCTTTTTCTGTGATTCATCAAATTTTTTCGCCATTTCTCCTTCTAAAATTTCATTTTTGCTTTGTGTTGAAGATTCTTTCGCGATACTATAGATTTCAGTTACAAAAGCGCTCAATATATTAATCAGATCCTTCCTTGATGAAACACTGTATTTGATTTCTCCTGGTTGTAATAAAATACTATTTAAATGCGTTGCCACATTTTTTAAAGGAGCTGTCAACGATGAAATCTGTATCAAAGGAATTGGCTGATTCTTGAACTTCTGTATCTCAAGAGACATCTGCGCAATTCTATATGGATCAACTTCGGGGATTTCATTGGTATCGTCATCAGAATCCAAAAAAAACTGATTGTTCCCACTGTTTAAATTCATTGTTTAATAAAACCAAAGATTTAACTAGAAATCGTGAAAAGAGAATAGGAGAGGAGAGTAATGAGTTGAAGAACTCGGGATATCAATGAGATTGCTTGATTGGTTTGATAAAAACATTCTGTTGGGGAGGCTGGAAGTGATTGTGCTGGTGTT
>Ga0074193_1000827_pt1 | contig 45881 bp, 35 predicted proteins | sample EPASupsiteHSE605_FD_64523 | JGI IMG/M metagenome (GOLD analysis project Ga0074193, IMG submission 64523) | Bioremediated contaminated groundwater from EPA Superfund site, New Mexico - Sample HSE6-05 | ecosystem: Environmental > Aquatic > Deep subsurface > Groundwater > Contaminated ...
GCCGGATCCGTGGGTCCGCGTGGGTCTCTCCGGCCGCCGTGCCGATCGTGACGCCGGGGTGGATGCGGCAGTTCTCGCCGATGCGGGCAGCATCGTTCACGATCAGGGTCCCGGGGTGGGCGATCGAGAGGCCGGCGCCGAAGACGTTCGGCGGGATCGAGAAGCCGAGCCGCAGCGAGAGCCGGCGAAATCGCCAGTAGAGGAGGTAGTAGATCGGCCGGGCGAGGGCTGATTGCCGGCAGTTCTTCCAGTACTCGAGCCTCCGGAGGTGGCGCTCGAACCGCCAGATGTCGTGCGAGAAGTACTTGGGCCACCAGGAGTCGACGTTCAGGGCCTCGCGGTCGGCCTCGAGGTAGAATCGGTAGTCCTCTTTCGATCCGATCACGCGTACGATGTCTGGTGCGGTCAAGATAAGGCTATCGTGAATGGGATCGGCATCTGCATCTCGGCGCCCGCGGGGTCCATTCTCCAGCCTGCGGCCCTGGTGCGATTCGCTATAAACCCAAATTCGGTTTATGGAGGGTGCGAGATCGATGATTCTGCCGTCTTTTCCTCCTGTTGACCCCGAAATCTCTGCGTCCTGGGGGTCAATGTGGCCGTCCGAGTTCAGAGACCCGCGGGGATCCTCGGTTTTTTTCCTCGCGGATCGGGGGCGAGTTCCTCGCTTGAGCCGGCCTCGGGGCCTTTCGTGCTGCCCCATAAACCATATGATGCTATATGGGTGTGTGGGCAGAGGGATCGTCGACGGCAGGCCATGTTCGCTCGATCCGCCGGGGTCGCGGCAGTCCGGCTGAGCGGTCGGGCCAGGGGAGAGGTGGATACCGGTACGCGCCCGATGTGCGTTCGTGGTCGGCCCACTGCGTCACCGAGGCGCCGGCAGCTTCCGTGACAGGGGCAGGGCTGCGGCACAGTGCCGGTAGCTGCCCTGTCCCCTCGTTATCCAGGGGCATTCTGCGAAATCATCAAGGAGGTCCGACACACAGTGGTATAGCGTGGAGGATCGCTCGCTCAAGGACTGGGTAGACCGCTATGTCGAGTTCCTGCGCATGCGCCACTACTCCGAGCGGACGATCGCGACCTATAGGCGCTCGCTCCGGGCGCTCGCGGCCGGCCTCGCCGAACGGAGCGACACGGGTTCCATCCCCTCGCCGGCAGGAGTGACGACAGCCTCGCTCTACGACCACCTCGCCCGTCTTTCGCAGGGACGGTGCCTCTCCCCTCGGACCCTCAACCGGATCATCTGTTCGTACTCCTCCTTCTTCCGCTTCCTGGTGGCCCAGGGCATCGTCGACGCGAACCCGGTCGCCCGGATCGAGCGGCCGAAGGTGGGCAGGGTCGGGGTCCACTGCCTCAAGCACCGTCAGGTCGCCCGTCTGCTGCGGTCGATCGAGGACCCCCGCGACCGCCTGATCGTCCGGCTGATCTACGCGACGGGGGTGCGGGTCTCCGAGCTCTGCGCGATGCACATCGAGGCGATCGACCTCGACGACGGCGTGATCCGGGTCGTGGGCAAGGGGAACAAGGAGCGGACGGTCTTTCTCGACGACGCGACCGCGGACGCGATCGACGAGTTCATCGGCGGCCGAACATCAGGCCCGCTCTTCGTGGGCTACGGGCAGAAGCCGATCTCGACGCGGACGGTCCAGCTCCTCTTCAAGAAGTACGCGCCCGAGGGCGTGACGCCGCACACGATCCGACACAGCTACGCGAGCGAACTCTACCGCCGGAGCCGAAACCTCCGCGTGGTCCAGGAGAACCTGGGCCACACCTCTATCAAGACGACCGAGGTCTACCTCCATACCGACCTCGAGGAGCGGCGCGAGGTCTACCGCCGGCACTTCCCGCTCGCGGCCGCCGACGACGGGGACCCGTAACGCTCTTCGGACGGCGCGATGAGGGCACGCGGACCGACGTCTGCAGTGCATGCCCGGGTTTTTTTCCATTACCGACGGTCCCCGGACGGGTCGATCCTAAAAAAAGATGCCCGGAGGGTCCGGAACGATCAGAACTCTCGCATGATCTTGATCGCGCAGAATTCCCCGCACATCGTGCACTCCTCCGCCCCGTCCGCGAGCTCCCGGGCCCGTGCAGGGTCGATGGCGCACCGGATCTGCCCCTCGCGATCGAGGTCTGCCCGGAGCCGGGCGACCTCCCGGTCCTGGTGGTCGCACCTGTTTTTGAACTTGACCGTATCGCCGATATGCGCCGCGATCCGGAACGCGATCAGGCCCTCCTTCACCGCTTCGGGCGACGGGAGGCCGAGGTGCTCGGCGGGGGTGATGTAGCAGAGGTAGTCGGCGCCCGCGGCGCTCGCGGCGCTCGCCCCGGCGCATCCCGCGATGTGGTCGTAGCCGGCCGCGATGTCGGTGGGGAGGGGGCCCGCCACGAAGAGGGGGAAGTCCGCCTTCCGCTTGTAATACCTGATGTACGACGGGATCCGGTCGAGCCGGATATGCCCCCCGGCCCCTTCGATGATCACCTGCACGCCGGCATCGTGCGCCCGTCGCGCGAGGACGGCGTTCTGGCGCACCTCCTCGACCTGCGCCCTGTCCCTGCGGTCGTCGATGCAGCCGCTACGCGCCGTGTTGCCGAGCGAGAGGACGATCTCGTGCTCCCTGCAGATGGCGAGCACCTCGTCGAGGCGGTCGATGAACGGGTTGCCGCATTCGTTCAGGAGCATGAAGGCGCTCGTGATCGACCCGCCCTTCGATACGACGCCCAGGACGCGCTCCTTCTTCCGGAACGCCGAGAGCATCGCGGGGTTGACGCAGTGGACGACGAAGGAGCTGATGCCCTGCTTTGCCTGCATCCGCATCGTCGCGAGGATGTCGTCGGCGGTCATCTCCCTCATCCCATGCTCCACGACGGTCTGATAGATCGGGACGGTGGTGATGGGAAGGGTCGTGCTGGCCAGGATCGATTCTCGGATCGCGTCGATCTCCCCACCCATGGAGAGGTCGCTGATGGTGTCGGCGCCGAACTCCTCGGCGATGCGGGCCTTCCGAATCTCGTCCTCCACGCAGACCTTATCGGTCGAGGTGCCGAGGTTGACGTTGATCTTCGTCCGAAGCTCTCTGCCGATCCCGATCGCCACCGTTCCTCGTTCCATGATCACGGCGCTCCCGTCAGCGATCCGGCTTCGCAGAACCTCCGCATCGATGCCTTCGGCTGCAGCGACTGCCTTCATCGCTCCGGTGATCGTCCCGTTGCGGGCGTTCTCTACCATCGTTTTTTTCATGTGCGCTCCGGCGGACCCTACTAGTCTCGCGCAGGTTTCTCATAAGGATGCTGACATCAGGGCAGATGCAGATTCGATCGATGGCCCGGTCATTCAACGGCAACGAACGGCTCGACGGAGCCTCCCGGCGGAGTAGGGTGGTAACGGGGTGCGTTCCCGGCACTCGCTCGCGGCCGGCCGATCCGTCCGGCCCGTGTCCGAACCGGCACCGGCATAGTCGAAGGCGGGGATCGGCGAGGACTAGTCTAAGTAGAACCGATGGAAGACAGCATACCGGGATCCGATTGTCGTGACGGTCGAACGAGATCGAATGGGTGAGGGTAGTTCGGACGGTTCTTCGTCCGCCCTGAGGATCAGCACCTGGAACTGCAGACACGGGCCGTTCGAGGACCGGGCGCCGCGCCTCCATGCGTATGCACCCACCGTCTCTCTGTTCCAGGAGGTCGGTCGGCCGAAATCGGACGCGCCGGACCGATGCCGTTTCGGCAGCTATCCTCCACAGTCTGGTGTCGTCACGGTCGACCCGTCGCTCATGGCACGGCTCGAGCCGGCGGCCCGGGAGATGGACTGCCCGTCCTGTGTCCCGATCCGCATCGCGGGGCCGAAGCCCTTCCGGGTCCTCATGCTCTGGGCTCAGAAGGACCCGACCTACGTCCAGGCGATCTGGAACGACCTCGACCGGTACGCCGACTGGATCCGGGAAGAGGACTGTGTGATCGCCGGCGACTTCAACAGCACCCCGACCGTAGAAAGGACAAAGAAGGCCCCCCGGCACCCGGACCTCGTCGAGAGGCTCCGCGACGAGTTCGGATTGGTCAGCGCCTACCACGAGTTCCATGGTGTCGCGCACGGCGAGGAGGCGGACGCGACCTACTACCACCAGAAACGCCGCGATGGGCCGTTCCACCTGGACTACTGTTTCGTTCCCGAGTCGTGGCGCGTCGAGAACGTCCGCGTCGGAGCCTTCGCCGACTGGATCCCGTACAGCGATCACTGCCCGGTGATCGTCGACGTCTCCCGGCCGTGAACATCCCCTCTCCTACCGGCTCGGGGGTCACGAGGTCCACGGCCGGGTTGAGCCGGCAGAGCGGAACGGAGCGCCGGTCAAAGAGCAGCCGGAGCGATTCGGCGGCGATGTAGAACGTCGCCTGAAGACCCTTCATCAGGGTCAGCCGGATCGCGTCGTGCTGCCGTACGGCGATTCCGATGGCTTCGCAGGGGCAGGACAATGGTCGGCCTCCTGGGTGCACCGCAGAACTCCGCATAATTCAAAAGATGTCAGTGATATTTAACTGTTCGACGAATGTTCGAACATAATTGAAAGGTGCGACGGGGACAACCGAACTTTGATCGAACATTAGCTGATCCATTAAATATCCGGAATGCGACGTATGGACATGGAACCCATGCGGATCGAGCTGACCGGATACGACGTCGTGGAGAAGAAGGCGACCAAGCAGGGTAACTCGGCCCACATCCTCATTCCGCCGTCCTGGATCGGAAAACGGGTCAAGGCAATCCTGCTCGAGCCCATACCATAGACAGGGACTGGGCACCGGGGCGCCGACCGTGATCGGCACTCCATATCTCATACCCACAGCCGGGGGGACGGCGCTGTTCGCCCGCCCGGAGTTTCCGCCCGATCGCAGGAACTCGCCGGCCGGCGCAACCGAACGACAGGAAGAGGCGCGGCCCACGTCAGCCAGGGGCACTGGACGGCATGACTCGCGGATTGGCCTCGGGGGGATGCCGTCCCGTTTGCGTTTCTCATGATCCCATCGCCGGCCGCGGCGGGTAATATTCGACCGTGACGCCGGCCACCTCCACACTGTTCACCGACGGCGGATGCACCTGGACGACGACTGCGGCCGGTCCGTGACGAGCCGGATTCGGCTGCCCTTCATCGCGTAACCACGCGCCCGGTACCGGGCAAGGTCATCGACATGCCCCGGCGCGTCGACGAACTCGAGCCGCTCGGTGACCCCGAGCAGCTCGGGCCGGCCCGCACCTCTCCCGCCTCAGGTCCGCATCCATGCTCCGGCCCTGTCGACGAGATGCCAGACCTCGTCCGAGACCACCTGCGCCTGGTGTATCGACAGGGCGCCGGCGACGATCATGGCCCCCGACGTGAAGACGAGCGCCACGCCCCCGGCCCCGGACCGATAGACGAGCCCGGGAAAGACCTCGGGCTCGTACTCGATATCCTCGAGGTCGAGGGCGACGGCGAGCTTGAGAAGAGATACGCCGGTACCGAGGTTGCCGGACGCCACGAGGTTGACGACCCGGGGCCGGGGATCGGGGGCGAGGTCGACACCGGCCTCCCGAAGAGCCTCGAGGAGGGCAGCGAGCGCGGGCGCGACCGCGTCGGGGTGCCGCACGCCGACCAGGTTCACTCTTCCCGACGAGAAGACGAGGGCTGCGAACTTCGGCGAGCTCCTGCGATAGACGAGCCCGGGAAACCGCCGCTTGTCGTAATCGGCGCCCGGGATCTGGCGGGCGAGGTCATCGAGGTCCAGCACGTCGGCAACCTTGACGGAGGCCACGATGTTTGTAACGGTCAGGGACAGGTGCGGCGCAGGGCCGGCATGCTCGATGGGTGCGGTAAGGGAGTTCACGGGCTCCCCCCGCCTGATGTATGTCCAGTTCGTTGCATGAGATGTACCACTTCCGGGCGAATTCGTCGATCAGGATCGATGCGCAGACGGACGATGCCCTCGGCGCACGACGGAGCCGCTCGCATCAGCGTGGAGTCCACGCGCCGGCCTGGTCGATCGCGTACCGGACCTCCGCCACGACCCGTGCGGTCTGGGCCTCCGTCCGCGTCCCTGTGACCACGAACGCACCGCTCCCGAACACCAACGCCACGCCCCTGGGGTCAGCCACCCGGTAGACGAGCCCGGGGAAGATCTCCGGTTCGTACTCGATCTGCTCCAGGTTCATGGCGATGGCGAACCGCTGAAGCGAGATTCCATCGCCGAAGCTGCCGCTCGAGACGATATTGACGACGTGAGGCGGGTCGAACGGCTCGAGCTCGGCGCCGGCGGCCCGGAGAACCTCGACCACGCTCGAGAAGGCGGACGGGAGCACGTCCGGGTGCTGCATGCCGGTGAGCACGATCTTTCCGGGGGTATAGATCAGGACGGCCACTTTCGGCGAGGACCTGTGGAGGACGAGCCCCGGGAACTTCTTTTTGTCGTATTCGGCCCCGGGTATCCGCTCGGCGAGCTCGTCGAGGTCGAGTACGGTCGCAACCCTCCCGGTCGCAACCACGTTCTGAATCCTCAGGGCCGGGGCAATCGCGTCGATCATGGGTCCACTAGGTATACATTGCTCGGATCTGATCGATGCTACTTGCGGTGGTTCCCGTCCCGGGCCGGGACAGCGATCGCTCCGCTCTCGTGGATGGTTTTTCCGATTCCGATCATACTCGGGTGTCGCCCCGGAAAAAACGCCGGACACCATACTGCGGCGGCCTGTGCAACCGGTCCCGCGTGGTCGCTGCTCGGACACAGGGATCGGGACCGCGTGATGGCGTGGACGGTGCCGCGCTGGTCGCGGCCGTTGATCAGGTCCGTATCTGGCCCCGGACCGGTCGACGAGCCCTGGGAAGACCTCGTACTCGATGTGCTCGAGGTCGAGGGCGAAAGCGAGCCTGACAGGGGAGACTCGGTGCCGAGGGACCCAGCCGTCCTTCAACTATCGCTGTGTGCGACGGTGCTGTGCCGCTCGAGAGACCAGTACGCAGCGCCAATGCTGGATGATGCCCTTCGGGGCCGGGACGACAGTACTCGCGGATTGACCTCTGGGGGAATGCCGTCCCGTTCCGTTTCTCATGATCCCATCGCCGGATACGGCGGATAGTATTCGACCGTGACGCCGGCCATGTCCACGCTGTTCACCGACGGCGGGTGCACATCGACGACGACTGCGGCCGGTCCGTGAGGAGCCGGATCCGGTTGCCCTTCATCGTAACCACGCGCCCGATACCGGGCCAGGTCGGCGACGTGCCGGGGGAGGTTCACGTACTCGACCCGCTTCCGTGCATGAGCGGATCGCGGATCGACCTGCGCCGGCAGCGGCGTTATCCCGGACGACCCCGAGCGGATGAGCCAGATCGCTTTTCCGGTTGGAATTCCGCTTATAATACATATGATCAACCAGCGGGCGATACGATTCCGGACCGCGGAGCCCGACCGTCCCGTGACCGCTTCGATATCCGACCCCGGGACAATTCGGTCCGGAACGCACCGGTCGTCCGAGGAGACCTGATGGGCACCCTCCGCCAGTTCGTCTGCCCCGGCTGCGGATATTCGGCAATGGTCTCGGGCGGAGACGACTGCGGTTTTATCGTCGCGACCCGTACCGTGGTCTGCGACCGGTGTGCGGAGGTCGCGGACGTGGTCAGCTCCGAGACGCCATGGGACCCCGACAGCGTGGGGTCCTACTGCGCGCTCCGATGCCCTACCTGCGACGGCCGGGTCCATCCATGGCACGACCGTACCTGCCCGCGCTGCGGGCAGCGGATGGAACAGGGCCCCGAAGGCGCCGCGATCCACTGGGATTGACCCGGACGGAAGGTCACGGTCATTCGCACCGCGTCGACCCGTTCCGGCGGTCGTCGGCCGGCCGTCGTCTCCGTCGGAGAGATGCGATCGCACAATAGTTGAACGGGAACCTCCTGTCGAGGTCCCCCATAATCATCCGCCTCTTCCGATCGCGAATGTCGGCCTCACCGAAACCCCTGCCCGCACGGGTCTCTTTCCTTCCCCGTGCCGGCCGGAGGCCCGGCCGCCGCGGGACCGGATCACCGGGAACCCCCCCGACGGAGCCGATCCCGACGCGACCCGTCCGCCCTTACGCGAGCGCCGGCACGGTGTCGGCCCAGGCCTCGACCGTGGCGCGGACCCCGTCGTCCTCGTAGGACGCGAGCGTGACCGCCGTCCGCGAGAGCGTGAGCGTGAAGATCTCGCCGCTCGCGGCGTGACACTTGAGCGTGGCCGAGAAGGTGTCGTCCTCCAGGGCGTGCACGGCCGTCCCGCCCATCGCGGTGGCGACGGCGGTATCCGCCAGGATCGCGGTCACATTCGCGGTATACGCCGCGAGCGAGGGCGACTGCGCCGAGACGAGCCCGACGGTCTTCGCCTCCGTGTCCTGGTACGCGATCTTCGCCGTGTACCGCTCCCTGGTCTTCTCCACGGCCGGATAGGTCTCCGAGCCGTACTGGTACCCGGTGCACCCGAACGGGTTGCCCGAGATCACCCCCGCGACGATCGCGTCGAACGTCGCCGCGTCCTCGATCGGGGCCGCGAGCACGCGAACCGCCGACCGGGTGACTGTCTTCTGAACGAAATCCCCCATCTCTTCTCCTGGTGCAATGCACCGATCATACAATGTATCTCGTTGGATTTATGACGCTCAAAGAATGGCTGGGCACGCCCACACGGCCCGAGAGATGGCGCGGGTTTCTCCTGTGTCGCTGGCGATTCGTTCGGGGAGTGGGAGACTCGATCAAACGGATCATTGGTGCCGATCAACCGAGCAGCGCATTCTCGCACTGGGAGAACCATGCACACGACGAGGGGCATACCGTCTGCATCTTCCCGGAATCGGGATACTGGAACCATCTCTGGAGGTTCTCTATCCAGACGGCGCGCAGCTCCTCCTTCGGAACCCCCAGGAGAGACTGGAGCCTCATGCCGTTGAAGAGCCCGATAATTGCGATCGAGAGCCGACGGGCATCGGCACGGGTCATGATCCGGCCGTCCTCCTGCCAGCGGGAGATCTTCGCGGCCGACCTGACGATCTCTTCCTCCATCCGCTGGCTGGAGAACAGCCTGAGGTCTTCCTTGCGGGAGGTCATCGAGACGATATCGAAATACAGGGATTGGACATTGGGATCGGACCCGATAACAAGGTCGAAGATCGCCAGCCAGGACTCCAGCGGACAGTTTTCGTGAGCGGGCTCATAGATGATCTCCTGGTATCGGGCATGGTTCTCTTTAGTGCTCTCGACGATCAGCTCGTCCTTATTCTTGAAATATCGATACAATGCGGGCTTTGTCACCCCCAGTCTCCGGGCGATCTCGTCCATGGTCGTGTGGCAGTAGCCCTTCTCGTAGAGCACCTCGAGACCGGCCTCTAATATTTTGTTGCGGGCTTCATCCCGGTAATTGGAGACAATCCTGGGCATCGCTTCACGGTAGTGTACACCGTGAAGGGTGATAGCGGTTTTCATCGGTCCCCTTTGTTACCGTACAGTAACTAAAATAAATAATGGTAACATCAACACTCATTAGGGGCCGGACCGGCACAGGGCCAGACACCCCCGGGTCCGGGCGCCCGAATGAAAAAAGGAGAAGAGACGGATGATGGACAGAGATGATCAGAGAGACGACAGGCTTGTGGCCATTACCGGAGGCCGGATCCTCACAATGGGCTCGCCGGCAGAGGTCGACTGCGTAGTATTCCGCTCGGGGAGGATCGTCAGGATCGGGCCGCCGGAGATACTCAGCCAACTCTCTCCCGACGAGGTCGTCGACCTCCGGGGCCGAACCCTGGTCCCGGGTTTTATCGACGCACACCTCCACCTCTCGTTCGGATGCTTTCTTCCGGACTGGGTCGACCTGAACGGCTGTACGGGCGTCGACGAGATCCTCGCGCGGTTGAAGGCGTACGCCGACTCCCATCCGGATCGGGAGCGGATTGTCGGGTTTCCGTGGTTCGATGCGCTGTACGACGGTACCGCCATATCCCGTTCGGACCTGGACGCAGTCTTTCCCGACCGGGCGGTCGTCCTGATACACACCACCTTCCACTCGATGATAGCGAACTCGCGTGCGCTCGCAGAGGCCGGGATCACGGCCGACCTTCCTGATCCCCGATCCGGTTTTCTCAGGCGGGACCCGACGGGCGAGTTGTCGGGCATCCTCGTGGAGTCCGCGTGCATTCCGCTCTACCGGCACCTGCTGTCGATCGATTCCGCCAGGGTTGCCTCCATGATCGAGAGGAGCGCCCGAGAACTGCACCGGTTCGGCATCACGGCGATTCACGACCCCTGCGTGACGCCGGCGGCGGAATCCGCCTATACAGTGCTTCACGCAGAACGGCGGCTCCCCGTCTCGGTCCTGATGATGCCCCACGGTTCGACGCTGCTCGACAACGAGGTCGGCGAGCGCCTGGAGGGAGAGGTCACTGGAGAGGGGGACGAGTGGCTGAGAACCGGTCCGATCAAGGTGTTCGGTGACGGGGCGCTGCAGGAGTCGACCGCGCTCTCGCTCATCGTCAACGGAGAGGAGATCGTCGGCGGCACCTACCGGGACGATTTTCAGGACGTCATCGTGGACGCGGTCTCACGCGGATTCCAGGCCTGTGTCCACTGTCTCGGAAACCGTACGGTCGATGCCGCGCTGGACTCGTTCGAGGCGGCCCGTCGCCATGCCCCCCCGGGCTTTGTGCTGAGACCTCGTCTCGAACATCTGAACATCCTCAGCCGGGACCAGGTGGGACGGCTCGCCGCCCTGAACGCCTGTGCCTGTGTCCAGCCCCAGTTCCTTCTGCGGGCCCGGCACCTGAATACGAGCCGGTTCGAAGGGACGACGTGGTTTGCGTACGCCGATCTGGCGGACGCGGGGGTGGTGCTGGCCGGGGGCAGCGATTACCCGGGAGGGTTCCTGGATGCCAGGGACGTCCTCCTGTGCTGCCATATGGGAGCGACCATGAGTGACGGGTGCGGCAATACGATCTCCCCGGAGCAGGCTCTCCCGTTCGAGCAGTGGCTCTGGAATTATACGGCGGGAGCGGCGTACGCGGGTGGCCAGGAGTTCGAACGAGGGCAGATCCGGGAGGGAATGGTCGCGGACTTCGTGATCCTCGAGGGAGATCTCCACGCCGAGCGCCCTCCGGTCGTTGCCGAGACCTGGGTGGCGGGACGGTGCGTGTACGCCCGGTCCCCGGACGTCGAGAGGTCGCTTGATGCCGGGGTGTCGCATGAGCCGTGAACCGACGCACGGCCGATCGGAGAGCACGATCAGAGCCGGGGGCCTGATCGGGGGGCTTGTGCCGGTCCTGGTGATGGGCGCCCTGTTGCTCGGTTCGTCCGGCGATCCCGTCTGGCTCATGGCCTGGGTCTATCTCGGCATTCATGCCGGAGCGACGGCGGTCCTCGCCGTGACGATTCATCCCGGCCTGATCGAGGAGCGATCCGCCAGGAGGCCCGGCGCCAAGCGGTGGGACCGGCGGCTCGTGCCGATCCTCTGGGCGCTCGGATCGCTGACCCTCGTCGTCGCCGGCCAGGACCATCGATATCACTGGACGGCGCCGTTTCCGGTTTCAGTCCAGGTCGGAGCCCTCGCGGTCTTCGTCATCGGATACGCGATCGTCATCCTGGCTGGGGTCTCCAACGAGTTCTTCTCGGGGATTGTCCGCATCCAGGAGGAGAGAGGCCATCACGTGATCTCGACGGGGCCGTACGCACAAGTCCGGCATCCGGGGTATCTCGGGCTTCTCCTCTGCCTGGGCAGCGAGCCCATGCTGTTCAGCTCGTTCTGGGCGCTCATCCCCGGCGGATTGACGGTCGGCCTCCTCGTCCTGAGAACGTACCTCGAGGACCAGACCCTCCGCAGGGAGCTGAACGGCTATCCGGAGTACTGCAGCAGAGTACCGTTTCGGCTCGTGCCGGGAATCTGGTAGGGAGCACCGGGAGATCGGTTAAGGGCCGGGCCCCGATCACGATGTCCGGCACGGAGCTTCCTCGAGCAGCACTCCGCCGGCGGCCTCGAGCTCGACGAAGAACCAGTCGACGGCCTTCGCGAGCTCCTCCGCCTCCGCCGCGTCGATTTTTCCATCTTCACAGACCCGGTAGTAGACCGCGGCCTCCTCGTAGAATGATCGCACGACCCGGATGAGCGCCGGCAACGGCGAGCGCGACGAGCACGCCCTCGGGCCAGCCCCCGGCGACGACACCCACGCCGCCACCCGCGGTGACGGCGACTGCGCCGGCGATGATGCCGGCGTTCATGTACTGTTTCATGGTTATTCCCTCCGATGAGAGGAGCGGGGAGGGGTGGGGGGTCAGGGGAGTATACTCCGTGCGGGAATATATGACGCTCAATGATTCTGGAGCGGTACCGCGATCCCGGCTCTCGCTGAAAGGATTTGGTCGCTACAGGATAGCCGGGTCTCCAGGGGATGCTCCTGCGAAATCCCGACCTGCAGCCGATGAAACATTGAGACGCTGATGGGGGTCAATCCATTCCGAGAATGATCCCCGGTGCGACGAGAATGATCCCGAGTTCGTGCGAAGCAGATCAGCAGAGATAAGCATTCGGCAATCGATTGCCCATCATGGTACTTCGCTGGTCGCTGCTCGTCTGCGGGCTCGTGTCCCTCTTTCTCCTCGTCGTCGGGGCAGGTGCAGCCCCGCTCCTGATAATCGGCCTCGACCTTGAGAGCGAGCTCGTCATTCTGGAGAATGCCGGCGATACGCCTATCGATCTCTCGGGATGGTGGATCGAGGACGAGGGCAACATACACCGGTTCGTCTTTCCGTCGTTCGTGCTTCCGGTGCATACAACCGTACGCATCCATACGGGCTCAGGCTTCAACACCGCCACCGACCTCTACTGGGGACTGGGGTCGGATGTCTGGAACAATGACGGAGACGTCGCCACGGTCTACGATGCGTCGGGCGTGCGGGTGTCGTTTGCGCAGGGCTACCTGACCCTGCCCCGCACCACCGTGTCGCCCCCTCCCACGTTCACCCCCACCGTCCCGACTCCGAGCATCACCATACCGCCGGGGGGTGGGACCGCTGCCCAGGCATATGCCTTCTATACGGCCGGCAATACGGCGTGGAGCAAGGCCTGGGGTGCGAGCGAGATCGGGCAGATCCGGCAGTACCTGAACGAAGCGGGGAATAGTTTCTCGCTCTGCCGGGATCTGGCGAGCCAGGTCGACGATCCGTCCAACGCAACGGATCTCGCGTTCATGCAATCGATGTCGGCTGCCTACGTCGATCTCGTCTTTGCAGCCAACTGGATGTACGAAGGCTCGGACATGTACAGCGAGGGCCGGACCCTGATGAACGCCGGGGACTATGTCGGTGCTGCCAACGTGTTCGGGCATGCCGGCGAGACGTTCCAGTACTCGCAGACATACTTCGGTCAGGCGACGACCATGCTCCAGGGAGTATCGTACGAGGGAACCTCGTTCGGCGACGGAACTGCATACACCGCCGCGATCGTCCCGATCCTGAACGGCAAGGCCGCGTACGTGGGTGAGTTTGCGTCCTACGCCCGAGGGTGGCAGCACACGGCGCTCGCGTACCGGGCGGTCGCGAGCGGCGACCAGGCCGCCCTTCGCAGCGAGGGGACACGGGCCATGGACCTCTTCGGCGGTCTCAGGACCTCGTCGACCTTCGGTGCCGATGCGACAAGCAACTACAATATCCTGGCCGGCCTCCTTGCGTGACCCGGCGTCCATACTGAATACTGTAGTCGCTCGCGAGTGACCGACAGTCAACGCGACGGGTCGGTGCGGCGGATCGGAACGTGGAGGACCAGTGCCGGCCCCTCGAGGAGCACTGCCTACCCCGGGATCTCATCTTCGTGGACAGGGGCGTCTCGGGGACCGTGCCGCCGAAGAAGCGACCCGGGTTCCGGACGCTCCTCGATCGTATCGGGAGAGATCCCGAGACCCGATACGTCTCTGTCTTCGAACATGGAGCGGCCGAGGCGCGAGTGTTCGAGACGATTCCGGTCGTCGAGGACCTGGAGCGACGCGGGATCATGGTCTGGTCGCTCTCGCCGAACGAGAGCTTCACACGGTCCGACGACAGGAGCATCCGGCAGTTGCTGATCTCGATCCTCTCGTGAGTGGCCCAACGCGAGCGGGAGAACATGGTCGAGCGGACCAGGGCCGGCCTCGACCGGGCACGGGCGGACGGAAAGAGACTCGGCCTGCCCCGGCAGCAACGAATAATCCTCATCCTCCAGCAGAACCACCGTGCATGGGCCATCCGAGCCACGCGAGCGGGACCGGGAGATGACCGCCGTTCCCGCTCTTCGCGACCTCCACCTCGATGACCACGTAGCCCTTGACCGCGATCCGTCTCTTATCCGATATACTTTGTAACGCCGGGGGACGATGTACGTTTTTGCATTGGATCGCCGTAGTATCTCTGTGCGTCCCCCCTCCGGCGCACACCAGGAGGGGAACGCACGATCGAGACGAACACCGACCTGATCCTCGGTCAGCGCCGGGTATGGGCGATCCTCGATGTCGGGGACGACTACCGCGACCAGGTCTGCACCAACCATGCAGCGGCCGAGGACGGCGGTCGTCGAGATCGCGGCGTAGCGAGAGTGGTACTCCGTGCGGGAGTGCGGCGCCGGATATCCAAAAAAAAACCGAATCTAGTTCTTTCCCCTCATACCGGCGTAGCCGGCGATCAACACCACCCCTGCGACTATCAGGACAACAGATGGCATTACAACGCCGCTTCCTCGCGTCGGCGTGGGCGGCACCACGTCGAAGCGCTGGATACGGCTGTTTCCCGTATCGAGCACATAGATCGATCGCGACCGATCGACGGCAATCCCTGTCGGCCCATTGAATCTTCCGTCGGTCGTGCCGGGGCCGCCCCACATTCCCATATACCGGTTGTTGGCACCGGGTGATACGTCAGGGATGAGCACCCGGTTGTTCGCTTCATCGACGACATACACCCGATCCTTACTATCTACAACCACATCCACGGGATTGAACGACGGAAGGTCGTTCGTCGCACTGACGGAGACGCTTGACGTATAATTGCCGGATGATGAGAACAGTTTCATCCGAGTCTCGCCGGAATCGAGCACGTACACAGTACCTGCAGAATCGATCGCGATGGCTCTGGGAGATACGAACTGCTCGGGATTCGATCCCGGCGTTCCCCACGACATCAGGTATGCACCGGTCGGATCGAACTTCTGGACCCGGCGGTTCCCGGAATCCACGACGTAGATGTTTCCCGATCTGTCGACAGCGACATCTCGGGGCTCCTGGAACTGCCCGGGCCCCGATCCCCGGGTCCCCCATGTTTCGACAAACAGACCGGACGAGGAGAACTTCTGAATCCGATGGTTGCCGGCATCGACGACATACACACTGTCGTTGTCGTCCACAGCGATACCTCGCATATCGCCGAACTCTCCGTCGCCCGTGCCCTGGCGTCCCCATGTGGCGACGAATCCACCGGACGACGTGAATTTCTGAACCCGATGGTTCCCGGCATCGACGACATAGACATACCCCTTCACATCCGCCGCGATCGCCTGGGGATCGTCGAATTCACCATCGCCTGCTCCCGGGCTGCCCCACTGAGCGACATACCCGTGTTCCGTCACAATAATGACAGGGAGGTTGGTGACGACACTCTGTGCCGATGTCGGACACATCATCCCGCCGATGAGAAGAAGAAGGATAATACAATCGCAGACTCTCATCCGTTTCACCGATCCCACTCCTCGGCGGCATACATGCGTACGCCGACTCCGATATACCAGTGACCATATACATTGCCGCCACGTTAAAAATGATTCTATTCAAATGTGAATAAAAAACCGGCGGAGGAGTCGGCATCCCTATGTACCGGAGGATACCGTGAGTGAACCTCTGTTGCATCATGTCCGAATGGCTCCGCCCCCGGCAGTTCATCCTCAGGGTGGATGCCCCTGTTCGCGTAGACCTTCCGCTGCCTCGGCCGGGATCGCACGATCGTGCTGGCGATGCAATCTGCAGGAGCGGGGTGACGACCGGACCGATACGGGCATGGGGAACCCGGCAGAGCGGCCCCTGCAGGGTCGACGGTCTCGCGTTCGACGGACCGGAGCGAGTCCGTATCGCCCAACCGAGGCCGTGCCCCACAGCACACGATCCGGCCTCGAGCATCGAAAAGAAAAGGGGTGTTACCCGACGACGCTCACGCTCGATTCCCGCACGGACCGCGGCATAGCCCCGGTCACGGAGAGGTTCCTGATCGCCGTCGACGAGCCGTAGGCGTTCGTCGCCACGAGGGTGATCACGTAGTCGCCGGGCTGGCGGAAGATGACGTTCAGGTTCGTCGTCGTGGTCCAGGCGAGCCCGCCGAAGCCCCACCGCCAGCTCGTCGGCGACCCCGTCGATGCGTCCGTGAACTTCACGTACAGCGGCGCCGGGCCCGACGAACGACTCATCGTGAAGTTCGCGACCGGCGCACGGGGGTCGGCACCGACCGTGATGGTACCCGTCGTCGACGCCATGCCGATGGCCGTCCAGGCCGTCAGGTTCACGGTATAGGTGCCGGCCTTCGTATAGGTATGCACGGGGTTCGCATCGGTCGACGAGCTCCCGTCGCCGAAGGTCCACCACCGGTGGTACGGTGCCGGGCCCGACGCGTCCGTGAACGCGACGGCCATCGGGGCAGAACCAACAGTCGCGTTCGCCGAGAAGATCGCGACCGCCGTCGGCGCCGGCGTCACGGGGTCACCTACGCGGATGAGGTGGTACTCCGTCTTCGTCGACGTCACTCCCGCCCAGTCTGTCACGGTCACCGAGACCGTGTACAGCCCGGACCGGTTGTAGACGTGCAGGGGGTACTGCTGATCGGAGCTCCCGCCGTCCCCGAAGTCCCAGGACCAGGTCCGGCCGTTGGCCGTGTAGTCCAGGAACCGCACCTGGTGCGGTGCCGGCCCGGACTCCGGATACGCAGCGAACGAGCCGGAGCCGGAGGGCGTCGGGGTCGGCGGCACACCGACCCGGAATATTCTGACGTTTCCACCATCCCGGTTGAGGACGTAGGCCTCCCCCGACGCGGTCACGGTGATTCCCGATGGGTAATTCAGGAACCCTGCCTGGCTGGTGCCGAGATAGGAACCTGCGAGGGAATATCCGTCGAACAGGCCAGCCTCGGTATGTTCGGCTATGAAAAGACGATCGGAGGCATCGAATGTCATTCCATCGAATACCGGGGAAGAGGTGCTTATTCCCGGTACGGGATTGCCGTCCCTGTCGAATATGTTAACGATGGTCGATGCCCTTTGAGAGACATACAGGTACCCCGTTCTGTTCACAGCGAGGGCATTCGGACTATTAAGCCCGAGAACAAATTCCGTCGCGGTGGTATCGCCTGGCGTGATAACACAAACCGATCCGGAACTGCACGAAACAAAGGCATACCCCGTGCTATTGACCGCTACATGGAGAGGTCGAGCCCCCCCAGGAAGCGTGATAGCCCCCAAGGGGGTTCCAGAGAGGGAATAGACATGGACACAGTTTGTGGCTACGTCGGTGACATACACATACTGAGAGGATACGGCAATCCCCCAAAGATCCCATGCCTCCGGATCTTGCCATCGCGACACTTCGTTCCCTGCCGGATCGAAGACCCGAACACGGGGAGGGTGGGTCTCACTGATAAAAACGTAGCCCGTTGCGTTGATCGCGATCCCGTTCGCTGGTCCCACGTCCCAGGGAGTCCCGTTGGGGTACGCCGCATTCCGGACGAACGGGTAGGTTTCGCCGGCGGGGGTGGCGGTGACTGACGCGACGATGCAGAGCAGGGCCACGGCAAGCAGGGCCAGGCAGACAGGGGTGGTGAGGTATCGTTGCATACAGAACTCCCGAACCGCACAGACCGGCCCGACGATTGCTATTTTTTCGATTGTATTGGTTTATTAAAAAGGCGTCGCTTTCGTCACTGTCTCGAATGCGGACGATCCGCGGGGCTCGTTCAGGAGCAGATGGGATCGGGGAACACCGCGTGATCGGTGAGGAAGGCATACTGGTCGGGCCGATCACGGGCCAGTAGAAAAGGGAAGAATTATCCGACGACGCTGACGGCCGAGCCCCGCACGGACCGCGGCATGGCCCCGGTCACGGAGAGGTTCCTGATCGCCGTCGACGAGCCGTAGGCGTTCGTCGCGGTGAGGGTCACTGCATACTCGCCAGGCTGGTGGAAGATGACGCTCGGGTTCGTCGCCGTGGTCCAGGCGAGTCCGCCGAACGACCACCGCCATGAGGCCGCGTTCGTCGACGCGTCCGTGAACTTCACGTAGAGCGGCGCAGTCCCCGACGAACGGCTCATCGTGAAGTTCGCCAACGGTGCCCGCGAGTCCGGTCCGACCGTGACGTACGCGCTCTTCGAGGTCGACACCGTGCCGATCGTCGTCCAGGTCGTCAGGTTCACGGTGTACGAACCCGCTTGGGAATAGGTATGCACGGGGTTCGCGTCGGTCGACAAACTCCCGTCGCCGAAGGTCCACCACCAGTGGTACGGCGCCAGCGAGGACGCGTCCATGAACTGGACGGCGAGCGGTGCCTGGCCCACCGTCGCGTTCGCGGTGAAGTTCGCCACCGGCGTCGGCGCCGGCGTCACGGGATCGGTCACGCGGATATAGTGGTACTCCGTCTTCGTCGACGTCGCTCCCGCCCAGTCCGTGACGATAAGGGAGACGGTGTAGAGCCCGGTGGCGGTGTAGACGTGCGTCGGGTACTGGAGGGTGGAGCTCCCGCCGTCGCCGAAGTCCCAGCGCCACGACTGCGCGTTCGGGGTGTAGTCCAGGAACTGGACGGTGTGGGGGGCCGGCCCGGACTGCGGGTATGCCGCGAACGAGGGCGATGGGCCGGAGGGCGTCGGCGGCTGAGGGAGATCGGCCCAGGCATACTTCAGGTCGGAATTCGTCTCGTCGTAGTAACCGATCCGGGGGTTGCCGGCATCATCCAGCGCAAGGGATGAGAACCAACCAACATGCCCCGCCGCATCCGCTGTCTCGTTGTGCCAGCCCTCGCCGTCCTTCCAGGCATACTTCAGGTCGTAATTCGGAGATCCGTCGTAGTAACCGATCCGGGGGTTGCCCTCATCATCCAGCGCAAGGGATGAAAACTCACCAACTTCGCCAGCTGTATCCGCTGTCTCGTTGTGCCAGCCCTCGCCGTCCTTCCAGGCATACTTCAGGTCGACATTCGTGAGGTCATAGTAACTGATCCGGGGGTTGCCCTCATCGTCCAGCGCAAGGGATGAATAATAACCAACATCGCCAGTCGTATCCGCTGTCTCGTTGTGCCAGCCCTCGCCGTCCTTCCAGGCATACTTCAGGTCGGAATTCGAAATGTTCAAGTAACCGATCCGGGGGTTGCCGGCATCATCCAGCGCAAGGGATGAGAACCAACCAACAAGCCCCGCCCCATCCACTGTCTCGGTGTGCCAGCCCTTGCTGTCCCTCCAGGCATACTTCAGGTCGGAATTCGAACCGTCCAAGTAACTGATCCGGGGGTTGCCGGCATTGTCCAGCGCAAGGGATGAATACTCACCACCATAGCCAGTCACATCCGCTGTCTCAGTCTGCCAGCCCAAACCGTCGAGCCGGGCATACTTCGGATTGAAATTCGAACCGTCCAAGTAACTGATCCGGGGGTTGCCGGCATTGTCCAGCACAAGGGATGAATAATAACCAACATAGCCAGTCGCATCCACTGTCTCGTTGTGCCAGCCCGAACCGTCGAGCCGGGCATACTTCAGGTGGTAATTCGAACGGTTCAAGTAACTGATCCGGGGGTTGCCGGCATCATCCAGCGTAAGGGATGAGTACCAACCAACATCGCCAGTCGCATCCGCTGTCTCGGTGTGCCAGGCCAGGGCGGACACGGTCCCCATCGTAAGCGGCACCATCAGCAGCGCTGCGAGAAGGGTTCTCAGAAAAAGTGCCCCCCATCTCCTCCGGCGTCGATCCTCGTTCATCTCCTGATCATCTCCACGTGATTGATCTCCTCTGGGCCCCGGCGGACCGTGCACGGATCTGCGCCCGGCTCCCGTCCTGCCCCAGCACGGGATGACGGAGACTTCTGGTCTCGGCGATCCTGATGGGAGATCGGATAGAAAAAGCAACGGTGTCTGAAGATATAATCGAACGCATTTGTTCCGGGCGTGCCCGGGGAGTGCTCATCCCCTCCTGCGTACGACCGGAGTTGAGGAGAGTGAAGAGACCGCCCGCGTGTGCAGTCGACCCCCCGTTACGGTCGTCCCCGGGCTGGCTCCGCACAGGGGGTGGGACTCACCACAGTAGAACCCCGCTCCACCATACCCCTCATCTCCCGCTCGTAACACCCCTCGCAGAGCCGCGTACCGCCGCCGGCCCACGCGGCCGGCGCAAGGTCGCAGTGCGAGCACCGCCCGACCGATGCCCCGACCTGTTTCATCGTCGACGGGTCGACCGTGCCGGCGACGCGGACAGTACTGCCTGCGGTTCCCAAGCGGTCTCTGCTACAGACTGGATACTCTGGTCACACGCAGATCCCCACGGTGCGGCGGGGGCCGGATCTTCATTCGAAACACGTCCTGAATAGATGTGCATTCTCTCCTGGCAATCTTCCGGTCAGTATGGTAAGGCCCCCCGATGACAGGACGAACGTATCAGCGGATATCGATCTGCTCCTGCACGAGTGTTTCATAGCAGCTGGAGCAGATCGCCGTACTGCTGCCCGGGTGACGATACGCCGCGGACTCGAGGCCGCAGACCGTGCATCGTCCGAGGCGGCCCGGCTCGACCGGCGCGATCTCGCCGATCGGGAGGGTGCCCGGGAGGACCCGGTGCTCGTCCGCCGTGGCCGAGATCCCGCTCGGCCGCACGGGGTCGACGTCGATCGGCAGCCACCGGCGGCGGAGGATGTCGCCGTCGCTCGTGGTCGCGTCCTTCCGGCCGAGCCGGCTCTGGACCCGGTTCGCCCGCCGGGAGAGGAGGGCCGGGTCGACCGGGTTGAGGGTCAGGTAAATCCCGCTGAACTCGCCCGACGCGTCCAGGACCTCGGCGGCCGCGGCCATCCGCTCAAGGTCGCCGAAGTACCCCGACGAGACCCGGCCGTCGACCCCGATCGCCCGGAGCTCCGCGACGCCCCCGGGCTCGACGAGGAGTTCGAGGGCCTCCAGGACCGGGCGGAACGGGCGCCCGCCCGTGTCGCCGTTCATGGCGCCGCCTCCCGCGCCGCGACCCGCCGGCGCCATGACTGGTAGTCCTCGATCGCGGCCTCGAGCCGTCGGAGTTGCGTCGGCGAGGAGAAGCCGAGCCGGGCCCGGACGGTCGCCGCGACCTCGTCCGCCGGGGTCTCCGCGAGCCAGGCCGTCCCGCCGCAGACGGCCGCGAGGCCGAGGAGCCGGCGGCGCTCGATCAGGACCGAGCGGCTGTACCGGCGGTAGCGGATGCCGTCCAGGTAGTCCGCGATCGTCGTGCCGGGGGTCATCGGCGGCCCTCCCGGCGCGGACCGCAACGCCTAAAACGGCCCGTGACAATCCGTACAATCGGTTCCCGTCCCTCGTTCGTGTGGTGAAGTGCCGTTCGAGGGTGGGGGCCTCCGCTCCTGTTCGACGTTCGTCCTCCCCCGGCTCTCCGCCGGGTCCTCTTCGATGGATGATTCGTGTTCATCTGCTTCTCCGTCGATCGGCGGATGGTCGCCCGATCGATGAAGAGTGGTCGCGGCCGGCCTACTTATGACGCTGTATCGAACGCCGAAAGTAGGCGAATTTCCCGGATCGCGGCGTGAAAATGAACGGGTTTCGCCACACCCGCTCGGGTATCCCCTCTCGCCCGTACGGATACCGCACTCCCGGCGGGGCCGGCCCCCCCCCGGCCCGTCACCGTTTCGGACCGGACGAAAACGAGTACCTTCAATTCCTCGCTCGGCTCAGATCATGCTATGAGATATCACGATTCTCGGCCGCGGGTGCTCGCCCTCGCGGCTCTCCTCGCCGTGCTCGCCTGCTGCCTTCCCGCCGGCGCGGCCACCGTCACCGTCGGCCCCACGGGGAACTACACCTCCGTCCAGGAGGCGATCGACCACGCCTCGCCCGGCGACACCGTCAGGATCCAGCCCGGCACCTACCACGAGGCGATCGAGGTGAACAAGCCGCTCTCCCTCCGTAGCTCGGTCTTCCCCACCCAGGGACGGCCCACGATCGACGGGCTCGGCGAGGCCGCCGCGATCTCGGTCACGGCCCCGGGAGTCCGGCTCTACGGGCTCGATGTCGTGAACGGGAGCGAGAACGCGGTCCGGATCGGCGCGGACAACTTCTCCATGAGGCTCTGCACCGTCGGGCACGCGACCGACCCCTCCGGACACGAGGACGAGACCAACCGCCAGGCCGCGATCTTCGGCGACGGGCGCGAGGACGTCGAGGTCGATTCGACCGTCGTCACCCTCGACTGCCGCTTCGGGATCGCCCTCCGCAACGCGCAGAACGTCACGATCACCTCAAACGAGATCAGGGAGGCCCGGAGCGACGGCCGGACCCGGGAGGCGATCTCTCTTCCCTACGACGCGGCCGGGACATATGCGGGCGTGCTGATCCAGAACAACCTCGTCGAGCCCGGGGTGATCGGGATCTACCGTGCCACCCCGGATCGCGACCTCCCGATCCGGCTGGTCGGCGCGACGATCGGCGCCAACGCCCTCCGGGGCGGGTTCGTCCAGGTCTCGGTCGACCTGCCGAACGAGGGGACGCTCCTCGCGTACAACGAGCTCCGCGACGGCCGCTCGGACGGTGCCTCGGTGCGCCTGCGGGAGGCCGCCGGAGCCACGATCGAGGAGAACGAGATCAGCGGGATCACCTGCAGCGAAGGGTACGGCATCTTCGTCGAGGGATTGCACGCCTCGGTCGTGCGGGAGAACGTGGTCCGGGACTCGAACCTCTCTGTCGGGATCGGGTTCCAGCGCGACAACTACGAGGACGAGCGTCCCGGCGAGCTGGAGATCGTGGGTAACCGCGCGACCGACTGCAGGGAGGTCGGGATGGCGCTCTACGATATTACGGACTCGGTCCTCCGCGGCAACGTCCTGGAGGGGAACCGGTACAACTTCTATTACGTTCCGATCTACAAGGACGACCTGCCGAACATGACCATCGACAGGACCAACCTCGTCGACGGCAGGCCCATCCTGTACTACGAAGGGAAGAGCGGGGTCCGCCTGGGGGCCGCCGACCGGCCGGGCATGGTCTTCTTCTACGACTGCCGCGACGTCAGCGTCGCCGACGCCGAGTTCCGAAACGAGGTCGTGGGGATCACGCTGTTCTCGACGGAGAACGTGACGATCCGGAACTGCACCTTCTCCGACCTCCTCTGCGGGATCCAGGCCCTTGAGGTGAACGGCGGGAGCATCACCGGGTGCCGGGGGACAGACCTCTTCTACGGAATGGAACTGATCTACGAGACCGCAGGGATGACGATCGACCACAATGCGTTCAGCACCGCGGAAGGAATGTACGGCATCGACCTACTCGAGCCCGGTCCCGGCATGCGGATCCGCGACAACGTCGTTTCGGGATTCATGGTCGGCGCCGCCGCCATGGGCGTCGAGCCCGCCGACGGGCTCGTGGTGGAGAACAACACGTTCGAGGACCGCCTCTACGGCACCATGCTCGTCGCCGCCCAGAACGTCTCCGTGACCGGCAACCGGATCGCCGGCGGCAGGATGGCCGGCATCGCGCTCTCGGGCGTGGCAAACGCCACGATCACGGGCAACCGGGTCGAGGGGAACGCCATCGGGGTGCTGTTGAACCCCACCAGGATGGAGGGCAGAAACGTCATCGTGAACAACTACTTCAACAACACCGTGCAGGTCAGCCCGGAGCTACCGCCGGAGGCGTATCCCGCCTCACCCGGCCGGGACTCGCCCGACCAGGTCCTGGACCCGCTGGTCCGGAGCGTGACCGAGGCGGCACAGCCCCTCCCCTCGATCGCCCAGGAGGGGCTGAACCGGACCGTCCGGGCGTTCCAGGACCGGGAGGCGGTCGCACGGCCCATCTCCCCGACCCCGAACATCTGGAACCTCTCGAAGTCGACGGGGCCGAACATCGTGGGCGGGCCGTACCTGGGCGGGAACTACTGGGCCTCGCCGAACGGCACGGGCTGGTCCGAGACCCACGCGGACCGCGGCGACGGCTTCGTGGCCGAGCCGTACGTCTTCGACGCCAACAACACCGACTCCCTGCCCCTTCACCTCCACGCGGGCCCGTCGCCGTACGTGACGCACCAGGTGCCGTGCCGGATCGAGGCCGAGGACTACGACGTGAACGGCTACAGTGACCGAACGCCCGGCAACACCGGCGGGCAGTACCGTCACGACGATGTCGACATCGAGAAGGGCGGCTCGAACTACGACGTCGGCTGGGTCAAGTCCTCCGAGTGGCTCGAGTACACGGTCCAGATCGATCGGACCGGCCTGTACACTGCCTCGTTCCGGACCGCGACGCCCTGGGACGGCCGGACGATCCTGGTCTCGGTCGACGGCGCGGCAACGGGCGTGGTCGCCGTGCCGAGGACCGGCTCGTTCGAGAAGTATACGACCGTCGGCTCCACCATGCCCCTCTCCGCCGGCACCCATCACCTCCGCCTCCGCTTCGTCAGCGACGGCCAGAACCTCGACTTCGTCGATCTCGCGCCGGTCAAAGAGGCGAACTTCGCCGCGAGTCCCACCACGGGACCCCGGTCGCTCAGAGTCGACTTCACGGACCGGTCCACGGGCTCGCCCGTGAAGTGGCAGTGGAACTTCGGCGACGGGAAGTACAGCACCTCGACGGTCAAAAACCCGACCTGGTACTACAACCGCGCCGGCACCTACTCGGTCACCCTCAAGGTCACCTACGCCGACGGCACCACCCGCACGGTCACCCGACCCAACCTGGTCACGGTCCGGTGACGGGGCGAGCCGACCACTCGCCTCTTTTCGTCATGTCGACACGTCGGGGACGGGGCCGGCGATGCTCCCGACGCCGATGGCGTCTCTCAGGGGTTTCCCTCCCGTGAAAGGAGCGGTCGGGGAGGGGGCGTCGGCATGTTCTCCGATCCGTACCGGCTGGAAGGACCGCTCGATCGGATACATCCACACCATACCTGAAACGCCTCGAACGCCGTGTACGGAAACCACGCATCGTCGCTGAGGTCCCGGGCCGACAGGCGAGCATCTCCATCGCTTCTCGCACACCACCCGATTGCTATTCTTAAACCTGAAAGTCACAACAGAAGGAGGGAAGGGTTGCGATCATGCTGTACGAGGTACCACGGGACCGGTTCGGTGAAGCGGCCGACGTCGCCGCAGACGCGTTCATCGGCGCCTCGTGCCCGGTCGGGGCATTCATGTTCCAGAACGAGCCGGACCATCTCGCCCTGAAGCGGAGGTTCTACCGCTCCCTGGTCACGGCCTGCCCCCCGAAGGCCGTGGCCTCGGCCGCGTCCCCGGGCCTCGAGGCGGTGAGCATCTGGTTTCCGCCGGGTATGGACCACTCGGAGGACGATGATCCGGACCCGATTACCCCGGAGGAGCTCGCGGACCCCGGAACGCTGGAGCGGATGGAGGCGGTGAGCGGCGTGATCGATGCGCTGACCGAAAAGCTCGGCCAGGAGCCCCAGTGGTACCTGCACCTGGTGGCCGTCCGGCCGGAGTTCTTCGGCCGCGGGTACGCCTCGCGCCTGGTCGCGCCCGTGCTGGCCCGGGCCGCCGAGGAGGGGCTTCCCTGCACCCTGATCACCCAGACGATGGGGAACGTCCGCACGTACGAGCACTGGGGGTTCGAGGTCGTGAAAGTGATGCCCGTTCCCGGTTCCGGGGAGCGGTTCTGTTCCATGCGCAGGGACTGATCGGATACGGTGCCCATCGGGGATCCGACCGGGCCTGCGCCCGGATATAGCACGGCCCTCGGCCGGCCCTTCGATCGTTTGAGCGTCATGCATCTTTCGAAAATACAGTCTATACTCGGTGCAATGCGCCAGAACGAAAGAGATGGGAAATTTCGGCTCTGTAGAAACCCCCCGGGATCACTTGTGCAATTGAAACGATAATCAGGTTACACCATCGGAGGAGCTCTCAGAACGTGAGAAAAGGCAGTATGCGTACAAGGAGGCGATCTCAAACGAGTCGATCAGTCCTCGGAGAATGCCAGCAATACTCTCACTTTTTGTGTCGATCTGAGCCATTTTACAGAGCCGAAAAATTATAACTCTCAGTAACAAAATCACCCATAGTATTTTGTTTACCAAGAGTAATTATTGGATCATGAACCCGATGGACAACAGAGACGCTCCACAGAGGCATGAACCGAGACCATCCGGAGAGTCAGAGCATGCAACCGTTCTTGCGATCAATGCAAGCCCGCATAAAGACCAAGGAAACACCGAGTTAATCCTCGATCCGTTCCTTAAAGGCATGAGAACTGCGGGTGCGGATATCGACGTCGTATATACCGATGACCTCACGATCCACCCCTGCCGAGGCGATTTGACGTGCCTCTGTCGTTCTTCTGGGACGTGTATTCAGTCCGACGACATGGACTGGCTGTTACCCAAGGTCCGGGACGCGGACATCCTGGTATTCGCATCCCCACTCTATGTTGACGGCGTCACCGGCCCGATGAAGGTCTTCATCGACCGACTCGTCCCTCTCCTCCAGATGTACATCGAGACCAGAGACGGTCACAGCAGGCATCCCCCGAAGGATACGAGGAACCGGAAAATTGTGCTCGTATCGAACTGCGGTTTCTGGGAGAAAGACAATTTCGATCCGCTCATTCAGCATATGCGTGCTCTTTCGAAAAACCTGAACGCCGAGTTCGCCGGAGCACTCATCAGGCCGCATGGACCGTTCCTGAGAAACGCTGTCCACTTAGGACTTCCATACAGGGATATTCTGGCGGCTGCGACGACGGCCGGTCGCGAATTGATTGAGGATGGAATGATGGCGGATACGACGCTTGAGGTCGTCAGTCGGGAGATCCTTCCGTACGATTCCTTCATGGAGGTCTCGACTCCCATGATTGAAAAACTCGTGGAACGGATCGGGCGGGAAGAACCGTCATGAGCGTTCTCGTCATCAACACCAGTCCGAGTGGGGACAGCGGGAATACCGCGCTGATCCTCGATCCGTTCCTTGGCGGCATGAGTGACGCTGCCGAATCGAACGGAGCAGTATCCCGTGCGATGATACGGAACCGCATCTGAGTAATTCGATTCGGTACCCTCGTCGTTTCCACCGCACCAGAGTGCATGAGCGGGAGGGTTCGAACATCTGGAGGTCCTGGCGAACTGTATACCTCCCAGGTCCACGGTCCCTTGAGAGCGGAGATGGACATCCCGGCAACCGCATACGATGCGGGATCATCGTGTGTCCTCATCCCTCCCCGCGGGCCCGTGAAGCAGGATGCCTCCGCACACGCTGCAGAACAGTGCGGATACGGTCGTTCGAGGGGAGAAAAACCTCCAAGGCATATACTGAGAGAAGGAAATTGGATGGATCCGGGGACGCCCCCGCTGGTCCGTATGCTGTTCGAGGGGATCGCACGGGATGCTCGACCGGGCAGCAGCATCCTTTTCGATATCTTCCCCCAGTCCATGGTGGATGGAGCTCATCCGTCTGCCGTTGCCCGGAACATCCGACGCCATGTGGAGACGGTGGGCGAGCCGTTCCTCTTCGGGGCTCCGGAGGAAGGAATGAAGGAGCTTCTCACCGCATTCGGATTCAAGAACATCCGGTGCATCACCGACCGCGAATATATGCGGGTGCTCTTCGGCGGGGACGCAGAGGACAGGGCCACCACCGGGCTGCTCACGTTCTGCTACGCGGAGGTGTAGCCGGGCGACGTTTTAACAGACGGCGAGTCGAACTATTGGCCTATTCATAGCTCCGGCGCACGAACGCGAGTCATCAATAGGAGATGTTACCATGGGAGTCAGCGAAAGGAGGAAACGGGAGCGAGAGCAGCGGAAAAAGGAGATACTCGATGCTGCCGAGACCCTGTTCTTTGCACGGCCCTATGACGCCGTATCCATGGACGATATCGCCAGAGCAATCGAACTGAGCAAGGCGACTCTCTACCTCTATTTCAGGGACAAGGAAACGCTGTACTCTGCAATCGTGGAGAGAGGACTCCGGATCTGGCACGATATGATCTCGGAATCGGTGCGGGACGCGGACAGCGGCATCGATCAGCTCGCGGCCATCGGTTTTACAAATCGCCGATTTGTCGAAACCCATCCGGATCATTACAAGGCGTATAATGTTTTTCGCTCCGGCAGGTTTACTGTCGAGAGAAAGACCGATACCGAGGAGATTGAAGCAATCCAGCAGATCTTGCAGGCCTTCAGCGCAATAACCGATTCCGCTATCAAGGCAGGGATTGATGACGGAACCCTGCGGTCCGACGTCAACCCGGCCGTACTGTCAGTCCTGCTGATGACGTTTGCTGACAGCGTGAACAACCTGCATCCCCGGTTAAGAGAGAAATTGAGAGCCCAGGGCATCACGGATGATCAGTTCGTCAAAGAATTCATCGACCTGATGTACAACATGATGGAGAACCCGGACCGCACAGTGCCGCGGCGAACGCTTCCGAAAACGGGCGACTGATCCCGAGGAGCCGAGACCTGTCGATAGTTCCTCATCGCGACGATGCACCGGAGTCGCCTGCGAAAAGTCAGATCCTGGTCACTCCGGGCAAACGGGCGGACGGTACAGGAATATTAATTCAAATTCCCCGCACCTATGATACTATGAACAAAAAGGTGACGATAGCAATACTGCTCGCCTCTTTTTTTCTTATCGGTGCGGTCGGAGCCACGCCGGTGCTGGAAACCGGCTATCCGATAGATGCCGATGTGAACACCACCCTCGAGAGGACGGTCAACATCGTCCCCGTGCCCTCGACAGCGCTCGCACTGCGCCCCTACCAGGTGGCGAACTACTCCGAGAACGGATACGGCCTCTGGGAGTACGGCGGGAGTCTCAGGTACGATAAGCGGCTGGATCTCGTCACGCCGCAGGTATCTCCTTCACGCATGGAACCGGCCCGGGGTCGCGGATTTCAGAAGCGAACGGACTTCGTGACGCCCGCGCCGACCCCCGCACCCGTCACCCATACCGCGCGGTTGCTGCACTTTTTCGACATGACCGACGTGCACATCACCGACGAAGAGACGCCCGCCCAGGGGATCTATCTCGGCTTCATGGGCGGCACGTCGTCGGCATACTCACCGGTCATGCTCTACACGACGCAGGTGCTCGACGCCGCCGTCCAGACGATCAACGTCCTTCACGAAGAAGAACCGTTCGACTTCGGGATCTCTCTCGGCGATATCTGCAACAACGAGCAGTACAATGAACTCCGGTGGTATATCGATGTCCTCGACGGAAAGAACATCACGCCGGACTCGGGCGTGAAGGACGACCCCGTCCCCGGACCGCTCAACGACTATCAGGACGAATACAGGGCGGCAGGGCTCAGCGGCTCGATCCCGTGGTATCAGGTGCTCGGCAACCACGATCACCTCTGGCTGGGGACGAACCCGCCGAACGAATACCTTCGGGCGAACTACACGGGCGAGTATATCCTCAACATGGGAAATATCTTCAAGGACCCGCTCGGCATAGAGAGTCGCGGGATCTACATGGGTTCGATCGACGGCAGCACTCCGAACGGCGATATCATCGGTGTGGGGAACGTCTCGAAGTTCGCCACACCTCCGACCATCGCCGCCGATCCGGACCGTCACAGCGTCACGCCGGAGGAGTGGATGGCGGAGTTCTTCAATACGACATCGAGTCCGATCGGGCACGGGTTCAATCGATCCAATGTCGATGCGGGGTTCGCCTGCTATTCGTTCGAACCGAGATCGGACATGCCGATCAAGGTCATCGTGCTCGACGATACCCAGAGCAACACCGATGCCAATGACGGGGGCTACGGGCACGGTTCTCTCGACAACGAGCGTTACGACTGGCTGGTGCACGAGCTCGATGCGGGCCAGGCCGAAGGAAAGCTCATGATCGTCGCCGCCCACATCCCGATCGGTGTCGAGTCGTCGGGTTCCGATCTCAGTGGGTTTATGCACTGGAGCTCCGTTGCCCAGGTCTCCGAAGACCAGCTGCTTGCCACGCTCCACGAATATCCCAACCTCATCCTGTGGGTCTCGGGACACCGTCATCTCAACACGGTGACCGCTCTCAAATCGCCCGATCCCGACCGTCCCGAGCTCGGGTTCTGGGAGGTCGAGACTGCGTCCCTGCGGGACTTCCCGCAGCAGTTCCGCACGTTCGAGATCCTCCGCAACAGCGACAATACGGTCTCGATCCTGACGACGGACGTCGATCCGGCGGTCAGAGAGGGGTCGCCGGCCGCGAGATCGCGGTCGTACGGGGTTGCCGCCCAGCAGATCTTCAACAACTCGTTGCCGTACCCACCGGCTGCTTCATACAACGCGGAGCTCGTCAAACCGTTGAGCCCCGAGATGCAGGTGAAGATCCAGAACTGCGGCATACCGATCGACGCCTGATCTCCGTCAAGGAAGCCGGAACCGGGAGGTCCCGGTCCTTTTTTTGCGGCGCATCGAATCCGGCGAGCTCATGGCCGATCCTCCTTCCCGCCGGGCCGTCTGCTCTCGCTGGTCACGCGATGCTCGCGCTCGAAATAGATTCGCTCCCGGCGCCGGCGGCCGACCGAAGACCAAAAGCCAATCCTTTTCTTTTACAGTTCAGACATACCCCCATGCGGCTCGGTCTCCCGAGACTCCTCTGTATCGGCGTCGGCGTCCTCGCGCTCCTCGCCCTGTCTGCTCCGGCTCTGGCGGCCACCTGGACGGTCGGGCCGTCCGGGGCGAACTTCACCGCGATCCAGGCCGCGATCGACCATGCGGACCCGGGCGACACGGTCCTGGTCGAGGCCGGCACCTACGCGGAGGCGATCGCGATCGATAAGAGTCTGGACCTCATCGGGTCCGGGATGCCCGCGATCGACGCGACGGGCCTCCCGATCGCGGTACAGGTCAACGCGAGCGGAGTCCGCCTCGACGGGTTCGCCGTGTCGGGCGCCGTGCGCCACGCCCTCATCCTCGAGGGGACCGGGATCGCGGTCACGAACTGCAGCTTCGAGTACGACGGCGCCGCGGACGCCGGTGTCGCCGTCGGCGGCTCCTCGGTCGAGGACGTCCGCTTCGAGCACAACCTCGTGACCTGCACGGGCGCCCCCGGGCTCCTCGTCACGGACCCGAAGGGCCTGACGATCCGCGACAACCGCATCCAGACGCAGGGAGGCGACGGGATCACGCTCCGATTCGAGGAGGCCGGCGACTATCCCGGCATCGCAATCGTCGACAACGCCCTCGATACCCCCGGGGGGTGGGGGATCTATGTGACGAGCACCTACGGCGCCAGCGCCGCCCCGCGGGTGCTCGCTCCATCGATCATCGGGAACCGGGTCGTGCGCGCGGACGCAGGGATCTCCGTGGATGGGGCCGAGCGGGCCGTGATCGAGCGAAACCGGGTCGAGTCCTGCGGCCTTTCCGGCGAAGGAGAGTTCGGCATTCTCCTCAGGGGGGGGCAGGGCTCGGTCGTGCGGGAGAACGTGGTCCGGGACTCGAACCTCTCTACCGGGATCAGGTTCCATGGCGCCAACTTCGAGGACGAGCGTTCCGGCGAGCTGGAGATCGTGGATAACCGCGTGACCAACAACAGCGAGGTCGGGATGGAGCTCTACGGGATCACGGACTCGGTCCTCCGGGGAAACATCATGGAGCGGAATCGGTACAACTTCCACTACCGGTTCATCACGACGACCGCGCCGAACATGACCATCGACGCGACCAACCTCGTCGACGGCAGGCCCATCCTGCACTACGAAGGGAAGAGCGGCGTCCACCTGGGGGCCGCCGACCGGCCAGGCATGGTCTTCTTCTTCGATTGTCGCGACGTCAGCGTCGCCGATGCCGAGTTCCGGAATACAGTCGGGGGGATCACCCTGTACCGGACCGAGGACGCGACGATCCGGAACTGCACCTTCGCCAGCACCGCCTGGGGGGTCGAGGCCATCGACGTGAACGGCGGGAGCATCACCGGGTGCCGGGGGACCGACGTCCTCTTCGGTATCGAGCTGGACGAGACCGGTGAGATGACCGTCGACCACAACGTATTCGCCACCACGCACGGAGCGTACGGCATCGTCGTGAACGATCCAGAGCCCGGCATGCGGATCGGCGACAATGCCGTCTCGGGATTCATGGGCGGCCTCGCCGCGATCTTCGTAGAGGCCGGCGACCGGCTCGTGGTGGAGAACAACACACTCGGAGACGGTGAGTACGGCGCCATGCTCCTCGGGGCCTACAATGTCTCGGTGACCGGCAACCGGATGGCCGGTGGCAGGATCGCCGGCGTCGTGCTCTCGGGATCGGCCGATACCACGATCACGGGCAACCGGATCGAGGCGAACACCGTCGGGCTGGTGCTGAACCCGATGGGGGCTCCCGGAGGCGAGAACGTCATCGTCAACAACCACTTCAACAACACCGTGCAGGTCAGCTCCTCGCTGCCGTCCGAGCCGGACGACGATTCGGCCGACCGGGTCCTGAGCCCGCTCGTCCGGAGCGTGAGGGAGGCCGGTCAGCCGTTCCCTTCGATCGTCGAGGAGGAGCTGAACCGTACTGTCCGGGAATTCCAGGACCGGACGGCGGACGCGGATCCCGTCTCCCCGAGTCCGAACGTCTGGAACCTCTCGAAGTCGACGGGGCCGAACATCGTGGGCGGGCCGTACCTCGGCGGCAACTACTGGGCCTCGCCGAACGGCACAGGCTGGTCCGAGACCCACGCCGACCGCGGCGACGGCTTCTGCGCCGAGCCGTTCGTCATCGACGAGAACAACGTCGACGCGCTCCCGCTCCACCTCCACTCGGGTCCGTCGCCGTACGTGACGCACGCGGTGCCGTGCCGGATCGAGGCCGAGGACTACGACGTGAACGGCTACAGCGACCGGACGCCGGGCAACACCGGCGGACAGTACCGCCACGACGACGTGGACATCGAGAAGGGCGGCTCGAACTACGACGTCGGCTGGGTCAAGTCCTCCGAGTGGCTCGAGTACACGATCCAGGTCGACCGGACCGGCCTCTATGCCGCGACCCTCCGGACGGCCACGCCCTGGTTCGGGAGGATGATCCTGCTCTCGGTCGACGGCAAGGCCGCGGGCGTGGTCGCCGTGCCCCAGACCGGGTCGTTCGCGAAGTACACGACCGTCGGGGCCACGCTGCCGCTCACGGCCGGCACTCACCACCTCCGCCTCCGCTTTGTCAGCGACGGCCAGAACCTCGACTTTATCGATCTCGCGCCGGTCAAAGAGGCGAACTTCGCCGCGACTCCAACCTCGGGCCCCCGGTCGCTCAGGGTGAGCTTCACGGACCAGTCCACGGGCACGCCCGTGAAGTGGCAGTGGTCCTTTGGCGATGGGAAGTACAGCACCTCGACGGTCAGGAACCCGACCTGGTACTACAACCGCGCCGGCACCTACTCGGTCACCCTCAAGGTCACCTACGCCGACGGCACCACCCGGACCGTGACGAGGCCGAACCTGATCAGGGTTGGGTAGGGCCACTCTTTTTTTCCGTCCCGGCCCGGCCCGTCACCGGGAGCGCCGAGGGGAGCGATAGTTATTAAAAAAAAAAGGAGCGGGACGCCGCCCGGCAAGAGTCCCTACTTCGTGTACGTCCCGCTCCCGACGAACCAGTCCTCGCCGGCCATCGCGACGTAGACGTGCTTCTCCCAGGGCCCTGGCATGTCGAGCCGGTGCGTCGTCGTGTAGGTCACGAGCCCGCCGCCCTCGAGCGCGGCCCGGGCCATCTGCCGGACCGTCCGGACGCCGTTCGGGTCGACGGCGTCCCACCGGTTCGTCCCGACCACCGGAGCGCCGGGCAGGGCGAGCACGGTCCCGTTCAGGTCGTAGGCGAAGACGGAGCGCTCGCCCCGGACGAACGAACCGTTCGGGTCGGCGAACGCGGCGAGGGCCGCCGCCCTCCCGTTCGCCCGCGCAAAGCGCACGGCCTCCTCGACGAGCGCGACCGTCTCGGCCGTCGGGTCGGGGTCGACGGGGGAGTAGACGCCCGAGCCGAGCCACCAGCCCTCGTCGACCCGCTCGACGTAGCCGAGCTTGGTCTCGGTCGCGTTGTCGTGCGCCGGGTTCGTGTACGTGAACCGGACGAAGCCCGTGCCGTTCCGGGCGGCGTCGCGCAGGTGCCGGCCGATCTCCCCCGTCACGGGGTCGTCGAGCCGGTACCTGCCCACGAGCTCGGGCTGGAGCGGGTGGACGAGCGCGGTCCCGTTGAAGTCGTCGGCGAAGATGTAGAGGTCGTCCTGGAAGAAGGGCCCCGACCGGTTCATGAACGCGGCGACGGCCGCCTCCCGGCCGTTGGAGCGGGCGAAGGCCGCCGCGTCGTGGACGAACGCGACCATCTGCGCGGTCGTGTGACCGGTCGCGTTCGGACCGGCGTCCGCTCCGACGGTCGGGGTCGCGGGGGTCGTGTTCGCGGACGGCACGGAGGTGCAGCCCGCGGCGAGGAGGAGCAGGGCGAGGGAGAGGACGAGGAGCGTTCGTCGCATGAAGAGTGGTGGGACGGCCGCGGACAAACTACTTATGCCGTTGCCGCGACCCTCGGAGCATGACCGGCGACACGGCGACGGGAAGCGGAGCGGGGAGCTACGCCCGCGTGAACGGCCTCGATCTCTACTACGAGGTCCACGGCGAGGGGGGCCGGCCCCTGGTCCTCCTGCACGGCGCCATCTCGGCGATCGGGACCTCGTTCGGGGTTTTCCTCCCGGCCCTCGCCCGGACGCGGCAAGTCGTCGCGGTCGAGCTGCAGGGCCACGGGCACACGGCCGATATCGACCGCCCGCTCACGATCGAGCAGATGGCCGAGGACACGGTCGGCCTCCTCGCCCACCTCGGGATCGACGAGGCGGACCTCTTCGGCTACAGCATGGGGGCGGGCGTGGCCCTGCAGGTCGCCGTCCGCCACCCTGAGGCGGTGCGGAGGCTCGTGGTCGCCTCGGTCACCTACTCGCCGGACGGTATGCACCCGGGCATGGCCGAGGGGATGGAGGCCCTCACGCCGGAGGTGATGGTCGGGACCCCGTGGCAGGAGGAGTACGCCCGGATCGCGCCGCACCCCGAGGACTGGCCCCGGCTGCTCGAGAAGATCAAGGCGATGGACCGGGAGTTCCGGGGCTGGCCGGCCGAGGCCGTGCGGTCGATCGCGGCGCCGGTGCTGATCGTCATCGGGGACTCGGACATCGTCCGCCCCGAGCACGCCGTGGAGATGTTCCGCCTCCTCGGCGGGGGCGTGGCCGGTGACGTGGCGGGCCTCCCCCGCTCGCGGCTCGCGGTCCTCCCCGGCACCACCCACGTCACGGTCGCGGACCGGGCCGGCTGGCTGGTCCCGATGATCGAGGAGTTCCTCGACGCGCCCGACGCGGGGTCGACCCCGGCAGTGCGGTAGCCCGGCGGGCGACGGCGGGACTCGTCGAGAGGGATACCCCTCTCTCCGGCCGGCGACCGAAGGAGAGAAGCCGTCCGGCAGTGTACCGGTACGGCGATGAGAGAGGAGGCCCCGGACAACCGCGCCTGGTTCCAGGACTGGGCGAACGAGTACGACGCGACCCTCGGAAAGGTGTCGAGGCACCAGCTCATGCTCGACCTGGCCGTGAGGGTCTCGGGAGTGGCGCGGGGCGACGAGGTCCTCGATATCGGGTGCGGAACCGGGCTCCTGTCGCTGAAGTTCCTCGCCGCGGCGGACTGCAGGGTCACGGCCATCGACAGCTCGGCCGAGATGCTCGCCCTCTTCCGGGAGAAGGTCGAGGAGTACGGCCTCGCCGACAGGGTCCGCTGCCGGCAGATTTCGGCCGAGGAGATGGACTTCGGTCCCGGCCGGTTCGAGATCGTCGCGTCGACGGTCGCCCTGCACCACGTGAAGGAGAAGGCGTCGGTCATCGAGGCGATCCGCGACTCGCTGAGGGACGGCGGGCGGTTCGTGCTCGGGGAGATCGACATGGACACCACGGGGAGCCCGGACGACCCCGAGCGCCTGTCGAGGATCCTGCGGTACCTCACGAGCGAGCTGGAGCTCGCCATGCGGGAGGGGGGCGTCCAGGCGTTCGAGCGGATGTACGACAACGGGAAGAAGCACATCCTGAACGACGGCGAGTACTGCATCTCCATGCGGCAGTGGGAGGCGCTCTGCCGGGACGCCGGGTTCCGTGACGTGGCCGTCCACCCCGTGCCGGGGTACGACTGGTTCAGGGTGCTCGTGGCGACGAAGTAAGGCCGGCCCGACCCCCTTTTTCGCCCGGCGGGCCGTCCGCCCGTGCCAGATCGCTCCCCAATCCGCAAGAGGCCGGCGCTCCGCACCCCCTCCCGAATCATTTCGAAAGATTTATTGTATCAGGACCGTATCTGTGATAATCGCGCGTGGAGTGACAGACTCCCTTTCATGGCCGTAAGGCCAGGCGCCATGCCGACCCTCCGCGCGGGGTAACCATTCACCGACGCACCATCGCCGCTCCGTAGCGGAGCGGCCGGAGGAGAAAGCATGCTCCAGATCGCACACAATCGGGGGCGCACCCGCGCCCCGGCGCCCGCGGCCATCCTGCTGCTGGCGCTCTGCCTGCTCGCCGCCGGCGTGCAGGCCGCACCGAGCCCCGCAGATACAGCTCCGCTCGTCGCGGGCGCGTCCGGGATCGACCGCAGCGCCGATCTCCCCGCGCTCGCGCTCGCTCCCTACCCGGACGTCCACCCCGTGCCGGGATCGGTCCCGGCCAGAGACTACGACGCCGGCGGCGAGGGCGTCGCGTACCACGACACCGAGCCCGCGAACCTCGGGGGGGCGTACCGCCCGGCCGAAGGCGTCGACATCGAGAAGGGCGCGTACAGGACGAACGTCGGCTGGATCCGGGACGGCGAGTGGCTCACCTACACGGTGACCGCGAACGAGTCGCAGCCCGTCTACCTCCACCTCATGGCGGCAAACCCGGACGCGACCACCAAGCGCGTCACCTACTCGTTCAACGGGACGGTCGCGGGGACGATCGAGGTTCACCCGACCGGCGGCTTCGACCAGTACGACGGCCACTTCACCACGCCCTTCATGTTCCCGGCGGGCGAGACCGTGGTCCGGCTCTCGTTCGACGGCGTCGAGCGGATCAACCTCGAGACCGTCACCTTCGAGTCGCCGGGCCCGACCCCCGAACCGACGCCTGAGCCCGAAGTCCTCGTGGACACGCCCGGCATACACACCCTCGACCGCGACCTCACGACCGATTGGATCGGGGTCCGGATCAACAGCTCCGATGTCGTCTTCGACGGCATGGGCCACACCATCGAGGGCACGGGCACCAACACGACGGGCGTCCACGTCTCCGGTACCTACAGCCTCTGGTCGTCCGGGATCGTCACGAACGTCACGGTCCGGAACCTCACGGTCCGGGACTGCGGCACCGGGATCGCCCTCGGCGGCGCCTCGGGCTCCGTGGTCGAGGACGTCGTCGCCGAGCTGAACACGGTCGGGCTCGAGGTCCCCGCGGGCGGGGGCACGGCGAGCGACCACGTCATCCGCGACTCGACCTTCCGGGAGAACAGCGGCGCCGGCATCCACCTCGGCTTCCAGGGCAAGGGCGCCGCCATCGAGCGCTGCTCGATCACCGGCAACGGCAAGGGGATGACCCTGGACTACTTCCAGTCGACCGACCGCACGCGGACCCGGATCGTCGACTCCACGGTCTCGGAGAACACGGGTACCGCGATCTCGATCACGGATGTCAGCAATCTCCTGGTCTCCAACTGCACCGTCTCCGGCAACGGCCGCGACGGCATCTACGTCGAGCACAGCCGGGCCGAGGTCGTCGGCTCCCACATCGAGAGGAACGGCCGCGCGGGCGTGCAGTCCTCCGACCGCGGCGCTTCGGACATCCACGGCAACTGGATCGAAGGGAACGGCCAGGGCGTCGTCGTCGGCGGCGACTGGTCGTCGTCCGTCCGGAACAACTACTTCAACAACACCGACAACGGCTACTTCGGACCGGTCGAGGGCGGGATGCTCAACTACGAGAAGACGGCCGGCCGGAACATCGTCGGCGGCCCGTACCTCGGCGGCAACTTCTGGGCGAACCCCGAGGGGACGGGCTTCTCCCAGACGCACCCCGACGCGGACCGGGATGGCATCTGCGACGAATACTACGTCGTCAACCCCGAGGAGGGCATCACGGATGATCTCCCGCTCGCGCCCTGGAACGGGACGCCCGGCACCGTGCCGGAGCCCTACAAGCAGCACCCGGTCCCCGGAAGGATCGAGGCCGAGGACTACGACCTCGGCGGCGAGACCGTCTCGTACCACGACACCACGCCCGGCAACGCCGGCGGGGCCTACCGGCACGACGACGTGGACATCGAGACCGCGAACGGGGTCACGAACGTCGGCTGGATCCGGAACGGGGAGTACCTGCTCTACACGGTGAACGTCTCGGAGTCCGGGTTCTACACCATGACGGCCCGGGCCGCGACCCCGTACGACGAGCGGTCGGCCCAAGTCTCCGTCAACGCGGTGCCGGGGTTCAGCAGCATTCGCTTCACGAACACCGGGTCCTTCTCGCGGTACACGACGGCCGTCGGCAACGACATCTACCTGGATGCCGGGACCAACCTCCTGCGGTTGACCTTCGCGGGCGACGGCCAGAACCTGGACTGGATCGCGTTCGCGCCGCAGCAGCCGAGCTCCAGTCCGCCCGAGCTCCCGGCCACGATCCAGGCCGAGGATTACGAGCCCGGCGAGTACGTCGACACCACGGCCGGCAACCAGGGCGGCGCGTACCGCCAGGACGACGTCGACATCGAGAAGGGGGCGTCCGGCTACGACGTGGGCTGGATCCGCACGGGAGAGTCCCTGACCTACACGGTCTTCGTCCGGCAGTCCACGGCCTTCGTGATGAGTGTCCGCGTCGCGAGCCCGAACAGCGGCCGGACGATCGCGGTGTCGTCCTTCGGCGAGACGTTCCCGACGATCGCGGTGCCGAACACGGGGTCGTACTCGACGTACAGGACGGTCCAGGTCCCCGTCACCCTGTCGTCGGGGTTCCACGACCTGAAGCTGACGTTCACGGGGGACGGCCAGAACATCGACTGGATCGCGTTCGCGACGGCCGGCACCGGGACGCCGACGCCCACGCCGACGGTGACGACACCCACGCCGACACCGACGCCGGTAGTGGGCGCGGGCTCGTTCACGGCCGCGCCCCTCTCCGCGCCGAAGGGGTCGGCCGTGAAGTTCACGCTCGCCCCCGCGGCCGGCAAGACGATCCGTTCGGCCTGGTGGTCGTTCGACGCGCCGGCGCACCTGAACGCGTGGAACTCGCGGGCGCTGAGCCCGACCTTCTACTACCCCGCGGCCGGCACCTACTCCCCGCTCGTGAAGATCACCTATACGGACGGCTCGACCGAGACGGTCCAGCGGACGGGCTATATCAGGGCGACCTGACCCCTCTTTTTACGGGCGGCGGGCGCCCGGTTTTGATTCGTCAGGAAACATTTCGGAGGATTTATACGATCGTGAACGTATCTGTGATAATCGCGCGTGGAGTGACAGACCCCCTCTCACGGCCGATAGAATAGGCCGGGCGCCATGCCAATCCCTCCGCGCGGGAGATCCACCGACGCATCGTCGCCGCTCCGGAGCGGAGCGGCCGGAGGAATAAGCATGCTCCAGATCGCACACCCCCGGGGGCGCACCCCCCTCGCGCCGGCGGCCGTCCTGCTGCTGGCCCTCTGCCTGCTCGCCGCCGGCGTCCAGGCCGCACCGCCCGCGGGCGCCGTCCCGATCACGAACAGCACGGTGATCACCGCGCCGGGCACGTACTACCTCGCGCAGTCGCTCACCGACCTCGCGAGCCCGGTCGGCATCTCGGTCCGGTCATCGGACGTCGTGCTCGACGGCCGGGGTTGCAGCATCGACGGCCGGGACCTCGCCGGGTCGATCGGGGTCGAGGTCCGCTCCCCCGACGGCGGCCCGGCACCGACGAACGTCAGCGTGACCAACCTCCGGCTCGCGGACTGGGCGACCGGCCTCGACGCCTCGGCGGCCGGGCTCCGGCTCGTCAACGTCACCGCCGAGAGCGGCGGGGCCGGCTTTAAGCTCTGGGGCCCGGGCGCCGCGACACTCGAGGACTGCACCGCCGCGGAGAACGCCGCGAACGGGATCCGCGCCGACGGCATCACCGGCGACCTCGCGCTCTCCCTCGCCGACGTCCTGGTCCGGACAAGCGGGGAGACCGGGATCGACGCCCGCCTCGCCGCCGTCACCATGACCGGCTGCAACGTCCTGGAGAACGGAGGAGCCTCGGCGGACGGCAACGGGTTCAGGATCTACAAGGGGTCCGCGACCGTCCGGGACAGCCAGTTCAGGTGGAACGGCGGGTCCGGGATCTTCTTCGACACCGCGACCTCCGGCACGGTCACGGGCTCCTACTGCCTGCGGAACGGGTACGCCGGCATCCGCGACGCGGAGGCCGCCGGCGAGGGCGGCACCCTCGCCATCTACGACAACTTCCTCGACAACGACCGCAACGTCGCCCTCGGCGGCCGGACGATCGCCTGGTCCGTCCCGAAGACCGCCGGCCCGAACATCCTCGACGGGCCGTTCATCGGCGGCAACTGCTGGACGAACCCGAACGGGACGGGCTTCTCGGAGACCCACCCCGACACCGACGGCGACGGGTTCTGCGACGAGGCGTACGTCATCGCCAATGGGTCCACGGACGCCCTGCCGCTCGTACTCGCCGACGACAGTCCGACGCCCAGGCCGACGTCCGCGCCGTACGGGCCGCACACGGTCTCCGACCGGATCCAGGCCGAGGACTACGACCTCGGCGGCGAGGACGTCGCGTACCACGACACGACGCCGGGCAACAGCGGCGGCGCCTACCGCACCGACGACGTCGACATCGAGACCGCGAACGGCATCACGAATGTCGGCTGGGTCCGTGACGGCGAGTACCTCCTCTACACCGTGAACGTTACCGAGGCCGGGGAGTACGCGGTCGCGGCCCGGATCGCGACCCCGAACACCGGGTGCCGGATCCGCTTCTTCGTCGACGACGAGCCGGGCACCGTCCTCTCGCTCCCGAAGACGGGCTCGTTCGGGACGTACACGACCGCCACCCGCACCTACTCCACCGGGAGCCCCCACTATCCCCTCGACCCGTCCGTGACCGCGACCCCGACGCCGCAGGCGACGGGCTCCCCCCCCTCCGAGCACCCGCTCCGGCTCGCAGCCGGGACGCACGTGCTGAAGCTCGAGTTCTCGGGCGACGGCCAGAACCTGGACTGGTTCGAGCTCTCCCCGTACAGCGAGCCCACGACTCCACCGACGCCGACGGCCGGGCCGTACCGGGACGTCACGCTCCCCGCCACGATCCAGGCCGAGGACTACGACCTCGGCGGCGAAGGGGTCGCGTACCACGACACCACGCCGGCCAACGAGGGCGGGGCGTACCGCCGCGACGGCGTCGACATCGAGACCGGCAACGGCATCACGAACGTCGGCTGGATCCGGAACGGCGAGTGGATGACCTACACCGCGAACGTCACGACGGCCGGCACGTACACCATGACCGCGAGGGTCGCGAGCCCGAACACCGGCCGGACCATGGCGCTCGTCGTCGACCGATCCTTCCTCACCTCGATCGAGGTTCCGAACACCGGGTCGTTCGCGACGTTCCGGACCGTCGAGGTCCCGGTGACCCTCGCGGCCGGACGGCACACCATCAAGCTCTCGTTCGTCGGCGACGGCCAGAACATCGACTGGATCGCCTTCGCCGCGCCCATTCCGAAGCCCGAGCCGTACCTGAACATCACGCTTCCCGCCACGATCCAGGCCGAGGACTACGACCTCGGCGGCGAGGGCGTCGCCTACCACGACACCACCCCCGGCAACAGCGGCGGCGCCTACCGCCAGGACGACGTCGACGTCGCGACCATTCCCGGCGGGCACGCCGTCGTCGGGATCGAGGACGGCGAGTGGCTCAACTACACCATCTCCGGCATGCCACTCGAAGGCAACGACCTCGCCGGCCTCGTCCTCTACCTCGGGAGCGATCGCGACGGCGGAAGGGTCCGGATCGAGGTCAACGGCCAGGTTGTCGGGAATGTGAGCGTCCCGAACACGGGCAGCGCCACGACCTTCCGCGCGGTGCAGACGCAGGTCGTACCCACGAAGGGCACGCTCCGGCTCCTCTTCCGCGGCGGCGGGATGGGCATGGACCGGATCGTCTCCCAGTGGGTCATACTGCACCCCGAAGAGTTCCCGCATCCGAACTTCACCGCCGACCGGACGAACGGCACGGCGCCGCTCACGGTCCGGTTCACGGACACCTCGTCCGAGTTCGCGTACGACTGGCGCTGGACCTTCGGTGACGGCGGGACCTCGACCGAGCAGAACCCCGTCCACACCTTCCTCTCCCCCGGCGTCTACCCGGTCAACCTCACCATCAGGGAGCATGACCACTATGTCGGGGGCGCATTCGTACACTACTGGGACCCCATCCCAGAGTATTCGACAAAGACGGTCAATGTGACCGTCGAGGGGACCGGGCCGGGATCCGGGCACACGATCCCCGGGACGATCCAGGCCGAGGACTACGACGCCGGCGGCGACGGCGTCAGCGTCGCGTCCCTCCCCGGCGGCGGGCGCGCCGTCGTGGGGATCGATGACGGCGAGTACCTGACCTACACCATCGGCGACATCTCGCCGACACCCGAGCTCCCGGCCCTCATTCTCTACCTCGGAAGCGATCGCGACGGCGGAAGGGTCGAGATCGAGGTCAACGGCCGGATCGCCGGGAACGTGAGCGTCCCGAACACGGGCAGCCCGACCGCCTTCAGGGCCGTGCAGACGCAGGTCCAGGCCGCAAAGGGCACGCTCCGGCTCGTCTTCCGCGGGAGCGGCACGGGCATGGACCGGATCGAGTCGCCCGTCTTCGTCTCCTGGGCGGACGGGTACGCGACCCCGAACTTCACGGCCGATCGGACGAACGGCACGGCGCCGCTCTCCGTCCATTTCACGGACACGTCGTCCGAGTGGGCCTACGAGTGGGCCTGGGACTTCGGGGACGGCGCGACGTCGGCCGACAGGAACCCGGTCCACACGTTCCAGCGTCCGGGGGTCTACGACGTCTCCCTCACGATCAAGGAGTCCGGCCGCTGGTCGGGCGGCACGATCCTGAACATCTGGAACGACCCGTCCCACAGGAAGACCGTGCAGGTGACCGTCGAGGGGACGGGGCCGACCACCGGGCTCGCGATCCCCGGCACGATCCAGGCCGAGGACTACGACGCCGGCGGTGAGGGCGCGGCGTACCACGATACGACTCCCGGCAACAGCGGCGGCGCGTACCGCCACGACGACGTCGACATCGAGATCGCGAACGGCATCACGAATATCGGCTGGGTCCGGAACGGCGAGTGGCTTGCCTACACCGCGGTCGTCGCCGAGGCCGGGAACTACACCGTGACCGCGCGAGTCGCGAGTCCGAACAACGGCTGCGCCGCGTACCTCTCCGTCGACGGCGTTCAGGCCGCGACGATCCCGGTCCCGAACACCGGGTCCTTCGACGCGTACCGGGACGTCTCGCCGCACCTGTACGTGGGCAGTCCCCAGCAGACCCCGACGCCGGCCGCCACGCCCGTGAAGGTCTCGGTACCGATAGCGCTCACAGCCGGCACGCACACCCTCAGGCTCACGTTCGCCGGCGACGGCCAGAACATCGACTGGATCGCGTTCGCGAAGGGCGGCCAGACGCCGCCGGCGGGCACGGGCTCGTTCACGGCCGCGCCGCTCTCCGCGCCGAAGGGGTCGGCCGTGAGGTTCACGCTCTCCCCCGCAAACGGCAAGACGGTGCGGTCGGTCTGGTGGTCCTTCGACCCGTCGGCGCACCTGAACTCGTGGAACTCACGGGCGCCGAGCCCGACCTTCTACTACCCCGCGGCCGGCACCTACTCCCCGCTCGTGAAGATCACATACACGGACGGCTCGACCGAGACCGTCCAGCGGACGAACTACGTCCGGGCGACCTGACCCCTCCCTTTTTCGGCCGCACTCCTCCCGGGCACTCGCCGGCCGTCATCGCGATCGTACGGGGAACGGGTGCGTCGACGCGGGCGGGCTCTGCGGGCCTGAGAAGGCCACGTCTTCCTCCCCCTCCCGCGCCGCCACCCTTTTGTCGGGGGGCGCCGATACACTCCGTGACCGACGATGGAGACCACGATCTACTACTTTACGGGCACCGGGAACTCGCTCGCCGTCGCCCGCGGCCTCTGCGAGCGGCTGGGCGACTGCCGGGCCGTGCCGATCGCCTCCCTCCGGGAAGAGCCCGGGCCGATCCGCCCCGCCGCCGACCGCGTCGGGATCGTCTTTCCCGTCTACTTCTCCGGCGTCCCGTCGATCGTCGCGGAGATCGCCGCCCGCCTCGACCTCGGCGGAGCCCGGTACGTCTTCGCGGTCTGCACCACGGGCGGCTCCGGCGCCACGCCCTCGCTCCGCCAGCTCGACCGGGCCCTGAAGGAGGGGGCCGGGGGAAGAGGGCTCGACGCCGGGTTCGCGGTGCGGATGCCCGGGAACTACATCCTGCTCTACGACCGCCCGGCGGAGGGCCCGCTCCAGCAGACCCTCGCGGACGCCGGCCGGCGAGTGGCGGCGATCGCCGGGGCGGTGGACCGCGGCGAGCGGACGATGCCCCGGTTCTCCCCTGCCGGCGCCGTCATCCACCGGTTCTTCTATCCCCGGTTCGTCGCCGGGGCGCACGGGGCCGACGAGAAGTTCACGGTCGACGAACGGTGCACCGCATGCGGGACCTGCGCGGCCGTCTGCCCCGTCGGCAACGTCCGGCTCGAGGCGGGCCGGCCCGCATGGCTTCACCGCTGCGAGCAGTGCATGGCCTGCATCCAGCTCTGCCCCACCGAGGCCATCCAGGCCGGCCCGAAGACCGCGTCGCGGCGTCGGTACCGCCACCCCGGGGTCTCGGTCGGCGCCCTCGCGGGCCGGGACGACGACGGCCCTGGCGAGCACGGCCACGCTGGCCCTCCCGTCGCGGACGAGATCGGCGCGGTGCCCGTCCACCGCTGAAGCGATTCCGACGCCGATAGGGATCGCGCGTTCCACGGAAACCTATATGGATAGAACCTCCAAAGGGGCGTGCGAGAGACAGCCATGGAACGCACACACGAAGGACAGGTCCGTCACATCAACCCCGACACCCGGCCGGTCAACCCGGCATTCACCAACGTCGTCGTCGTAACGGGCCCGGTGAAGACGGTGTACATCGGCGGACAGGACGCGGTGAACGCCGCCGGCGAGATCGTCGGGAAGGGCGACCTCCGGGAGCAGGTCCGGCAGGTCTTCGTCAACCTGCAGGGGTGCCTGGAGGCCGCGGGCGCCGGGCTGGAGCACGTGGTCAAGTGGAACGTGTACGTGGTCGAGGGGAACTCCTTCGAGGCCGGGTACGAGGTATTCCAGGAGGTATGGGGCCGCCGCCCGAATCCGCCGGCGATCACCGGGATGTACGTCGCGGGGCTGGCGAACCCCGACTTCCTCGTGGAGATGGACGCGATCGCCGTCGTGCCCCTGGACTCCTGATGAGGCACCGCTGGCGAGAAGGAGGACGAGCATGACCGATACCGGAGCGCCCGGAGAGGAGGACCTCGTTGTTACCCGCGTCTTCGACGCACCCGTCGAGCAGGTCTGGAGGGCCCTGACCCAGTCCGAGCAGGTGAAGCGCTGGTGGGGACCGGCGGGCT